>Ga0334884_1000816_pt1 | contig 53452 bp, 51 predicted proteins | sample GraSluR1_MG_7_FD_207215 | JGI IMG/M metagenome (GOLD analysis project Ga0334884, IMG submission 207215) | Sludge microbial communities from methane-producing bioreactor in Wageningen University, Netherlands - Granular Sludge_12_05 R1 | ecosystem: Engineered > Bioreactor > Anaerobic >... | reverse complement strand
TCTCATAACTCTAGACTAGGTTACAGTATCTTTATGCTCCTGATCGTTATGAGTTTTTTAGGCGCATTCTTTTCGATGCACAATGCTGTAATTTTTTCTGGAGAGAAAGTACCTAGGCTTGCAATTCTGTTTACAATCATTTCAATTTTACTTTTACTATACTTTACTTATTTAGTATATCGTTCTTCCCTTGAGGTAAATAGGATTAGTAATCAACTTGATCAACTTAAAAAAAGCATTCAAGAAAGTAAAAAACAATCGAACAATATCGATGAAAATCTTGTCGAATTAGAAATTGTTGACTATGAAGTAGAGTCGAAGGCATTAATCCCAAACGAATCTTTTGAGAATGAGGAATCTTTCATAGAAAATATACTAATCAATCTTTCGAAAAAGATTGATATTGTTCAAGGTCTTGTTTACAAAAAAGATTCTAAAACAAAGAATTTTTCATACCTTGCAGGTTATGCTTACTATACCGAAAGCGAACCACCAACATTTATTGAAGGAGAAACCCTCCCTGGTCAGGTGGCAAAAAACAAAGAAATTCTTAACCTTAGCAATGTTCCGGAGGACTATATTACAATTCTTTCTGGTTTAGGAAAAGGTTCTCCAAAACATTTGCTAATAGTACCCATTATAGATGAAGCAACTGAATGTACTGGTATAATTGAACTTGCATCTTTTAAACCCTTTAATTCTCAAATGGTAACCTTGATGGAAAAACTTGTTTACTACATTGGAGAACATTTAAAAACTTTTGGATTAAGCGCTCAAAAATAACATGACAGCTCAAAACAAAATATCTGCTGAAAGAATGATCAAAACAGTATCTCTCAAGGTGTATTACGCTGCAGCCTTTGGCTTATTTCTTGTTTTGTGCTCATGGATATTTGAATTCACTTCGCAGGGAATACAATTCTCATTAAATGGTATTATAACAATACATTTAGCAAGTCCAACTCTCTGGATAATTGATCTTTTACCCTTTTTCTTTATTTATATTGTTCATATTCAAGAGAAAAGACATAAAGAAAAGGTAAATTTTCTAGAAAAAGAAATTAAGCAACGCGAAGAGGATACCAATAAGAATGCTCTTTTTGCAAAGACAATCGGCGAAGGGGATTACCATGCCTCTTTTCAAATCAGCGATGAAGATGATATCCTTGGGAAGTCACTGCTTGTTATGCGCGACAACCTTTTGGAAAACAACAAAAAAGAATCTGAACAAAATTGGATAACAACCGGTAAAGATCAAGTAGCACATATCCTAAGAATCCACAACAACCTTGAGGAACTTTCGTACGAAGTTCTAGTTAAACTGATCAAATACATCAACATAATTCAGGGAGCACTATACATCTTTGATGAGGACAAAGAAGTACTCACAAACTTAGCTTCCTATGCATATAATCGGAAAAAGTATATTAAGCAAGAATTCAAAATTGGTCAGGGCTTAATTGGTCAATGTGCATATGAAAAGGATATAATTTACCGTTCCGAAATCCCGGATGATTATGTTTCCATCACCTCAGGAATTCTGGGAGATAAAAAGCCCAAGTGTTTACTTCTGGTTCCGCTTATTACTGATGAGAAACTTCAAGGGGTTATTGAATTTGCCTCTCTTGACGAGCAGATACCCACCCTTACCATTCGTTTCCTTCGCGAAATGGGTGAGATTATTGCGCGCACAATATTCAACCTACGAGTAAACCAAAAAACCGAGAGGTTGCTGCTTGAAGCACAGCAAATGACTCAAGAACTCAAAGAAAATGAGGAAGAATTGCGTCAGAATGCTGAAGAGATGAGGGCTACGCATGAAGAACTTGAAAAATCTAACATAAAACTTGAAGCTAAAATCCAAGAGGTTGAAAATGCGCAAAAAAGGCTTCACTCCCTATTGGAAAATGCTTCGGAGATTATCTCAATCTATAGCAGTAGCCAAAAGTTAACTTATATTAGCCCTTCTGTAACAAAGATTTTAGGGTACACACCCAAGGAAATGATGAGCGGTAAGGATATTGATCGCCTTACCCGCAAAGGTGAGCAAGATCTAAATGAAATGTTTCAAAAGCTCCTTGATGCTCCAAGGATTCCTATAACCATACAGTACACTTTTATGAAAAAGGATGGGACCAAGCTTTTCCTCGAAGTGACAGGGCGTAACTTACTTGATGATATAGCCATAAATGGAATAATTCTAAATTCTCAGGATATTACAGAGCGCAAAAGAGCCGAGAAGGAAGAACGGATGCGCAGCAAAATGCAAGCCCTTTCAGAAAATTCGCCCGATATGATAATGCGGTTAAATACCCTAGGGCAATTCTTCTATGCAAATCCAATGGTAGAACAATATTTGGGCATTCCCATTAAGGAAATCATTAACCAAACCCTTAACTCAATAGAAGTTAACGACATACTGATGGGATTTCTTAAAGAAACCATTAAAACCATAAAAACAACAAAAACGCAAGTAGAAGATGACCTTACTTTTAATACTATGATGGGAGAGACCATAATGCATATCTCTGCCATCCCCGAATTTAACGAGAATGAGTTAGAAACCATACTCTTTGTCGGACACGATATTACCGATGCAAAGCGCATTGAACTTGAGATACAGGATAAAAACAGAAAAATTACCGAGAGTATCAACTACGCACAGCGCATCCAAACCTCAATTCTTCCAAACAATCGTATAATTCGTCAATATCTTCCAAAATCTTTTATATTCTATAAACCACGGGACGTTGTTAGTGGTGACTTTCCATGGTTCTTTGTGAAAGATGATTTTATTTATATTGCGGCAGTTGATTGCACTGGGCACGGAGTTCCTGGGGCATTACTTTCTTTCATTGGATATTTCATACTTAATAATGTTGTTGACCACGATATTACATATAGCTCTTCCAAAATTCTTGATCTGCTTCACTTTGGTGTTCGTAAGACGTTAAAGCAGGATCGTCACGATGCAGATGCTCGTGACGGAATGGATATTGCTCTTTGTAAGATTAGTTTAAAGAAAAAAATACTCCATTATTCAGGTGCACACAGACCTCTTTACCTTCTGAGAAATAAAGAGTTACAGGAGTTCAAGGGAGACAGAAAGGCCATTGGAGGAATCCCGCATCCAAAGAAGGAAGAGAACGATTTCACCAATTACTTAATTGAATTGCAGCATGGTGACAAAATATTCTTCTTCTCTGATGGCATGCCCGATCAAGTTGGTGGAGATGAAAAAAAGAAATATGGTCCAGCTCGTATTCGGGATATAATTATGGAAAACCAAGGCTTGACCATGCCTCAATTTAACGAGCTTTTTGAAAAAGATTTTAATAACTATATGGGTGAAAACAAACAAATTGACGATGTACTACTAATTGGAATTGAATTCTAAGTTGATTTATAAAGGTAAATTAATTAATTTTACGGGCTATGGATAAAAAAAATGTCAAAGGATTTCTTGAGTTTGTGTACGACTTTTACAAGTCGATGAAAGCTCATGAAATTACCCTCGTATACGAGGGAGAGATAACCCATCAGATCACCAAGGCATTTACATCCCTCACCGAATCCAACATGGCAAAGGAAGAGGAATCGAACACCGTTCAAAAAAAGGTGTTTCATGTAATGGTTGAATGCTTACAGAACATTAGCAAACACGCCGATAGCTTTGGATCCGATGACTTCCTATTTGCAGGAAGAGGTATTTTTATGGTAAGCAAAGCTGATGTTGAGTATCATGTTACTACTGGAAATGTGATTGAGAATTCTAAGATTGACGAACTAACCAAGATTCTTGATCACATTAATACCCTCGACAAGGAAGGCTTAAAGGATCTTTACAAAACTCAAATGCGCGAAGGTCGCCTTTCTGAAAAAGGGGGTGCAGGATTAGGGTTCATTGATATTGCAAGGAAAACTGGGCGTAAACTGAATTACCACTTTCTGCCTATCGATGAGGAAACCCATTTCTTCATTCTTACATCAACTATATCCAGAAACGAGTAAACAATAACACTATGGAAACCATTAAGATAATGGGTACTGATGATACCCCAACTGTTATTCTGGATGCAGAAAACGACATTTTCGAGATTTCAGGTCGCTCTCTTCCCGAAGATGTTACTGCCTTTTACGACCCAATTCTCAACTGGCTCGATGAATATGCTACCAGCCCTAATCCAAAAACTATTTTTACCTTTAAGTTGGTGTACTTTAATACTGCAAGTTCAAAACTTCTTCTAGATATTCTCATGAAATTTGAGGAAATGCACGAGAATGGCATAGATGTACTAATAAAATGGTACTATCCTGAAGATGATGAGGATATGCAAGAGGCCGGGGAAGAATATGCTGACATTGTGGATGTGCCATTTGAACAGGTTAGTTACACCCTTAATTAGTAATCTTTTTAAGGAGTAAACAATACAACAACTTAAACTATGAGCGAAGAGATTCTCAGGGCTTTAATGCAACTCTTTGCAATAATTGCAAAGCAGGACGAAGGAGTTGAATCCAACGAACGAGAATATGTTGTTAACTTCCTCATGCAACAAGTTAACGATGAGGCCGTTGATGAGTATATTAATCTCTTTGATCAACACGCTGGGCTTAATGATGAAAAAGAAGAAGGAGGTGATGAGGAGAACGGACAACCTAAAAAGGTAAAGCTAACTTCGGTAAAAGACTCCGTAAAAATACTTGGAATATGTAAAAAGATTAACAAAACCCTTACCCAAAAACAAAAAGTTGTTGTTCTTGTTCGACTTTTTGAACTTGTTAATGCCGATAGAAAATTCACCGATCAACGCATGGCCATCATTAATACTGTGGCCGAAGTTTTCAAACTTACCAAGGAAGAATTCACAGATATTGAAAACTTTGTCATCAATAATGAAATCAAGGACCTTGATTATCCAAGCGTTTTAACAATTCATGACAAGGAAGAACATGGGAAACAATGTAAGCATATCCCCACTGAAGCATTAAATGGTTACTTATATATTCTTCAGATAAAAAGCGAGGATCTTTATTTCCTTCGTTATACAGGGAATGAAGAAATTTTCCTAAATGGACTCCCAATAAATAATAAGCGCATTTATCTTTTTGCAAGTGGGAGTTCTATTAAACTCCCGAAGGGTAAACCCATATACTACACCGATGTGGTTGCCCATTATCTTGCCGATTCTACAAGCATTCGAATATCTTATTGCGTCGAAGACTTGGGTTTTAAATTCAAATCAGGAGATATTGGGTTACGAAACATTAATTTTAAGGAGGGACAAGGTAAACTGATTGGCATAATGGGAGCAAGTGGAGCAGGAAAAACCACCCTTCTCAATGTTCTTGCTGGTATTGAAGCTCCCACAACTGGTAAAGTGCTAATAAACGGAGTAGATCTGCATAAAGAAAAAGAAAATCTTGAGGGAGTAATTGGGGTGATTCCTCAAGATGACCTTTTAATTGAAGAACTGACTGTATTTCAAAATCTTTACTATAACGCAAAACTTTGCTTTAAAGACAAATCGGAAGAAGAATTAACCCAACTAGTTCACAAAACTCTTAACAACCTAGGACTTTACGAACGCAAGGATTTGAAGGTTGGGTCTCCAATGAACAAAATGATATCGGGAGGGCAGCGCAAACGTCTTAACATAGCCCTAGAACTTATTCGCGAACCCTCTATTCTTTTTGTTGATGAGCCAACATCTGGATTATCTTCTCGTGATTCCGAAAACGTAATGGACCTTCTAAGGGAACTTACCCTTAAGGGAAAATTAATTTTTGTGGTAATTCATCAACCATCGTCAGACATCTATAAAATGTTTGACAATATGATGATATTGGATACTGGAGGTTACTTGATTTACTATGGAAACCCAGTTGAAGCTGTTATGTATTTCAAACGGATCGATATGCAGATCAACAGCGAACAGGGTGAATGTCCAACCTGTGGTAATGTTAACCCCGAACTCATTTTCAATATTATTGAGGCCAAGGTTGTTGATGAATTCGGCCGCTACACTCCTACCCGAAAGGTATCTCCACCAAAATGGGAAGGCTATTTTAAAGAGAATATTAAACTAAAGGAAATTGCTCACGAAAAGGTTTCACCTCCAAAATCCCTAAATATTCCTTCCCGGCTTAAACAATTCTTTATTTATACTACCCGTGATTTCCTTTCAAAAATAAGCAACACGCAATACATTGTACTTAACTTACTTGAAACACCAATACTAGGATTTGTTCTTGCATATGTTATTAGGTACATTGCAGACCCAAACTCTAACGTTTATGTATTTCGTGAAAACGAAAATATTCCCATTTACATCTTTATGGCGCTTATTGTTGCGCTATTTATTGGTCTAACAGTTAGTGCTGAAGAAATTTTCCGTGATCGAAAAATTCTTAAGCGTGAGGCATTTCTCAACCTTAGCCGAACTTCTTACCTGTTCAGTAAAATAATTATTTTAGTTGTTCTATCTGCAATTCAATGTATAACATTTATTCTAATTGCCAATGGAATTCTTGAGTTAAGAGGGATGAACTTTGAGTATTGGCTGATACTCTTTTCCACTGCTGTTTTTGCAAATTTACTAGGACTAAACATATCTGCTACATTTAATTCTGCAGTAACCATTTATATCGTTATACCTCTGTTGATGATTCCCATGATGGTCCTTTCTGGAGCCATGTTCAGCTTCGAAAAGTTAAATCGAGCCGTGGGTAGTTTTAGTAAAGTTCCTCTTATTGCAGAGTTCATGATAACTAAATGGGGATACGAAGCACTTGTTGTTCATCAATTTAAGGACAATGAGTTCCACAAGCATTTTTACGATATTGAGAAGGTAGAGCGCAATGCAGATTATAAAACCGTTTATTATATACCAGAATTAGAAAAAATTCTTAACGAAAGTATTGAGATTCTCAATAATGGAAACGAAGAGAAAAAAAGTAAACTTATTGAAAACCTCTTGGTTTTAAGAAATTCGCTTTTCAACGAAACGAACTTTATGGCACCTGGCATTCCTTACAGCTATCTCGATAAACTTAATTTAAATGGTTTTGATCACGAGGTTGCATATTCTACCCTCGATTATCTGGAGGAGCTGAAAAAACATTACAATATAATATTTCAAGGAGCTAACCTACGTCGTGACCGTTTAATATCGCATTTGGTTAGTACAAATGCACGATTGTACGAAGCAAAAAGAAGGGCCTTTCACAACGAAAGCATTGCTGATATGGTGATGAAGATTTTTGAAAAGAATAAGATACTTCAATACAAAGGTGAACTCGTTCAACAATATGATCCAATATATCGCGATCCAATACCAAATCATAGATTTGACTTTAGATCACACTTTTTGGCACCAAGAAAGCATTTTTTAGGTAGATACTTTGATACATTTTGGTTCAATGTTTGTTTTATGTGGATCATGTCAGCAATACTTTATATAACATTGTACTATGAAGTTCTGAAAAAAATTATCGAGTTTTTCGGCAAATTAAGTTTTCCTAAATTCAGAAAATAATTTTTTTATATATCTTTACTTTTTAAGTTCTCGAGAATCTGATAAATTAATTAAAAAAATATGCGGAGAAACATATTAATATTCATAGTGTCAATTTTAACTGCTACATCATGCCGTTTCTTTGATTCAAACAGAAACCTTAGCAGGGAGGATTTTGATATTCCTGATGAAATTTTTGAAGACAAACCCCTCGAAGTTGCATCAGAGGTTATTGAAGATATGATCCAGAACGTTTCTTCCCCAGTTGAAATGGCAGCTCTTATTAAAGGATTGAAGATTCCTTTCAACCGTGATTACATAGCAAACACCAAGGAAGCTAACAATCTTAATACCAACTTTCAAAAAGCCATTGGGCTTGGAATCTATGGCGCAGATTTGGGATACATTAACATGTATGAAAGAACATCTTTGGTAATTAACTATATAACTACCATAAAAACCCTAGCTGATGGTATTCAGGTTGGACAATTTTTCGACTTTAATACATTGAGCCGCATTGCAACCAACAGAGAAAACATAGATTCATTAATGCTCATTTCTCAGCAAAGTTTTAATCGCATTGACGGTTATTTGAGGGAAACAAATAGAGCCCAACTTAGCGTTGTGATTATTGCTGGTGTTTGGATTGAAGGACTTTACCTTGCCACTAGGGTTGCCCAAGATGCTAATCATCCCAGAATTGACGAAACAATTGGTGAGCAAAAAGTAATTATGAGTAGCTTAATGCTTCTTCTAAATAACTATAAACGTGATCCAAATGTCGCTAGCCTCATTGCCGATTTTGAGGAAATTCAGTCACTATTTAAAGATGTTAGAATTACCTACGAATATGGAGAACCCATTCCTATTGAGAAGGATGGCGTTTTAACGTTCCAGCAGAACGATACTCAAACCATCATAATGTCAGATGAAACGCTTAAAAACATCATAAAAAAAGTTCAAAGTGTTAGGAATAAACTTTTGCTTGGATAATAATTTTTGAAATTTTTTGAATTATGAAAAATATATGCCTTATTGTTTTATTGTCGCTTATCCTATCTGGGTGGTCAATTAAATCTTTTGCCCAAAGCGAGGATGATCTAATTGAAATTTGCGGAATGATAGCTCAGGATGCTACATTCTTAAAGGATTTTACAATTCGTCTTGATGCTGGCGACCCTCCTCCTACTCAACGATTCTCTGTTATTCTAAAAAAGGGCATTAAATACCGTTTCTCTGTATGCAACTCTAATGATTACGAGGGAAGGGTTGTGCTTCAACTTCTCGACAATAACCGTTTACTTGCTACAACATATGTAGTCGCAAGCGGAAAAGATTATCCATCCATTGACTATGTATGCACAAAAACCGGAGCATATCACCTCTTTTTCAACTTTAAAGAGGGTAAACCTGGACTTGCTGTTGGGCTTCTTTCTCTTGTTGAAACTATGTAGTCTTTTTAGGAAAGAATATTCAATAAAAAAACGAACTGGTTAATTAACCAGTTCGTTTTTTTTGCTCCTCATCTAGGACTTGAACCTAGGACCCCCTGATTAACAGTCAGGTGCTCTAACCAACTGAGCTAATGAGGAATTTTTTGCGAGTGCAAATATATAACCATAATTAATTATGTCAAAATTTTTACTCGGGATTTTAAAAAATATCTTTTTACAGATACAAAATGAAATAGTCTTCTGTAAAAATAAGGTATTTTTGTCAATAATTTAATAATTGATGAAGATGTTAAAGGTTTTGGGTATTGGTAATGCATTGGTTGACGTAATGACAAGTTTAGAAAATGATGCTTTATTAGCAGAGTTAAACCTTCCCAAGGGAAGCATGCAACTTGTCGATGAAGTCTCAATAGAAAGAGCTTTCTCACAAACAAAGAAGTTAAAGCAAATCTTAGCTTCTGGCGGTAGCGCTGCAAATACAATAAATGGACTTGCAAACCTTGGCATTAAAACATCATTTATTGGAAAGGTTGGAAACGATGAGATGGGTGAGTTTTTTATGTCTGACATGGTAAAAAATGGTATTAACCCAATGCTGCTTAAAGGTGTATCGGGTACTGGTATAGCGTTAGCTCTTGTTTCACCCGATTCTGAAAGGACTTTCGCGGTTAATCTTGGTGCAGCCATTGAAATGGTGCCATCTGATCTAAAGATTGAAATGTTTGAAGGTTTTCATCTTTTTCATATCGAAGGATACCTTGTTCAAAACCATCAACTCATTGAAAAAGCCCTTATGCTTGCCAAAAAAGCAGGGCTCAAAATATCGCTAGACCTAGCAAGCTATAATGTTGTGGAAAACAACAAAATATTTCTTGAAAAAGTGGTTGAGAACTATGTCGATATAATTTTTGCCAACGAAGATGAAGCAAAAGCCTTTACAGGAAAATCGCCTGAGGAATCTTTGAATTACCTTTCAAAAATTGTAGAAATAGCAATTGTAAAAGTTGGTGAAAAAGGTTCTTTTATCAAGAAGGGTGATTTAGTGCATAAAGTTGGTGTAACCAAAGCAAACTGTATTGACACAACTGGAGCAGGCGATCTATATGCATCAGGTTTCCTTTACGGTTTACTTAATGAAATCCCTCTTAATATTTGTGGTGAGATTGGAGCAATTCTTTCAGGTAATGTAATTGAACAAATTGGTCCAAAAATGCCTAAAGAGGTATGGGAAAAACTACGCCAAATGGTTAATGATGCAATAAATGGTAAAAAGTTTACTTGCGTTTAAGAGACGTAAAAACGTTCACACTAGAATAAAAATTATAGTAAATCTCCGTTGATCCAGAATCGCCAGGGAATTTTTGACCAATAAGAACCTGAGTAATCGATGCCAATTCTAGGCCCTTTTTTTATTTCTGCATTAATATCATTGTCTTCAATCCAAATACGTCTCGATCTGGTTAAATCCTCTCCATAAAAGGATTTGTCAATCATCAAACTCTGTGACACACGTCCAGGTCCGCTATACTTATCAATACCCCTGATTAGAACCGCCTGAGGATGATTCTTTTCACCGGTAACTATATTAAGCATCCAATGAATACCATATATAAGGTATACATAAACTAATCCTCCCTGCTCATACATAACCCTGTTCCTGTCTGTTTTGCCCTTACTTGCATGGCACGCTAGGTCTTCCTCCCCTCGGTATGCCTCAACCTCATTAATTATATATTTAAGGTTGCTTGAACCATTTTTTCGAATAATATACTTACCCAGTAAACTGGGGGCAACTTCCAGAACATCTCTGCAAAAATATTCTTTTGGTAACTTATTCCCTGACATTTTCATATACAATATTGCTCTTTTTTTCTCTTCCAAAAAAGAATAAACTATAGAACAATGAAGCGAGAGAAACACCTATATGAGTTTCCAATGTGTCCTCGTTGAGCATGGAAAGGGTTATTATTAACATAAAGGTAATTGATATCAACTCCGTATACTTTTTTTCAATAATAAAGGGGGAAAACCATCCAATAAGAAAAACAAAAAAACCAAAAAGACCTAGCGAAACCCATTGTGTGAGAAATTGATTGTGAGATAAAAACCAATAACTAGGTTTTAAGTTTGGTTCATTCTTTTCATAGTAATCATTGAAAGATTTTGTTAAATCGCCTGTACCTACTCCAACCCAAAAATTTTGTTTTATGATATAAACAGCAGCTCTGATGTAGACCATTCTCTGTATCAAAGGGCTTCCACTAATTTTTCTAAACATATTATATTGGTCTATTTCCCAGAATAATTGGTAAAGCCTAGGGTATAAACCAAATTTATGTTCTCTGAAAATAACGCTTGTGGCCCCAGATTCTATAAGTTGGATATCTACTTCGTCAAGTTTCGAAATTCCAAGTGAATCCTTGGGAAGTCCCTTTGATGTTAAGTAACGGATAAGGGTAAGTCTCAATGTTTGTCCCATTTTATCCTTTCCCAAATAAGGAAGGTTACTTATTCTATTCCACTGCTCTTCTAATTCAATATAGCTTAAATTAATCCAAACTAGATAGCCATTTTCATACTGTTGGTTTTCGATTATATGATAGTACTTATTTCCATTAACCGTATGTGTGGGCAGAGAATCAGTTTGAATCTCATTCCTTGTAAAAAATTTATTTGCCTTATCAAAAATATAGTAAGTAAGAATAATTGTAAAAGCAAACATTAGTGTTGTTATTATAATCCTAAAGTGAGTTTTTTTATATCTAAACAAGAGGTAAATAGTCAGTATTAGGATTGTTAAAAAAAATATTATAATCCCTGTCAACGATTGAAGAATAAAAAGGAAGAAAGCCAACCATAATGCATTACCAAAAAAGAATAGTTTTTTATTGGTTTTAATAAATTCAGGAAATCTAAACCCATAATATAATGATAAAAACAGGGCAAGGTTGACCATTAATCCCAATCGAATATGTGAAATGAAGGGGGATATTTCCCTTACGTTGCTACCTCCGTTTATGTAGTTACCAAAAAATAAGTAAACACTATAAAAAGATGAAACTGTTACTGCAACGCAAAAAGAAAGAATAATGTAGAAAAACTCTTTTTCAGATGTAGGCTTTGAAGTGGCTATAACAATTGGAATTATTAGTAAAGGTATTTTTTGTTGAAGTTCTCTAATTCCGCTGTGAAGATCTTCAGTATATAGCATTCCGAATAATAAAAATAGGTAAATGAGTAAAAACAGGAATAATGAAATATTGCTTTTTAATCGATTTATTTTACTATGCCAATCTCCTTCTAAAACCCAATTTATGCTAAATGCAATTAAGCCAATGCTAAGAGTAAACCTAGAAAAAGGAAGACTACAAAAGGCAATACCCAATGTAAAAAGAAAAAGATATCTGTGGATTAAAGGTGATAAAAGCGAGCCCATGATAAACATTTAATGCACCAAAGTTAAAAAAACCAATAACTAAAAAACATAAGCATATTTTATTGGTCAACATTTTTTTAAATTTATTTATTGTTTTCTTGTAGTTTAAATTAATAGCTGTATTTTTGCATCCCGCTTATTATATCAGTTTGGATCACGGAATATTAACAGGTATTAACTTAAACAGAGGAATTTAAACGTGGACACGCTAAGTTACAAAACAGTATCAGCCAATGATGCAACCGTAAGTAAGGAATGGTTACTGGTTGATGCAAACAATGAAGTGCTTGGGCGTTTGGCCAGCAAAGTTGCGAAACTATTGCGAGGTAAGCACAAACCTAATTTCACCCCACACGTCGATTGTGGAGATAATGTAATTGTTATTAATGCTGAAAAGGTTCGTTTAACCGGTAAAAAACTAACCGATAAACTTTATGTTCATTATACTGGCTACCCAGGGGGGCAACGCTTTGAAACCCCAAAAGATTGGTTAAAACGTAAACCTATTTCTGTAATTGAGCATGCTGTAAAGGGAATGCTGCCAAAAAATCGCTTAGGCTCAAAAATTTACGGGAACCTTTACGTTTACGCAGGCCCAGGACACAAGCACGAAGCACAAAAACCAAAAGAAATTAATTTAAACTCAATTAAATAATCGTTATGCAGGTATTCAACGCAACGGGTAGAAGGAAAAGTGCCGTAGCCCGTGTTTACCTTCAGGAAGGCAAAGGCAACATCGCAATCAACGGAAAAGACATTAAGGATTATTTTCCCTCTGAACTCATGCAGTATGTTGTTAAACAACCACTAGAGGTTTTAAACCTAATTGGAAACTATGATATCAAGGCAAATCTTGATGGTGGAGGTGTAAAAGGACAAGCAGAAGCTTTACGTCTCGGGATAGCCCGTGCTTTGGTTGAACTTAACCCAGAACACAAATCAGTCCTTAGGTCAAACGGTTTCATGACTCGCGATCCAAGAGAGGTTGAACGCAAAAAACCTGGTCGTCCCAAGGCAAGGAAGAGATTCCAATTCAGTAAACGTTAATCCATTTATGTATTGGCAAACAGCTCTTGCTGTAAATTGCTCGGACTTTCAACTACTGAAACTACCCAGCAATTGCCATCATTTTAACTATTAATAACTATAAAAATGCCAAGAACAGATTTCAAAGAATTACTAGACGCTGGCGTTCACTTTGGACACTTAAAGCGCAAGTGGAACCCTAAAATGGCACCATATATATTTATGGAACGCAACGGGATTCACATAATCGATTTACAAAAAACATCAGTAAAGATTGATGAGGCAGCCAATGCAATGAAGCAAATTGCCAAATCAGGACGAAAAGTTCTCTTTGTTGCCACCAAAAAACAGGCTAAAGAGATTGTTGCTGAACGTGTAAAGCAAATTAACATGCCGTATGTAACCGAACGTTGGCCTGGTGGAATGCTAACCAACTTTCCAACCATTAGGAAGGCTGTTAAAAAAATGACTACCATCGACAAAATGTTCTCTGAGGGAACGTTTACCAATCTCTCGAAGCGAGAAAAACTTCAAATAACTCGTCAAAGGGCAAAATTGGAAAAAACCCTTGGCTCCATTGCCGATCTAAACCGCTTGCCAGCAGCACTTTTCGTTGTTGACGTTCAAAAGGAATATATTGCCGTTCGCGAAGCCAAGAAGTTGAACATTCCTGTATTCGCAATGGTTGATACCTGTTGCGATCCAACCCTTATTGATTTTGTAATACCAGCCAATGATGATGCTGCTAAATCAATTTTTCTAATTGTTGATGTAATGTGCAAGGCAATTCAGGAAGGCGTTGAAGAGAGGAAAATAGAGAAGGATAAAGAACCTGTTGATAGGGATGAAGACACGGAAGGCGAAGAAAGGCCTACCCGCACAAGGGCGAGAAAATCTGCAAGAGCAAAAAAATTTGCAGATTCAAATAAGGAGGAGCAACCTGAAAATGCTGAAAAACCCAAAACAGCAAAATCAAAAGTGATAAAAAAAGCCGCTCCCAAAAAAGATGATGCAACGTCAGAGGTCGGGGCAAATGAATAGTATAGTTTTAACATATTAAATATCAATAAAATGTCTGAAGTAAAAACAGCCGATATTGTTAAGCTCAGAAAACTAACGGGTGCTGGCATGATGGACTGCAAAAATGCACTTGCAGAGTCTAATGGCGATATCGAAAAAGCAGTGGAGTTGATCCGTGAACGTGGTAAAGCTATTGCTAACAAGCGTTCCGATCGTGAAGCGGGAGAAGGCGCAGCGATTGCTAAAAGCAATGCAAATGGAACAAAAGGAGCCATAGTGGTTCTTAACTGTGAAACCGACTTTGTTGCAAAAAATCAAGATTTTATTGGGCTTGCCACTAAAATATTGGATATTGCACTAGAGAGTGAGCCTGCAGATCTCGATTCGTTGAAATCACTTGAAATTGACAGACGCAAAATCGCAGATATTGTTATGGATCAATCTGGTATTACAGGAGAAAAGTTTGAGCTATCATACTACGATAAAATTCAAGCGGAAAAAGTTGTTCCTTACATCCATCCCGGCAATAAATTGGCAAGCATAGTTGGATTTAACACAAGTAATGTTTCGGAACAAGTCGGAAAGGATATTGCTATGCAGGTTGCTGCAATGAATCCGGTATCTATTGATGTTGGGGATGTGCCTGAAAAAATTCGTAAGCAAGAGTTCGAAATTGGTCGTGAACAAGCTCGTCTTGAGGGCAAACCTGAAAACATGCTTGACAAAATAGCTGAAGGTAAACTCAATAAATTTTTCAAGGAAAGCACACTGATGAATCAAGAATTCATCAAGGATAGTAAAATGACAATCAAGCAATACCTGCAAACTATTGATAAAAACCTTAAAGTCGTTGGTTTTAAAAGGGTTTCGCTTAATGTATAAATAAAAAATTCTTTCTTTATATAAAGCTATCAGCCATGCTGGTAGCTTTTTTTATTAAAACTAGGTTTGAAATTTTATATATGGGAACGTAAGAACAATTCATTTTCTTATTTTTACAATAAAAAATTAGCCCCAATGAAAAAATATCAACGAGTACTCCTTAAGCTTAGCGGTGAAGCCTTAATGGGTAATGATGCCTATGGAATAAATACTGACATATTAAATAGTTATGCCGAACAGGTTTGGGATGTTGCAAACCAAGGTGTGGAAGTTGGAATTGTGATTGGAGGAGGAAATATATTCAGAGGTTTAAGCGGTTTAAACAAAGGCTTTGATAGAGTTAAAGGAGATCAGATGGGTATGTTGGCAACTGTTATTAATAGCCTAGCATTACAAAGTGCCATTGAGAATGCAGGAGGGTTGGCAAAGGTTTTCACTGCCACAAAAATGGAACCCGTCGGTGAACTTTACACAAAATTTAAAGTTTTTGATGCTTTCAAAAAGGGTTATGTTTCAATCATCGCAGGTGGCACGGGCAATCCTTTCTTCACAACTGATACTGCCTCTGCCTTGAGAGCGGTGGAAATTGAAGCAGATGTTCTTTTGAAGGGAACCCGTGTTGATGGAGTTTACTCTGCTGATCCTGAGAAAGATCCCCGCGCAAAGAAATTTAATACAATTTCTTTTAGTGAGGCCTACGATAAAAAGTTAAAAATTATGGATCTTACTGCATTTACAATGTGCAGCGAAAACGGCATGCCCATTATTGTTTTTGATATGAATACACATGGCAACCTAAAACGTGTGGTTTTTGGAGAGAATATTGGAACTTTGGTTAAAAAATAGATATTTTTATGCTCAAAATACTTTTAAAGTCATGAAAGAAGAAGCCGATTTTGTTATAGAAGAATCCAGAGAACGCATGAGCAAAGCCATTGAACATCTGGAAAATGAACTTCGTGTTATTAGGGCTGGTAAAGCAAACCCATCGATGCTTTCAAGTGTCATGGTTGACTATTATGGCACCCTAACCCCTCTTCAGCAAATTTCGAGCGTTGGTACACCCGATGCCAGAACAATTACCATTCAACCCTGGGAAAAGAACATGATTACCCCAATTGAAAAAGCCATTATGGCTGCAAATCTAGGGTTTAACCCACAGAACAACGGTGAGATGATTAGGGTTGCTGTTCCACCGCTAACCGAAGAGAGACGAAAGCAATTGGTAAAACAGGTGAAAAACGAAGGTGAAAGTGCAAGGGTAAGCATCAGAAATGCCCGTCGAGATGCCAACGAGGAAATAAAAAAATTACAAAAAAATGGTCTCGCTGAAGACCTTGCCAAGGATTCTGAAACTGAAGTGCAAAAACTAACAGACAATTTCAGCAAAAAAGTAGAAGAATTGCTGGTAAAAAAAGAACAGGAAATCCTAACAGTTTAAGTAAACCATATTACAAACCGATCAAATTTATTAAACTCTTAAGGAAACGCGTTTCTGAACAACTACTAAGATCAATCACGAGGAACTTAAAAATAAGTGCAAAAAGTTCTGATTATTACCTACTACTGGCCTCCAACTGGAGGAAGTGGTGTACAACGTTGGCTTAAATTTACCAAGTATTTGCGTGAATTTGGATGGGAGCCAATTATATATACACCTCAGAATCCTGAAGTTGCAGTAACTGATGATTCTCTTCAAAAGGATATTCCCAAAAATCTTACAGTAATCCGTCGAAAAGTTCTTGAACCTTACCGTTTCTTCAGATTTATTAATCGACGAAAAACCAATATGGGGGTTGGATTTACATCATCTGAGAACTATCCATCATCATTGGTATCATGGCTATCAATATGGATAAGGGGTAATCTGTTTATTCCCGATCCCAGGATTCTGTGGGTTAAACCTTCCATTCGATTCCTTAAGAAATATATTCAGGATAATCATATTGACGTTATAGTAACAACAGGACCTCCCCATAGCATGCATCTTATAGGACTTGGGTTAAGAGAAAAATTAAACATTAAGTGGATTGCCGATTTCAGAGATCCCTGGACAAAAATCGATTTTATTAATAGCTTAAAGCTAAATCGACATTCCTTCAGGAAACACATTCAGCTTGAGAAAAATGTTGTTGAATCATCGGATTTGGTTGTTGTAGTATCACCTCAAATGAAAAAAGACTTTGAGAGCTACCAATGCAACTGGATTGAGGTAATAACCAATGGTTTTGATGAGGATGACATTCCTAAGAATACTCAAGGCCATGACTCTTTGTTCACCATAACCCATGTTGGGTCTATCCCTCCAAATCGAAATTGCCCTGCATTATGGCAAGCCCTTAAATCTATGGTAGATTCTGATCAAGAGTTTGCCTCAAAGCTTTCCATTCAGCTTTTGGGAAGCGTCGATTCATCAGTTATTGCTGATATTGAATCTAATGGTCTTAAAAAACACTTCAAAAATTTTGGTTACGTGGTTCATGATGAAGGGATAAGGATAATGCAACGCTCGCAAATACTGCTTCTATTGGTCAACAATAGTCCAAATGCCACGGGAATCCTAACCGGAAAGGTTTTTGAGTATCTAGCAGCCCAGCGTCCCATAATGGCTATCGCACCAAAAGGAGGTGATTTGGATATTTTATTGTCAAAAACTGCATCAGGACTAGTTGCATCCTGCGAAAACAAAGAAGCAATTAAGGAGAACCTAAAATGGTTTTGGTATCAGTATAAACTCTCTTTACCTTACAACCCTCCACAGGAAATTTATGACTATTCAAGAAAAAACTTAACTAAAGAATTGGCTTGCCTTCTAAATAATTTGATTAAATAATTAGGCTTTGCTTTAGTTAATCATACATTTCATCATATTTTCATTAACTTTGCATTAATTCAATGTCCTTTTAATGAAGATTTTAACCATTGTAGGTGCCCGACCTCAGTTTATCAAAGTGGCTGCTGTTAGCCGGCAGTTGGAAGTGCATGGCCTTAAAGAAATTATCGTTCATACAGGACAGCATTTCGACCAAAATATGTCGAAGATTTTTTTTGATGAAATGGATATTCCCAAACCCCATTATAATCTTGAAATCCATAGCTTAAACCATGGAGCTATGACTGGTCGAATGCTTGAAGGCATAGAAAGTACTATCAACTTGGAAAAACCCGACCTAGTAATGGTTTACGGTGATACTAACTCCACTTTAGCCGGTGCTTTGGCTGCAAAGAAATTGCATATTCCGGTAGCTCATGTTGAAGCAGGGTTACGATCATATAATATGGAAATGCCCGAGGAGATAAATCGAATCCTGACCGATAGAATTTCCAACCACCTCTTCTGCCCCACTCAAAGATCACTACAAAATCTTATCGACGAGAGTTTCAATCATTTCGATTGTCACATTGAAAAAACTGGTGATGTAATGCAGGATGCTGCTATTTATTATGGAGCACACTCAGCAGAAAAATCCGATATTATAAAAACGCTTAACATTAAATCGCCCTTAGTGGTTGCAACCTTTCATCGACAGGAAAATACAGATTATCATAATAATCTAAGAGGAATTGTTGAAGCCCTTAATGAGATTCATAAAGAGATGGAAGTGGTTGTTCCGCTCCACCCAAGGACAAAAGGAATAATCAATTCGCTGGGCATAAAGATGAACTTTACGGAAATTGAACCAGTTGGCTACTTTGACATGATAGAATTACTGAAGAACTGTTCTTTAGTTATTACAGATAGCGGGGGACTTCAAAAAGAAGCTTTTTTCTTTGAGAAGTGTTGCGTTACCATGCGTAAAGAAACCGAATGGGTTGAGTTAGTGGAGAATGGTTTTAATATGCTAGCCAATGCAGATAAAGAAAGTATTTATCGAGCATGGACTTTTATGATCAAACAAAAACCATTCTTCAATGTTGATTTATATGGAAAAGGTCAAGCATCCGGGAGAATTGCCTCTTACATTAAATCATTAAAATAGGTTTTTCTTTAAATAAGTCTATATAATCAATAAAGAACAATTATGATTCGAAAATTTGCGGGAGAAAAATGGAACGATCTAGACCTAGTGAGCAGGAAGGGTGTGCGATATGCCATTTCGAATTTTGGTCGTTTTGTCAGCTATACAGATAGATTTGAGGAAGGAATATTGCTTAAATGTGGAACAAATAAAGGCTATAAAATTCATAGGGTAATTATTACTCTAGATGAAAAGACTGTTAGAAAAGGATTATATATTCATAAACTGGTTGCTGAAAATTTTTTACCCGAACCTCAAGATGAAAAAACTGCTGTAATTCATATCGATTTTAATAAGTCAAATAATCACTATAAAAACCTTCGATGGGTTAACAAAGAGGAATTGGATTCACACCAGAGGAAAAATCCGGGGCTAAAAGAGCAAATTAAACGATTACACGAGCACAATAAAAAATCGGAGAACGGCTATAAACTTACCGAGGCAAAGGTTAAAATTCTGAAGCGCAAACTCCTTGATCCAAACCGAAGAACAAGAATAAAAATGCTTGCACGTCAATTTGGGGTGAGCGAGATGCAACTATACCGTATTAAAATTGGCGAAAATTGGGGGCATGTTAAAGTTGATAAAATGAAACCCTAACATTTTATGTATCTAACTACCGAGAACATACTTTTAATAGGGTCAATACTACTTTTTTTTTCCATTCTTGCCGGAAAAACATCCTATAAATTTGGTGTTCCAACTTTAATATTCTTTCTTTTCATTGGCATGCTTGCTGGCTCTGAGGGCATTGGGGGCATCAATTTTAACGAGCCAAAAATAGCACAGTTTATTGGCATTGTTGCGCTAAACTTCATCCTTTTCTCAGGAGGTTTCGATACAAACTGGCAAACAACGAAGCCTGTTCTATGGAAAGGGTTCTCTCTATCAACGTTGGGTGTTTTGATTACAGCCGTATCCGTAGGATTATTTGTTTGGGCTATAACTGATTTTTCAATTTATGAGGGACTCCTTTTGGGATCCATTGTATCCTCAACTGATGCTACAGCCGTATTCTCCATTCTTCGTTCAAAAAAGATTGCTCTTAAGAGCAATCTAAGACCTATTCTTGAATTTGAAAGCGGGAGTAATGATCCCATGGCTTACTTTCTAACCATTGCATTTACTGGCTTGGTAATCAATCAAGATGCTAAGTTAATATCCATTATTCCACTATTCTTCCAGCAGATAATTATTGGTGGTTTACTTGGATTAGGATTTGGAATACTTTGCAAATACATAATCAATAAAATCAAACTTGATTTTGACGGTCTGTATCCAGTTTTAGTTATTACTTTAATGTTTTTCTCATTTTCTGTCACTGATTTTATTGGAGGCAATGGTTTTTTGGCAGTGTATATTTGTGCTATTTACCTTGGTAACCATGAACTAATCCATAAAAAAACTATTATAAAAGTATTTGAAGGTTTTGCATGGTTAATGGAGATCGTACTATTTCTCACTTTAGGACTTCTTGTTTTCCCAAAAAAGATAATTCCTGTAATGGGAATTGGGTTGATTATTTCCATTTTTTTGATTCTAATTGCCCGTCCATTAAGCGTTTTTATTAGTTTGGCTTTCTTTCGAATAAAAAACAGAAGCAGACTATTCATTTCGTGGGTTGGCCTACGTGGTGCAGTCCCAATTGTTTTTGCAACTTTCCCATTGCTTGCCGGTGCAGAAAAATCGCATATAATATTTAACATAGTATTCTTTATCTCACTAACCTCCCTTATTATTCAGGGAACTAGTTTAGGCTATGTATCAAAGCTTCTCAGCGTAGCCCTACCCGAAAAACTTAAGCCAAAAACAAGAACAGAAATTGAACTTTCCGATGAAGTAAAAGCAGAACTTACGGAGATCAAACTCCCGTCAGATTGCAGTTCAGTTGGGAAACAGGTATTCCAGCTAAACTTTCCTCAAAAAACATTGATAGCGATGATTAAAAGGGGTGATAAATACATTACCCCGTGTGGTTCAACTGTTTTAGAACCTGAGGACAAACTATTGATTCTATCGGAGAACAAAGAGAAGCTAGATAAAATTTATGAGTGTCTTGATATTACTGAGGGGATAGACTAAATGTTTATTTATTGTACCAAAAGAAAACCCCTTTGCCATTTATGGCTTGTTAGCAAAGGGGTTACATTTTTTTTATAATGAATAACTCTACATTCCGTACATGTCTATTATCTCCTGCTTGGTTTTTCCTAGGATATTGTACTTCTGGCCAACTTTTTTAAATGCCTCAAGTGCTTTTTCAAGATGATGCATCTCGTGACCAGCGGAAATTTGGGTACGGATACGTGCCTGTCCCTGAGGAACAACTGGGAAGAAGAACCCGATTGCATAGATACCCTCTTGGTAAAGATCCTTTGAGAAATCCTGTGATAACTTGGCGTTAAAAAGCATAACGGGTACTATGGGTGTATCTCCTTCTTTAAGAATAAAACCAGCATCAAGCAGCCCCTTTCGCCAGAACTCTGTGTTCTTCTCAAGCTTATCGCGCCTTTCTGTAGATGCAGAAAGTATTTCAAGTACTTTAATAACGCCAGCAACAATTGGCGGTGCAATGGTATTTGAGAAAAGGTAAGGGCGCCCCTTCTGACGGCACATCTCAACAAGTTCCTTTCTCCCCGAAACACATCCTCCAGATGCGCCACCAAGGGCTTTCCCAAAGGTAGTAGTAATGATGTCAATCTTTCCCATCACTCCACAATGTTCGTGAGTGCCTCTACCTGTTTTGCCAATGAATCCTGACGAATGCGAATCGTCAACGAAAAGAAGAGCATCGTACTTTTCGCATAATTTCACCATCTCGTCAAGTTTAGCGGTATCGCCATCCATGGAGAAAACACCATCAGTGATCACAACCTTAAGCCGTCGGTTGTTGTGTAACTGCAACTTGCTCTCCAGATGTTCCATATCGGAATGCTTAAAAGTATCGTGCATGGCACTGCAAAGACGAATACCATCGATTATGGATGCATGAACCAATCGGTCAGAAATCATTACATCGTCCTTGGTGAGAATAGCCTCAAATACACCCGCATTGGCATCCATGCAAGAGGGGAAAAGGATAGTATCCTCGGTACCGAGGAACTCTGTTACCATTTGCTCAAGCTTTTTGTGGATGTTCTGGGTTCCGCAAATAAATCTTACTGACGACATGCCATAGCCATGTGAGTCAAGTCCTGCATGGGCTGCCTTAACTACTTCGGGATGACTTGATAAGCCCAAATAGTTGTTTGCACAAATATTGATTACTTTCTTTAGCGTTGATCCTGTTGGAAACTCAACTTCAATGTCAGCCGCTTGAGCAGAATGTATAAATCGTTCCTGCTTAAACAGCCCAGCATCTTTTAGCCCAGAGAGTGTTTCTGTGAATATAGCTCTTGATTTATCTGAATATGCCATGGTTTACTTGTTTAAGAATTTATTCACCAAGTTGCAGATTTTATTCACCGAGTCAAAAGCTTCTGGTGTAGCCTCTTCGTCGGGCAGTGAGATGTTGTACTTATTCTCAAGGAATCGCTTAAGCGACACCATGGAGAATGAATCGACAATACCGCCAGAAATTAAAGGGGTATCAAACCCAATCTCTGTATCATCCTCTACGTACTCTGCTATAACATACTCTCTAACTATTTCTTTCATGTTTTCCATAAAGCAATTCTCCATTTTAAGTTTAAAATATTCTATTGTATCAATAAATCTTTCAATTATCTAATCGTCCTCTAGGGTTGAAACATCACCTATTTCAAGGCCCCACTCCTTTGCATGAAGGATACGTCTCATAATTTTACCACTTCGTGTTTTGGGAAGCGAATCAACAAACTCGATTTCCTGAGGCATGGCAAGAGGGGAGAGCTTTTTACGAACAAAGTTCATTATTTCCAGATCTAACTCCTTGCTTCCCACAAAACCAGGCTTAAGGGTAACAAAAGCCTTCACAACCTCCATGTTTACGAAATCGGGTTTTGCCACTACGGCCGACTCGGCCACAGCGGGATGTTCAAGCAATGCAGACTCAACCTCAAATGGACTAACCAAGTGTCCTCCTGTATTGATCACATCGTCGTCGCGCCCAACAAACCAAAAATACCCTTCGTTATCTATGCTTGAACGATCACCGGGAAGGTACCAGCCGTTTTTAAATTTATTCTTAAAAGTTTCCTCGTTGTTCCAATAGGTACGCATCATTGCTGGCCATCCGGGCTCTAAAGCGATTAAGCCAATTTTTCCTGGTTCAGCTATCGGTTCATAGGTCTCAGTATCGATTACAGTAGCAGTAATGCCTGGGAATGGTTTACCCATGGATCCTGGTTTAATTTTCATTCCGGGATAGTTGGTAATCACCATTGAGCCTGTTTCCGTTTGCCAATAGGTATCGAGGAAAGGTTTCCCGAAAACCTTTTCGGACCAAATAACCGCTTCGGAATTCAACGGTTCTCCCACCGATGCAAGGTGGCGAAGTGATGAAAGGTCGTATTTTTTTATCACCTCATCGCCTGCTTTCATCAGCGAACGAATTGCAGTGGGTGCAGAGTACCATACTGTTACTCGATGCTTTTCCATAAAACGATACCAAGCCTCCGCAGAGAAACCAGCATCAAGAACGCATTGAGTAACCCCATTGCTGAAAGCACCAATAATTCCATAGGATGTACCTGTAACCCATCCGGGATCAGCAGTGCACCAATATATATCGTTATCGTGTAAGTCAAGCACCCACTTGGCAGTGAGGTATTGCGATATAAGTGAATAGTGAACATGCTTTACACCTTTGGGCTGACCTGTTGTTCCTGAAGTATAGTGTAGAACAGATGGTGATTCTGCTTTTGTTGGGTAAATATCAAACTTATCAACCCTGGGTAATTTCTCCAAATCCATTGCCATTTCTTTGGGTCCAAGTGGTTTTGATGGGTCATGATCGACAATAATTATATGTTCTAGGTAAGGCATCTTATCCAAAATCTTTCTAACCTTTGGGGCATGCTTCTTCTGAGTAATAATGGCTTTTGTTTTTGCATTATCCAATCGAATAAAGAGTGACTCATCGCCAAAAGCGGAGAATAACGGTTGGGCTATGGCACCTGTTTTTAGTATTCCAAGAAAACCCAGGTAAAGTTCAGGTATCTTATCCATAAAAAGGCATACTCTATCCTCGGGCTTTACTCCAATATTCCTAAGATACTGACCAATGGTATTGGTAACCAATCGGATGTCGTTATAGGTATAGCTTTTTTGTGCCCCTCCAAGACCTTCCCATATAAGGGCGGTTTTATTGGCTTTACCCATCTCGCAAATGCGATCGGTACAGTACCAGCCTATGTTAATAATGTTGCCGGGTTGGTAGTCTAGTTCTTTTTCAGCAATGCTCCAGTCGAAGTTTTTAATGCGTTCGTCGTATGATCCAATGTGCGACATAAATAAAATTGTTTTAGGTTACCATTTTATCGAATTAGTGTATAAATTCTAAAAAAATACTCTGCCTGAAATTAAAATTATTATCTAATTTTAACCCTCCGCTTTCTATTCAAGTACAACCATTGCCGTGGCAAAATCTTTTAAGTGTGCTAAAGATACAAGAATTTTTGAAATCCCCTTTTCAGTTGAAAAATCTTTCGCTTTTGAATACAAAACCATAATGGGTTTGCCATTTTCATCATTGATTATCTCGATATCTGTAAAGCGAATTCCAAACTGCCAGCCTATTCCAAGCGCTTTCATAAAGGCCTCCTTGGCAGCAAAGCGTGCAGTATAATGCTGATACTTGTTAACTTTCGATTCGCAGTAATCAATTTCCTTAGGAGTGAAAATTTCATTCCGTAAACCAAGGTCGTTAATGAGTGACTTACGAACCCTGCCAACATCCATAATATCTGTTCCGATTCCGAATATCAAATTGCTCCTAGTTTTTTGCCAACCTTTGTGAACTTTTCAATGGCAAATTCAACCTGATCCTTGCTGTGTGCAGCACTAAGTTGAACTCTTATTCTTGACTTCCCTCTTGGAACTACCGGGAAGTAAAAGCCAATTACATATACACCTTCATCGAGAAGTGCATTGGCAAAATCCTGTGATAGTTTGGCATCGTTTGGAAGGTGACCAAAAAGCACCGGGACAATAGAATGTACACCAGGAACAATTGAAAAGCCTGCTTCTGTCATTCCCTTTCTGAAAAGTTGAGTGTTCTGGTACAGTTTATCGCGAAGCTCTGTAGTTTCGGAAAGCAGATTAATTACTTCCAATGTTGCACCAGCAATGGAAGGTGCAAGTGAGTTGGAGAAAAGGTATGGACGCGAGCGTTGCCTAAGGATATCAACAATTTCTTGCCTTGCAGAAATACATCCACCTGATGCCCCACCAAGCGCCTTACCGAATGTTGTAGATATGATGTCAACTCTTCCCATGGCATTGCAGTATTCGTGGGTTCCACGACCAGTTTTACCCACAAAACCTGTTGCATGAGAATCATCCACCATAACCAGTGCATCATACTTTTCGGCTAAATCACAAATTTTATCAACCTGAGCAATGGTTCCATCCATTGAAAACACCCCATCGGTTACAATGAGTTTATATCGAGCGGCACAAGCATCCTGAAGAACCTCTTCAAGGTCCTCCATATCGTTGTTCTTATATCGAAATCGAGTTGCTTTGCATAACCTTATGCCATCGATAATAGAAGCATGATTTAATTCGTCTGAAATAATCGCATCCTGCTCTCCTAAAATTGCTTCGAAAACTCCACCATTAGCATCGTAAGCTGAGGAGTATAGGATAGTGTCATCCATTCCCAAAAACTCACTCATTCTTCTCTCTAGATCCTTGTGGACTTTCTGAGTTCCGCAGATAAAACGAACTGAGGACATTCCAAAACCATAGCGAAAAAAAGTATAATTTGAGGCAGCCATCACTCTTGGGTCAGACGATAATCCCAAATAGTTATTGGCACAAAAATTTAGCACCTTTCTACCATTTGTCTCTATCTCAACCCCCTGAGGTGTAGTTATGATGCGTTCGGTTTTGTAAAGCCCATCCTCACTCAATTTTTGGAGCTGCTGTTGCAAATCCTCTTTGATACTTCCGTACATATTGTCTGGTTTATAATATTTTAAATTAAAGAATTTTCAAAGGTAAAGTTTTTTTCAAAACCATCTTTTCCTTCATATCCTATAAAAAATATGAGAATAATATTACTTTATGTATGTCATTTGAACATTCGCAAAATAAAAGCCTATTTATCAATTTAAAAAATTAAAATAAAGTATGCGAATGGATTTGTTTTTTGTTTTTATATTGTTATATTCGCACTTTACGAACAATTAATTAACCTCCGCTATTATGCCCTACCGTCGCCTACCCAACACCGATAGCGCCCGTTTAAGGGCGTTAAAATCAGCAGCAAAAAAAGGCAAAGAACTACCTCCTTTTAAATTGGCCTTTTCGCAAAGCACCTATGCAAAGATTGAACTTTTCATCAATAGCTTTGAAAAGGCAATGGCAAATTACAAAGCTGCTTATAATAACCAGGTAGAAAGAAATAGAGAATACCAAGCAGTTTACAAAAAAGCCAGATTGTACCTATCGCATTTTATTCAGGTTCTCAATATGGCTATTTCTCGGGGGGAACTTCCCGAAAAAGTTAGAGAGACCTACGGGATGGATATTGATGAACGAAAATTACCCTCTCTTAATGTTGATAAAGATTTGGTTGATTGGGGCAAAAAGATTATTGCTGGTGAAACCGAACGGATTAGCAAGGGACAACCACCTATAACTAATCCCACAATTGCAGTGGTTAAGGTTCGTTATGAAAATTTTGTGGATTCATATAACCACCAAAGAATACTTCAACAAAACACTCAAAGAGCACAAAACGAGTTGGATGGTCTGCGAAAAAAAGCAGATGATATTATTTTAAGTGCGTGGAATGAGGTTGAGGATACCTACAAGGACTTACCCGATCATGAACGCCGCGAGCGTGCAAAAGAGTATGGGCTTGTTTATGTTTACCGTAAGAACGAAATAAAAGGATTGCAGATGCTTGAAAGGGAGTTTGCAGATTTTATTCAGAAGTAATTGAACCCCTCCAAATAAGCCAAAGCAGTAAACTGGATATAAAAATACTGGCAACCCCTAGTTGCCAGAACTCCGTTAATCCTCCAAGTGTTTCAGATTCGGCTGGGATTATTCCCTTTCCAATAATGTAATATGCAAAAGTTGCCAATCCGTTATTGACAAAATGAACAATAATTGGAACCCATATGCTTCGGGTCCAGACATAAAGATATCCAAATATCATCCCCAATAAAAACCTCGGGACAAAACCCTGAAACTGCATGTGAATGGCACTAAAAATTAGTGCAGTAATAAGAACACCCCAAAAGGTATTACGTGTCATTTTACATAAATACTTCTGAAGAACTCCTCTGAAAAAGAGTTCTTCGCCAATAGCTGGCAAGATACCAACCATTAACAAGTTCAACGCAAAAAGGCTGAAATTATCGGTAATTAAAAATGCTTTTGTTAAAACTTCACTAGCCTTCTCCATCTCAACCATCCAAGTTGGCATGGGAATCTCTGCGTTGAGCGATGCAATTAGGTTGATTCCAGGCAAAGCAATAATCATAAAAACAATCGACAATAAAAGTAATCCTTGATTTATCCTATTAAATCCCAACTCCTTGTATGGTTGCCTAGAAACTAATAAAGCCACTACTAAAGAAGGGAAAATAAAGACTCCTATTGTTTGAAACATCTGTAAAATTCTCATCACCATAAGGCCATTGGATGAGTTAATGTCGCTGTTTACTAATGTTGCCAATTCCCAATTATTTGTCAGAAGTGCTGAAACAAGAATTCCCAACGCTAAAAACAATACAAAACCCAACACCGCCAAAAGAAAAGTAAGCAAAATTATTAAGCCAGGTGAAAAGCTATATCTTGAAAAGAGTTCCATATAAAATAGTTTGATGGCAAAGATAGAGAAGCTCGCTGTTTTTTGCACATATCTGCCTATTTTTGTGCAAAATTGATTTCTGGTGAAAATTGGAACTCTCGATTTAGGCTATAGACCCTTACTTCTTGCACCCATGGAGGATGTTACTGATCCATCATTTCGTTACATGTGCAAGCGTTTTGGTGCCGATATGATGTTCACCGAGTTTGTAAATGCTGATGGTTTAATCCGTGATGCCACCAATTGTCAGGTTAAGCTGAACATCTACGATTACGAACGACCGATGGGCATTCAACTTTATGGTCATATCATTGAAAGTATGGTTAATGCTTGTAAACTTTCTACAGAAGCCAATCCTGAGGTAATTGATATAAACTTTGGCTGTCCGGTGAAAAAGATTGCCAACCGTGGAGCAGGCTCAGGGATGATGAAGGATGTTCCCAAAATGGTGGAGATGACTCGCCAAATTGTAAATGCTACTCACATTCCCGTTACCGTGAAAACACGGCTGGGCTGGGACGAGGAGACAAAGAATATAGTTAATATTGCAGAGCAGCTGCAGGATGCGGGTATTAAAGCGCTGACAATACATGGTAGAACAAGGGTACAGCTTTACAAAGGTGAGGCTGACTGGACACTGATTGGCGAGGTGAAAGCGAACCCTCGCATGCACATTCCTATCATTGGCAACGGCGATGTGAACAGCCCCGAAAAGGCTGTGGAAATGTTTAACCGATACGGAGTGGATGGAATAATGATAGGACGAGCCACCTACGGAAGACCATGGGTTTTCAAGGAAATCAGGCACTTTATGCAAACTGGAGAGAAAATTAAACCCTTTACTGTTGAAGAAAAGGTTGAGATAGCAAAGGAACACTTTTCCAAATCGTTGGAATTCAAACCTGATAAAAGCGGAATACTGGAAATGCGCAGGCATTTTAGCTGCTATTTCAAGGGTTTGCCCAATTTTAAGGAGCTTAGACTAAAACTTGTTACAAGCAATGAACCCGATGAAATCTATTCCCTGTTAGATTTGATTGCCAACCGTTATGCAGGATTTGTTCAGGACGAAAACATTAATACTTCACCCTGGAGCTGATCTACACTATAATTCTAATCAAGGAACAACTTGAAAACCAATCTGTTTTATAAATCTACAGTATTTTTGGCCATAATTGCCTGTATACTTTGGGCTACCGCCTTTGTTGGAGTAAAAATTGGGCTTAAATACAATTCTCCCTTTCAGTTTGCAGGAATACGTTTCTTTATTTCAGGATTCTTAATTCTTCCCTTCATCCCCAACTTAAGATCAAAGATTAATGAAGCAAAAAGCAACCTTGGTAAAATATTTCTGGTAGGTTTCATTCAAACCTTCCTGCAGTATGCACTTTTCTATAAGGGAATGGACTTTGTACCTGGGGCTCTTGGAGCTATGGTGATAGGTTCGGGGCCACTTTTCATTGCTATTGTTGCGCATTTCCTTATGCCGGGAGATACCATCAAGGGTAAAAAGATGTTAAGCATTATGATTGGTTTGTCTGGCATTGCCATTATCAGCATCGGGAGAAAAGGGATGGGTGTGACAGGCGAACTAGCGAGCATTGGCATTCTCATTCTGATTGCAAACAATGTCCTTTCGGGATTCGGGAATATTCTGGTTGCAAGTGATAAAAGGAAAATTCCTCCATTGGTACTTAGTTCTTTCTCCATGATTATTGGCGGTTCAATGCTTTTTGTTCTAGGAGTTTTGGTAGAAGGCTATAAATCGGGCCCATTCCCTTTGGAATACTACGCTTCTCTTGCATGGCTTAGCTTCCTCTCAGCTGCGGCCATTTCAATATGGTACACCCTGCTTAAACGTCCTGGAGTTAAGGTTTCGGAGCTGAACTTTTGGAAATTTATTATCCCTGTTCTTGGGGCAATCTTAAGTTGGCTGATTCTTCCTAACGAGAATCCCACGCTGATAGCAATTGCCGGCATGATACTGGTAGCAATTGCGCTTATTTCCCTAAGTCGATTTGGAAAAAAAAGGGGAGTATAATTTTTTCAATCAAAAAAAAACAAAAAAGAATATAACATTTAAAAATTAGTTATACTTTTACATACCAAACGGTCGGTTTTTTATGAAAAATTCTAAGCAACATATTCTGTTCGAATCTTTTAAACTCTTTCTAGCCAAGGGTTATGAAAAAGTATCGATGAACGATCTGGTTACAGCTTCAGGGATGTCGAAAGGCGCATTTTATCATTACTTCTCTAGTAAAGAAGAACTTTTTCTTGAGGCAGTCAAGTCACATTTCTTTACTGGTTTACCAGAATTGACATTCACTCCCTCAAAAGAATGTACTATAAAAGAAAACTTGCTGAATTTGATAGAATTCAAGGCAAAGGGGTTTAGGCAAATGCTTGAAATGACTGGTTTGAAAGAATTAAACTCTGGCTATTTTACATTGATCTTTCAGGCAATTGAGTTTTTCCCCGATTTCCGTAAATCACTGCTTTTCGCTGGTTCAAGTGAGGAGAATATGCTAGAAGAGATATTTGATCAGGCCCAAAAGAGAGGTGAAATAAACTCAATTTGCAAATCAATTGATCTGGCAAAAATATATGCAACCATGCTCGATGGCATGGAGCTACATGCTGTTGTTGGAGGGGATATGGCAGGGTTGCATGAAAAGGAAAAAGAAATGACAATGAAATTTATACAGCTAATAACCTCAAAGGATTAAGCAATGATTCAAGTGGAGAAACTTTCATTCACCTATCCAAAGTCTAATGTTGAAGCGGTAAGGGATATCTCTTTCGATGTGCAGGATGGTGAAATATTCGGTTTTCTTGGTCCTAGCGGAGCAGGAAAGAGTACTACCCAAAAAATTCTTATCAGGTTGCTGATGGGGTTTAGGGGTAATGCACAAGTGCTGCAACGTCCACTCACAGGTTGGAATGGTGATTACTATGCTCAAATTGGAGTTGGCTTTGAACTGCCCAATCACTATCTAAAGCTAACCGGCGAGGAAAATCTTAAGCTTTTCTCTTCATTTTACCCCAAGGTGGCTTTTCAACCATTAGAACTGCTTAAGATGGTAGAATTGGAAGAGCATGCCCGAAAAACAGTTGATAAATATTCGAAGGGGATGAAAATGCGATTAAATTTTGTTCGTGCACTGATACATGATCCTCCTTTGCTTTTCCTTGATGAGCCAACAACCGGACTTGATCCCGGATTTGCCAGAATGATTAAGGATATAATTATTGAGATGAAACGAAGGGGAAAAACTATTTTCCTTACAACCCATAACATGCACGATGCCGATGAACTTTGCGATAGAGTTGCTTTTATGGTTGATGGGGAACTCAAATTAATTGGGTCGCCTCGTAATCTTAAATTACAGAATGGCAAAAGAAAAGTGAAGGTTGAATTGAAGGAAGAAGGAATAATTAAAACTGAAGAGTATGATTTTTTGGGCTTGGCCGAAAATGAAAATTTTTTAAGAGCAATAGCAAAGTCAGGATTACAGGCTATTCATTCGTGCGAAGAAACTCTGGAGGATGTTTTTTTGAGAACTACAGGGAAGAGGTTGGCAGATTAAAAGTAAAGGATAATTGGAAATTGACTTAGGTTGCCCGCAGTAAAAGTATTAACATAAATAACCATGCATTTGCAAAACATACACTACAATTATCCTAGAAATGCATATCAAATAAGCTAATAAATGAGAACTTTTTTAAATCTTCTAAAATGGGACTTGGTTCTTTTGGCAAAGTATGGAATTTTGCCTGTGGCAATTGGCATTGGTTTACTCTACATTGTACTCATTTACCTACTAAACATTCCCTCGGATATTATAATTCTTCTCATTTTTTCCGATCCTTCGATGATGGGTTTTATTTTCGTTGGGGTGATGATCCTTTTCGAAAAGCAGGCCGGGACAACATCTGCTATTATTGTTACACCTCTGCAACCCTGGCAATACCTTCTTTCAAAATCCACATCGCTATCGATCCCTGCTGTAATAGTTAGCGCTGCCATGGCACTTGCTTCAAATGTTCCTGTTAACTATTTATTTCTTATTGTGGCAATAGTACTTACTTCCATTCTATTTCTCTTACTTGGATTTGTGGGAGTCCAACGGGTAAAAACTTTCAACCAGTACATCCTAATTATTCCTATGTTCCTTGCTCCTCTTTGTATTCCAATAGTTGAATTCTTTGGGCTATGGGAAACACCGTTAATGTGGATTATCCCTACGCATGCATCGCTGGAACTTCTAAAAGCAGCCTACAATGAGGTAAAACTATGGAAAATCTTCCTCTCTCATCTTGTCCTGTTAACATCTATACTCCTTGCCTGGAAATGGGCAATCGTTGAGTATAGAAAGAGAATGGCAGAACATAATTAGAAACAAGAAATTCTCAAAATATGAAATCAGCCTATTTAAGCGTATTAAGAGCAGATACTAAGAATATTTTCAGGGATAACTCATTGGTTCTAATGTTAATTGTTCCTTTTATATTTATTCCCCTGGTGCGATTTGGAGGTAAAGCACTTATTGATTTTTTCCCTGAAGTAATGGAGTATGCACCAATGACAGTAATGCTTTTTGGAGCAATGGTTGCCGTTTTCCCTGCATTTGTAATAGGGTTTGTGATGATGGATGAAAAGGATGGCGGTCTAAACCAGGTGTTACGAATTCTCCCGTTTCATTTTAATAAACTCATTGGTCTTCGTGTCGCATTAATTACATCTATTGGTTTAATAAACTCTACTCTTTTCCTTACTTTAAACGGAATTGTATCGTTTCCATTCATAAAGATGCTCATGCTATCAATAAATGTATCGCTTTTTGCGCCTATTACTGCATTTATAATGCTTTGTTTATCAGCCAATAAGATTGAAGCTGCTGCGATATTAAAGGGAATTAGCTTTGTAACATTTTTAGCCTTTCTTCAATTCTTTATAACAAATGGGTACAAGTACTTCCTATCAGCAATTCCAACATTTTGGGCATATAGAGCATTCGAGTTTATGGATGATCATCTGCTTTTTGTATTCTTCTGCTCAATAGGTTTTACAATGCAAATAGTATACCTCGTGATCCTATGGAAAATCTTTGAAAAAAAATGGTAAGTTTGCTAAATCTCAATCTAGAACAAATTCATATTTTTTAAAATCTAGATTACGATAAATTGTTGATTTAAAGGTTGTAAATAGTTAACTTAAGTAAGACTTTATTGATCATTATACAGATATTGTTATGTTTACTTTCAAACACTTAATTATTACATTTTTTATAACACTTCTAAGCATTTCGGCAAAGTCTCAAGAAATCCCTACCTACAAAAACCCTCACTTACCCATTGAAACCCGGGTTCAGGATTTAGTATCACAAATGACACCCGAAGAGAAGTTTTGGCAACTCTTCATGATACCAGGTAACCTAGATTCGGGTAAAGAGAAGTATGGGAATGGCATCTTTGGCTTTCAGGTAAGTGCCAAGGGTGATAGCAATGCTGCGGGACAAATTCTCGATTACAGCCAAACACTTCCCGCATACAATATGGCCAAAAAGGTTAACTCCATTCAGAAGTACTTTTTAGAGGAAACCCGGCTTGGCATACCCATTATCCCTTTTGAAGAGGCACTGCACGGATTGATTGGTGAAGGAGCAACAGTATTTCCCCAGGCAATTGGATTGGCTGCCACCTGGGACACCAACCTTATGCACCAAATTGCCACTGCTATTGCCCATGAAACCAAAAGTCGTGGAATTAGGATGGTTTTATCGCCCGTAGTGAATATTGCCAACGATGTTCGCTGGGGAAGGGTTGAAGAAACATACGGGGAGGATCCCTTCCTTGCCTCTGAAATGGGTGTTGCATTCGTTTCGGCTTTTGAAAACATGGGGATTATTACAACCCCAAAGCATTTTATTGCCAACGTGGGCGATGGAGGGCGCGACAGCTACCCCATTGAGTTCAGCCATAGGTTGCTGGATGAAATTCATATGCCCCCATTTGAGGCATGTATCAACCGGGGTGGCTCGCGTAGCATTATGACATCGTACAACTCTGTGGATGGTAGCCCCGCTACAGCCAACAACTGGTTGTTAAACACTAGATTGAAAGAGAAAATGAGTTTTCAAGGGTTTGCTATATCCGATGCCTGCGCCGTTGGCGGTGCAAATGTACTTCACTATACTGCCTCCGATTACCCCGATGCTTCAGCTAAATCGATTAATAACGGTCTCGATGTGATCTTTCAAACAGATTATGAACACTATAAGCTATTTATACCACCATTCCTCGATGGCAGGATTAAACCTAAAACCATTGATGAAGCTGTGTCAAGGGTTTTAAGGGCAAAATTTGAGCTAGGGCTTTTCGAAAACCCATTCGTTAACGAGGATGAGGTGGATAAATGGAATAATACCCCCGAGCACAAGGAGTTGGCAAGGGATGCTTCACGAAAATCAATAGTGTTACTAAAGAATAGCGAAAGTGTTCTTCCTCTTGATAAATCCATAAAAACCCTTGCCATAATTGGCTCCGATGGCATTGAAGGGCGATTGGGGGGCTATAGTGGTCCTAGCAATGGAGTTGTTACAATTCTCGAAGGGATTAAGAATAAGCTAGGTGATCATTCAACCATAAGCTATGCACCTGGCTGTGGAAGAAAGTCGGTAGAGTGGACCCCAATTCCTTCAATGTATTTATGGGCAAATGCTAAAGAGAACGGTCTTTATGGCGAATATTTCAACAACGTTAATCTTAGCGGTGAACCATCCCTAAAAAGGATTGACGGGGAGTTAAATTTCCGTTGGACACTGTTTTCTCCCGATCCAGCAATAAACTTCGATTTTTTCTCTGTTCGATGGACTGGTAAACTTAAGGCTCCTGAAACAGGAACTTTTAAAATTGGAATTGAAGGGAATGATGGCTATAGGCTTTATGTTGATGGGAAACTCCTGATAGACAACTGGAAAAAACAATCTTTTTCAACCAATCTGGTTGATTTCTTCTTTGAAAAGGGTAAGGAGTACGATATTAGGGTTGAATTCTTCGAATCGTCAGGAAGCGTTTGGTTTAAGCTGGTTTGGGATGTGGATATCAACCACAATGTTAAAGAACAAATCGCTGAAGCTACAAGAGTAGCCGAGAATTCAGATGCCATCATTGTGGTTGCGGGTATCGAAGAGGGTGAAGGTTTGGACAGGGCACATCTTGGGCTTCCTGGCTATCAGGAGGAGATGATCTGTACGCTTGGTCAGTTAAACAAACCCACTATTGTTGTTTTGGTTGGAGGAAGTGCCATTACGATGTCGAGCTGGATTGATAAAGTTGATGGAATTGTTTATGTATGGTATCCCGGAGAGGAGGGAGGAAATGCCATCGCTGACATTCTGTTTGGCGATTACAATCCTGCTGGCAGGCTTCCCATAACATTCCCAATGACCGAAGGACAAGTTCCATTGGTGTACAACCATAAACCTACTGGACGTAATGACGATTATGGTGATCAATCCGGAAAACCACTTTTCCCGTTTGGATTTGGATTAAGCTACAGCCGGTTTGATTATAGCAACATGACATTCGACAGGAAAGTATTTGCAGCCGATGGGTCGTGCAATGTTTCGTTTACCCTAAAAAATGTTGGCAAATTCGATGGTGAAGAGGTGGTTCAACTCTACATTAACGATATGCTTGCCTCGGTTGCCCGACCTGTAAAGGAACTAAAGGGATTTCAAAGGGTCCATCTAAAAGCCGGAGAGGAAAAAGTGTTGACATTCAACATCAACCCTAACCTATTAAAGATGCTCAACGATAAGATGGAGTGGGTAGTTGAACCCGGTGACTTCCGAATTATGATTGGTGCCTCATCGATGGATATCAGGCTCAGAGACATTATTACCTTACAATAGACATTTGCAATTGGTTACTATTCAAACTTTAAAAAACACTCATGAAACTTCTTATCCTTCTGATTATTTCTTTTTCAGTTAAACTTTCGACTGCAAACAATGCTGAACCATTTCACCATTGTGCTTTTAACAAAAGCACAAACGAAAATCCTCTGCCACTGGAAGCTATGTTTCCTCTAGAGGAAGAGTATAGCTGGCCATCAGACCCTTTAGTAAGCAATAAATTAAATGACTGGCAGGACTGGAAGTTTGGGGTTATTATTCACTGGGGTCCATACAGCCAATGGGGCATTGTTGAGAGTTGGAGCCTTTGCCCTGAGGATGAACCCTGGTGTGTACGTCAAGGACCATACGCTGATAACTACTGTGATTACGTCAAAGCTTATGAGCAAATCAGGAAAACATTCAACCCTGACAAGTTTAACCCACAAAAGTGGGCAAAGGCATGTAGGGATGCAGGAATGAAATATTTGGTGTTCACCACAAAACATCACGATGGGTTCTGTATGTTCGACTCAAAGTTCACGGACTACAAAATCACCGATAAGGGTAGCCTTTTCTCTCAAAATCCTCTAAGCAACATCACCAAAGAGGTTTTCTCTGCCTTCAGGGAACAAGGATTAGGTATTGGGGTATATTTTAGCAAACCCGATTGGTATAGTAATGATTACTGGTGGCCCTATTTCCCTGTATTCGATCGCAATGTTAACTACGATCCTCAAAAATACCCAGAACGCTGGAAGCGTTTTCAGGATTTTACCTATAATCAGATTGAAGAGTTAATGACCGATTACGGGAACGTTGATGTACTATGGCTCGATGGTGGATGGGTGAGACCTGAAGGTACACTTAATGAGGAAACCAAGTTATGGCTTGGCAAAAGAAAATGGGTTCAGGATATAAATATGCCAGCCATAGCCACTATGGCTCGAAAACTTCAGCCAGGTTTGCTTATCGTTGATAGAACTGTACACGGTGAATTCGAGAACTATCGAACCCCAGAGCAGCAAATCCCCAATGACATTCCACCCTACCCCTGGGAAAGTTGCATTACGCTTGGCGATAGCTGGTACTCAACCGGACCAAAAGAGCGCTATAAAAGTGCAACCTGGGCAATTCATACCCTAATTAAAATTGTAGCCAAGGGAGGAAACTTTCTACTGGGTATTGGCCCGGATAAAACGGGCGATTTGGTGCCAGAAGTTTACCAAAGGCTTGAGGAAATTGGAAAATGGATGAAGGTAAATTCTATTGCGATATACAATACGAAACCCCTCCCTCCCTTTGAAATGAATAAGTTATGCTTTACCCAGAGCAAAGACCAAAAAACCCGATATATTTTTTACCTTAATCCTGAAGGCGAAGAACTACACCAAATAATTGAACTTCCAGCAAGTTTTATTGGTAATGTCGGAGATGTAGGCCTTTTAGGCTATCCAAATAAAATTCCCTTAAAAAAAGTAGACGGGGTTACTTCAATTGAACTTCCAAAAGTTTTTTTGCAAGAATTTCAAAAAACACCCGCGTTGGTTTTTTACATCAAGGGCATCTAAAACAATAAGGGACAATATTATATAGGGATTATTCTTGCTCAACGATTTTAATAAAACTCTTCTCGGTAAGGATTTGCTGTGTCATAAATTTCCCATCCTTGAAGATGCTGTAAATGGTAAAAGGTACAAAATGCTTCTGAGCCTGTTCCATGGTTTCAATCTTTTTGGCTACTATTCTATGTCCACGTTCCTCAGCAATTACGATAAGTTCGGCAGTATAGTACTCGGTGAATGGGCATTCGTTGGAGTAGTAAATGGTTAATCCGTTCTTGTTGTCGCATTCACCTCTCTTGCAGCAATCCTTAAATTTGGGAATGGGTGCATTCTTTTTGAGTGGGAAATACAGTAATTCGAAATAGGGATTTGATATGTCGCAAACCTTAAAACCTTGCATGGTAAAAAACTTCTTGTCGGATAGGAAGGGTTGCTTTTTTTCTGATGAAATCGCTACGATTCCATTCATCCCTTGCGAATCGGCTAAACACTCCTCGAAAAGCTTTTTGCCATAGCCTTGACCCTTATACTGCCCCGAAACCCAGAAGCAGTTGATAAACATGTAGTCAGGGGCAATAATGGGAACCCAAGCCTTTTCAGCCGAAACATACTCAATGAAAACCTTTCCTCGAATATCAAACTTCTTAAAGATATAGCCATTGTCGATTTGCTGGGCAAGCCAATGTTTCTTTGCCTCGTAACCCTCGGCGCATTTTTTATCGGCAAAGCCACAGCAGATATGCTCGGCGGCAATGTTTTGTTTGGTTAGGGTGATGATTTTTGGTGCTTGCATAGTTGCCCAACTTTCAGCGCTACGCGCCTTATCATAAGTATTTCGTTTATTTTTACCATACTGACGGTGCGATGCGCCTAATTATGCACAACTCGAGAAAACTGAATTGTGGTATTAAAAAAGTTATTCCTCGTAAAAATCAAACAAATATTTTGGATCGTAGTCTATCTCATATTTCTTCAGTAATTCAAGATACTCTTTTTTGAAAGAACTTCCTTTTTTGCTATGGTGTGTTTCTTGATTTAAGATATAGTTTATTATCGTATCTCGTTGAGAACGTGCGTACGAAAAACTTCCATAACCTCTTTGCCATTCGAATTTTCCTTTCAGAAAGTTGTTCTCATTAATCCATTTAGATGAATTAGACTTAACGGTTTCAATCGTTTTTGAAATTGAAACATCTGGTTTAAGTTCAAAGAAAATATGCACATGGTCTCTCCACCCATTTACAGCTAATGGATACATTTCGATATTACGTAAAATTCCTGAAATGTACTGAAATAGTTGTGGACGAAAACTTGACAACAAAAAATTTTGCCTTCCCTTTACGGTGAAGACCGAGTGGATGTTGATTTGGGTGTAAGTGTTTGCCATTACTATGGTTTATAAGGGTTATGATTTTTAAGTTTTTTTCAGCGCTACGCGCCTTCCCTTAAGTATTTGCTTTTTCTGTTACCAAACTGCCGGCGCGAAGTGCCTTTTGTATGCTTTTTTTGCTCTTAAGCCGCATAGCGGCGACACTATGGTAAAACCAAAAATGTCCTTAAAAAGAGTCGCTTAGCGGTGGCACCAAAGTTAGGAACAAACCTTAAACCTTAACACAGTTTTCAATTTTTCAACCGGTACCTTTCGAAAATCGGACATATAAATCTCGCGATGAGTTTTACATAAACGTTTTAAGCCTTGCTCTTCGGCAAATTTTTCCATCAACCTAAAGTTTTCGGGTTCGTTGTCGTAGCTACCGATGTGAAGCATCTGGATGCATTTACCCTCCTCAATCACTTGAAATTTTACTTTGACAAGCAAATCGCTTGGTTTTTTAACTTTCACCCGCTCAATAGTTTCCAATGCATACTTTTCGGTCACAAACTCGGGCTGACGGATCATCAGGTTAAACTTCAGGTTATCCTTATCAAGCGGGGCGCCCTTGACCCATTTCGAATGATCGGCGATATCCCAAACCCCTTCGAGCGGGAAAACGGTATACTCATAAAACCCTTCGGGTGCAAGTTTCTGCTTTGGGCTCATTCTTATGGCATATGACAATGAGTATAATACTCCAATGTATTCTCCAAAAAAGGGATCGTTGGGATTACCCTGTCCCTCGATGGTGAAGAACTTGAATTTTGGCACTTCTATTACTTCGGGTTTTGTTTTTGGAAGGTAGAATTGCTTTTCTGCTTTTTTCCAATCGTATTTCATGGTTTTATGTTTTTTTGTCTAGTCCGAGTGCGACAACACTTCGACAGGCTCTGTGTCCAGTCGCGCTCGGACTGGTTAGAGATTTACAATGGTTGTACTGGTACACAGATATCCACAGTAAATTTCCCATTCTTTGGCTCTTCAGGGTACATCTCGAAGCAGGGCTTGTCGTCGGGTTGGTAGCCACTGCTGGGGAACCACATACCGTAGAGCCACTGCCATGCCTCGCCAAACTGGGTTGCATCAACTACAAAACGTGCAATCACGTACTTAGCGGCTTCAATCTCCATTTTTCCCACCTCGCCATCAACCTTTGTAGCAGGCGGAACGGTTATGCAAACGCTCATACGCAGCTTATCCTCCACGGTAACGTTCGGGTCATCGTGGTAGATGATTAGCGATTTAAAATCGGGGCCACCGATAAGGTTTCGCGGTCCTGCCCAAGTAAAGAGCTTGTTCCATAACCGTTCGAACAGCTTCTCGTCGCCCTGGTAGGGGCCAATATGGCGGATATACGCCACCGTCATTTTTGGGAGATCCTTAATCTCCACGCTTTTGTTTAGCTCCATATTCGCTTTCCATTTAATGGTTTTAGTTTCGAAACAAAAGTACGTGGATGGCTTCTTGAAGCTTTGCTGATTGTTGCTATCGGTTTGACTAAAATTGCTATTGTTATCCTTTCCTTGACGGAACTGGCTTGCCGAAAGGCCAAAGTAACTCTTGAAGTTTCGAGAAAAGATTGAGATATCGGTAAATCCACACTTAAAGGCGATATCGGATATTGTATCTTTAGGATTTGAATTAAGCATCATGGCTGCCTTTTCGATGCGAACCCGGGAGATGAACTGGAAAGGGGTTTCGCCCACTGCTCCGTAGAAGATTCGATTAAAGTGAAATTTCGAAAAGTTTGCCGCATCGGCAAGTTCCTGTAGAGTGAACTGCTTGCCAAGGTTATTTTCGATGTAATCGAATGCCCTGTTTATACGGGCGATGTACTCGGTTTGTGTTGGGTTAGGCATGGGAACACAGATGACGCGCCTGCCTGTCGGCAGACAGGGATTAAACTGATTATCGCAGATTTATAAAATACTTAGCCTAGATTGTTGCTTATACAAAAATAGGGTTTTGTTTTAGAAACCAACATCTATTCCATACCATTTTAGCACCCTCATTGCTCTTAGCGTATTCCAGCGGCTGGGCTTGCCGGTTTGCTCCATATCGAAGTGGGTTTGGCCGGGATGTTTGGCCTGTAAGGGCCAGGTGCCATCGGGGCGGCGTTTTTTGATGAGCACATGAAGGGCATCTGTTAATCTTGAATCGATTGGATGATTGATTGATTGCCTGCCTACCGGCAAGGCAGGGATGATTGACTGATTGACTGATTGGTTGATTGGAGATGTTGTAGATTGGAAGTAGTCTAAGGCTCGTAAAATATCGTATCGCCAGCGCGATGGGTACGAGAGCATTAGAAATTTTTTATCGATTATTTCTCCTGTTCGGTGTGATTTGTAGAGTTTGTGTTCCAAGATAAAATCTTCTGACTCTTTCTGAACCTTTTGCAGCTCTTCGAGTCGATAGCTGTACCCGTTTTTCGAATACTCGTGAATTCCCTCAATAACGGATAGAGTTGTATGCAACGAGCTGTGCTTTGCGCCACCCTGGTTCGAAAAGCAGTTAAAACCCCCGTCGGTCATTTGCTGCGACAGCAAAAAATCGACAATAGACTTTAAATCAGCCTTATCGGTTTCGAAGTAAGATGCATAGTTCAGGAACATCCCGTTAACACACACATCACTATTGGGAACGGTTTTGGCGGGATTTATTCCCCCATCGGGATCCTTGCAAGTTTTAAGGATTATATCAATCGATTCCCTTATCAATCTGATTTCTTTTGATATCCCAAGATTCTTCAGATCGAGAAGCGAGTAGTGCGTTGATGTCCATTTAGGTTGGTAGAATCCTTGCCCCCAATGACCATTAGGATTTCGAAGCGATAGCAACTTTGCGCCCCAGCCCTCGGTTGCAATTCTCCTTTGTAAATCTTGTTTATCAACTCCCAGCAGGTCGCGGTGGGTTTGGTACTGGATGGAGACATCGCCAGAGAGAAGCCATCTGATAATTTTATCTTTAACGTTCATTTAATCTGTTTTTTATCCGATAAACCAAAAACGTTAGCCATGCCGAAGGCTTTTTCTTCTGTCCAAATTCCCAATCCTTCCATGCCTGCCAAACCGATTCGGGTGTGTAATAACCATGCTCATCGGCTTTTTGTGAAATGAGGTCAACCATTTCAGCAAACCTGCTTTCACGCCTTGCGTAATCGAAATTTGAAAGTGTATCTGCAACGTGCAGGATATCATACCAAATAAAAGGCGCCTTGAGTTTCCGAAAATCGGTTCCCATGTAGAAAATGTAGGGGTGTAAGGTTCTGCTGTTTTCCCAAAGATTCAGAAGCAATTGAACGGAATTCTTTGCGAACTCCGAGTGCCGATCATCCTCGTATAGATTTAGTAATTTGAGCATTATCAAAGTTGCGTATGGACAAGGATCCTCCTTTTTTCCAGGTCCACGGAATTTCCCCAGCTCGGGCGAAGCAGCACAGGGGTAACCGTTCTCGCGACCAAGTTTCATAAGATAATCTTTGGCCTTGATTACCCTTTCATCGCTTGCCAATCCCATTTTTGCCAGGCTGTAAACGGTTATGGGTGCATCACAAAGTGCCCATGCCCACTCATCCTTTCCCGAACCACCAAAATGGGTTGGGATGTTCATGGGTAGCTGAAATGGTCCCTGCGCTGAAGTATGCTTAAAGATTCTTTCAACAATAATGTCAACAGCAGGATCATTATGCTTCACGCCAATATCAGCAAGGAAAGAGAACTTGTGGTAGTGTTGACCTGCACTTTTATGGCTGTTCAGCACCATTCCGGGCCAGCCTGCCAACTCATCGATAATTGCTTTTACCTTTGGGTGTGCAACCATTCTTTTGCGGGCATCGACAACTTGCAGAGAATCCTGGGCTTCGCCCAGCAGATCAAGCTTTGTTCTGTACTCAGTCCATGGGTCGGAACCCAACAAAAAATCAAATATTTCAACATTCATCGCAGATATCTAATTAAAATAGTCTGAAAACGATTCGCACCCGTTGAAAAAATCTTTTGGCGTTAATCCAGAAAGTTTATAAAAATCGTTGGTCATATGCGACTGATCATAGTATCCGCAAAGGTAAGCCAACTCAGTGAGAGTTACATCTTTCATCTTCGATTTCAGATGAATAGCCCTTTGAAACCGAACGGTTTTAAGTAACTTTTTGGGTGTACTGCCTACCAGCTGTGTAAAGGTTCTCTCGAATTGTTTGCGGCTAAAGCAGGCTTGGGATGCAAGAGCATCGATACCTATCTCGCCATTTGACCCATCGATTATTCGAAAAGAGTTTTCAATTCTTTTTAAGTGATAGTCGGTGCTTCTCTTTTTTAATATCTCGAGCAAAAAAGACTCAACAACTGAAACCCTTTGCGAAAATGAGTTTGCCTCGTAAAGTTTGTCCTCCAGCGGCTCAACAGAACTTTTTAAAATAAAGCGAAGCGGAACATTTTGATTATAAAACTCATTGCAGGGGATGTTGAGAAAAGCTGATAAGCCGTAAGGCTTGAAAATGATGGAAAAAAGCGACAGCTTGCCCGATACTTTGATATCGTAGTATTCCCTTAAGTGCCCTGTAAGGGTTGATGTTTCGGTTATGGGTTTAGAATTGTCGGTAGATACGGGTTTTTTGTCGAGGTAAAAGATTAGCTCAATCAGTCCATTTGGAACAATCCGTTGGGTATGCACCTCGCCGATGGACATGCAATTATTCAATGTCCAGTAGTGTTTTACATAGTTTGACAGTAAAGGCGATGGCTTGGCTATATTGTAGTCCATTTTGGGTTGATGTGATTGTCAAATTTACAAAAAAATGGAAGAGGGAAAAGGATGTCTCAAAAGTTCATAGAGTACCTTAAATCCACAAGTTTAACATTTGGAAAATTGGGAAGCCACATAAAAATGGTGGTTACAAGGCTTGCCTAATTTTTTTTCACCCAATTTGGTGAAATTGGGGTTGCAGGAAGGATGTTTTTTTTAACTCCCTTAACGATTCCAAGATCCGTCTCGTTCCTTTAAAACGAGACGGAACGTTGGAATGTTAAGGGTAGGCTACCCAAGACTTGGAGTCGTCCGCCGCTTTCTGGCGGTCATTCCAACGTCTTGGTGGGGGTTGAAAAAAAAAGACAGATGAAAAAATTTACGCAATTATTATTTTTACATCTGCAAGATTTTAACTTGCGGATTTAAGGGAGTAATAAATCTAATCTTTTTTGACTTTTGAGACACCATCATTAATTCTATATTAGAATTTACTAATCACTGTAAAGACCAATCCTATTGCCTTCGCAATCGGTAAACACAGCAAAGTATCCACGTCCCTCGGCTTCGATCTTGGTTTTGGGTTTAACCACAGAACCACCATTTTCCTTTACCCGATTAATTGTTTTCTCTATGCTATCGGCAACATTGAAACTAACAATTAATCCGTTGGCATTTGGCGAATAGCCTTCTGCATAAATAATTGCACCCTCGCCTGAGGGGAAACACGCCATTTTTTCGTAACCACAATCAATGGCTTGCATATCCATTTTGAAAACCTTGCTGTAAAAATCAACGGCTCTCTCGAAGTTAACGGTTGGGATTTCGACCCACGCTACAAATTTTTTCATCGTTTTTTTGTTTTGGTTTAACAAGAATTATCGAGGCAAAAGTATGGCGTGGGAAAACTCCAAAATTGGAAATTTGCGACAAGATGAAATGAGGGGATTTAATTTCTTGTCTTAAAACTCCACCTTAACAGGCACTTCGCCTGCAATCTGAACAAAAATCCTGATATCGTTTAGCCCTATATGCCCTTTGAAGTAGTTTGCTTTAGCATTTAGTTCGTTGAGTTGTTGATGAAGAGTTTCTGGGTTTACGTTTGCCGCCTTTTCCAAAGAATCGATGCCAAGGTCGTAAAGCATTCGGGCAAAAGTTGCGCCCACCCATCTTATACGGGAAAGGTCGGTTAGCTTAGCCAGTTCAAGAATATGATTGTATGGAATGCCAGTGGTTTCCGACAGCTCGATTCTGGCTTTTGGGGTTAATATTCGAGGATAAAGCTTTAACGTGTTGGTAAAACCAATGGCTTCAAGTTTTTTTATTGCTTCTTGAGATATTCCTTTAAATTCGCTTATTTTATTAGGTTTGGGCAGCATACTGTTGAGTTCCCTCAGTAGAATAGTTAGATAATCACCCTTGAAGCATTCTAGTTTGGTAAGCTCTGCCACTTTACCCTTCTTTTTAAGCAGATTAAAAAGTTCTTTAACATTGGTAACGCCCATTTTTTCGAAAAGGTCAAACCGCTCTTCAAGCCTTTCCCTGATGGTTTTACGGCTTGGAGGCAGGTATGCCGTTCTCAACTTTTCCCTATAACTGTCAATTGGGATTGTAGCAAGGTCGATGTGGTAGGGCATATTATAACAATTTATTTCAAATCACTACTTATCTTTCTGGTTAGCTCTCCTCTTGCCCTCATCGGTAATTGCACCGCTTGCTTCTCGGGTAATGGTTTTGAAGTTTAGCTTTTTAAAGAGTAGTGTCATTCTCTTAAGGTTATTGCAGTAAGTTTATAGTAGAATACGCCTTGTAAGTAAAAAAATGGTCGATTTCACAACCACTAAATAATCCTATATATTTCCATAATCTTCTCCATAATTCTATCGAAATCAATCTTAAGGTCGAAAAGTTTACCCGTGTAAATATCGAACACCCAGCCGTAAACACGAATTTTACGCTCTTTATAGGCTTTTTGTACGTCTGCAATTTTAATTACATTGATGCACTGCTCCTGAACATTAAGCTCTACTAAGCGTCTGTTGCGTTCGTCAATATTATCAATGGAATTAAGTTCGTGCCGATGAAGCCGGTACACATCCCTGATGTTGCGGAGCCAAGGATTCAAGAGACCAAGATCGGCCGGTTCCATTGCTGCGTCAACACCGCCGCAATGGTAGTGCCCACAAACAATTATGTGTTTCACCTTCAGGTGATTTACTGCATAGATTATTACCGATTGGGCACTTAAATCGATGTTGGACACCATGTTGGCTATGTTTCGGTGAACAAAAACCTCCCCCGGCTTAAGACCCATCAACTCCTCGGCTGTTACACGGCTATCGGAACAACCAATAAAAAGAAACTCGGGTTTTTGACCAGCCGATAACTTTTTGAAGTAATCTGGATCTTCTGTTAGTTTTTTTTCAACCCAAAGGGTATTGTTTTTGAAAATCTCATTTATTTCCATTATCGTAACCCTTTAAATGTCAGAATCTTTGTCCGCTTTCCCAATTGGCAGATTGCTAGCAAAAATAGTTTTAATATTAAGAAACAAAAACAGTAGAGTCCGACTATTTAAAAGAAATTTTAATCCCAACCCGTATCGCGGTTGAACTCGCACTTGTAGCTCCTGGATGACCCCTTTGGGTAGCAGAACCAAAGGAGGGCATCGCCCTTCACTTTTGGCATTATAGCAGCTGCATACTCGTCAATCTGAGCCTTGGTGGTTACAAAGCAGATGGCAAACTCAACCTCATCAATACTTTTTGCATCAGTTGCTATTTGTGCAAAACTTTGCATTGCAGATAGTTCCGCCCAGAACGACTTGGGGTAGTTTAAAGCAACTATTGTTTTATGCCCCTTAAAGTTTAGCTTTTTGAAAAGTTGTGTCATTTCCATTTTTTTAGTTAGAAACGAAATCCCAAATAAATGTTTGGGAAAAAAAGGTAGAAAACGGGGTCTTGCTTACGAATCTCTTTAAAGGATTCAGGCTCATTGCTTTCATAGAGCGAGGTGCCAACAGGCCATTGAAGGTTTAGCACAAAAGGCAATTCTTTGATCTCGAAGTCGAACTTATATCCAACACGCAGCTCGGTGAAAAGAGAGAAACTGTGGTAAGTGTTGTTTTCATTTTCCTCAAAGAATCTGGAATATCCAGGGTATAGCTGGAACTCGGCATGAAGGTTTCTCCAGAAATACCTTCGGTAGCCAAGAATTGGAGCAAAGTTATGGGCATAGCCCGGGTACTTAATCTCCTTGGGATAGGTTGTGGTTACCTTACCATACCAGAAGCCAATAATCAAGCCGTTTTTTTGGTTAAAAACCTCTTCGTAAACCAAAGCAAAGCTATTAAACAGAGGAAGGAGGGGGTCGGTTGCAATGGATTTAGTGTATTCTTTGTTTAATAGCTTTTTATCAAAATTATTTGAGTTGGTTTGCCCAAAAATAACCTTGATGGTTGAAGACAATAAAAGAAGGAGAACCAGCCTAGAAATCCTCATAGGTTTATCATTCTAAAAAGGTTAAATGGTATTTCAAAAAGATAAGGGAGTATCAACTCTTTAGAGTCTATCTTCTTTTAAAAGCTGCAATTAGAGTTAGAACTGCTACTGGAATTATAAGCAAACCGCTTGGCATGGTCATTGAGACCATTACTTTGCTCTCAAACAATAGTCCAAGAAATGCAACTACTGAAAGAACTGCCGAGAGGATATATAGAATGCCTATAAACCTCATGAGACCTTTCCTAAATATAAGAGTTGCGAAAATGCAAAGTGTGCCCAACGCCCAAAAGAAATAACCGGTAAGATCGATAAAAAAGGTAATTGAAAAGGGTGCTCCAAAATACCATAGCTTGGCTTGCTCAGTTAGCCCATTGGCTAAAAGTTTAGGAATAAGTATGGCCTGCGATCCGTAGGCAATGCTAACCAGCACAGCATAAGCAGATAGGAAAATTAGACCAATACGAGTGAATAAGCCTCTGGATTTTGTCCACCGAATCTGCACAAGCATCATGTATATAATTGCAGGGGCAAGAAGAAAGGCGAGGAAGAACTGAGTTTTGTAAAGAGCCACGTTTGCAGAAACCCATTGTAGCTGCTCCTCGATACTGCCCGTTGGGCTAGATATCACCATTAAAATGGGCCATGCTATAAGCAAAATCAAAAGGGTGATGGAGCTGATGATAAGATGACGGGATGTTTTCATAAAATATTATATTTTAGGTATTTGTTGATCTTATGTCATCGTAAATATAATGATTAACAAACTAGATTTGCATGAGTTATTATTAAAAATTTGAGGTGATTCTAAAGATTAATGCTCCCTTTTTGTGAGTAGAATACTATTAGTACGAACTTTTATTCGGTTATAAACTACTCCTTCTCAAGCACCAATCCCGACCAGTACATAAAAACCTTGCCATTTTTCGATCAGCTCTTTTTTTACTTAAGCAAAACCTCCTGCTCCAACCTTATATCCGCCGATGATGCTCCAATAAGGATTTTAAACCTTCCGGGGTTTACACTCCAGTTGTTTGTATTAACATCCCAGTAGGAAAAATCGTGCTTGCTTAGAGTTATGCTCAAATCTTTGCTCTCGCTGGGTTTTAGCTCTACCTTTCTAAACCCCTTCAACTCCTTGTTGGGGCGATCGACTATTGGGTTGATTTCCTGAACGTAAAGTTGGGCAACCTCAGCACCTTCCATTTTGCCTGTATTGGTGATGGTAAACTTAACGGTGATAGTATCACCAATGGCGAATTTATTCTTTGGGATATGCAGGTTACTGTACTGGAAAGTGGTGTACGAAAGCCCAAAGCCAAAGGGGAAAGCTGGTTTAATATCCTTGGCTTCGTACCAACGGTAGCCCACAAACACACCCTCGCTATACTCAAGGTCGTAAATGGGCACTCTCAGGTTGAAATCGTTACGCCATCCGCTGTAAAGTTTATGGTCGCTCGGTAGGGTTTGATAGGCTGGTGAATCCTCAAACCGCTTTTCGATGGTTATGGGTAGCTTACCCGAAGGGTTTACCTTCCCCGCAACTATCTCAGCCAAAGCCATATTGCCATTCTGTCCAACGTACCAAGCGTAAACTATCCCCGTAACCCTATCGATCCAAGCGCTCATGTTCATTCCACCTCCAGAATTTACAATCACAATTACATTCGGGTTCAGGTTGGCAATATCCAGTATTCTTCGCTCCACCTTTTCGGGGAAGGTGTTGGCTCTGTCCCATGCCTCGCTATCGATGGTTCCAATGCTAAGTAGCACCACATCGGCCGATTCAATTTGGCTCTTCGAGGGGTTCTTAACATACATTACTTCCTTGCCATAGATGCTCTCAAAAGCATGCTTCATGCTTACTATGTCGTACCCTTTTACGGCGGCGGCTCCACGTCCACGGGGCAACTCCTTAACAAAATCGCCGGTAAGAAGAATTCGTTTCCCCTTCCCTGGAAGAACGGGAAGCAGGTTGTTCTCGTTTCTCAGAAGTACTATCCCTTCGCGGGCGGTTTGAAGGGCAATCTGCTCATGCTGAGTGAAGTTATTTAGGTATTTGGTATCCCTCACGGGTCGGTTGAGCAAACCCATTGCCACGTAGGTTCGAATGATACTCCCTGCCATCCTGTCGATATCGTCCTCGCTCACAACCCCCTCTTTGGTTAGTCGAACGGCATTGGATTTCACGTAGATATTGCCCATCCGCCGAAAATCTCTGGAAACGAAAATTCCCTTTCCGGGCATCTCCAGATCTTGACCTGATTTGATAACCTTTACAGGGTCGTAAACCGACCACCAGTCGGTCATTACTAACCATTTGTATCCCATTTCCTCCCTGAGAAGTTTGGTGATAACATCGTGGCTTTGGCCTGTCCACTCCCCGTTAAACTGGTTGTACGATGTCATTACAGCCATCACCCCTGCATCGATACCCGCCTGAAATACAGGAAGGTAAATCTCCCGAAGCGTACGCTCATCAACAATAGAGTTGCTCCTTCGGCGGTAGTACTCGGTGTTGTTTGCCACAAAATGCTTGATGGTGGCGATGGTTCCGGTGCTCTGTACGCCAGCTATATAGTTTTCGACCATGCGCGATGCCAAGAAGGGATCCTCTCCGAAGTACTCGAAGTTGCGACCGCACTGGGAATTCCTGTAAATATTTACCCCTGGTCCCAGTAGAACAGCAACACCACCCGCTCGGCATTGCTCGCCAACGCTACGGGCATATTCCCTCGCCAGCTCTGTATTCCATGTTGAGGTTAGCAGAATGGGGGCGGGGAAGGCAGTCGATTTTTTTAACTGGTTGCTTACATACTTTCTTATATTTACGCCTTGTGTAGCATCGGCAAGGTATAGCTGGGGAAGGTTTTTTTCTGGAATACCGTTGATATAGAACAACTTTTTACCACCAACCAGAGATACCTTCTCCTTAAGGGTCAGTGTTTCGAGAATGCTATCGGCAATGTGGGTTGCCTTGCTGTAGCTTATTGGGGGGTGAAATGGGTCAAAGTCATCAACCTGAGACCAGAGTTTAAAGGTATTGGCTAACAGGATAATTATTACAAAAAATATACTTCTCATAATATTAAGTTCTATGCTTTTTTTCGGATTCGGCTTAGCGTTGCGATAACATCACGCATAAATGTAACCAAATAAGTTGAAACAAATCAGAACTTAAACCCAAAATTTATCCCAGGTGCAAACACATACTTTTTATAGTTGCTTTCCAATACTTTAAAATCGGTAGGAACATTACTGTTAACAGGCCAAAAATTAATCTCGCCCGATGGTTCGAGATAAAATGGAATACTACTGATTTTAAAGTCGAATGTATAGCCACCCCTAAAGGCGCACAGCAGCATAAATCCCCTGTTTATTTTCTCCTTATTATCCCTGCGATAGTCCATAAGTAAAGGGTTTACAATGGGCATCGCAAAGAAATTTTTCCAGAAGAAATGTTGGTATGCAAATACTGGACCATACGAAAGCACATAGCCATTGTAGGTCGATTCATCGTTGTAGGGCGTAGAGTGTGGACGGCGATACTGGTAAACCATAGCACCTAGCATTAAATTGTCGCCATTTTTAATCTTTCTTCCATAGTCGAGCTGGAAATAGAAGGTGTTTTCGCCTGGGTAAGCCAATGCCAGTAAGCCCAGGGCAGAAGTTCCAAGGAAGTTCATTTTGCTTTCAGCAATAGCAATGTTTTCTGTTTGTGCCTCTGTTCTGCCTTGTGCAATCAAACAACTATTGCTTATTGTTATTGCAAAAGAAACGATTGCAAAAGATGATAGGATGCGATTAATGATTGATAACCTCATTCGGGTTTTACAAAATAGTTGTGTTTTCATATCGATAATGTTTAGTTTATTAACGATACAAATCTCCTAACTCCGCAAGCAAAAAAACTTGATGTATGGTAAGAAATGAATTTAGAGTTATATTTCTTTTCGAATCCTGCTAAAACTTTCGGGGGTTATACCTAAGAATGAAGCAATATGTTTATTTGCAGTACGTTGTAGGATATTAGGTTGCTTTTCGAGCAGCTTTTGGTATCGCTGCTTGGCAGTGAGAGTTAGCAGTTCAATCTGCTGGGTTTGTTTTTGTAGGTAAAGAACTTCGGCAATCATTCGGGCAATCCTATGTCCATGAACAGGTTGCTTGTATAATTTTAGCAGATCGTCCTTGGCTAAGCTCATTGTCTCGGTTGGCTCCAGAGCCATAACATAGATTGGACTGGAAAGAATAATTTGATTGGCTGATGGCAAATCCTTCATCTTCCCCGAAAAAGCGTTTAGCTGAAGAAGTATTGAGTAGTAATCGCCGGTGAAATCGCCCTCGAAGCAAAGGTCGATACAGATATCGTGGCCATACTTATAAACAAAATGACCCGAAGAACCCTTTGTGATTAGGTACAGATGGCTCTCGTTTTTATGCTGTAGTTTAATAACTTCGTTCTTTTTGAAACTTTTAGGCCTTAAGAAATCATTAAACATTTCCCACGATTCACTTGGGATTTCGTAGTAGGGGTCGGCAAATTCCTTTAAATTATCTTCGTCCATACTGGTTGCTAATCATTAGTTTACTCCTTTTCTATCATGTAAAGCACGTACTTTTCATCTTCCAGCTTATGGTAGTACAACCTTCGCCCATCGGGCGAAATGGTGGTTGCCTCAACAAAGCCGGATATTTCTTGAATCATATATGGTTTTGCGAATGGCTGCGAAATTGAAGCACGGGTAGCAACCCAAATTCTGGGAATCGAGTTTACAGTTATGGGTGCCTTCACTCTGGTGAAATAGAGTTCCAGCATATCGCCCGAAATGCAGGCTGCATACTCAAGGTCGCTGGTGTTAATGTGCTTAAGCATCCACTGATCTGCAAGCCTTTCAAATTGGTTGATACCCTTTTTTTGTGCCACCACAAGATTTGCTTCATGCGGACCACCATTTTCATCAAATCTACCATCGGCAAGAAAAAGATAATTGCCATCGCTGCTAACCTCCACATCGAAGTTTAGCCAACCAATCTGATTTCTTGAGACTCCTTCAACAATTTGTACATTATTCACAGCACCATCGGTGTATGTCCCGCTATAGATTGTTGCGTAGGTTTCGAAGTAACTTCGGGTTGTGACAAAGTAGAACGTGCCTGTTTCGTCCATAGTGGGCACACCCTCAAGGTGTTCGGTGTTAATCCCATTCAGCCTCAACGTTATCACTACCCAACTGGTGGTTGTGGTATGAAGCGCCCACAATTAACCCAAGCTTGTTGTTGGCAAACCTGTCGCCGTAAACAAGGGACCCTGTGAGCATTGGTTTATTGGCAATCATATTGTAACCCGAACCGAGAGTGGTACTAAACCGGCGATCGTAGGGAGCAGAGCGAGTAACAAGGTTAACTGAACCGCCAATTGCATCAGCATCCATATCGGGAGTAACCGCTTTATTAACCTCAATGGACTGGATCATATCGGCTGGAACCAAATCGAGCTGTACCGTACGGTCTTCGGCTTCAGCAGAAGGGATCCGCTCACCATTCACCATCACAGAGTTATACTGTGGTGCGGTTCCACGGATGTTTCCAAATCGTGCTTCGCCTTGGTCGTACTGAACGTTTATACCAGGAATTCTTTTCAAGGCATCGCCAATATTTGCATCGGGGAAACGACCTACCTGATCCGATGAAATGATATTTGTAATGTTCGACTTGCTCATTTGCGTATTAAGAGCCTTTGATTGTCCTTGAAGTTGACCCGTAACAACTACTTCCATTAGCTGCTCAATGCCAGGCATAAGAACGATGTTTTGCACAGCTGTTTGTCCAGCCTCGACCTTTACAGTAATTTTCTCGGATAGATACCCAATGTAAGAAACCTCTATCTCATATTCACCTTCGGGAATCTCGAGCAAAATAAAAAAACCGAAGTTATCGGTTACGGTTCCTTTTTTTAAAGATTCAATTTGTATTGTTGCTCCGGGAAGAGTGAGGTTATCTTGGTCAACAATCCTACCTCTAACAATTCCTGTTTTTTGGGAGAATA
>Ga0334884_1000809_pt1 | contig 53692 bp, 48 predicted proteins | sample GraSluR1_MG_7_FD_207215 | JGI IMG/M metagenome (GOLD analysis project Ga0334884, IMG submission 207215) | Sludge microbial communities from methane-producing bioreactor in Wageningen University, Netherlands - Granular Sludge_12_05 R1 | ecosystem: Engineered > Bioreactor > Anaerobic >... | reverse complement strand
AAAGGTCCCAAGAGGACCGTGGCAGGCAAGAAGAAAACCGGCAAGTAAGGGCCGGCCTAAGGAGGTAACATCGAGTGGCCAAGCGGACTGTACGTAGAGGAAAGCGCAAAGAGAAAAAACACGTATCTCATGGGGTTGCCCATATTTACTCTACCTTTAATAATACCATCATCAGCTTGAGTGACCGCCAGGGGAATCTTCTCTCCTGGTCCTCGGGTGGAAACGTGGGTTTTAAGGGAACGAGAAAATCCACTCCTTTTGCGGCCCAGCTCGCAGCTCAGGCGGCGGGGAAGGTTGCTCAGGATCACGGGGTGGTGGAGATCGATGTGGTGGTCAAGGGGCCTGGCCCCGGTCGGGAATCTGCCATCCGGGCACTTCAGGCGACGGGGCTTCAGGTGAACGTCATTCGTGACGAAACCCCCATTCCCCACAACGGATGCCGGCCCCCCAAACGTCGCCGGGTGTAACCCAGAACCATTCCCCGGTACTGGATAGTAAGGGAGGATACATTAAGAATGAGTAGATATACAGGATCGGCATGCCGTCAGTGCCGTGCGGAAGGAACCAAGCTTTTTCTGAAGGGAGATCGCTGCTACACCGAAAAGTGTGGCCTCTCCCGGAGGAATGTACGGCCTGGGCAGCATGGGGCGAAGAGGATCAAGGTTAGTGACTACGGACTTCGGCTTCGCGAAAAACAGAAGCTTCGCCGTTTCTACGGCATGACGGAATCCCAGTTTCGCAGCGTCTTTGCCAAAGCCGCCAAGATGAAGGGCGTTACGGGGCACAACTTCCTCCAGACTCTGGAGAGACGCCTGGATAACGTGCTTTACCGCCTCGGTATCGGGGTGAGCCGCCGCCAGGCCCGGCAGATCGTATGCCATGGTCATGTTTTGGTGAACGGACGGAAGGTGGATATCGCCAGTTTCCTCGTGAAGGTTGGGGATATTGTAGCGGTAGCCGAAAAGAGTAAGAACTCCCCTCTCATCAAGGAGAACGTGGAAGTCGCAGCGTCCCGGGCAATCCCCGAGTGGCTCTCCCTGAACTCCGAGAAGATGGAGGGATCCGTTGTCTCGTTGCCTGTACGGGAGCAGATTGATTCGCCGGTGAACGAACAGCTCGTGGTTGAGTTCTACGCTCGCTAGACCCTGAGAAAAGGCGGAAAAACCATGGAAAATCTCCAAATTGGGATCCATGTGGAGGCCGACAAAGCCCAGCCGGGAAAGCATGGCAACGTCATCGTGGAACCCCTCGAACGGGGCTACGGAGATACCCTGGGAAACGCACTTCGTCGGGTGCTGCTCTCCTCCATTGGGGGAGCAGCTATCTCTGCCGTACGCATTGAGGGAGTGCTTCACGAATTCAGCACCGTTCCAGGGGTAAAGGAAGACGTTATTGAGATGATCCTCAATCTCAAGCATGTCCCCCTGCGCTCCCACAATGATGAAGTAAAGGTGCTGCATCTCGAGGTGGAGGGGCCGAAACGGATAGTGGCGGGGGATATCTCGCCGGATAGCGACATCGATTTCGTCGACCCTGAAGCATTCATCTGCAATCTTGAGGCGGGGTACACCCTCCGGATGGATTTCTACATTGAGAAAGGTACCGGGTATGCTGCCATAGACCGTCCGAGGCCCGGCTATCTGCCGGTGGACGCTCTGCTCATTGATGCCATCTATTCCCCTGTGAAGAAGGTGAGCTACGAAGTGCAGAACGCTCGGGTGGGACAGCAGACCGACTATGACCGCCTTGTTCTCGACATCTGGACCAACGGTGTGGTTTCTCCCGAGAAGGCCGCGGGAGAGGGTGCTAAGATCCTTCGGGAACGTTTCTCTCTCATCTACATGTCTCTCAGCGGAAACTCTGATGACGGTCTCAAAGATCCTCCGGGGCAAGGGGGAACTCCCCCTGTGGAGGTGATCCCTCCGGAGGAGAAGTGGGAGGATGCCTTTCTTTCCCGCCCCATCCGAGATCTGGAGCTTTCCATCCGGAGCGAGAACTGTCTGCTTCGGGGGGGGATTCAGACCGTGGGAGATCTCCTGCAGCGTCCTCGGGAGGAGCTTCTGAAGATTCGCAACCTCGGCAAGATCTCGCTCAAGGAAATTGAAGAGAAAATTGAGAAGCATGGATACTCCATGTACAGTGAAAAAGAAAAGAATAAAAGTCAGGATATATAAAGCAGGAGGAGGCGCCTACAATGAGGCATCGGATGGATCACAGCAAGCTTGGCAGAAGCGGTGCGCACCGAGGGGCTATGCTTGCGAATTTGGCAGCCAGCCTTTTCGTGAATGGTTCTGTGCACACCACTCTTGTTCGAGCAAAGGAGCTTCGCAGAACAGCGGAAAAACTTATCACCCGGGCTCGGGGAGGATCGCTTCAGGATCGTCGCCTGGTTATTGCCCGGATGAATCACAAAGAGGCAGTGAACAAACTTTTTGATGAGGTGGCACCGAAGTACGTAGGGCGTCCCGGCGGCTATACCCGTATTGTAAAGACGGGATACCGCAAGGGGGACGCGGCCCCCATGGCGGTCATTGAACTGGTGGAGTAGATCCGTCATATGAAGGACCATGTGGTGTGTTCCTTCTCGGGGCTTTCGTTTCAATACCCCGGAAGTGACACACCCGCATTGTGCGATGTGACCCTGAACCTCCGTGCCGGGGAGTGGCTCTCTCTGGTGGGGTCTAACGGTTCAGGCAAATCCACCCTGGCAAAGATGATGAACGCCCTGCTGATTCCTACGCAGGGCCATTCTTATGTATGCGGTTATGACAGCCGGCTTCCGGAGAACCATCGGGCGATCCGGGAGCGGGTTGCCATGGTTTTTCAGAATCCCGAGAACCAGATCGTGGCGGTTACCGTGGAGGAAGATGTTGCCTTCGGCCCGGAGAATCTGGGGCTTCCCGAAGAATCTCTGAAGGAGCGTGTTGCCTGGGCCATTGAGGCGGCGGGTCTTCAGGGGTTGGAGAGGCAGCCCACGTATGCCCTTTCGGGTGGGCAGAAGCAGCGCCTTGCTGTGGCAGGGGCCCTGGCACTCAACCCTCTCTGCCTCGTGCTGGATGAAGCCACCTCCATGGTGGATCCCCAGGGGCGGAAGGATCTTATGGAGATCTTCCGCAGGCTCCACCGGCAGGAGGGGATGACGGTGGTGAACATTACCCATCGGCTTGAGGAGATCTGGGATTCCGAGCGCATTCTGGTGATGGAGGAGGGGAGACTCCTCTGGGAGGGGACTCCGGAAGAGTTTCTCTGCGCTCCCCGGCAAAGCTGGGATCTCCCGGATACGCCCATGATGGAGCTTGTTGCGAAGCTTGAGGCTCGGGGGGTGATCCGGAAGGGGGTTTTTCCTCTTCCTGGAAAGGTGGCAGATGCCTTATGTCCATAGAATTTTCCCAGGTCTCCTTCAGCTATCACAAGGGAACCCCCCTGGAAAAAAAGGCTCTTCGGGATATCTCCCTCACGCTTCTTCCGGGGGAATGGAAGGCCGTGGTGGGGCATACGGGGAGCGGTAAATCTACGCTGGCCCAGCTTTGCAACGCCCTTCTTCTTCCCGAGGGGGGGCGTATTGAGAAGGACTCCCGGAGTTATGCGGCCATGGATAAAAAGGAGCTGCGCTTTCTTCGCTCCCAGGTGGGGCTTGTCTTTCAGTACCCTGAGCAGCAGTTCTTTGCGGAGACCGTGGAGGAGGAGATCTCCTTTGCCCCCAAAAACTGGGGGGTGCCACCGGAGGAACTTCCCCGAAGGGTAGCAGAGGCTCTTGAGATGGTGGGATTTCCGCAGGAACTCTCCTCCCGGAGCCCCTTCGCTCTTTCGGGGGGGCAGAAGCGTCGGGTGGCCATCGCTTCGGTTCTTGCGGGGGAGCCGGAGTATCTCGTTCTTGATGAGCCCACCACGGGGCTGGATGCCCGGGGGAAGAGAGAGCTTCTCCTGCTTCTGGAAAGTTTGCGGCATCGGGGGATGGGGATACTCCACATTACCCACGACCTCGACGTGGCCCTCTCCTGGTGTGATAGAATTCTCGTGCTGCATGAGGGGGAGTCTGTGGCCAGAGGGACTCCCCGGGAGATTCTGGAACATCTTCGGGAGCATCCCATACGAGGTCTGGTTCTCCCCCCCGTGGCAGAGCTTTCCTGCATTCTCCGGGAGAGAGGATTATCCCTTCTCCTCACCAACGATATCCGGGAAATCCTGGATTTTTTTACGGAGTGACTTTATGAAATTTCTCAACCATCTTACCCTGGGCCAGTATATACCCCTGGATTCCTTTGTGCATCATCTGGACCCGAGATGCAAAATTCTGGGGGTGCTCTTCTTCATGACTGGCGCCTTTCTCGTACAAGATCCCCGTTTCTTTCTCTTCTGGGGGGGGATCCTCATGGTATGTGCCTTTCTCTCCAAGCTCTCTCTGGGGATTCTTCTCCGAGGGGCCAGGCCCATTCTGATTCTGGTACTCTTTACGGTGGTGCTGCACCTCTTCTTCTCTGATGGAACCCCCCTCTGGTCGTGGGGGATCTTCCGTATCACCCGGGAGGGGATTGTGGGGGCCGCCCGGATGGGAATCCGGCTGCTCCTCCTGGTGATCTTTGCGGGGTATCTCACCCTCACCACCTCTCCCATGGAGCTGGCGGACGGTATGGAGTCCCTCTTCTCCCCCTTCCGAAAGTTTGGCTTTCCCGCTCATGAAATGGCCATGATGATGACCATCGCTCTCCGTTTTATTCCTACGTTGCTGGATGAGACCGATCGTATCATGAAAGCCCAGCTTGCCCGGGGAGCCGACCTTGAAGGAGGCGGGATCTTCCGAAGGCTCCGGGCCTTTATCCCTGTGCTGGTGCCTCTCTTTCTCATCGTCTTTCAGCGGGCGGAGGATCTTGCCATCGCCATGGATGCCCGCTGCTATACCGGAGGAAAGGGACGAACCCGTATGCACCCTCTCAACTGGCACATGAGAGATTCCGGAGCGTTGCTCTTCTCCTTCCTGGTTCTTCTCTTCTCCCTTTCTGCGGAGAGAGTGGTATTCTAGGAAGATGCATTATGCGATTCAAATAGCCTACGATGGAAGACCCTACTCAGGCTGGCAGAGGCAGGAGCGTTCCCGGGGAATCCAGGAAGAGGTGGAGAGGGCCCTCGGGGAACTCTCCTCCTGCGAGATTACCGTGGTGGCTGCGGGGAGAACCGATAAGGGGGTTCACGCCCGTGGTCAGGTGATCTCCTGCGAGCTTCCCCGCATCTGGGAGCCCCAGAGGCTGCGTCTCGCTCTGGATGCCCGTCTTCCCTCGTCCATACGAACCATTCGGGTGGCTCCGGTACCCTCGAACTTTGATGCCAGGTATGATGCCCAGTGGCGGGAGTATATCTACTTCCTCTGGTTTGCCCGGTATACCTACCCGCACCTCTCGGGATACTCCTGGTCTCTCTATCGCCCCTGGAAGGATGAAGCGGTGCGCCAGGGGTGCGCCTATCTTGAAGGAACGCATGATTGTACCTCCTTCTGCAGGGCGTCGGATCTTCCGGAAAATCCTCTACGTACCCTTTATCGGGTCTCGTACCATCGAAAGGGGGATTGGGGGTGGCTTCGGGTTCGAGGAAATGCCTTTCTCACCAACATGGTGCGCATCATAGTGGGGTCCCTTCACGAAGTGGGGTTAGAAAGGCGAGATCCCCTCTGGATACGAGATCTTCTGGAAGAGCGCCAGAACCGCGAGGCTGCGGGGAGAACCGCCCCTCCCGAAGGGCTCTTTCTCTGGAAGGTGGGGTACGAAAAGGATCTCTGGAATGCGTGTGTTCCGGAATCTGGAAAAGAAACGACATAAGGGAGCTTCCGGTGCAACGGCGCCATTTTCGGCGTGCTCGAAAAAACGTATATAAAACGCCTCTCCCTGAAAGCACACCTCCAGGGGAAGCCGTTTCTGGTAAGGGGGGTTTCTGTTGTTTGGAACGGATATCGGTATAGATTTGGGAACTGCCACGGTACTTATCTTCGCTTCCGGAAAGGGAGTTGTTCTCCGGGAGCCTTCGGTGGTGGCCTACGATCAGGAAAGTGAAAAAATTCTGGCGGTGGGAGGAGAGGCCAAGCGCATGCTCGGCAGAACCCCCGGGCATGTGGTGGCTGTGCGTCCCCTCCAGGATGGCGTGATTGCCAACTACACCATGACAGAGGCCATGCTCCGTTACTTTATCAAGAAAGTCACCAAGGGGATGAATAAATTCTTCCGGAACCGGGTGATGATCTGTGTCCCCTCGGGGGCAACCGATGTGGAGCGCCGGGCGGTCCTCGAAGCTGCCATTGAGGTGGGAGCCCGGGAGGCCTATCTCATCGAAGAGCCCATGGCCGCTGCCATCGGTGCAGGGATCAGCGTGGCGGAGCCCCGGGGGAACATGGTGGTGGATATCGGAGGGGGAACTTCTGATATCGCCGTGATCTCCCTGGGAAGCATCGTGCACTCCGAATCTCTCCGGGTGGGGGGAGATAAGTTCGATGAGGCCATCATACGGTTTGTGCGGAAGAACTTTAATCTTGCCATCGGAGAACAGACTGCGGAGCTGCTTAAAATTGATATCGGTACCTGCTATCCCATGGGAGAGATGCGCAGCATGGAGATACGGGGGCGGGATCTCGTACTGGGGCTCCCCCGGGAGATCGAAATCAACAGCTACGGTATCGCCGAAGCTATCAGCGAGTCCGTGGAAGCTATTATTGATGGAATTCGTCGTGTTCTGGAGCTAACGCCTCCGGAGCTTTCCGCCGATATTATAGACAGGGGAATTTTCCTGACCGGAGGGGGTGCTCTTTTGCGCGATCTTGCCACCCTCATCTCGGAACATACCGGGATTGCCTGCTACATAGCAGAAAATCCCATGGAGTGTGTGGCCCTCGGCACAGGAAAGGCCCTGGAAGAGCTGGATAGTATGAAAGAGGCCGGTACGGTGCTCTCGGCGTTACGGCGCGGGAGGCGTCTCGGTCGCTTCTAAGGAGGACTAGCCCATGTTTCGGGGATTCTATGCGGGAACATCCGCCATGCTGGTACAGGAAAAAATGCTGGACGTGACGGCGAACAACCTTGCTAACGCAGATACAGCAGGATTCCGGGGCCGTATAGCGGTGAACAAATCCTTTCCCGAACTTCTCATGGAAAAGGTGGACGGTAACCCCGGAGAGGTCTATCCCCCCAAGCCGGAACGCTGGAAACGGCGGGAACTCATTGGGGATATGGCCTTTGCCAACGTGCTCTCCGAAACCGCCCTCGATCTCCGGGGGGGGGCCCTGCGGCATACGGGAAACACCCTCGACGTGGCCATCTCGGGTGAAGGATATTTTGCGGTAGAGGACGGAGCCGGCAATGTTTTCTACACGCGCTCCGGGCAGTTTCTCCGCAGCGGAGAAGGGCAGCTGGTGACCCATGAAGGGATGGCCGTTATGGGGCAAGGCGGGGCGGTTGAACTTGGTGAAGCCACCCGGATCTCCATTGACGAGCAGGGGCAGATCCTTGCGGATGGCGAGGTTGTGGATGTTCTGCAGGTGGTGACCTTTCCTGTTCCCACCTATCTGCGTCACGAGGGGCGCTCTCTTCTTTCGGAGACCGAAGATTCCGGGGCTGCGGCAGATGTCGAAGAGGTGCGGCTCTCCTCGGGCTTTTTGGAGATGTCCAACGTCAACATCGTAAGCGAAATGGTTCGCATGATTGCGGCGAACCGAGCTTACGAGGCGGCGGCAAAAACCGTGACGATCCAGGACGAAAGCGCAGGAAAGTTAATTCAAACCTACGGAAAGAGCTAACGCTTCCGTGGAGGCGTGACGCTCATTCTTTATTGTATATCTTCTCTATTCCCTCTACTGAAGGAGGCGGAGCAGCATGATTCGATCGTTGTATTCCGGGGCGACAGGAATGATTGCCCAGCAGACCAACCTGGATGTGGTATCCAATAACCTCGCCAACGCCAACACCGCGGGATTCAAAAAGATCCGGGCGGATTTCGAGGATCTTCTCTACCAGATAGATCGGGAGCCCGGAGCGCCGGTAGAGCCGAACTCCATGGTTCCCACGGGAATTCAGGTAGGGCTGGGGACGCGGGTTGTGGGAACCAACCGTATCATGACCGCCGGAAACCTTCAGGTTACGGGAAATCCTCTGGATGTGGCCATTGAGGGGGACGGCTTCTTTCAGGTAGCGCTCCCCAACGGAGAGATGGCCTATACAAGGGACGGTTCCTGGAGCATCGACGGAGAGGGGCAGATGGTCACCTCCAACGGCTATCTTCTGGAGCCTGCCATCGTTATCCCCGATGATGCCCTTGACGTCATTATAAGCGCCATGGGAGACGTGAGCGTTACCATTCCCGGCGAAGTGGATCCCCAAAACGTAGGGCAGATTGAACTCGCCCGGTTTGTCAACCCCGCAGGCCTCAAGGCGGTGGGGAAAAATCTCTTTCTCGAAACTCCTGCCAGCGGTGCCCCCATCGTGGCAGAGCCCGGAGAAGAGGGGATGGGCACCACCATCCAGACCATCCTGGAACTCTCTAACGTTCAGGTAGTAGAAGAGATGGTAAACATGATCGTGGCCCAGCGTGCCTACGAGGCGAACTCCAAAACCATCCAGACCGCAGACAACCTTCTCCAAATAGCGAATAATCTCAGAAGGTAGCGGAAAAGATGTCTGTAAACAGCCGAGGGCGGGGTAAATCCCGCCTTTTTTTGTCTTTTCTCGTTCTTCTCGCAGTAACGGTTATACTCTCTCTGCTGGAGGATACCTCCGCTGCGGAGCCGGAGCTGCATATCCGCATCACCGTAGAACATTTCGAAGCGGGGCGTACTCTTCGGCTTGGAGAGGTGGCGGATATTCATGGGGAGCCTCCTCTGGTATGGAAAGCCTCCCTGGTGGAGATCTTCCCCCGGGGAGAGAGCTTTACCTCGGAAGAGCTTCTCTCCCGCATGGTGGAGGCCGGTTTCGGCGGAACCCTTCTCTCCCTCAGGATGCCTCCGCAGATCCCCGTGCTCCCCGAAAAAGAGATCGCCCGGATGATCCGGCTTCTGGCAAACTGGACATGGAGAGTTTCGGTGGAACATGATGGCCCGGTCCCTTCGGCTCCTCTCACATCCCCTCGCAAGATAGCCCCCGGCACAAGTCAGACGGTACTTCGTTTCCGTGACGGCACCATCCTCCCCGTACGTATCCGATGGGAGCAACCCGTCTGTAAGGCCCAGCGGAGCCTTATGAAAGGGACGATTCTCAAAGAAGAAGATCTTTGTCTCTCTTCCGCAGAGCGCATCGGCAACCGTATCCCTGCGCTGCCGAACCAGGCTCTGGGCGCCCGCGCCTCCAAGAACCTCCCTCGGGGTGTCAGCATCTACACCTCGGATATCGACCTTCTTCCCGCAGTAACCCGGGGGCAGCAGGTTACTCTTCTCTATCGATCTGGAACGCTCTCTATCCGTGCATCAGGAGAGGCACTTGAAGGAGGCGCATTAGGTGATATCATATCCGTACGGAACGAACATACCCGGCGAGTGGTGAAAGGAAAAATTCTCGCTCCCGGCATAGTGGAGGTGGAGTAAGGCATGAACGCAGCAAAAGAACAGAGCGCGCGGCCGGGGTGGCGTAGTCTGTGGACCCTTGGAGTTCTTCTTATTCTGGCTTTTCCAGGGTCTCTTCCCGCCACATCTCTTTGGCAGGACGGAAGCAGTCTCTTCGGAGACGAGCGTCCCTCACGGGTTGGGGATATCGTAACGGTGGTGGTGGATGAAAAAACCAAGGTCACCGACGAGGCTACCACAGAGATCAAGAAAGATAACTCTTCCTCCGGGAGCAACCCCGATGGAGGATGGGGGTTCCTCAGCTTTCTCAGCAGGCTCGGTTTCAGCTCGAACGTGAACATGACCGGAGAGGGGAAGACCGAACGGGAGCATAAGGTCTCCTCCCGGATCTCCTGCCTCGTCACGGAGGTGCTCCCCAACGGCAACCTTGTGGTGGAGGGGACCCGGGATCTTCAGACCCATAAAGAGACCCTCACCGTGGTCTTCAGGGGGGTTATCCGCCCTCGGGATGTGAAGCCGGATAATACCATCGACTCCACCCAGGTGGCCAACCCAGAACTCGGCATCCAGGGAAAGGGAGCGCTCTCCAGAGTGCAGCAGCCCGGAATTCTCACCCAGATTCTTCATGCTATTTTCTAGTAAGGAGCGACGAGACATGATGCGCAGGATCTTTACAGGCGGAGCTTTTACTCTTTGTATCCTTCTCTTCTCCTCTCTGGTTTTTGCAGCCTCTTTCCAGCCCCTGGTACGTATTAAGGATCTCACCGATATCCAGGGAATCCGGGATAACCAGCTTGTAGGAATGGGGCTTGTGGTGGGGCTCCCCGGAACGGGAGACAAGGGGGACATGGCGCTGCGGATGATGCAGAATATGGCCCGTCAGTACGGCCTGGGAGTAGATCTCAAGGCGATCAAGAGCAAGAACGCCGCAGCGGTTACCGTTACCGCCCAGCTTCCAGCCTTTGCGCGCCCCGGTCAGACCGTAGATGTCACGGTGGCTGCCATGGGAGATGCCAAGAGCCTTCAGGGGGGAGTGCTTCTCCAGACCCCTCTTCGAGCGGCCAACGGTGACGTCTATGTGGTTGCTCAGGGGCCTCTGCTTGTGGGAGGCTATGAAGCGGGAGGTGCCGCGGGGGCGGTCACCAAGAATATCACTACCGCAGGAATGATCCCCGGAGGCGGGCTGGTGGAGCGGGATGTTCCCGTCTCGCTCGGCCGGGGGGGAAATATCGTCTTCCAGCTCAAAAATCCCGATTTTACCACAGCCCAGCGGGTGGCAGACACCATCAATACCCTCTATTTCAACGTGGCATATCCTGTGGATGCCGGGAGAGTGGAGGTCCGGCTCCCCCAGGGGATGGGAGGTAATCCCTCCCGATTCATCGCAGAGCTGGAAAACCTGGAGATACGCCCGGATGCTGTGGCCCGCGTTGTGGTAAACGAGCGCACCGGTACGGTGGTTATGGGGGCTGGTGTTCGGATCAGTACCGTGGCTGTGGCTCACGGAAATCTTACGGTACGTATCGAAGAGCGCCCTGAAGCATCGCAGCCGGAGCCTTTTTCCATGGGAGAGACCGCCATCCTCCCCCGCACCGATGTGGAGGTTACCGAGGATATGGGGCAGTTCCTGGAAATTTCCACCAATACCAATGTCCAGGAGCTGGTAGAGGCCCTTAATGGTGTAGGAGCCTCCCCAAGGGATGTTATTTCCATTCTCCAGGCCATTGATCGGGCGGGAGCACTCTATGGAGAGCTGGTGATTCAGTGATGAACGAAAGCCTGCACGGCATCGCCCCCAAGGAAGCGGAGCTTCCCTCACTCTTTCGGGAGAACGCTCTCGAAAAGTCTGCAAACAGAAAAACTCGGGATCAGGAGAGCCTTCGGACCTCCTGTCAGGAGTTCGAGGGTATTCTCCTCGGCATGATATGGAAAAACATGTTCGCCCATGCCCGTTCTCTTGACGGCAAGGACGAACGTCCCTTCGGCGTTATGGAAGATCTTGCCATCGAAATGGCGGCGGATTCCATGAGCAAGGCAGGGGGGGTAGGGCTCTGGAAGATGCTCTACGCCCAGCTCGTACAAGCTCTTCCCGATGACATCTCTTCTGAAGAGAGCTAGGAAACCCGAACCCTTGAGAAGTTTCGAAAATCAACGCTGGTGGAAGAAGGGTTTATTTTTTGAATGTGTCGGGTGCGGGCGCTGTTGCCGAGGGGAGCCCGGAGCCATATGGTTTACCGCCGAAGAGGGGGACGCCATAGCGAACTATCTCGGACTCTCCCGTGAGGCCTTTTCGGCCTCTCATGTCATCTCTTTGCAGGGGCGCCCGAGTATCCGGGAGCATCGCAACGGCGACTGCCTCTTTCTTGATACCGAAACACAGCGATGCCGGATCTATCCGGTACGCCCTGTCCAGTGTGCTCTCTTCCCCTTCTGGATCTCGGTGCTTCTCTCCCCCGAAAAATGGGCCGCCCATGCCCGGAAATGCCCTGGTATGAACCGGGGGCGTCTCTACGAGGAGGAGGAGATTCTCGCCCTTTTGCGAAAGTCTCCTTTCAGAGATCTGTAGAAGCGGAAGGGTTCTTCCATTTGTCCTCTTTTGGTGATATGGTACGAATTGTGCGCTATTTTCTATATATTCCCCCCTTGCTATTCGGGGAATTCGGCGTTAGAATATAAACTGTTTACAGACATGGGTACATTTTTTAGAGGCAAACTGTGTAGGCAGTTTTATTATGTTCAGAGGAGGCACAACAGAATGGCAGAAGTACGGTATTCGATAGCGCCGGAGGATGTTTTTTCCACCATCGAAGAGGTTATGCTCCGGGATGGTTTCGATATTTGTATCGATATGGAAAAATCGAAGGGGAGCCATATCTATAATAAGATTAACGGTGACGAATGGCTTGACTTCTACACCTTCTTTGCCTCTGCTCCCTTCGGTATGAACCATGAGAAGCTCGCCAACGACGAGTTCAAAGAAAAGATCTTCCGCGCCGCCATCAATAAGGTGGCCAGCTCCGATATCTATACCCAGGAGATGGCGGAGTTCGTGAAGACCTTCAAAGAAGTGGCCATGCCCAAAGGGTTCAGCCACCTCTTCCTCATCGATTACGGCACATTGGCGGTGGAAAACTGCTTTAAGGTTGCCATGGACTGGAAAGTTCGCAAGCTCATCGCCGAGGGGAAGCTCACCAAGGGAGCTGCCATAAAAGGGAAGAAGGGGACCAAGGTTATCCACTTCAACGAGGCCTTCCACGGCCGCAGCGGCTATACCCTCACGGTAACCAACACCAACGACCCCAACAAATACCAGTACTTTGCCCAGTTCGACTGGCCCCGGGTACTTAATCCTAAAATTGTCTTCCCCCTGGAGGAGAACCTCGGCATCGTAGAGTGGATGGAGCGTACCTCCCTCAATCAGATCAAGGCCCTCCTTGAGGCAGATCAGGACGACTACTGTGCCATCATTCTTGAGACCATCCAGGGCGAGGGCGGGGATAACCAGTTCCGCACCGAGTACCTTCAGGCCCTTCGCGATCTCTGCGACAAGCACGACGTGCTTCTCATCTTTGATGAAGTGCAGTGCGGCATGGGAATTACCGGCAAGATGTGGGCCTGGGAGCATCACGGCGTGAAGCCCGACATCTTCAGCTTCGGCAAGAAGGCCCAGATCTGCGGACTCGTGGCAGGCCCTCGGATCGACAGCGTCGACGGCAACTGCTTCCAGGTCTCCAGCCGGATTAACTCCACCTGGGGCGGCACCGTGGTGGACATGGTTCGGGCTACTCGGTATCTCGAAATCTACCGGGACGATAAGATTCTCGACTACGTGAGCAACGTGGCGGGCCCCGCCCTTCTGAACGGTCTCAAAAAGCTTCGGGAGGAGTTCCCCCAGTTCATCTCCAATGTCCGGGGCAGGGGTGTCATGTGCGCCTACGACTTCCCCAACTCCGAACTGCGAGAGCGCTTCAAGAAGGGGTGCTGGCAGAGAAAGATGCTCATCCTCCCCTGCGGCAACGTTACCATGCGTTACCGTCCCGCCCTCAACGTTCCTGTGGCGGATATCGAGAGAAGCATTGAGATCTCCCGGGAAGTCCTCAAAGAGATGGTCAAGGAGTGCGGTTGCGGCTGCGGTTGCGGTTGCAACTAGGTTTTGGAAGAGAGCAAAAACTGTCAGTCTGTTATCAAAAAGGGGCCCGAGGGCCCCTTTTTTCGTGAATCCGTGCTATTATTAAGGGGGTAGGGGAAGAGAAAGATCCTTTTTTCTCTATCCTCTCTGTCGAGGGGGGTTGGCATGGCTCTTCTGTTTGAAGCTAATTGGAGTTTTATTATCTCGCTGCTCCTTCTGAGCGGAGGTATTGCCTTTCTGGGAGATCTTATCGGTCGCCGTATAGGTCGTCGACGGGTCTCTCTCTTCGGGCTCCGGCCTCGGCATACCTCCTCGCTCATCACCGTCTTCACTGCCCTCTCCATAACCCTTGGAACCCTCTTTGCCCTAGCGGTGATGAGCGACTCTGTCCGCATCGCCCTCTTCCGTATGAAGTTTATTCAGCGTCAGGTAATGGAACTTACGGCGGAGTTGGAGAAGAAAACCGAAGAACAGGCTACTATGCGGCAGAGCCTCTTCGAAGCCCAAGCCGATCTCGTCTCTCTGGAGCGGCAACGGGGACGCCTGGAAGAAGAGATCCAGGAGATGAAGCAGGGGCTTGAACAGCTTCGGGAGGGGCGTATCGTGGTCGTGGCGAAGGAGATCCTGGCGCAGATCGGCCTGGATAGTCCGGTGCTCTCCGAGGATATTCCCCCTGCCCTTGAGGCTCTTCGCCAAAACGCCTCTTTCGCCCTCTCGGAACGATTTCGTGGTCAGGAGATTCCTCCGGAAATTTTTCTCGTTCCCACAACTCTGGAGAACGTTTTTGAGGCTTTAGACGAGTTCGGGAGCGATCGCCTGGTGCTTCGCCTGGCGGTGGAGGAAAACGCCATTTACGGAGAACCCGTCACCTGTCGGGTGGATGTTATCAAGAGCCAAAAAATTTATGAACCCCTTCAGGAGCTTGTGCGCCAGACCTTCCCCTCAGGGTTGGATCGCTCTTGGGCGGAGCAGGAACTCTATGCCCTTCTCCTCAAGGTGAACCGCAAGGCAACGGAGGATGGAGTGCTTCGGGATCCCGTCCGGGGAACTGTGGGAAATCTGGAAGGGACCGATTTCTTCGAGGCCGTCGATTGGATTGACAGAGCACCTTCCCCCGTTACCATCACTGTTCGGGCTGCTGAAAAGGTCTATACGGAGGGCCCCGTGAAAGTTCTCCTTGAACATTTCTTTGAGGAGGAGTACAACTAAGCCGATACAGTCCTCGGCAGAAGATTGCTCCGAAGTTATGGTAGCGATTACTCTCTACGTACGAAAAAGTGTAAAAATGCAGGGATGTAGGAATGCAGCGGATGCACAGACAGAAGGATTTTGAGAGAGGGGACGAGCAACGGTGATCATTGTGGCATGTCAGTTGTGCGGTGAAATGAAGGTTCTGGCGGGGGCTCCGGATTCGGATGGATTGGCCCGGGTAAGCTGGATATGTCCTTCCTGCGGGGCGGGGCAGGTGGTGCAGATTCCGGTAAGCCTGGATGCCCGGGGAGGGAGTTTGCGAGGAATCTGCGGGGGCCTTTCGGTGATGGCCGAAGAGGGTTATGTATCCGCAAAAGCCTAAACTTTCGCCTCTTCTCGAAAACTACGTCTTCTACGACAGTAAACAGGCCGTCTCTCCTCAGGGGATCTACCCCCTCTATCGCTTTACCCGGTGGGGAAAGAGCCGCACCGTGGATCAACTGGAGCGCATGATCCAGGGGAGTAGCCTCTGTTGTAGTGTACACTACGAAAATCGGGAGATCGTGGCCTTCTGCAGGGTTCTCACGGATTTTATCTTCCGGGCAACCCTGTGGGACATTCTTGTACATCCCGATCATCAGGGCAAAGGCGTGGGGAGCGCCCTGCTGGAGTATGTGCTTCAGCACCCCTCCATACGGCAGATTCCGCTTATTCTTGCCTTTACAGGAGATCTCGGCCCCTTTCTCGGCAAGTTCGGCTTCTCCGGAAGCGATACCACCTACACCCTTCTTCGGCGTCCTTTGGAGTACTCCTGATGCCTCCCCTCTTTTTTGTCTCTGCCATAGATTACGAAGCCGCCTTTCTCCAAGCCCTCTTCTGGACGGTGCTCTCCGAAAGCCTTGCCCTCTGGGTAGGGCTTTTTTGCATGCAGTATGGGCGTTCTCTGTGGCGCAGAGGGTGGACGTGTGGTGGAGGGAGTGCGGGGAATGGGGAGGATGGAGGTGATTGCCACCGTGCAGAGTTGGCAGGAGAGCCCGAGAATCTGGTAGAGGAGAACCTCTTTGCCTCCCCCTGGTTCTCTCCGGGGAGGATATTCCTCGGGGGATTTTTTGCCAGCTTTGCCACCTTGCCGTATCTCTGGTTTGTTCTCCCCCGGTGTCTTTCCTCCTACACCCTCTATGCCTTTGGGGGGGAGGCCTTTGTTATACTCGGGGAAGCGCTCTTTTACACCGCCTATTTCAGATTTTCTCCCAAAACCGCCCTTCTTCTCTCCTTGGCGTGCAATCTCGCCTCTCTGGGGGTGGGAAAGCTTCTGGGGCTTTACTGATTTCCTTGGGTAAAGCTGTGGGTTAGCCTGACCCTTTGACAACCCGCTTCTCCCTGGATATATTAGAAGAAGTTTGAGTGAAGAGAATTCCGGGGCTCCATGCCAAGGGGTATGTTAGGGAGGATGGATAATCATGGCAACCATGAATTTTAATACCACAAATGCAACCTTTCGCCAGATTTTGGGTAATGGCCTTAGCTACTGCGTTCCTCCTTTTCAACGGGATTACTCCTGGACCGAGGATGAATGGGATGACCTGTGGCAGGATATTCTCGGGCTCTTCGAAGAGGATGGTGAATCATTTCACTACATGGGATATCTCGTCCTTCAGTCTTCGGACAGCAAGAATTTCGATATCATTGACGGGCAGCAGCGCATCACCACCCTCAGCGTGATGATCCTGGCGGGGCTTGGGCACTTGCAGGATCTCGTAAACGCCGGGCTAGATGCGGCAGATAATGCAAAGCGCAAAGAACAGTTGCAAAACAGCTATATTGGGTATCTTGATCCCGTCAGCCTGATTCCAAGATCAAAGCTTGCGCTGAACCGCCACAACAACCGGTTCTACCAGACCTATCTTGTGCCGCTGGAAAAGCTTCCTCAGCGGGGGTTAAACGCTTCGGAACACCAATTGAGAACGTCCTTCCACTGGTTTAAAGAGCGGATCAAAGGGTATACCGGGGGGAGCGCCGAAAGCGGAAGAAACCTTGCGGCTTTCATTGACTCCCTAGTGGATAAGCTCTTTTTTACCGTTATTACCGTCACGGATGAGCTGAACGCCTTCAAGGTGTTTGAAACGCTCAATGCCCGGGGGGTGAGACTTTCAGCTACAGATCTGCTTAAAAATTATCTTTTTTCCGTTATCAGCACCCAGAATGCTCATGAGGTGGAGCTTAGGGCTTTGGAAGAGCGGTGGGAGAGAATTACGGGGCTTTTGGGGGGCGAAAGCTTTCCAGAATTTCTACGTCTCTTCTGGAACAGCCGAAATAAACTTGTTCGCAAATCCGATCTTTTCAAGACCTTCCGAAAGCGGATCACCGCACGTGACCAGGCCTTTGAACTGCTGCGGGCTCTGGATGAATCCGCCGGGGTCTATGCGGCATTGAGAGATCCCCAGGATGTAACGTGGAGCAAAGAGGAGAAATCCGCCTTGGAACAACTGCGGATGTTCAATGTCTCCCAGCCCCTGGCCATGCTCATGGCGTGTTATGCCAAATATTTTGAGCACCAAAGAGTCTTCTTCACACGAATACTGAAGGCCGTGGCTGTTATTTCGTTTCGCTATAACGTCATCTGTAACCTGCCCACCCATGAGCAGGAGCGTCTTTACAATGAGATCGCCTGGAAAGTAACCTCCGGTGCCATGAGCACCCCCTTAGATGTGATGGCCGCCCTGCGGGAGGTGTATCCCGAGGATAATCAATTCAAAGCAGCCTTCACCGACAAGGAGTTTCGCACCACCAACAGCCGCAACAAGAAAGTGGTGCGCCATGTTCTTTTTGAAATCGAAAAACAATGCTCTGGAGGGGACTTCGATTTTGAGAGCGCCACCTATAGCCTGGAACACATCCTTCCGGAGAACCCCTCCCATGCCTGGGAGCAGATAGAGGAGGCAAAACAGGATCGCCTGATCTACCGCATAGGGAACATGACTCCCTTGGAGACCAGCAAAAACCGTGATATCGGCAATGGGGACTACGCCTCTAAACGCAGCATCTATGAACAGAGTTGCTTTCAGATCACCCGAGGGGTGGCAGAACATTATGAATCCTGGGATGAGCGTACAGTAGAGGCCAGACAGAAGCGGCTGGCTTCTCTTGCGGCGGGGATATGGAAAGTTGCGTTTTGAGCTTTTTGAGGATCATGTGTGCAGATTTGCTGAGAGGATCTTCCGGAAGTCATTTCCGGGATCTGTTGTTTTTGTGGAGATACTGTTCCGTGTAGGCACAGTAGGGGTAGTTGGTACAGTTTGTGAATTTCCCATGTCGTCCCTCCTTGATTCGCAGGATTCCGGAAAGACATTTTGGGCAAGGACGATAAGACGTGGGGACATGCTGTGATTCGTCGATAAAGCAGATTTTTCGAGAATCCTTTTCCCGCAAAAGTTCTATCACGAAAAAGGAGGGATTTTGAGGATCATAGACCAGGAATACTCCATGGCGAGCCCGGGTAAGAGCAACGTAAAAAAGCCGTCGTTCCTCTGCAAAGGGATATTCCTCCGATTGGGGAAGAAAGAACTCAATGGCGGCATCGGTTTTTTTCTGGGAGGGAAATTTTTTGTCTACCACATCAAGAACGATGACATAGTCTGCTTCCTTTCCCTTGGCTCCGTGAACGGTCATAAAGTCCATATCCATTCCTGGGAATCCGTCTTTCCTTTTGAGCTTTTCCGTGCGGTAGGTGTAATGGTACCTTCCCAGAACAAGAAGGCTCTTCTTCTCCTTGGATTTTTTGTATTCCGGAAGTTTTTTTATTTTTTGGAAGATTTCTGGGAGTGCCTCGGATGAATCTGCCATGGGAACCAGGTACACCGCAGGGTGATCCACAGTGGTGATGGAGTGGATCTCCTTTTGCACTTGCCGGGGATTTTTCATGATGAATTTGGAGGCCACTTCAGCAATGACATCGTTGCATCGGAAGCTCGTATCCAGCGTGACTTTCGCCGCGGGGCCGTAGTGCTTTTCGAAGTCCCGCATGTAGGATATGTCGCTTCCCGCAAAACGATAGATGGACTGCCAGTCATCGCCCACGGCGAAAAGAATCGTCTCAGGATTCTGGTGGATCAGTGCCATCACGAGATCCATTCTCGCTTTGTTGATATCCTGAAACTCATCGATAAGAATATGCTTATAGGGAGAGGCATAGGCCCCCCTTTTTATGTACTCCGTGGCTTGGATGATCATGTCTGAGAAATCAATCTGGTTCTTTTCCTCCAGGTCTTTTTCGTAGGCCTCGTAGATGGGGTGAAAGATCTTCAAGATTTTTCTTGTGGGAGAATTGCCGATTTTTTCCAGATTTTCATCATTAAAAATTTTCTTGTCATGCTCGGATTCTTTGAAGAGGAAGATCATTCTTCCGAGGAGTGCTGATAGCTCTGATTGCACAAATTTCTTGTTAAGTTTTTTTAGTAACCTGTTCAGTTCCTGGAGTTTCTCCATGCTAGATCGAGGAACAATAGTGACTTCTGCCTTTTTCAGGAGTTCCTCAAGGTACATTTCGAGAATCCCTTCCTGTTGTAAGTACGAGTAGGTTTCCAGAAGGAGGGTTCCATTTTTCTTGTGGAGTTCTCTTTTCCAGCAAATGCCCTGAAGGTATTCCCGTTGGTTAAAGTGCTTCGGGGGTTTCCTCTGGCGGTTTATGGCAAAGTGCTCTAGATAGATGCCTTTTCCCTTGATGTAGAAATCGGGTTTGTACTGCCGATGGTCTGGTGTTTGTGTGGTAAATTTATAGGGTGCTTCATATTCGTATTCTACACCGTGGAGAGCCAGAAAGTTGGCAATAATGCACTCTTCAAAGCTTTTCACAGACTCTCCTCTGAGGGTTGTGATTTGGTTTTCAGCGATGTATTCCCAGTATTCTTCCATGGATTCAAAATCAAAGGGGCTTTTATAGGGATACCGCCCTCCTCGGTAGTAGCTGATGATTTCCTCACAGAAGGCGGCATCTTTTTTGCAAAGGTTTTGGATGGTCTTTTCAATGAAATTTAAGAGACGATAGTCTCCTTCTGCAAAGGGAGTAATGTCATATCTTCTTCCGCAAGCCTTCCCCACAATTTTGTTTCCCAGAGCATGAAAGGTTTCGATGGTAGGTAACGTATTGCTTCCCAGGCGCAGCCATTTTTTCAGCTGTGTTTCCTGGCGTTCCCGCATCTCCTCGGAGGCCTCTTTTCCAAAGGCGAGGAGGAGGATTTCCTCCGGGGAGCATTGTTTTGATGCCAGGAGGTATCCTGTCCGACCGATTATGGTACTTGTCTTTCCCGTGCCTGCTCCTGCAAAGACAAGATTCCTATCGTCATTGATAACACAGGCTTCACGTTGGCTTTCCGTGAGGGGGTTGCTTTCGATGGAGTCGAAGAAAAAGGCGAATCGTTCTGTTTCCTTCGTTATGAAATCTCCATCTGTTTTTGCTAAACGAGTTTCTATGGTCTTCAAAAAGTCTTGGAGTTCTCGGAATTGTTTGTTTTTCTGGGGAAAGAAAAGAAATGCTCCAAAGGGAAGCTCCGTTTCCTGAAGGGTTTTTTGAGCCCTTTGGATGGAAGCTGCTTTTTCGGAGTGTCGGATATACGTCCCTCTTGTAAGAAGGTTTTCAAGGTCTGTAGCCTGAACCTGAAGCATTTCAAGGTGGCGGATGATTTTTTTGCGGATTCCCAAGTAAAACATGCCTAAGAATAGCAGGGTAGCCAGGGATAAAGGATTGATGATGGCTGAAAGTTTGACCGATCCCAGAAGAAGGCCTCCTTTAATCATGGGATTGCCAGTACGTTCAAAAAGCGTATTGACGACTTTTTTCAGAAAGAGTATACCCTTTTCAGAGCTTCCTTGAAAGAATTATGCGCACTTTTTTCTCTGTTGCCCCCTTTTGCAGAGTAGTGCTACTGCATCATTCCTGCTTATATTGTGGCTTTGGGTGAACTCCAGGAGCCGGAGCTTGTGTGTCCCCGGCAGCGACATAGTGGTCGGCGAGTGCAGCTTTGCGTCGCGGAGGCCCGGTATCGGCACAGGACGTGCCGGTAAGCCCCAGCCGCGCAGCTGGTTGGCGGAAGTCTGGGGTGACGGTTCTGAGCAGCAAAGCAAGGGAGCGGTTCGACCACTCGGGAGCAGAGGGGACACAGAAGCGGAGGCTCCCATCCAAGAGCACTCTGTAACGTGGAACAGCTCACTACACTTGTTCCAACAAAGATCTATGCAGGTTTGCAAATACCGAAGGTAGCATGCTCGGAAACGATATGTACATGAAAACCATGGGGTTAAAAAGTTTGAAACGCTTTAGGAAGACCTGAGGAGGTGGGGGGATGAGTTCCTTTGAAAAGCTCGGAAAGTGCGAAAACCTTGAAGTTCTTGAAAAGCTTGCTATGCTTGACACGCTTAAAGAAAAGCTGGATGCATACCGCCCATTGCCTCCGGAAATTGTTGCCAACCTTCGGGAAAACCTCATTCTTCACTGGACCTATACCTCCAACGCCATGGAGGGAAACACCCTTACCCTCAAGGAGACGAAAATTGTGCTGGAAGGGATCACCGTGGGGGGGAAAACTCTGGGAGAGCACTTCGAGGCCATCAACCACCGGGAGGCTATTTGCTTTGTAGAGGGACTTGTACAGGAAAAAGCGTTTCTCACAGAAGGAGTTATCAGGGGCATTCACGGGCTTATTCTCAAAAATATCGATGATCTTCATGCGGGGGTCTACCGAAAGACCAATGTCTTTATCGTCGGTGCGGAGCATCGTCCCCCCGAGGCCTGGCGAGTAGAGGGGGAGATGCACGATTTTATCCACTGGTGCCAGCATCAAGGGGAGGCTCTCCATCCGGTGGAACGGGCCGCCCGGGTGCATGCGGATTTTGTGAAGATCCACCCCTTTGTGGATGGCAACGGCAGAACCTCACGGCTGCTCATGAACTTTGAACTTGTGAAAAGCGGTTTTCCCCCGGCAATTTTGCCCGTGGAAAAACGCCTGGAATATTATGAAACTTTGGATAGAGCCCACACAAAAGGAGACTGTGTTCCCTTTCTTCTGCTTATTGCGAAGATGGTGGAGGAGGGGTTTGAGCCCTACTGGTACGCTTTAGGGGTCAGACCATGATAACCTTGATCCTCGGGGTGCAGCAGCTTTCCTTTGCCGGGTTTGCTGGAGTAAGCCGCAAGAAGGCCCCCGGAAGCTCCGAGGGCCTTTAGTGATGCTACCTTTGAGGGCACTAGCGGCTCATTACCGCTTATATTGTAAACATAAGGGGACATGCTTACCTCATTCTGCGCGGGGACTCCCGGTGATCCGAGACATAATATTAGGCGGAATAGCCCACTAGGTGGTATCGGCACTGTCCGGGTTAGGCGTTTTAGGAGAAAAGAGCCTCTCCCTCCTGCCGGGCTTCTTCCAAAAGGGCGGTATTATTCTGAGCGTCCTGGGCCTCTCCCAGCCCTCCCCGGCAGAAGATCAGGGGGGTGGGCATTTTATGAAGGCCGCAACTCCGTTTAAAGGAGTAGATCAGGCCGTCGAAGGCATCCTTGCCGGTATCCCCTCCGGAGGAGACGAGAATTCCCTTCTTTCCCTCCAGCCGAAGGGGGGTGTTCTTGGCCACGTAGGGGAGGAGCCGATCCCGGAGGGCCTGAAGAGGAGCGCTCCAGGCGTACCAGTAGAGCGGGCTGGCGAAGACCAGATACTCCGACTCCTTGATGGCAGGATAGATCTGCTGCATATCGTCATCCAGAATACAGGGCTTTCCGGTGCTCCAGCAACGGCGGCAGTCCACGCAATCCCGGATGTTCATGGAGAAAAGCCGAAATTCCCGAACCTCCCAGCCCTCTTTCAGGGCGGGGGCCAGAAGAGCCTTGGAGAGGGTTTCGCTGTTCCCCCCCTGTCTTGGGCTTCCTAGAAAAAGACATATTGATCCCATAGTCTGTTCCCTCCTCAAGAGAAAAATGTGGGAAAACTTCCCCTCAAGGGAGAGTATACCAGCAACGGGCTATTTCTCCTCTCCTTTTTCTCCTTATTTCTCCTCTTCCCCTGCTTGTTCCGGGGAAGAGGAAGGCTCCTCAAGATTTTGCCAGGTGGCACAGCTTCCACTCTGGGAGCACCCTCCGCACCCTCCGGGGCAGCTCCCCTCCCGAGCACTCTTCAGGAAAGTTCGCCCGAGAAAGAGCGCCGCTCCTACCACGATAAGAACCACCACAACGGTCTGCATGATTTTGTCTCTCCTTCCTCTCTATATTCCCAACCCTAACAGGGTTCCCAACTGGAAAACTCCCACGGAGAGAAGAAAGGCTATAAGGGTATTGAAGAATAGGGCGAAGAGAGCCCAGCTCCAGGAGCCCGCCTCCTTGGCGATACAAACAAGGGTGACGAAGCAGGGGGCGTAGAAGATCACGAAAAGAATCACCGAGAAGGCCTTCAGGGGAGACCAGTCCTTGGAGCGCTGCAGCACCTGGCTCAAGGAGCCCCCTTCCTCGGGGTCGATCTCTCCCAGAGAGTAGGCGGTGCCCAGGGTGGAGACGATAACCTCCTTTGCCGCCACCCCTCCAAGAAGGGCGATGTTGGTGCGCCAGTCGAACCCTGCCCAGCGGGTAACCCGTTCGATTCCTTTACCTAGGCGCCCCGCCAGAGAGTTCTCTAGGGCCTCCTCAGCCCGGCGCCCCTCCAGAGCGAGAAGCTGCCCCCGGATCTCCTGCTCCTGCGGGGTAAGCTCCTCCTCGGGGGTTTCGTAATCGAGTATTCGTGACGCGTCTTCCAGAGCAGGGGTTTCCAGAATCTCCCCGCGAGCCTCCTCAAAGAAAGCCTCCTTCTCGGGAGAGAGAAGAGGAAAGGTCATCATGGCCCATACGAGGATGGAGATGCCTAAAATCACGGTCCCCGCCTTTTTGATGTACTGCCAGGTGCGTTCCCAGGTGTGGATGCAGAGCCCCTTCAGGGTGGGGAAGCGGTAGGGAGGAAGCTCCATCACGAAGGGGGTGGACTCTCCCCGAATCACCGTAAGGCGTAGAATCTTTGCGGTGAGCAGGGCCCCCACCCAGGAGATGACGGTGATGGCGAAGAGCATCTCCCCCCGGGCGGTGGCGAAAAAGGTTCCCACCAGAATGGCGAAGATGGGGATTTTGGCACCGCAGTTCATGATGGGGACGGTGAGTATGGTAGCGAGGCGTTCCTTCCGGGATTTGATAGTCCGGCTCGCCATAACCCCCGGCACAGCACACCCCCCCGCGATCCCCCCGGAGATGATAAAGGGCATGACGGAGCTTCCATGAAGGCCGAAGATACGGAAGATCCGATCCAACATAAAGGCCATCCGGGCGAGATATCCCGAATCCTCCAGAAAGGAGATGCCGAAGAACATGAAGAGAATCAGGGGAACGAACCCCATCACCCCCCCCACGCCGTCGATAACCCCCGACACGATCATGGAGCGCACAAGCCCCGGAGGAAGAAGGTTCTCCGCCGTATCCCCCATCCAGCCGAAGAAGGCCTCGAACCACCCCACGGGGATCTCGCTGTAAGTGAAGGTCACCTTGTAGAGAGTCATCAGAATGGCCACCATGAAGAGAGGCCCCAGAAAGCGGTTGGTAAGCACAAGATCAATCTTGTCCGAAATGTAGAGCTTACTCTGATGGGTGGCGTAGTTCACAATGCCGTGGCTCACCAGAGACTTGATATAGCCATACCGCTGGTCTGCAATCAGCGCCTCGGGGTAGGTGTTCAGAGTGCTTTCGAGATGTTTGAGAAGCTGCTGGTACGCTTCGTCGAAGGCCTGGGCTATTTCGGGATCATGCTTTTTGCAGTACTCCATGATTTGCTCGTCCTGCTCCAGATACTTCAGGGAGAACCACCGGGGATCGTAGCGCCCCTGCAGCATGGCATGACCCTTGATGCGATCCTCCATGCGATCCAGAGCCCGGTCGATATCCGAGCCGTAGCTGATTCGAAGAGGCTGGGGAGGGGGATTGTCCTTCATGGCGAGAGCCGCATCAAGAAGCTGCTCCACCCCCTTGCCGCTGCGGGCCACCGTGGGGATAATGGGAATGCCAAGAAGCTGAGAGAGCTTTTCCGGATGAATGGTGATCCCCCGGCTGGAGGCCACATCCATCATATTCATGGCCCCGCAGAGGGGAATACCCATCTCCAGAATCTGGATCATCAGGTAGAGATGCCGCTCGATGTTCGAGGCATCGATAATGTCGATCACCACCTCGGGCTTCTCCTGCACCAGATAATCCCGGGTGACGATCTCCTCCAGGGAGTAGGCGGTGATGGAGTAGATCCCTGGAAGATCCACCACATGGATGGATTCTCCCCGATGGGTGAAGGTGCCCTCTTTAAGTTCTACCGTAACGCCGGGATAGTTGCCCACATGCTGCCGGGCTCCGGTAAGTTCGTTAAAAAGGGTTGTTTTCCCGGAGTTTGGATTTCCTGCCAGAGCAATGGTTGTCATGCCTCATCCACCTCCACATCAATATGATCCGCTTCGCTGTTCCGCAGGGTGAGGGTGAACCCCCGAAGACGCAGGGCCACGGGATCGTAGAGAGGGGCCCGCCCCTGAATGTAAAACTCCGTCCCCGGTACCAGCCCCATATCTCGGATGCGGCGTCCTAGCTCTCCCTGGGCCCGGACGGCCCGGATAATTCCTTTTTGATTGTCCTTCATGTGGCGCATGGCGATAATTGGCATGATCTCTCTCCTCCGATTACTTCTGAAAGCTTTTGAGAATGCAGAAATCCTCCCCAAGGGAAGGTTCTTTCATGTACAATAGAGTATATCTACTGCGTGCAGAGAAACATCTTGCGTATGGTCTGTGTAGAATTCTGACACCTGGGAGATCTCTCCGTTCCTTGGTATCTCCTCATATCTCGCAGCAAAGTATAGCACGGAGGAGAATATATGTTCAATAGGTCAAACAACGGGATTCCCGGAGTTGCGAAAAGGGGCTTTTTCCCGGAGCCTTCAGGAGAAAAACTCCCCGAAAGATGCATAAATCTTAAGGAGGGTATGCGATGAAACAGACTGTAGAAGCTCTTGTGGATGATAAGGGAAATGTCCGTTTGATAGAGCCCATTGCCGTTAAGGGAGTCCGTAGGGCCTTACTGACAGTGCTTGACGAACTTCCTGTGAACCTCGATGAAACGCTCTATGCCGCAGAGAAGAGTTTTGGGGAAGATTGGCTCCGGAAGGAAGACGCCTCTGGAGGCTTTCTCGGGGATGCTCCATGAGAATGGCAAAGGATGTTGCGCTTGATTTGACAAAGCAAGCATCATATTCGGTGTAGAAAGGAGCGAGATTTTGGGGCATAATAGCCCCACCTCTCTGGGTGTAGTTTTTGTTGTGATAGCAATGCCTTACACCTGCTTCGCGCAGAGGACAGAGAGGTTTTTGCGTGTCTTCATTTTCCGACTATTGCGACAACGCCCCATCTCGACATCTCGCTGCCCCAAATTTCTTTCCATCATTTTTCAATAATCTCGAGTGCAATATTCCACCTTCAGAGTGAAAAACTTTCTCCTCAGAGAGCCTTGTGGTTGCTCCGTTTCTGCTGGTTTCCCTCTGGGAACCTGCGGAACGAGATTGTTCTATGAGTTCTCTTGAGGAGTCACTCGAAGGTTGTATAATCGGAGGCAAGGAAAGGGTCTTCACCGAAACGCCCTTTCCGAATGCGAAAAGCGAAGGAGGTTCGCCGGTGAATGGAATAGTGAACAGTCTTATCAAAGACGATTGCATCGCTGCAATGAGACAACTTCCGAACGAGTGTGTAGACATGGTGCTTTGCGACCTGCCGTACGGGACGACTCAAAACAAATGGGACAGCGTCATTCCGCTCGACGAGCTTTGGAAACAATACCGGAGAGTCGTGCGGAATGACGGCGCGATAGTTCTCACATCCCAGGGCCCGTTCACTGCAAGACTTATCATGAGCAACGAAAAATTGTTCAAATACAAGATAGTCTGGGTTAAGTCGAAGCCTACTAATTTCCTGAACGCGAAAAAACAGCCTCTTCGAAAGCATGAAGATGTCTGTGTCTTTTACCGGAGACAGCCGGTGTACAATCCCCAGATGTCGCCGGGAGAACCCTACACGAAGGGAACGAGAAAAGACCAGTTTTCCGGCAGTTACGGAGACTTCAAGCCCGTTCTCGTCCAGAGCGGTAACGGAGACCGCTACCCCGTGGATGTTGTCTATTTCAAGACTGCGGAAAGTGAAGGTCCCGTATGGCATCCGACCCAGAAACCCGTAGAGCTCGGCCGCTGGATGGTACGAACATTCACCGCCCCCGGCGACATCGTTATGGACAACGCGTTCGGCTCGGGAAGTTTTCTGGTGTCCGCGATTCTCGAAGGCCGGAACTTCATAGGAATAGAAAAAAACGATTCCCCGGAGCTTTTCAAAGCCGAAAGAATCGACCTCGTGAATATCGCGAAGGAAAGACTTAAAAAAGCCTACGAAAGCGTTAGGTGTACTCCTCCCGGAGAATCGCTGCTGATGGAGGGGCTTTTAAAGGAGTTCGAATCCGATCTTTGCCCTGTTCAGTCCGCTCAGCTTCTCGAGAAAGCGAATCCGGCCAAAACTGTTTCTTCGGAGCCCGTCGAAGAGAGGGGTTGCTCTAATGCCTCCCTCTAAGAATCACGTCGGCTTTGTGAGAGCAAACGAGCGAAGCTGGGCCATAGACGTGATCGGATACGTCAATCGACGGGTGTCCGCGGCATCTGGCGCGATAAAAAAAGCCGGAGGGGAATATTCGACAAGCGATGAAAAAGGAAGTCTCTTCCCGGACGTTCTTCTTTTCGGGATTCTGAATCACGGAACCGTGCTACAGGGGTGGGAACTAAAATTTCCGGACACTGCTGTCTCAGATCCGAAACTTCTTGAAAATGCGGCCAGAAAAGCGCGGGGTCTTGGAACCTCCAGTTTCCTTGTGTGGAATGTCAACGAGGCCGTTCTCTACTCGTTGTCCGGGACGGGTTCCCTCGGCTTCTCGCCGTTGAAGTCGTGGTCCATTGGCGCTCCTGTTTCCAGAGCCTCGGTCGAATGCAATGCGGAGAGGTGGCAAAAGATGCTCTCCGAAATCATCCGCGACTTGGAGTATTTTTTCTCGACGGGGGGCATAGCATCCTCTTCGGTGATTAGAATCGTAGAGGAAGGCACTCTTTTCGAATCCGTCGCTTATCACAGAAAAAATGTCCGTGACCATGTCGCGAACGAGGCAGCCAAAAACTCCGAATTGAATGCCGAAATCGATTTCTGGTGGCATTCGGCTTCCGAGGAGCACCCGGACAAAGAGGAGAAATTCAATGCTTTCGCCGGCGTGCTCCTTCTCGAATGGTTCAACAAAATCCTCTTTTGTCACGTCCTGAAAAGCTTTCACTCCGACGCTCGGTTGGTAGAGTCCATTGATGGGAATTGTGACCCCCTGTCTGCCGACAGGGTTTTTGTGGAAATATCCGAGAAATGCGACTTTCTCAATATTCTCAAACCTTCGGTGGCATTCGTTCCTCTCCCCGACGCGGCTTGGAATTCTCTTGTTGAGGTAAACCGTTTTCTGTCGTCGTTTCCGTTCGAGAAAATGAACGCCGACGTTCTTCATAAGATACTTGAATGCACCGTTAACGCTTCGAAGAGAAAAGCGGCCGGACAATACTCCACACCCGAGAAGCTCGCGGAACTTCTCGTCAAGTCAGCTATGGTGAAAAGGGAGTGGGTTTTCTTGGACCCTTGCTGCGGAACAGGAACAATTCCGAGGGCGGTGTACCGGGAAAAGCGTTCCAGAGGAATAGGGGCAAAGGATGCCCTTGCCCAGACTTGGGCCGGCGACAGATTTTCGTTTCCGGTTTCGCTCGCGACGATGGGGGTAACTTTCCCCGAAAACATGGGTGAGACCGTTCGTGTATTCCGTTCGGACGTGGCAGACATAGTTCCCGGCAAGAGCATTGTTCTAAAGAACCCGCAGACGGGGGAGCCGGAAACCTTCCAGTTTCCGCTTTTCGACATCGTCGTGTCGAACTTTCCCTTCATAAGAACCGAACAGGCAAAAAAAATGAATCAGCCGATTATTCTCTCGGCGGAGAAAACACTGGCCGAGAACGGGGAGCCAGAAGGACTCGATGGAAGAAGCGACCTGTATGCCTACATGCCGTTTCATCTGTGGAAATGTCTTGAAGAAGGCGGAACTCTCGCGTTCATTTCGTCCAATTCGTGGCTTGGCGCGGAATGGGGCGAAAGATACTATGAACTTCTCGGCAGATTCTTCAAAATCAAAAAAGTAATAGCATCCGGGAACGGACGCTGGTTCGACAACGCCAAAGTTGTGACAACGGCACTCATCCTGGAACGGAGGAATCCTCCGTCGTCTGAAAAGGTGCGGATTCCGGAAGAAGAAACAGTTTTTATCCTGTTGGAGAAAAATCTTAAGGAGTGTTCTTCCGATGATATATCTTTGCTTTCATCGGCAATAATCAAGGGCGTTTCCTTTGATAAGCTATGTACGGCACGGACACTTACAGGCGCCGAAATGCGAATGCTCGTTCGCTCGGGGGTGGGAAGGAACCTTTTCTTTTTCAACACAGCGCCTTTCTTGAAATTGAAGAAGTCCCGAAGGACGGATGCTAGGAAACGTAGCGTTCTCTTGCCTGCCGGAGCTTTTTTTGATTTTTTCCGCGGAGAGAGAAGAGGATGGAACCCTCTTTTCTATCCCCCGAGAGATAGTCGTATCGACCCCGAGTATCTGGACAAGGTCCTCATTCGGTCGAAAACGATTAAAGGATTCATCGCCAAACCGGACGCTCTCGGATTCTTCTGCGGAAAGAGTAAGGAAGAACTCGACCGACGCAAGCATTTTGATACGCTTTCATATATCAACTCTTTTTCTGGATGTGTCAACAAAACAGGAAAACCTCTTTGCAAAGTTCTGTCCCGGCCGGGTTGTTTCTGGTACGAAATGAAAAAGGGAGCCAAGCCCGACATGGTCGTACTGGTAAACTACGATAAGCGGCTTTTCTTCCCGTTGACACCGGATGTCCCGTTCATAGACCAGCGCTTCATCGGGATGTCTCTCAAACAGTCTGCGGTGAAAAGAGATGTTTCAGCGGCTCTTTCTCACGCGCTTCTTAACAGTGTCTTCGGTCTTTTCTACATCGAGGCGCTAGGTTTCGGGCGAGGACTCGGAGCTCTCGACCTTAGCAAGGACCGGATAGAAAAGGGGCTTTTCATGCTGAACCCTCTTATTCCGAGCTTGCCGGAGCGCAAAAAACTTGTCGACGCGTTCCTGCCGCTCCTTTCCAGAGAGGTACTCCCACTGGAAAACGAGTTGGAATCTCAGGACAGGAAAGAGTTCGAGAAATACCTTGCCACAGTCTACCAGATCCCGGACGAACTTGTAGATGAACTTGCAAAATCTTTGGTTTCCATGCAAAGGGCGCGTCTTTCTGTCCTCTGAAGCACCCTGTACGATGATACACGGAATGCTTCGTTGCAATTGTTTTGCGGACGGGAGCGGAACCTCTTTCTACGTCTTCCCAGCGGCCTCCAGCCGGAAAAGACGTTTTCGTTAGCGTTGTCTATCTTGTGAAAACGATCTGCTCAAGTCGCGTGCAGTAGCTGATAAGGCCCCAGGATCCCCTGTTTTTCTTGTAGTTGAAGAGCGATCCAAGGATTCCCATCTTGAGTTCCGTGTTATCCATATCAAAGGTGAGAAGCCAGAGGAGATTCAGCTTCCAGGCATAGAGAAACTTCCCGGTGAAGACATCCCACCAAGTTGAGAAGCACGAGGGCGAGTACATGCTCTGAATCCTTTGCACCACGGCCGTTTCTTGCGCCCACGCACACGTCAATTGCTTTATCAAGTCCCATTTTATAGAAAGGTCTGATTGTTAAGCACAATCCCCCGAAGGGGGTAAGGTTGCTGCTTCCTTCCTGCATTTCGATGTCGATTTTTCCGGCGTTTTTTGGCATAATGGATCGCACCTCTCTGGTGAAGGTTTGTGTCTACGCAAACACTACCTTATCACTGTTCTACGAACAGTCCAGAGAGGTTTTTGTTTTTTTGCCTGTGGATTTGGGCAACGGGATTCCCGGAGTTGCGAAAAGGGGTTTCCTTCGGAAACCTCCCGGGGAGAAACTCCGGTATGTACTGAAAAAGGAGGATTGTTGAGTATGAGAAAAAAAACTGTTCTTGCAGTGGTGGTGATCCTGGGAGGGTTTCTTCTGGGATTTGGGGCGTTACTCACCACGAACATGGGAACCGCCTTCATCGGCAAAATTCTGGTGGAGCAGGCTCGAACCCATCTTGATGCGGCGTTCACTTTTCAGGAGCTTCGGGGGAATCCTCTTCGGGGGTATACCATAGAAAATGTGGGACTCCTCAAAGAAGGGGCTCCTCTGGTGCGGATGCGTCAGGGGTTTGTAAAGGTAGAACTCATGCCTCTCCTCAAAGGGGCCTTTGAGCTGGACCGGATAGAGCTTCGGGATTTCCAAGTCTTTCCTCAAGAGCTTGCCCCCTTTATGGAGCCCTTGAGAGATCTTCCTCCGGAGCTTCTCCGCCCTCTTGAGGGAACGCATCTGGAGCTGCATCAGCAGGGGGATACCTTCTCCCTGATGGGCAAACTTCGGTACGGCACGCTTCCCCTTGAAGGAGAAGGGGTCTTTCGGCTGGCCTTCTCTCCCCGGGGAGAGGGGATAGAACGGATCGAGTTGCGGCGTGGGGAGGTCGATCTCGGCATCGGGGCGGGAGGGCTTCGAGCAGAGGGGCTTCTCTTCCCCCATTTCGATCTCCGGGGTGAGCTGCAGACAGCGAATCTGGAGGAGTTTCTGAAAGCTTTCAATATACCCCAGGGGGCTGGGCTCGCCATTCCCCTCACTGCCTTTCTGGAGGCTGCGGGGACCGGGGTGGAGGATCTGGTGCTCTCCGGAAGGCTTCTCACCCGGCCGGGGGTCCTCTTTGGGGTTCCTCTGGGGGTGAGCGTCTGTGACTTCTCCTGGGCAGAAAACCGTTTAGAGATGAAAATTCCCGAATTCCGTCCCGGGGGGATCCCCTTTCAGGGGTACGGTTCGTATCAGTTCTACGAAAAGCCCGGGGTAGACCTGCCGGGAGTACTCTCCCTCTTCCTTTCCGCGGAGAACATCCCTCTGGAAGAGCTTCGAAGCATCCTCCCTGCCGCCTCGCAGATCCCCCTGGGGGGAACTGTGGAGGAGGGAACCATTCAGATAACGGGAAAGGACGGGGATTTTCAGGGAGATGCCCAGATCTACGCCCCTCGGGTCTCCCTGGGGGATGAGAGCTTCTCGGAGCTTAGGATGCAGGTCAAGCTTCGCGAGCAGAACACCCTCCACATCACTGCCCGTGGAGAGGGATGGGGTGGCACTGTGGCCCTCTCCGGCAAGGGTTCCTTTCCGGGTCCCTCCCTGGATCTTTCCTTCAACTCCAAGGGGCTCCGGCTGGAGCGGCTCCAGAAGTTTATCCCTCCTCTTCAGGGGTATCCCCTTCGGGGGGATGTTCATCTGGGGGGAACTGTCCGGGGAAAGCCGGGGTCTCTGGTTATCGCCGGAGAGCTGCAGTCTCCCAAACTGGCTGTGTTCCACACCTTTATAGATGACCTGCGCATCCCCTATTCCTACCGGGAGAAGGAGCAGTCTCTGGCTCTCCAAAAGGCGACTGCCCGGATTGAACAGGGAAGTTTGCATCTGGATGGGGTTTTGCGGAATCTCAAAGCGGCCTCTCCCACCGCTGAGGGAGTGCTGGAGCTTCGGCAGGTTCCCCTCGCCTCTCTGGGCAGTTGGTTCCCCGAAATGAAGGATGCGGGGCTTAAAGGGGATCTCACCATGAAAGCCTCCTTCCGAGGCCCCTTGAACGCCCCTGCCCTGGAAGGGACCGCCTATGTGCCGCTGCTTACCCTTTCGGATGGCACGGTGCTGCGACACGTCAAGGGAGACGTAGCTCTCGCTTCGGGAGAGATGCCCAAGCTTCTGGCAGGGCAGATCAAGGAGCTTCCCTTCACCCTCTCTGCCGGGGATATTCGGCATCCCTCCGGGGTGCTTCTGGAAAATCCCCGGGGAGAGCTTGCCTGGAGCTTCGGAGAACAGAAGCTCCGGATATCCCGACTGGAGAGCCGCATGGGGAAGGCCACGCTCCAGGGTAAGGGGGAGATGACTCTCGCCACCCCCGCCGCCAAAAGTGTTTTCCGCTTGGAACTCGCGGGGGAGAATCTGGACATCTCCCGGCTCTATGTAACCGATGCGGGAGCCATGCCTCTGCAGGGAACCGCCCAGATGGGGATAACCGCCCAGGGGAGCTTTGAAAATCCCCGCTTCGGGGTACAGGTCGGCGCTCCTAAAGTGCGGTACGATACCTTTACCCTGGAAAAGGTCACCCTTCGGGGAGAAGGGGGCTTGGAGGGCTTTACCCTCTCCGAGGCCCGGGGCTCTCTCTACGGAGGAAGCCTCAACCTCTCCGGGGGGGTGCGTTTCAAGGGGGAGGCCCTGGAGACGGATATCCGGGCAGATTGGGCAAACCTCAGCCTCCCCGCTCTTGGAAGAGACTTTCCCAAACTCAAGGATCTGGAGGCCCAGGGGACTCTCTCGGGAACCTTTACCCTCAAGGGTTCCCCGGGAAATCTCCGGGGGAGCGGAAGCGCCACGGTGCCCCAGCTCGGTCTCTTCGGCCTTAAGGCGGAGCAGGTGGTGCTTCCCCTGGTTCTCGAAAAGGATACTCTCAAAATTGCCGCAGGAAAGGCGAACCTCTACGGGGGAACTCTGGGGGCAAACTTCTCGGCGAACTTCGTCACCGGGGCCTGGCGCAGCGATGCCAGGGGGGAGCTTGTCTCCATGGGTCCCCTTCTTCGGGATCTCACTAAAAGCGACAAGGGGCTTCACTGCAACGGGGTGCTCGATTTCAAAGGGGCGGGGAACTTCCTCTCCGGGGCCGTTCGGGGGGAGGGCTCCTTCGCCACCTCCAAGGGGCATCTCACCGGGGTACCCTGGGCGGATCTCATGGCCAAGCTTCACGGAGGGCGCCGGGTCTCCTTCGAGAAGATCTCCGGCAGCTACGAGCTGGATGCCTACCGTTTTCTGCTCCGTTCCGGAGAGGTACAGCCCGAGCCGGGGGATCCTCTCTATCAGTCCCTCCAGGCCTCGGGACCCATCTCCTACCAAGGCCCTATGAACATCGCCGTGGAGGGGATGCTGAACGTGCAGCTCGTGAACGCTCTTGCAGGAGGCACTGCGGGAGGCGTGGCGGGCCTTATCCAGAATCCGGGCTCTCTGGAGGGGATTCTTCAAGGCATTCTCGGAGGGGTTACCGACATGGGAAGGAGTCGTGACTTCCGCAAAGTCACCTTTACTCTGGAGGGAACCGCCAAAGATCCCGTCATGAAAAATTTGAAGATGGATCGGCCTCAGCCCACTCCGGGAACTCCGGTCATCGCCATACCGGAGACACCGCAGCCTGGGACTCCCCCCTCCCCCACCCAGGCACCTCAGAGCCTGGAGGAGAAGGTGAAGGAAGAGCTTACCAAGGAGATCCTCAAACTCTTCGAGTAGGCGGTGGAAGGAAATGACAGTGGTTGCGGAATCCCTCAAGAGCGTATCTCCTGACAGACCGGGGCTTTCTTCGGAAAGCCCCGTTTTACGGAAAAGATGGGAGGCAGATGTATGACCTCTTGCAACATTGATCATCTGGCAATCGTTGCCCCTTCTCTTGAAAGCGGGGCGGCACTAGTGGAGCGAGTTCTCGGGGTCTCTCTCCAGACCGGGGGGGAGCATCCTCGTATGGGAACTCACAACCTTCTTCTCTCTCTGGGGGAGAGCCTCTATCTCGAAGTGATAGCCCCCAATCCTCGAGGGGACGCTCCGGAGCGTCCCCGGTGGTTTAACCTGGATGTCCTCCGTAAGGACACTCCCCCCCGCCTTGCCACCTGGGTGGTCCGCACACCGGATATTTATAAATCGCTCCGGGATGCCTCGGAGCATCTCGGCGTCGAGGAGCCCATGTCCAGGGGGAAACTGAACTGGCGCATCTCCATCCCCGAAGATGGTTCGCTCCCTCTTGGGGGGGTAGCCCCCACACTCATCCAGTGGGAGGCCGGGGCGTTGCATCCCGCAGCAAAGCTGGAGCCCCGAGGGATCTCCCTCAAGGAACTCCGGCTCTACACCCCGGAACCGGAACGCCTCTTGCGGCTACTGGCATCTCTGAGTTTTGAAGGGCCCGTCTCGGTACATCCTCTCTCCCCGGGGGAATCTCCCCGGCTGGAGGCTCAGATGGTGACCCCTCATGGGCTCAGATTGCTCTCTTGTGTAAGCCCTGATCTCCCAGAGTAAGAGCTAAACGCTCTTATTGTGTGACTTTCCAAAAGTCTTTGTCCCTGGGATTCTTCCGGGGTGCTTTGTGGCGGCTTAAATTATGTAAGGGGGAGATAGTTTATGAATTCGCTTCGTGGTAGGTTGATCGGAATATTTCTTGTGGTGGCCCTTTCGGCTATGGGTATCATCGGGTTTTTTGCGCTCTCCCGTTCCAGCCAGGCCATTATTGATGCCAGCTGGAAAGAGGGCGATGCCCGGGCGGCGCACCTGGGGGACCGCATAAATGCTTACCTTCACGAGCGGGCCATGGTGATTCGGATGCAGGCGGATCGACACGTGGTTCGGGGAATGAATTGGGAGCAAGTGGAGCCTTCCCTGGCAGATCTTTACAATGAGTATGACTTTTTCGATATCTTCGTCATTGATCTTGACGGAAGAGGACGTTTCGTCAGTCGAGATAAAGAGGGGAGTTATACGGATAGGGAGTACTTTATCCGAGCCGTGAAGGAGAAAAAATCCACCATCACGGAGCCCCTTATCTCCCGTTCCACGGGAAAGCAGATCTTTGTCATCGCGAGTCCCATTATACGGGAGAACCGTGTGGTGGGAGTTCTTGCAGCCACCATTACCCTGGACACTCTCTCTCAAGAGGTCGGCGCAGTGCGATGGGGCGAGAGTGGTTATAGCTATCTCTTGGATAGCAAGGGGATTCTTGTAGTCCATCCGGTAAAGGAACTCATCGGAGAGCTTAACGCCACTGTGGCAAGTGAACGTATTGCTCCGGAACTCGCCATTGCCATGCAGCGGGGACTTAAGGGGGATGCCGGCCGAGTGGAGTACTTCTTCAACGGCCGAGACCAGATGAACGCTTACGCCCCGGTACCTCTCACAGGGTGGCTCGCCGCTCTTACCGCCCCCCGTGAGCAGTTTCTCGCCCCGGTGCGGGCCCTGCGTAACGTGATTCTTCTGGCCTCTCTGCTGGTAGGTTTGCTGATCATAGGGATATCCTTCTTCTTTGCCCGGAGCATTGCCAAGCCTATCGGAGGTGTGGTGGAGCTTCTCACCAAGCAGGCAAATCTGGATTTCCGATTTGACCATTCTAAAGCTTGGCTCCTGAAGGTGAAGCTTAAGGAAGTAGCCCAAATGGTCAAGGGGCTTGCCACCATGGAGACTGCCCTGAAGGATACCATCCGTTCCATTGCGGGGGTGGCGGAAAGCCTCGGAAGAGATGCTGAGGACTTTTCCGCCGTGGCGGAGGAGACCAACGCCAGCGTGGAAGAGGCCCGAAGCGGAGCGGAGACCTTGGGAAGCTCCATGGAAGTTATCGCCGCCATTGGAGAAGAACTCAACGCCAGCGTGGAGGAAGTGGCCTCCGGTGCCAGCACCGTGGCCGCCAGAAGCAGCGAAGTGGCGGAAGAGGTGGAAGCCGCCCGCCATGCGGGAGAGGCGGGCATGGCGGCGGTAGGGGAGACGGTGAAGGATATGACAGAGCAAATTGCTCGGGTGGAAAAATCAACCAAGGCCACGGAAGAACTCGGGGAAAAGGCCGCTCAGATCCAGAAGATTGTCACCACCATCACGGGGATTGCAGACCAGACCAATCTCCTTGCCCTGAACGCCGCCATTGAGGCTGCCCGGGCGGGAGAAGCAGGCCGAGGCTTTGCGGTGGTGGCAGAGGAGGTTCGCAAACTCGCAGAGGAATCCAACTCCGCCGCAGGGAACATTGCGGATCTTGCGGGTTCCATAGCTTCGGATCTTCTTTCGGTGCAGCAGGGAGCGGAGCGCAACATGAAAGGCACTCGGAACGTGGATAAAAATGTTCGGGATGTCTCGGAGAAGATAGCCCTCATCATGGAAGCCCTGGAAAAGATCGCCAGCTCTGCCCAGGATCTCGCCGCGGTGGGGGAAGAGCAGGCCGCCTCCAGCGAAGAGATCGCCGCAGCGGTGCAGGACATGGCGCAGAAGGTGAATGACTCCACCGGGGTGGCGGACTCCCTTCGGGGGCAGATGGGAGAAGTTGCTTCCGCGGCGGAGCGCGTCGCCCTGGGAGGCGAGGAGATGGCGAAGATCAGCGAGGATCTTCAGAAGCGTATCGGGGCCTTTGTGCTGGAGGAAGAGACCTCTTCCCCGCACAGTGCCCCTAAAGTTCTTTCCGTCTCTTCCTCCTCCAGAGCATAAAAAATACGAAAAGAAACAAAGAAAAATGAAAGAACTCCCCGGTTTTGAGGAAGAAAGCCTCGAAACCGGGGAGTTCTTGCGGCGAAGGGCTCTTCGAGAAAAGGCTTTCCTCCTCAAGGAGAAGAGAAGTAAGAACTCTCTTTCCTTTGATCCGAAGAATTTCATGGATTGTACGATGGAGAATCTTCTCGTCTTTAAAAGATCTTTTCTTTTTTGTCATGACTAAATTCAGGCGCTCCAAGGGGTTTCCTTGTGTTTCAGAGAGGGAAACCCTATAATTATGACTAAGCTGGACCCGCAATTAAATTCAATTTTTTAATAAAAAACTTTACCCTTCTGGTCGGGGGAGTGCTTTTTTTTGCGAATCTTCATATTTTCATATTTTACGAAGGAGGGGTGTTCCATGGCGTTACGGATGCGGTTGCGCGTGCGGGGTAAAATTGTGGTGATGGTGCTCTCGGTGGTTCTGGGGGTCTTTTTGGCGGTTTTCGGTACCGTGGCCTGGATGAATCAGCGGGAGAGCCTGAGGCAGGCCCAGGAGCTTTCTCTGGCCCTCTCCCGGGAGTTTGCCCATCAGATTTCCGGCGAGTTCGAGATGGCTCTGGATACCGCCCGGGCTTTGGCCTTTGCCTTCGAGGGGCTCGCCGAGGCGGGAAAGGCGGATCGGGAGGTGCTCAACAGCATCCTGGAGCAGACCCTTCGCCAGAGCCCTGCCTTTATCGGGGTGTGGAGCTGCTGGGAGCCCAACGCTCTGGACGGCAAAGATGCGGAGTATGCCAACGCAGCGGGGCACGATGCCACGGGGCGGTTTATCCCCTACTGGTACCGCCAGGATGGCAGGGCTGCGTTGGAGCCCTCCCTCGGATACGATGTTCCCGGAGATGGAGACTACTATCTTCTTCCCATGAAAACCGGCAAGGAGACCCTTCTGGAGCCCTACTTCTACGAAGTGGGGGGAGAGAACATGCTTATCACCAGCCTGGTGGTGCCGGTGGAGGTGAAGGGGCGACGGGCGGGAGTTGTGGGAATTGATGTGGCTTTGGAGACCATTCAGACCATCACCGAGAAGGCCCGGTTTTACGAAACCGGGTTTGGTCGCCTTCTTACGCACCAGGGGATGGTGGCGGCTCATCCCGAACGAAGCCGGGTGGGAGAGATAGCCAGAGAGATTCAGGATCCCGGAGGCGAGGAGGTCCTTAAGGATATCCAGAAGGGAGAGAGCTGGTTCCAAGAGGCATGGTCTGTGGCACTCAAAGAGATGACCTACAAGGCTTTTGCTCCCGTGCAGGTGGGGAACACCGGAACCCCTTGGAGCTTCAGTGCCGTTACCCAGGAAAGGGAGGTGTTCGCAGGGGCTAAAAGGTTGCTGTACCTCACTTTTCTCCTGAGTACTCTGGGAATGCTTCTCATCACAGGTGTGCTCTTCTGGATCGCATCGCGCATCGTCAGACCCCTCAAAAAGGTGGTGGAGCTTGCGGTGCGAGCCCAGGGGGGAGACCTCACCATTACCCGGCAGGAGTTCGGCATCTCCAGTAAGGACGAGATGGGGGATATGGCGGAGGCTCTCGCCGCCATGGTCCACACCCAGGGTGAGACGGTGGGGCAGATTCGGGAGGTGGTCCAGGAGGTAAATCAGGCCGCCGCATCTCTGGTGGAACTCTCGGAGAAGGTGGATCGGGATACGGAGGAAGTCAAAAAGAGCATTGACGAGGCCTCGGAGCTTTCGGAATCCAACAGCGCCTCCATCAAGGAGACCACCGCGGGAGTGGAGGAGGTCTCCGGAGGAGCCCAGACCATCGCTAGGGCCGCCTTGGAGGGAGCCCAGGCGGGAGCCAGGGCGGGGGATACCGCCACCTCCTCTGTGGAGAAGGTGCGGGCCATGGTGGGTAACCTTGATGTGGTGGGAGAGAAATCCCACGAAAGCATTCAGGCCATATCGGGACTTGCAGCGGCAGTGAAGAACATCGCAGGCTTTGTTACTATCATTACGAACATAGCGGATCAGACCAATCTGCTGGCTCTCAACGCCGCCATCGAAGCCGCCCGGGCGGGAGAAGCGGGGCGCGGCTTTGCGGTGGTGGCGGAGGAGGTGCGTAAACTCGCGGAAGAGAGCAACCAAGCCGCAGGAGAGGTCTCCAAACTTATCACCCAGCTTGAACAGAGTACTAAAAGCTCCATCGCCGTCACCGAAGAATCCGGGGGGATTCTCAAAAATACCCTGGAGCAGGCCCGGGAGGCCCAGGAGGAGCTGCATCTCGCCATGGAGGAGATCCGCATCGTGGTGGCCTCCATCGGAAACGTGGCCTCCACCTCTCAGGAGCAGGCGGCCTCCAGCCAGGAGATGGCCTCCGCCATGGATCAGATCACCCTGGGGACCACCCGTATCGCCGAACGCATCCGGGATATCGGTGGTGCCTCCGAGAGCACCGCGGAAAACGCCGAGGCGGTGGCGGAGCTTGCAAAAAATCTTCAGAGCCGGGGAGAGGAGCTTCTGCGGCGGGTGCAGCAGTTTCGCACCTCGGAAGCCTCCCGAAAGCCCTCTCTTTCCAGATAGTTCCGGAGGAGCATTATAGGAGAATCCTTTACACAAACAATCCGAGACACTCCTATCCAAGAGAGTGTCTCGGATTGTTTGTGGGGTTCCCACAAAATTTTTGAGAGCCTTTGATGGATTGCCACCAAAAAGGAAAAAATCATGCCCTTTTGAGTAAATTTCATAAGTTCTTCTTTTTTCCCATAAAAAGTTTGTTAGAATGGAAGAGTAGCAAACACTGCAGAAGCAAACGTTGCAGGGGTAATAGAGCGGGAAACTCCGAAAAGGCTGCTTTTCGGAGTATAAAGTAATTTCTAAATAAGCGTATCCATGGAGGAGTTGACGAGTATGAACACGTATGTAGCATGGCTCCGCAGTCGAAAATTCTGGATGCTTTTGGGAGGAGTTCTGCTACTCCTTCTTGGGGGAGGAGGTTTTCTCTGGGGAATCCGTTTCCTGGTCGTAACAGCCCTTCAGGGGGAGGAGGCGGCCAGGGCATCCTCCCTCCTCAGAGCACTTGGACTCTCCTTTCTCTTCTCGCTCCTTTTCTGGGGGGGGATTTTTCTCGGAGGGCTCTTCCGGCTCCAGGGGCTTCTTCGCAGTGCCACGGAGCATGCCCGGAACCTTAGGGAGGGGAACCTTGAAATTGAGATAGCTCCTCGGCTTTTGCAGCGTCGTGGAGCTTTAGGGGATCTCTTCCGCTCTCTGGATACTCTGGGGGGAACGCTTCAGGGGCTGGTAAAAAAGCTTGAGCGAAGCACGGATAATCTGGCCTTCATCGCCGAGGCCCTGCTCTCTCTGGCGGAAAAAGAGGGGGGCTCCGTGGAGGGGATTCGTAACTCTATACGCCAGGTGCGCTCTCTTGCAGAGGGGAACTCCCAGGCGGTGGGGCATACCAACCAGAGGGTGGAACTGGTCTCTTCCGGGGCCAGGAATACTGCAGAATCCGCCCTTCAGGGGGTGGAGGCGGGGAAGAGTACCCTCCAGGGTGCCCGCTCTTCCGCTGCAAGCATTGAAGAGACTATTGCCAGCATCAACCATGTGGGTGAAAAGTCCCAGGAGTCGGTGCAACGTATCGGTGAACTGGCGCAGTCGGTGGAGCGGATCGGAGGATTTGTTGCCACCATCACCAAGATCGCGGATCAGACAAACCTTCTCGCCCTGAACGCCGCCATTGAGGCCGCCCGGGCGGGGGATCAGGGGCGAGGCTTTGCGGTGGTGGCGGAAGAGGTGCGGAAGCTTGCTGAGGAGTCCGGCCGGGCGGCGGGGCAGATCTCCGGGCTTATCGAAAAGCTTCAGGAAAACGCCCAGGCCTCTTTGGATGTAACCTCCCAGGCGGGGGGGATCATGGAGCGGGCGGTGGCCTCCTCTCTGGGAACCCGGGACCAGCTGGGCCAGATGGTACAGCAGGTGGAGCAGCTTCTCTCAGCTCTGGATCATATCGCCTCCATCTCGCAGGAACAGGCAACCTCCAGCGAAGAGATGATCTCCTCCATGGAGACTCTGGGAGACTCCTCGGGAGAGCTTTCGGAGCTTGCGGGAGAGGTGAACGAGTCGGTGGACGAGGTGGTACGGGTGGCGGAAGAAGTGGTGGGAGAGGCCCAGAAGCTCAACGGTGCGGCGGACGAACTGCGCGATCTTCTGGAGGAGTTCGGGGTCTCCCGGGATATATGTTTCTTCTAGAGAATACATTCCTGTAGACGTGAGAGGGTGATCCCGTTGGAGATCTTCGAAAATCCTGATCCGAGCGCTCTTCTTCGGCTGCTGGAAGAGATGGAACCCCGGTATGAGCCCTCTTTTGTCTCCCTGGGCTACCTGATTCAAGAGATGTACGGCACAGTGCTTTCTCTCGTCTCCCGGGTGCTGGAGATGGAGAGGCTCGGGGCTTTTTCAAAAGAGCCCCGGTACTGCCATATTCCCCTTGGGGTGGAGGCTCTGCGGCGGCAAACCGAGGGTCTTATGGAGCTTCTGCAGTTTCCCGATGCCGCTTGTCAGCGGAGGGGGCATATCCTCCAGGGACTTCGGGAATTTTACGAAAGGCCCTCCTCGCTCCTCCTCGAACTTCAGAGCACACAGCTTGAAAAACTTTTAGAAGACACTGTACACTTTCGCATGGAATGTGCCAGTACGACAAAAGCGATGGCAGATCAGGTTTTTTATATGCGGCAAGGCCTCGAAAAAAAACCTCTCCGGAAAGGAACAGCTCTCTCTCTGGAAGGTTCTGGGTATGTTTCGCTTCAGGAAGTTTTGCTTCCTCTGGGGGAGGAGGCCTTTAAGATGGACTCTCTGGCCTTTCTTTTTCGGAAGGAGGGAGCCTTTATCGAAAAGCTTGAAGAGGAATACAGTACCGCCCTTGGGGAGCTTCGGAGAATAGCCGAAGAAATGACACCTTTTCAGGAAGCCTCGGAGGGGATGCCGCAGGGCATTTCAGGAGATATCCCCCAGGAGAGGGCATTTTTGCAGATCTTTCAGGGCTACTCTACCCGCGAGGAACGCCACGTTTTTCGTGAGTTTTTCGCCTCCCGGGGAGGCATACCGGAATATGCTGCTTCTGCGGAAGATGCGGAACAGGGCGACATCTCCGGAGTAGATTTTTTTTAGCCTCCTTTCACAACAACCCGCAAGGGCGAGGCCGGAGATGTTCCGTGAGAGAGATCAGTTGCAGAAAATTGTTACGGCAAGTTACGGAAAGGACCGATGCGGCCATGATGGTACAGCAAGAAGAACATGAAGGAGTTCTGACGCTTCGGATAGAGGGGGCTCTCTCCATCTACGAAGTGGCCCACTGTAAAGAAGAGCTTCTGGGCTCTCTTCACCATGAAGGCCCCTTGGAGCTTGATTTACAGGGCCTCACGGAGTGCGATCTTGCGGGACTGCAGCTTCTGCTGGGGTGTCGCAAAAGCAGAATCCAGCACAAACGACCTTTATGCTTCACGAATATCCCCCAGGTGGTGAAGGATCTTGCCAGAAGCGGGGGAATTCAGGAGAAAGATCTGCGGTAAAAATGCCTTTTTTCGGGAGGTGCGCCGAAGGGGAGTCTGGGGGAAGAGATGCCACCATGGCACGAGAGCCCTGGAGATTATGGCAGGGATAGACGAGAATGTGGCGCGGGGAGGTTTGAACATGAGTAAAACTATTATGACAGCAGATGATTCCACCAGCGTACGGCAGATGATCTCTACTACCCTCAAGGGGGCGGGGTACGATGTGATCGAGGCGAAAGATGGCAAGGATGCCCTGGGCAAAATTCAGAGTTCCCGGGTGGATATGCTGATTACGGATCTTAACATGCCCAACATGAACGGCATTGAATTGGTGAAGGAGGTTCGGGGGCTCTCCCAGTACCGCTTCCTTCCCATCATTATGCTTACCACAGAATCCCAGGATTCAAAAAAGCAGGAGGGAAAGGCGGCGGGTGCCACGGGATGGATCGTGAAGCCCTTCAAGCCGGATCAGCTCATCACGGTGGTAAAAAAGGTTCTCAAGTAGCTCAAGAGGCTACAGGATGTACAGAAGGGGGAATTTCTATGGCACAGACCATTCTTCTGGTAGAAGACGCTCCGAGTTCCCGGAAGATGTTTAAATTTACCCTCACCAAGGCGGGATACCAGGTGGTGGAGGCGGAAGATGGCAGAGATGCCTTGAAAAAATTGCAGTCCCTTTCGCCGGACCTGCTCATCACGGATGTTCACATGCCCCATATGGACGGCCTTTCCTTTGTTCGGGAGCTTCGCAAAAATTCCCGCCATAAGGATGTCCCTGTGATCCTGCTGACATCGGATTCCACAGATCCTGTGAAGGATGAGGGAAAGGCTCTCGGAATATCTGCGTGGATCGGCAAACCCTGCAAGGCGGAGCGTTTTCTGGAGCTGGTGAACAAAGTGTTGCAGCAGCGTTCCGGGAAGTAATTCCCAGATGGGGGAGTATTTTTCATGGACATAGAACGAGAAGCATATAAAGAAGAAGCCTCGGAACTTCTTCTGGAGCTGGAAGAGGGGCTTATTGACCTCGAAGGGAGCCCGGAAGATCGGAGTGCGGTGGATCGGGTTTTTCGGTGTATGCACACCCTCAAAGGCTCCGGGGCCATGTTTGGCTTCACAGAGATCGCCGAATTTACCCACGAGATCGAGACCGCCTACGATCTCGTCCGGGAGGGAAAGCTCGGGATCACCCGAGATCTGGTGGATTACACCCTCACTGCCAAAGATCTTCTTCGGGAGATGGTGCGGGAGAGCCCTGTGGATCCTTGTGTGAAGGAGAAGGTGCTGGAGGGATTCCGCGGCCTTCTTCCCTCGAGAGGGGGCGGGGAGAGCGGAAAAAACGAAGAGAGCGGGGATGACAGGGAGATACATGCGAAGGAGGAGTCCTTCGGTGGAGGAGAAAAACAGACCGCCCGAACCTGCCGTATCCGTTTTCGCCCCGCCCCGGAGCTTTTCGCCTCGGGGACTAACCCCATTCTTCTTCTGGAGGAGCTTTCTACCCTTGGTTTCTGCCACGCTGTGGCCCATCTCGACAAAATCCCTCCTCTGGAGGAGATGAACCCCGAAAACTGCTATCTCTACTGGGATATCCTCATCACCACCTCCGAAGAGGTGAATGCCCTTCGGGATGTCTTTATCTTTGTGGAGGATCAGTGCACCCTCACTATCGACGTGATAGATGAAGAGGATGAGCTTGAGCTGGAGACCGAAGAAGATTACAAGCGTCTCGGAGAGATTCTCATGGAGCGGGGAGATGTGGATCTTGACGCGCTGCATAAGGCCCTTGCCTCCCAGAAGCGGCTTGGGGAGATCCTTCAGGAGAGCGGTTTCGTAACTCCCCATGCGGTGGAGTCCGCCCTGATGGAGCAGCAGCATGTGAAGGAGCTGCGGCAGATGCGTCGGGCGGAAAATCTCAATGCCAGCGTTCGGGTGGGGGCGGATAAGCTGGATATCCTTGTGGATCTTGTGGGAGAGCTTGTGACGGTGCAGGCCCGTCTCAGCCAGAAGGCGGGGCAGCACGAGGATGCGGAGCTGCTGGATATCGCCGAGAATGTGGAGCACCTCACTGCGGAGCTACGGGATAACACCATGGGGCTTCGGATGATCCCCATGGGCACCACCTTCAACCGGTTCAAACGCCTGGTGCGGGATCTTGCCAACGAGCTGGGAAAAGACGTGATGCTCACCACCGAGGGAGGGGATACAGAGCTGGATAAGATTGTTATCGAGCGACTTAACGATCCCCTTACCCATGTGATACGCAACTGTATTGACCATGGCATTGAACCGGTCTCGGTCCGCATAAAGGAGGAAAAGCCCCCCCGGGGGAGAGTGCACCTTTCGGCGGTGCATGTGGGGGCCCATGTACTCATCAAAATTAAGGACGACGGCGGAGGGCTGGATGCCCAGGCCATCCGGGCCAAGGCTGTGGAGAAGGGGCTTCTCCCCCCTGGGGCGGAGCCGTCGGAAAGCGAAATTTTTGCCCTCATCTTTGAGCCTGGGTTCTCTACGGCCCGGGAGGTCTCGGATGTCTCCGGCCGGGGGGTGGGGATGGATGTGGTAAAGCGGGTGATCGATTCCCTTCGGGGTTCTGTGGAGATCGAATCCCGCAAGGGACAAGGGACCACCATTATCTTCAAGCTCCCCCTTACTCTGGCCATCATCGACGGCCTTCTTGTGCGGGTGGAGGATACGAATTTCGTCTTTCCTCTGGCCAGTGTGGAGGAGTGTCTTGAACTGCATGCGAAGGATATCCAGGGGAGCCGGCACACTATCGAAGTTCGGGGAGAGCTGGTTCCCTTTGTGCGCCTTCGGGGGCTCTTCGAGATGCGGGGAGAGCGTCCTCGGATTGAGCAGATCGTCGTAACCGAAGTGGAGGGAAACAGCATCGGCTTTGTGGTGGATGAAATCGTAGGAAAGCACCAGACGGTGATCAAACGGCTGGGGAAGGCCTATGAGAAGGCCCGCTGTTTCTCCGGAGCCACCATTCTGGCAGATGGCAGGGTGGCCCTGATTCTCGATATCCAGGGGCTCTCTCAGGTGGCGTTGCAGGAAGAGAGGAACTGCTGATTCCATGGCTTTTACCTATTTTTTTCGAGATATGCAAACCCTGGAGATGATCCAGGAGCACGTTCTTCCGGAGTTGCGAACCCGACGGTATATCCGCATATGGGATGCGGGGTGTGCCATGGGGCCCGAACCCTACTCCCTCTCCATCGTCTTTCGGGAGAATATGGGCCCCATGATCTTTCGGAACGTCCGTATTCATGCCACGGATATCGACGAAAGTGGCTCCTTTGGAGAGGTTATTCAAGACGGTATCTATCCCGAGGAGCAGGTGAAGCGCATCCCCGGGGAGATCCTCTCCCGCTACTTTCAGGAGCATCAGGAAAAGCCCGGTTTTTTCAAAATCGCCGAGGAGATTCGCAAAAGCGTCTCCTACGAGACTCATGATCTCTTGAGCTTTGAACCAGTGCGGAAGGACTTCGGCCTCATTGTCTGCAAGAATGTGCTGCTCCACTTCAAAGAACCCCAGCGGATCCGGGTGATCCGCATGTTTCACGAATCCTTGCAAGAGGGGGGATTTTTCGTGATGGAACAGACCCAGAAAATGCCCCGGGAGCTTGAAGATCTGTGGGAGCCCCTGGTATCCAACGCCCAGGTGTTTCGCAAAATTTTGTAACGTGACGTAGCGTGACGGAGCATAATGAAAATTTTGAATCTGGCGGCGAAAAACGGAGTCTACAGCTGCAACGTCTATCTTGTGCTGGGGAGCTGGAACGCCCTTCGGGATATGAATACTCTGGTAGATGTGGGGCGGGATCCATCGCTCTTCGAGCGCCTTGATCAAGCCTCCACGGGGGTGGGAAAGAAACGGGTGGATCAGGTGATTCTCACCCACAGCCACTACGATCATGCGGCAAACCTCCCTGCGGTGCGGGAGCGCTACGCTCCGGTGGTGCATGCCTTCTCCTCATCTCTGGAGGGGGTAGACTCCCTTCTGGAGGATGGAGAGGAGCTTCGTCTGGGGGATCGCCTCTTTGAGGTGCTTCACATTCCCGGCCACAGCTACGACTCCATCTGCCTCTACTGCGTCGAGGAGAGGGTGCTCTTCCCCGGGGATACTACCCTGCAGATCCAGACGGTGGGAGGAAGCTACGAGATCGGTTATGTCCTGGGACTGGAAAAGCTCTGCCGCCGGGATATCCGGGGGATCTATCCCGGCCACGGAGACCCTATCCTGCGGAATTATAACGAGGTTCTTCGCAGCACCCTGCGCAACGTGCTCTGTTCCATGCGGCAAGAAGATCCTTCTCTTGCAAGGATCTGGGAGGATTTCGATCCCAGAAAGGAGTGTCCATGAAGATTACAATAGTTAACAACAAAGGAGGCACTGGAAAGACCACCACCTCGGTAAACCTCGCGGCCGCTCTGGCGACTTCGGGGCGTCGGGTACTTCTGGTGGATCTCGATTCCCAGGCCTCTGCCTCCCTCTCGCTAGGGGTGGCACGAGAAGATCTCTCCCCCTCCACGGCGGATCTGCTCTTCGATCTTGCAGACCCCCGGGAGATTATCCGTGAGTCCGGCATCCCCTGGTTGGATCTCATCACCGGGGAGATGAATCTCGCCAGCTCGGATATGATTTTGGCGGAAATTCCCGGAAGAGAGCTGCGCCTCGCCCGAGCGCTACGGGGGATGGATGAGCGGTATGATTTTATTCTCTTCGACTGCCCCCCTTCGCTCTCGCTACTGAGCATCAACGCCCTCATGGCGTCGGAGTATTACCTTATCCCCGTCTTCCCTGAGTATCTCGCCCTGGAGGGGCTTTTGAGCCTTATGGAGGGAATCCAGCGGCTTAAGCGGGGGATGGGGCTTAAGGCCCAGCTTCTGGGGATTCTTCTCACCTCCATGAGCCACCCCGTGACCCGCAAAAAGATCAACCGTGAGATTGCGGGGCTCATCCGGGAGCACTACGGCGAGGCGGTCTTTGAGACCGAAATCCCCCGGGATATCCGGCTGGAAGAGGCTCCCGCCTACGGAAAGAGCATCTTGCAGCACGCCCCCCGCTCCCGAGGAGCCCGGGGGTATGAGAAATGTGCAGGAGAGCTACTGCGGCGCTGCGGTATAGAGCAGGGTTCCTGACGTATCCGGATTGTACCGGTTTCGCAAGAGACCGGAGTACCCTATAGAGAGATTATTAAAGAGGGTAACTGCTCCCATTTATGAAAGCGTTGAGAATGCCAGTATTAAGGAGGACAAAAATTATGGGAAAGAAGATTTCGAGAGATATTTTCCAAAGTTCCGTTCCTGACGGAGGGAGTCGGAATGTGCGGGAAGAGAGAGAGGAGATTCTCTCCGGAGCTGCGCCTGTTCTTGAGGAGAGCGATGCGAGCCGGGAACTTGTAGAGGCGGTGGAGGAGCTTATCCGTGCCGCAGTGGCGGGAAAGCTCGATTTCCGGGGTGATACGGGGGCTTTTGAGGGAAACGATCGAAAGATCATAGAGGGGATCAACCAGGTTCTTGACGCGGTAATCGGCCCCTTGAACGTCACCGCGGAGTACGTGGACCGCATCAGCAAGGGAGACATTCCCGAGAAGATCACCGATGAGTACAAAGGCGACTTCAACGAGATCAAGAACAACCTCAACCAGTGTATCGATGCCCTCACGGGAGTTCTTCACGAGATGCGGCGCATGTACGAAGAGCACAATCTGGGAGATATCGACGTTATCATCCCGGCGGAGAGCTTCCAGGGGGCTTACCGGCAGATGGCCCAAGGGGTCAACGATATGGTAAACGGCCACATCGCGGTAAAGAAAAAGGCCATGGCTTGTGTGAAGGAGTTCGGACAAGGGAACTTCGAAGCTCCTCTGGAGCAGTTCCCCGGCAAGAAGGCCTTCATCAACGACATCATTGAAGAGGTTCGGGCGCATCTTAAGGCTCTTATCCAGGACGCCAGAATCCTTGCGGTAGCCGCCGTAGAAGGGCGTCTTGATACCCGTGCGGATGCCTCGCGTCATCAGGGAGACTTCCGGGCCATCGTGCAGGGTGTGAACGATACGCTTGACGCGGTAATCGGCCCCTTGAACGTCACCGCGGAGTACGTGGATCGCATCAGCAAGGGAGATATCCCCGCAAAGATCACCGATGAGTACAAAGGTGACTTCAACGAAATCAAGAACAACCTCAACCAGTGTATCGATGCGGTAGGCGCCTTGGTGGCGGATGCCAATATGCTCTCTCGGGCCGCCGTAGAAGGGCGTCTTGATACCCGTGCGGATGCCTCGCGTCATCAGGGAGACTTCCGGGCCATCGTGCAGGGTGTGAACGATACGCTTGACGCGGTAATCGGCCCCTTGAACGTCACGGCAGAGTACGTGGATCGCATCAGCAAGGGAGATATTCCCGCAAAGATCACCGATGAGTACAAAGGTGACTTCAACGAAATCAAGAACAACCTCAACCAGTGTATCGATGCGATAGGCGCCTTGGTGGCGGATGCTAATACGCTCTCTCGGGCCGCCGTAGAAGGGCGTCTTGATACCCGTGCGGATGCCTCGCGTCATCAGGGAGACTTCCGGGCCATCGTGCAGGGTGTGAACGATACGCTTGATGCGGTAATCGGCCCCTTGAACGTCACCGCGGAGTACGTGGACCGCATCAGCAAGGGAGATATCCCCGCAAAGATCACCGACGTATACAAAGGGGACTTCAACGAAATCAAGAACAACCTCAACCAGCTCATTGATGCTCTCGACAAGATTACCGAAGTGGCCCAGAAGCTGGCGGTGGGGAACGTGAAGGTGGCGGTGGAGAAGCGCTCCAGCCAGGATATTCTCCTGGAAAGCCTGCAGAAGATGATCGGCAATATCCAGCACGATGCAGAGAACGTGCAACTCATGGCTCAGGGGAAGCTGGATCTCGATATCCAGATCATGTCCGAGGATGATCTCATGGCCAAAAGCTGCGTGATCCTCCGGGATAACCTCCGGGCTCTTATCAAAGAGATGCAGCACATGTACGAAGAGCATAATCTGGGAGATATCGACGTTATCATCCCGGCGGAGAGCTTCCAGGGGGCTTACCGGCAGATGGCCCAGGGTGTCAACGATATGGTGAATGGGCACATCAGCGTAAAGAAAAAGGCCATGGCCTGCGTGAAGGAATTTGGAGAAGGAAACTTCGAGGCTCCTCTGGAGCAGTTCCCCGGAAAGAAAGCCTTTATCAACGAAACCGTGGAACAGGTGCGGCGCAATCTCAAGGCCCTTATTGAGGATGCAAGAATGCTTGCAGGAGCTGCGGTGGAAGGCCGTCTCGATACCAGGGCGGATGCCTCCCGTCATGCGGGAGATTTCCGGGTCATTGTGCAAGGTGTGAACGATACGCTTGACGCGGTGATCGGCCCCTTGAACGTCACCGCTGAGTACGTGGATCGCATCAGCAAGGGAGATATTCCCGCAAAGATCACCGACACATACCAGGGTGACTTCAACGAGATCAAGAACAACCTCAACCAGCTTGTGGATTCCATGAATACCGTTACCCGCATAGCCCAGGAAATTGCCGGAGGGAACCTCACCGTAAGGGTGGAGAAGCGCTCCGAGCAGGACGAGCTTATGATGGCTCTAGCGAACATGGTGGAGGATCTTACCAAGATCGCCGCAAACCTTCAGGACGCTGCGGAGTACGTGGCGGGAGGAAGCGAGCAGATCAGCTCTGGAAGCCAGCAGATGAGCCAGGGAGCTACGGAGGCCTCGGCGAGCGTGGAACAGATCTCCAGCTCCATGGAGGAGATGAACTCCACGGTAAGCCAGAATGCGGATAATGCCCGGCAGACCGCCGCTATTGCGGAGAAGTCCGCCCGGGATGCCCAGGAGGGCGGCGCCTCCGTGGTGGATACGGTGAAAGCCATGAAGGCCATCGCCGAGAAGATCGGTATCATCGAGGATATTGCCCGGCAGACCAACATGCTCTCCCTGAACGCCGCCATCGAAGCGGCTCGGGCGGGGGACGCGGGGAAGGGGTTCGCCGTAGTGGCGGCAGAGGTGCGGAAGCTGGCGGAGCGCAGCCAGACTGCAGCCAAGGAGATTATCGGCCTCTCCAGCACCAGCGTGGATGTGGCGGAGAAGGCGGGAAAACTCATCGAAGACATCGTGCCGGGGATCCAGAAGACCGCGGAGCTGGTGCAGGAGATCAACGCCTCCAGCGCGGAGCAGGCGGAGGGGATCAAGCAGGTGACCAAGGCGATTGAGCAGCTTGATCAGGTGGTACAGCAGAACGCCAGCGCCACCGAGGAGATGTCCTCCACCAGCGAAGAGCTGGCGGCTCAGGCGGAGCAGCTTCAGGAGGCGGCGGCATTCTTCAAGATCGAAACCCTGCGGGATCGCAGCGGTGGAGCCCCCCGGAAGAGTCGGGAGAGAAGTGTTGTCAATGGAAGAACGCCCCATATTTCCAGGGGCGTGGCGGGAAAGCGGGGAGGCACCTCCTCGGGAGGCGTGCATCTCGATATGGGAGATTCGGACGATAGCGAGTTCGAGCGCTATTAGAGAGGATCTCACGGGATGACCGGAGGGGGGGGCTGGTTTTTTGGAGGTTCTCCCTCCGGGGTTTTCGGAAACGGGAGGTGGCGTCATGTGTGCCGAAGAGATAATGGAGAATGCAGTAGGAAAAAATCAATACTTTACGTTTATTCTGGGGGATGAGGTCTTTGCCCTGGAGATCGGCAAGGTTCGGGAGGTTCTGGAATACACCATCATCACCAAGGTTCCCCGGATGCCCGAGTTTATGCGGGGTGTGATCAATCTGCGGGGGAATGTGGTTCCCGTGATCGATTTGCGTTACAAGCTCGGCATGGGTACGGTAACCCGCACAGTGGATACCTGTGTCATCATCGTGGAGATCATGATAGATGGAGAGCTTATCCCCATGGGAGCCCTGGCGGATTCGGTGAAGGAAGTCACGGAGCTTAATCCGGATCAGATCTCTCCTCCCCCTAAAATGGGAATCCAGGTAGACAATCGCTTTATCCGGGGGATGGGAAAGCAGGGGGAGAAGTTCCTCATCATTCTGGATATCGAAAAGGTCTTTACCACCGAAGAGTGCGAGGTGCTGCAGCGGGGCGGCGAAGAAGCTCCTTCGGGGGTCTCCGGGGAAGCCCTCTCCGTCTCTCTGTAGATTTGCGAGAAGCTTGAAGGCCCTTATGTTCGGGGAGGCGCTGCAGAGGCTTCCCCGCACGTTCCTTTTTTTAGGAGTTTTCGGAGGTGTCCCTGGTGATGAGCCCCATGCCAACATCCTTGATGAAGGATATGCCGGATGCGGATTTTCGGCGGTTTCGGGATCTGATCTATGATCAGTGTGGCATTAACCTTACATCTGTCAAGAAAACCATGCTCACCTCCAGGCTTCGGAAGCGCGTACGGGCTCTGGGGATGGACTCTTTCGGGGAGTATTATACCTACGTGATGCACTCGGCAGAGAGTTCCCAGGAGCTTCTGCGCATGCTTGATGCGGTGACCACCAACAAGACGGATTTTTTTCGCGAGCCCACACACTTTGACTATCTTAAAAATGCCGTCCTCCCCGCTTTTGTGCAGGAAGGCCGCTGGAGGAGAGGGAGAAAACTGAATCTCTGGAGTGCTGCGTGCTCCACCGGAGAGGAACCCTACTCCATGGCCATGGTGGTGGCGGATTACGCCTCCCGCTACTCGGGAGGAGACTTTTCCGTTCTTGCCTCGGATCTCTCCACCGAGGTCCTTGAGACAGCCCGTCGGGCCATCTACCCCGAAGAGGCGGTTCGCCCGGTGCCTCACGACTTGCGACGGGCCTATCTTATGCGGGGAGTCGGCTCTAAGACGGGGTACTGCCGGGTGGTGCCGGAGCTTCGAAAACAGGTCTCCTTTCGCCGGGTGAATCTCAACTCCCGGGAGGTGGGTGAGATGCGGGTGCCGATGGATATTATCTTTTGCCGGAACGTGGTAATCTATTTTGATCGGGAGACCCAGAAAAAACTTTTCGAAGAAATCTATCACTGTCTTCTCCCTGGGGGGTACCTCTTTATCGGCCACTCCGAGAGCCTTCACGGCATCAGCGATCGTTTTGAATCTGTGGCGGGGGCTACCTACCGGAAGCCGTGAGGCTCTGCGGGGCGCGGAAACTCTTACTTGTGCGGAAAGGTTCGTGATGCTTCATGGGGGAAAAAATCAGCGTGCTCATCGTAGACGACTCCGCTGTGGTTCGCCGAACCCTTAAGGATCTTTTGGAGTCGGATCCCGCTCTCTTCGTTCTGGGAACCGCTGCGGATCCCTATGTGGCGGCGAATATCATGAAGGAGACGATTCCCCAGGTGATTACCCTGGATATCGAAATGCCCCGAATGGACGGGTTGACCTTCCTTCAGAAGATCATGACCCAGCATCCTCTGCCGGTCATCATCTGCTCCAGCGTGGCGGAGAGGGGATCGGAGAACGCCCTTCGGGCTATGGAGTACGGAGCGGTGGACATTATCGAAAAGCCCAAGATTGGCACCCAGCAGTTTCTTCAGGAGTCGAAGATTCGGATCTGCGACGCCGTGAAGGCCGCCGCCCGGGCTAAGATGCAGCCTTGCCGGGGTGCGGTGCGGGTGGAGCGCAAGCTCTCGGCGGATGCGATCCTCGAAAAGGCCTCTCGAACCCGGGCTATTGAAACCACCGAAAAGATTGTGGCGGTGGGAGCCTCCACGGGGGGTACCGAGGCCCTTCGGGTCTTTCTGGAGGGGCTTCCGGGGGATTCTCCGGGGATCGTGATTGTGCAGCACATGCCGGAAAACTTTACCCGGGCCTTTGCGAATCGCCTGAACCAGACCT
>Ga0334884_1000807_pt1 | contig 53766 bp, 45 predicted proteins | sample GraSluR1_MG_7_FD_207215 | JGI IMG/M metagenome (GOLD analysis project Ga0334884, IMG submission 207215) | Sludge microbial communities from methane-producing bioreactor in Wageningen University, Netherlands - Granular Sludge_12_05 R1 | ecosystem: Engineered > Bioreactor > Anaerobic >... | reverse complement strand
CGATCATAAAGATCAATAATTTGCTTAACTGGAGAAATTGGAGCATCATACAAGGTGTCGCCGAACATTATTAATACAGGCTCATCAAAGACTAAGTGTGAAGCACAATTAATAGCGTGCCCATCTCCCAAAGGAACGGCTTGTCTAACATAAGAAAATTTAGCTAAAGATTCTATTTCCTTAATTTTAGAAACCAAATCTAATTTATTTTTTTCAACCAAGGTGTGCTCTAGCTCAAAGGAATAATCAAAATGATCTTCAATGGCTCTTTTTCCTCTTCCGGTCACAAAAATAATTTCTTCAATGCCAGCAGAAACAGCATCTTCTACTAAATATTGGATAACCGGTTTATCAACCACTGGAAGCATTTCCTTGGGCTGAGCTTTAGTAGCTGGTAAAAAACGAGTACCGAATCCAGCCACTGGCATAATTGCCTTTCTAACTTTTTGCATAAATTTATTTTTATTTATTAATTTTATTTTAATTTTATTCTCCCTAATCCCCATTTTCTAAAATAACTCCACCAAGACCTTAGATGTTCTCTAAATAATTTGTCCTTAAAAATTGATAAATACCAAGGTCTTTGGGCACTACCCCTGGTATGATAATGAATAACCTCGGCTTCGGGATTATATACCACTTTTTTACCCTCCTCCCAGGCTCGACGACAAACATCGATGTCCTCGAAATACATAAAAAAACGTTCATCAAAACCAGAAAAACCATACCGTCTAATCAATAAACAAGAGCCAAGCATCCAATCAACCTCTTTTATTATATCATGAGAATAGTCTTTAAGCAAAAACCAATCTAGGTGTTTTTTGAAAAATCTTCCTAAAAAAGTTCGACGAAAAATTGGAGTCCAGGGACGAGGAAAACGAGCGCAGGAATATTGCAGGGTCAAATTAGGATTAAGTAACTTAGGGCCAACTATATAAACATCATCATTTTTTTTAATATATTCAAATAAAATTTTAATGGCCTGGGGACGCAAGACTGTATCTGGATTTAAAATCAAAACGAACTCACCTCGAGATTCTTTAATGCCTAAATTATTTCCGCCACCCATCCCTAAATTAACATTACTAATTATTAATTTAAAATCAATAATTTTATTAAGATCCAACAAGTTATCGCCAGAAGCATTATCAACCACGATAACCTCATAATTTAAACCCGAAAGATCAGACTCGGAAATAGATTTTAAACAATTTTCCAACTTATCTTTTGACTTATAATTAACAATAATTATTGAAATATCCATAGAAAAAAGATTAAACTAAATCTTAAAAACTTTCAAGAGAAACTTAAAAAATATAAAATAAACACTTAAGAAAAAATTTCCTAATTTAAGAAAAATACTGTCGACCTCTTGATAAGAAATTTTTCCGGAAATAATTTTTAATAACTCACTATCATTAATTTTCCTATTTTTTTGAATCTTTCTTCTCTCTCTTAAAATATAAAACCAAGAAAAAGGATTTAAAAAATACAAATAAACTCTAATTTTTTTAATAAACCAACCATTAAAAATAGAAAAAAACAATAAACCCAGCTCCATTAGAAGAAAAGCTGGTAATAATAAAATTAAGGAAATTGTCTTGTAGTTTTTTAAAGACGTTATTATTCTATTTCTATCCATAAAATAATATTTAGAGATAGATTTACTAAACTCATATTTATGATAAACCACTGAATTTAAAGATAGCACACATTTATAGCCACGGAGCCAAATCCTCCAGCCTAAGTCCTGGTCCTCATTATACATCCAATATTTTTCATCAAAAAGACCAACTTCTTGTAAAACTTCTTTTTTAAAAAGGACTGCGGCTCCTGAAGGATAAAAAATATCAGCGCCATCTTCAATTTTTATTTTACTATAATTGGATCTATAATCCTGACAAAAACCAAAGCCCAAGAAATGAGTACTATTACCCAAACTATTCACTAGGTTATCTTCACCAAACAACATTAATCGCGATTGAACAGCCCCAATTTTATTATCACTCTCAGCCATTTTGACTAACTCCGAAACCGCCCGAGAGTCTACTGTAGTATCCATATTAAAAAGAACTACATACTCGCAACTATCTTCCATGGCCTTTTTCATGGCATCATTATTGCCCTTGGCGAAACCATCATTTTTTTTGTTTCTAATAATTACCGCCTCTGGTGCTTTTTCCCTTAAAAAAGAAAAAGACTCCTCCGAACTAGAGTTGTCCACTATATACAGCTTAATTTCACCTAAATAATCTTGCTTTCTAATAGATTCTAGGCAATCAACCAAGTATTTTTTAGCGTAATATTTATAGTTAAGTAAAATGATGGCAAGTTTTTTATTCATAATCTTGGGTATTTTTGGTCTTTCCTTTAAAAATAGAAAAGGTAAAGGCAATAAATTTGCCAGCAGGCCAGAAAAATTTTAAAATCTGATATTGCCAATTAGAGTGCCATTTCTGGAAATATTTTAACATTGAGTCACAAAAATACTTTTGGGCTCTTCCCTTCTTTAATAAGGAAAAACTTTGCCCCACATAATCAAGGCAAAAAGTATTGGGATTATACCAAACCTCTCCCCCCATTTCATAGACCTGTTTACAAAAATCAACCTCTTCAAACCAAACAAAGTATCTCTCATCTAGCAGCGGCCTTTCATCTTTATTTATTTTCTTAAAAGAATCAACATTGATCATAAAAAAGGACCCGCGGACCGAATCAACTTTTTGAGCTAAATTATAATCAAAATCCAAATAAAGATATGATTTTGTAATTCTAGGAAAGACATGAGGAAGCTTTAAGATAATGGCCAGTTGGTCAAAAACGCCTGGAAAGCGCCTGATATGTTTAATTGTTTTATTATTATCATCTACTAATAAACAACTAGAAACCACGGCCTGAGGATTCTTCTGAGCAAAAGCCAAGGAGTTATAAAGAGTGTCGGGAAAAAGTCTCATGTCGGGATTTAAAAGTAATATAAAATTACCATTAGATTTTTTAATAGCCATATTATTGGCAGCTGAAAAACCAAGATTTCGATCGTTTTTTATTAAATGAACCTGCGGGAAAAGCTCTTCTACCATCTCAGCCGAACCATCAATAGAATTATTATCAACCACAAAAACTTCAAAAGAAAAATCACCCTGAGAACCAAAAATTGACTCTAAATTTTTTTGTAATTTTTCTTTAACATTATAAGAAACAATAATAATAGATAAATCCATAAAAACTATTTAATTATTTTTAATAATTTTAATCTCTCGGTCTTCCCACTAATAATGATAACATTTCTCTTGTCAGTGTCAAACGCCTTGGATAAAAATTTAATTAATTCCTGATTGGCCTTGTTTTTATCAGCCGGAGCTTTAATGTTAATAAAAATAACTTCTGCCTCTTCTTCATTTATATTAGCTAGCCTTATTTCTTTTATCTTGGTTTCAGATGATCCAGGAAAAGCTTTAATGGATAAATAAACCTGGCCATCTTCTTTGAACTTAGTTAAATATTTTTTTAATTCCATAAAAATTATTGAGAAAATAAAATAGCGTTAGGAATATTGCGCCCAGGGCCCACCATAAACTCATCATTGTAATAAAGAGCCGTGGAGCCTCCCCCATCTAAGTTTATAGCATAATCCACTTTCATGATTTTTAAAACTTCAGCCAAATCAACCACCGTACTAGAACGAGACACAACTAAATAAACCTTTCCCTTATCACCTCCTAATCCAGATTTATAAGCAATGGCGGTTCTGGTAGTTTTAGTATTAGTTTGACCATAATCTAAGTCCCAGTCAATCAACAAATTCATTCCCTCCTCCACTAAGCGTGGCTTATTACCAATGGCTGCCTGAAGTTTTACTCCATATTTATTTTCAAATTGGCTAACCCCAGCAAAATCTCGACTATCTTTAAAATAATAAAATTTATTGTTCTCATCGAAGGCCATAATTGGTCCAGTGGTTGGGTATCTTAATTGAGAAATATTAATAAATTTTTCTAAACGAGAATTATAAACTGGGAAAAAATAATAATTACGCTTACTAGCCGAAGTATCAAAGTAAGTTCCGTTAATAGCAGCGAAGGCGTTGCTGCCAACAACATAATCTATTAAAGGTTTGGCCGGACAAGGTCCCGGACAATCGTCAGAATTGGCAGTGTCGGTAATTATTTTTAAATTAGGGTTATTTAAATCTATTTCAATAATGTCCAGGAAAAAACTTTGCCCTTCCAATTCTACTTCCTGTTTAAATTTATAAGAACTATACTTATTAATACTTTCACTTAAAGTATTTTTATGAATTAGGGCCAAGTCTTTGCGACTAATACCCAGTCCTAGTTCTCGCATTATAGCAAAAGCATCTTCCGGTCGTCCTAAATAATGTTTTTTAAAAGTTAAGGGATTTATATACCAAGCTTCACCATTTTTTTCTACTTGTAAAATAATTTTTCCGGATAATTTTTTAGCTAAATCAATATCGCCCTCAACCTCCATATCCGCTGAAGCAATTTTTTGAAAATCTATTTCCGAAATTCCCAAGCCAAGCTCTCGCATAATAGCAAAAGCGTCGTGCGGACGACCCAAATAATATCGCTTATTGTTTTCTGGGTAAATATACCAAGCCTCACCATTCCTTTCGACATCTAATAATATTCTCCCCGACAAGTTGGCAGATAAATCTTGAGCTGTGACTATAAAAATTGGAAATAACAAAAAAAATAAAAACAATACTGAGAGATAAAAAAAGTGATTCCAAAAAATATTTTTTATTATATTTTTAAACATGTTTTTAATATTAAAATTAATATAATTATAGCATTAAAAAAGCTAAAAATAAAGCGGTTGCTAAGGTATTAAATATTTGTTATTATTAAGTTGCTTTTTATAAATTAATAATAAAAATATGAAGCAATATCTAGATTTACTTAAAGACGTTCTAGAAAATGGTACCGACAAAAGCGATAGAACAGGAGTCGGGACTAGAAGCGTCTTCGGGCGTCAAGTTAGATACGATCTTTCACAGGGCTTTCCCCTGCTAACCACCAAAAAGGTTCATTTAAAATCAATTATTTATGAGCTTTTATGGTTTTTAAAGGGAGAAACTAATGTAAAATATTTAAATGACCACGGTGTTACTATCTGGGACGAATGGGCCAATGAAAATGGAGATCTTGGTCCAATTTATGGCAAACAATGGACAGCATGGGAAACAACTGACGGACAAAAAATCAACCAAATAGCTGATTTAATAGAAATGATAAAGAAAACACCTGATTCTCGTCGATTGATTGTTAGTGGCTGGAACGTCGGAGACCTACAAAAACTAATATCTGGTCAAAAAACAGCCCCGCCTCCATGCCATACTATTTTTCAGTTTTATGTATTAAACGGAAAATTATCTTGCCAACTATATCAACGAAGTGCCGATGTCTTTCTAGGAGTTCCCTTCAACGTCGCATCCTACGCCCTATTAACCATGATGATAGCCCAAGTCTGTGACTTAGCACCAGGAGAATTTGTTCATACCTTTGGTGATTTGCACATTTACAATAATCACTTTGACCAAGTTAAAGAGCAACTAACTCGCACTCCCAAAGAATTGCCTCAAATGAAAATTAATCCTGATAAAAAAGATATTTTTTCATTCGAATACGAAGATTTTGAATTAATAAATTATAATCCCGATCCAGGAATCAAAGCTCCTATCGCGATTTAAAAAATATGATACCAGTCACCCTGATAATGGCTATAACTGCTGATGGAAAAATTGGCAAAAGTAGTGACCATTTTGCTAATTGGACCAGCCCCGAAGACAAAAAAATATTTATTGAGGTTTCTAAAGACTTTGGGTTGATTATGATGGGCCAAAAAACATTCCAAACATTTCCAGGGCCACTTAAAAATCGCCTTAATGTTGTTTTTTCAGAAAATCCTGGAGAAAAACACGATGATGTTCTTTGGGTTAATGGTGAGCCTGAGGAAGTTCTTGAAAAAATAAAAAATTTAGGTTATAAAAAAGCTTTGTTAGGGGGAGGCTCTAATTTAAACACCCTTTTCTTGAAAAAAAAATTAATAAACGAAATAATATTAACCGTTGAGCCGAAATTTTTCGGATCCGGACTATCTTTATTTAATGATGATTTTGATATTAACTTAGAACTTTTGGAATTAAAAAAAATAAACCAAAACTCTTATTCAGTAAAATACAAAGTTATCTATTAACAATTTATGAAAAAAAAGAAAATCGTTATCGGTCTAACCGGCCAAATTGCTTGTGGTAAAGGAGTTATTAAGAAGTTTTTAATCAGCGAATACCAAGCCAGTGATTATCGCTTCTCTACTATTTTGCGAGATGTCTTAATCAGATTGCATGTTGAGCAAAGTCGAGAGAATATTCAAAAAATGTCTACCCTACTTCGTCAAACTTTTGGTGAAGATATTTTAGCTAATGTTATGTCAAAAGATATTAAAAGCGATGATCATCATTTTATAGTAATAGATGGAATCAGGCGCTTGGCCGATATTAAACACTTGCGAGAAGTCCCTGGATTCTTTTTAGTAAGTGTTGAGGCCAGCGAAGAACTTCGACACCAAAGAGTGGTAGAGAGAAACGAAAACCCTGGAGATGATAAAAAAACTTTTGCTGACTTTATAAAAGACCAAAATGAAGAATCTGAGTCAGAAATACCCAAAACCATGGCAGCGGCAGATTTCATAATTGACAATAATGGATCATGGGACCAATTATGGGACCAAATTCATATCTTAGTAAAAAAAATAAACGAACTGGACAACGATAATAAATAATCTATGCACTTAAAAGATTATCAAAAACAAGCTCAAAAAACAGCCCAATACCCCAACAAGGGCAAAAATTATATCTACCCCGTATTAGGATTGGTTGGAGAGGCTGGAGAAGTGGCCGAAAAATTCAAGAAGATAATTCGAGACAACGATGGCAAAATAAATTCCGAAAAAAAAGCCGAGATTGAAAAAGAATTGGGCGATGTTTTGTGGTATATTTCACAAATTGCTACTGAATTAAAAATAAACCTAGAAGATATCGCTAAGACTAACATCAAGAAACTTGGCTCCCGTCTTAAAAGAAACTGCATTAAAGGAAGCGGTGATAATCGCTAAAAAAATAGCAAAAAATTAAAATATTTGCTATAATTTAAACATGAGCTTAAAAAGAGGGAAATTAATAGTTTTTTACGGAACCAATAACTTGGGCAAAAGCACCCAAGCTCATATTTTGATTGATAAATTGAACAAATTGGGAATACCGGCACAATATTTAAAATATCCTATATATAACTTAGTCCCTTCTGGAATAATTTTAAACAAATATTTGAGAGAGGGAAACCCCCATAATTTGTCAGCTCGCGAAGCTCAGATTATTTATGCTCTAAATCGAACCCAATTTCAAGAAAAATTAGAAGAATATTTAAACCAAGGCATAAATATTATTGCCGAAGATTATACTGGTACTGGCTTAGCCTGGGGGGTGGGAGCAGGAATAGAAGAAAATTTTTTAACAGAAATAAATAGCCACCTACTCAAAGAAGATGTAGCTATTTTATTCGACGGCGAGAGATTTAAAGAGGCTGTCGAAAAAAATCATAAACACGAAGAGGATGAGGGTTTCAGTCAGAAAGTCCGACAAATTCATTTAGATTTAGGTAAAAAAAATAATTGGCAAAAAATTAATGCTAATTTAAGTATTGAAGAAATTAGCCAAATAATTGAAGAAAGGGTGATGAAATTATTAAATAATTAAATTCTAAAAATTTTATGTATAGAGATGGATTTTTCCTTATAGAGTATATTAAGGAATATTTAACCTACATATATTTTTTATTTTTCCGCTAATATCAAGCCTATGTTTTGGCTAAATAAAAAAAACCAGGCAAAAAAAGCCTTCACTATGGTCGAGTTATTAATAGTTGTTTCTATTATAGCCATTATTTTAACTATGGCTATTTTTTCTTTTAATAATACCAGAGAAGATTCGCGTAACAGTCAAAGAGTTTCAGATATTAAACAGGTTCAATTGGCTTTAGAAAAATATTATAACGATAACGGATCTTATCCGAGTGAATTAACTTTTGGACAATCACTTATTGGAAGTAGCGGAAAGATTTATATGGATAATGTGCCCACTAACCCCAATCCCAGGGATGACGGTGATTGTTCTGACAGCGAATATCAATATTCCTACAATTCCAGTAATAAAACTTATCAAATAACTTTTTGTATTAGTAGAAACATGGAGGGTCTAACCGCTGGAATAAAATTAGCCACACCGACGGGGATAGGAAATCAATAGGCTGCCCTAATTAAAATTACTTACTAATATCATCGAAATTATCTATCCATAAAATCTCTACCCCCTGCTTCTCCATTCGGCGAAACCACGACATCTGACGCTTGGAAAGCTGGCAAATAGCTATAAATAATTTATCGACTAACTGCTGATAGGTTATTTTTTTTTGTAGATAATAAGAAACATAGCGATACTCTAAACCAAAACTCTCTAAGCGCTTATAGCTAACTCCAGATTTTTTCAATCTCTTTACCTCCCCAATCATATCCTCCTCTTCTAGACGTTTTATTAATCTCTGATAAATTCTTTCTCGTAAAATATCTCTACCCGGGTTTAGACCAAAAATAATAAAATCATAAAGTCGCTCTCCTTTTTGCGGAGAAAAGTCTTTCTCACTAAGAAGAACTTCTAAGAGTCGCGCTAGTCTTCTTTTATTATTTAATTCACTATTATTCAATTTAGAGAAAAATTTAGGATTTATTTTTTTAATCTTATTCTGCAATTCTTTAATACTTAGATTTTCATATTCATATCTTTGACCAAAAACCGGCTTAACGACCGACAAAACATAATTGTCAATTACTGCCTCTAAATATAAACCACTGCCACCGGTTAAAATTGGCAACTTACCACGGCGAACAATATCATCAATAGCTTTAAAGGTCATTTTTTGATACTTGGCCAAAGAGAAAACAGTCTTAGGACTACAAACATCTATTAGATGATAAGGGATGTTATTGCCTTTATAATTATACTCGGCCAAATCTTTGCCCGTTCCAATATCCATCCCCTTATAAACCTGGCGACTATCGGCACTAACAATTTCGCCGGAAAAATCATAAGCTAGTTTTACTGCCAAAGAAGTTTTGCCACTAGAAGTCGGTCCTAGAATTACTATGACCTTAGGCTTTTTTACTACCAACTCCCCTTCTAACTCAAATTCTTTTATTTTATTAATCCTGACTTTAACAAACTCACCAATTAAATCTCGCCCCGCACATTTATTTTTTGAATTTTTTAATTCTATCTTAATAGTCTTGGCTGTTCTAGTTTTTCCCACTAAAGAACCCTTGCGATCCAACCCTTCGACTAAAACCTCTACCTCCTGTCCAAAATATTCTTTATTGTTTTCCAAAACTATTTTTTTTAATAATCTAGTTAATTCTTGTTCTCTCTTTTTTTTCTCTGCTAGAGTAATATTATCATTCATCTTAGAGGAGGCTGTCCCATGTCTAGGACTATATTTGCCGACATAAATCATATCAAAACGACACTCCTTAACCAGCTTTAAAGTATTTAAAAAGGCCGATTTGGTTTCCCCGGGAAAACCAACAATAATATCAGTAGTAATAGAAGCTGGTAATCCATTTTTGTAGTCCAAAGCTTTTCTAATTTTTTCTGCTAATTTTATATAATCGCTAGACTTATATTTTCTATTCATGGCCTGCAAAACCTTATCGTCCCCCGATTGTACGGCCAAATGAAAATGCTCACAAATTTTTTTGCTATCCTTTAAAACTTTTATTAGTTTAGGACTAACATCCTTCGGGTGACTAGTAGCAAAGCGTAGCCAAAAATTACCTGGAATTTCGTCAATTTCTGCTAATAAAGCTGGAAAATCAACCCGACCAGATTTATAGCTATTAACATTTTGTGCGATCAAAGTTATCTCCTTGCAACCATCTTTTACCAACAACTTAACCTCGTTAACAATATCTGATGAGGGGCGATAGACCTCCCTTCCCCGAGCATAAGGAACAACACAATAAGAGCAAAAATTATTACAACCATTACCAATAGGGACAAAGGCCGAAAAAGAAGATGTTCTGTTGGTGGATAATTCTAAATAATTTTTAATTTTACCAAAATCATATTTTTTAATTTTAGGAAAATATCTTTTTAATTTTTTATCCAAAATTAATAAATCCGAAATATTAAAAAATATTTCAGCCTTTCCCTCTAGCCGTTTTTGCACATCTTTTCTATCACTTAAACAGCCAGTAATAACAGGAACTGCTTTTTTGTTATTTTTTACAACTTGATTAACCAGACCATAAACCCTATCTTCGGCTGACTGACGCACTCCGCAGGTTACTATTACCACTAAATCAGATTTTAAAAAATTAGTCTGATGTTTAAAACCAAGCTTCTCTAAATAAAAAGCCAGGCGCTCACTGTCGGCCCTATTCATCTGACAACCAATTGTAATAATATTATAAGTCATACACACTTTAAGATTATTGATAATTTTTAAGAGACTCGGGATGTTCGGGGTAAAATAAAATTAATATTTAATAATTTTATACAAAGAAAAAACATTATTAATATTCCCCACCAACTCTATACCCAAGTCAAATTCCTTTAAGCGACGATTATTTAAATATTCTAAATCTGCTTCTGGTAATGTAAAATTGTAATAATAAATTGGCAAATACTTAGCTAAGCTATAATAATTTCTATTCATATTATTATCGTTAAAACGCCCCACTATCACTTTCCTTTCGGGAAACAGAAACTTATCATGATACTCAGTAATAATAACGGCGTTTTCCTCAGTCAATGCAGTAATTTTATCCACCTCAATTTGAGCCGTTCCTAATTGAGAAAAATAATGCTCCAAGCCCTCCTCTGAGCCGCTATAAACAAACCTAAAAGAAGTAAAAACAATAAAGAGCACTGCTATTACGGATATGCAGGTACTTATTATCCTATAACTCGCCTTATTTTTAATCCAAAAAAACAATTTAGAAATATTCAAAATAAAAATAGAAACAAAAGGTATTAGAAAAATATAAATTGGCAACCAATAACGAGTGTAGGAATTACCAATAGTAAAGCTATTAGGGTCAGGATTGTCAACAAACTTCCAGGACCCATAATACAAAATTAAAATAATAGAAAGGAGCAACCAAGAAAGTCCGTAGGGCCAAATTTTTTTAAGAATTTTTCTCTGCCAAATGCCAGCCGACAAAACTCCAAAAACGAAAGGAAAAAATAAATACCAAAACATCTTAATTATATAAACATCAAACATTTGAAGTGATTGTCGAGGATGAAAGCCAAAGTAAAAAATAGTGTGAAAAATAGTTTTAGCAAAATTTCTGATATCACTTAAATGTCCAGTAAAAAAAGACTTAATTATCCCTCCCCCAGCAAGAGATATGCTGTCCAAAGACTTGTTCATCTCATAATACCCTCCGTAAAAAGGCGAATCATATAAAATTTGATTGTGATAAAAAACTGGCAACAAAGCAATGAGGGCAAAGGAAAAAATAGTCACCAAGCGAAATGCGTTTAATTTTTTCCATTTTAGTAAAATTAACAATAAGCCAGCTGGGGCCAACCAAACCAATTCCGAGGCCCTAACCGCGACAGTCAACCCCAAAAAAATTCCCGCCAAAGAAGAATACAAAAAATCATAATTAAATATTTTTTTGTAGTATTCTTTTTTATTAGTTTTTAAAAGTTCGATATCTGGCCCCCTCTTCTCTAAAAGCAGGGCTAAAAAATAAAGAAAGATAATAAATAGGGATAAAAATAAAACATTATGGAACATGCTTCGAGCCGAATAATAAAACAAAACCGGGAAAGAAAGTAAAACAAAAAAAGAAATTAAAGCATTTTTTCTACCAAAAAATAATTTAATCAACAGGTAATAAAAAAATAATCCTATAGCGGCAAAAAATGGGGTTAAAAAAGGAATGATACCAGCTCCAAAAACCTTGGCCGCCCCTCCGTAAATAATAATTATTCCCAAGAAGCTAACTGGTTTAACCTCGCCCTGATAACTGAAGTAGCTGCGAGGCTTAATAATGTCTTCAGAAATTAAATTATATTTTTCATAAAAGGATAGTTGCCCGGATTCTTGATATAACCTAGTAAAAACATAATTAGCGTTTTCATCCGGTGACAAAAACTTAATAAAACCATTGGAATTTTGCCAATGAGGGAAAATTGAGCTTAAAACAAAAAAAATAGTAGAAAAAAGGGCCACTAAAAATAAAAACCATCGATCCTGGCGTTTTTTATTTATTTCTTTAATATCTTTCGCTTCACCTATCATATAAAATAAGATTAGCAAAAAAGATTAACAAAAGCAATAAAACGAACAAAAGACGGATGACCATCTTTTATTTGTTTTGTTTTAATTAATATTATGCTTAGAGTGCTGTCACCTCCTCAAAGATTAGATTGTCTGTCTCTTTTTTACCTTATTAGAGCTATTAATATTTTCTATAAAATCTTTATTTCTTTTTATCACCACCAAAAATCTTTTTCCAAAAACCCTTTTTAATCTTACTATCTTTTCTTGAAACATCGTCGTCTCCAGGAGTATCAACTACTTCTTGGTCCGGAATTTTTTGGTCAACCTTGTCTTTTCTAGCTTGCTCTGAAAGATCAATCGCTTCTTTCTCCAAATCTGCAAGATTAGGAACGCCCTTTTTAGCTACCCAAGGCTCCGGATTATCAATATCGCTTTTTTCAGCCTCTGCCCGTTCGTTTTTTACATCAGTATTAGGATTATTTTCAGAAATACCACTCACTCCCTTAATGTCCTCCTTCGCTATACTATCAGGACTAACTACTGCAGTTTCTTCCTGATTGTCAGCATTTTTTGTCTCTTTTATTTCGTCAGAAGTATCGCCTAACTCAACTGGCTGGCTAACTGGTTTTTCGTAGTTGAGACCAGCTTTATCAGCGATGACAAAATATTCTCCTGCGGAATTTTCCAGGACAAGATCTCCTGGGTGAACCAAGACGCTAGACGCTGCTTGATCTTTATAAATAGCACCTGTTTCAGCATCAATAAAATTAACTGGGGTATCACCAGACATAACATTGGTCATATTGTTTTCAACTGTTTTAGTAATAACACCAATTCCGTCACCTGGGTCAAAAACCTCAATCCTGGCAATATCACCAACTTCCTCTAGAATAGTGTCTAGTACATCATTATTAATTTTAGAGATATCAGCTCCGCTTCTTTCTAATTGGCTTTTTAACTCAATACTAGGGTCTACAACTAACTCTTTGTTGTCAACCTTCCTTTCGTTATCCTGAGACGCTTCTACTGCTTTAAAAATTCCCAATCCAATAGCTGTAATCATAGTAGCGGCAATCGTCCATTTTAACTTAGGGTGCTTTCTAATAAACTCAAAGGTGCGCCCTCTTCTTTCTCTGTTTTCTTCTTCTTGACTGTCCTCCTGGTCATCTTCATAAACAACTTCTTGAACAACTTCTTGAATACCCTCTTGAGTGTCTTCTTGAAGATCTTCTTGAAAATCTTCTTGAGTATTTTCTTGAATATTTTCTTGATCACTTTCTTGAACATCTTCTTGAATGCTCTCTTGAGTGTCTTCCTGAACTATCTCTTCTGTACCCTCCGTTACAAGCTCTTGATTATTATCCACCTGAATATCTAAATCATCGGGTTTCTTTTCTTTATCATTATCTAAATTGCCTTCTAAAAATCGAATTTCGTTTTCTTTTTCTATCATAACTTTTTCTAGCTCGGATTTTCCTCCGGGAAAATAAAAATTTGGATCCTTAAAGTTTTTATAATCATCAATCAATTGACTTCTTAAATCATTGATAGGCTTTTCAGCCTCCATTCTTCTTAAGCTATCCTCTTTCTCTAATATAGCTTTTTCTAGCTCGGGCTTTCCTCCGGGAAAATAAAAATCTGGATCCTTAAAATTCTTGTAATCATTGGCCAACTCTTCCCTAATAGCAGCTATCGGGTCCTTTGGGACTTTTTCACCGTCCGCCTTATCACCACCGACTGGGCTATTGTTTTTTTCAAAATTCATATAATTATTCTAAATTATTAAATAAAAGTGTATATAAAAATTTTACTTATTAAAATTTCCCATAGCCTCTTTAATAAACTCATTTAAATCTTTTTTCAAGAGGTCTTGAAAATCTTTAATATCTGAAATTATCAAGCCTTTAATTTCTACAAAATCAGGATTTTCAACAGAAATTAATTCTTCATATTTTTTTAGTCCCTCCGAGCTAAGATTTTCCAAAATAAATAAATTAACCCTATCGCTTAAGGCGTCTTCTAAAAAATGGCGGATCTCCTTGAGCTCCTGTTCTGTTTTCCCTAATAAATTTAAACTAGCTAACAAATCATTGACCACTGAATTAAATTGGTCCAATAATTTTTCTTTTAATTTTTCCATAAAGAAGGTTTTAATTATAAACAATAAATATTTAATAAAAACAAATTTATTATTGCTATTTTAATATTTTATATTTTTAATAAATAGTACCGTAATTATAACATTTTTTTTAAAAAAAGTCAATATTTAATCGGTCTCTGGGGTTATTTCTGGGCTATCTTCAATATCAATTTCATCTCCGCCAAAATACCAGCGCAAAATATCTCCAGCGATAGAGGCTGCAATTCGACTTCCGTCACCGCCCTCCTCAACTAAAACAGTTAGTACTATTTCAGGATTATGATAAGGAGCAAAGGATGTAAACCAAGCGTGATTTGATTTGTTTGATTGCCATTGAGCTGTTCCGGTTTTACCAGCAATTTCTACTGGCAAATAATTTAAACGTCTAGCACTACCGCTAATAATAGTTTGACGCATGCCCTCTCTTGTAATTTGAATGTTTTTATCACTGATAAACCCTTGTCCGATAATTTCTGGCTCAGTCTTTCTAAGTGGCTGACCCTCTTCTAATAAAACCTCTTTTACTAAATAGGGTCTATAAAGTTTTCCGCTATTAGCAAAAAAGGCTGTAAAGTTAGCCACTTGCAGAGGTGTTGTTAAAATATCTCCTTGCCCGATAGAAACATGGTAGGTATTACCAATATACCAACTCTCACCTCGAGTTTCACTTTTCCACTCTGGCGTTGGAATAAAGCCAACAGCTTCTTGTGATAAATCTATTCCGCTTTGTCGGCCTATGCCAAAAAAGGCTAAATATTCAACAATTTTATCAATACCCAACCCTTTAAACTTATCATAACCACCGCCGATGAAATAAAAAAAAGTATTAACTGATTCGGCAATGGCTTTTCGAACATTGGTTGGACCATGGCCTCCAGCCTTCCAATCTGGAAATCTCCATGATCCAACTGAAATACCTCCATAACTATTTATAGTAGTATGCTCCGTTATAATGCCCTCCTCTAAAGCAGCCGCTGCAATAACTGGCTTAAGAGTTGACCCGGAGGGAAAATTACCACTAACTGCTCGATTGAATAAAGGTCTATTGGGGTTATTTGTTAGGTCACTATAATTAGCCTGGCTAATACCTCCCGAAAAAAGATTGTTATCGTAAGATGGCCAGCTAATTAATGTAAGAACCTCTCCAGTGCGAGGATCTAGGGCCACCACTGAAGCTCTTTCCAATTTATTTAAAGACAAATAATCTGATAGAACTTCTTCTGATTTTTTCTGTAAATCGATGTCTATACTCAGAACAATCCCATGGCCATCTTCTGGGGGAATCTGCGAAATAACTTTCTTTTCTCGCCCCAGAGCGTCTACTTCTACATATTTTTTCCCCTTAACTCCCTTTAACTCATTTTCGTAAAAACTTTCCAGGCCTGACTTTCCAATATAATCAATTAAGGAATACTCATCTCCAAAAACCTCTAATTCCTTTTCCGAAATTTTTCCAGTATAACCAAGGAAATGGGATAAACTTAATAAATTACTCTGCGAACTTAAATAGTTTCTTTTTGCCTTTATGGACAATGAAACTCCCGGCATTTTTTCAGCTTCCAAGTGCAATGCCATGGCTGAATCATAATTAATGTTATCAAGTAAAAACAGGGGTCGATAAGATTCCAGAGATCCATATGGGATTTTATCCAGCTTACCTTTTATTTCAAAAAAATAAGGACTATCATTAACAAGTTCTAAATCTAAATCATTACCAGAACCACTAACAAGCAGCGGCTTGTCTTCTTCTAATCCGGAAATTATAAGGGATAGGCGTCTAATAATTTGATCTCTCTCTAAATCTTCTCTGGGTAAATCAATTGGAGTGAGGTACAAAACAAAATTAGCCTCATTTTTAACAAGCGGTGTCATGTTTGAAGAATAAATTATTCCTCTTTTAGGTTCAATATTAACGACCTTGACCCTATTCCCCTCAGCCAATAAACGATACTCCTCCCCCTTAACCACCTGCAACCAGAACAAACGCAAAATTAAAAAAGAAAAGGTTATCGCCAAAAAAAACAAGATAACCCTAATCTTACTAAAGTCAAAACTCTTTCTCAAAACCTCCTTATCGTTTTCACCAAACAAAAAAGAGTCCTCCATCCAACCTATATGATAAAAAGAATCGCGCAGATTACCAAAGCGATATTTTTTCTCCTTAATTATAAAGGGGTCTTTATTTTTATTAAAATCAGCTTTCATTGTTTTGTGTTTTTAGTGTCTTTATTTTATACAATTATAACAAATATGCAAAACAATAACAAACGAGCATGAAAATACAACGAGTTGAAAAATTACCTTTAAAATGATACTATATTTCTATGAATAATAAAGTAATAATCATAGACGGAAACGCCATAATTCATCGCAGTTTTCACGCCCTACCAACAACTTTGGCGACAAAGGATGGCTTAATAACCAACGCTGCTTACGGCTTTGCCTCTTTTTTAATTAAAGCCCTAAGCGAGTTTAAACCTGAATATGCTATCCTAACCCTAGATAAGAAGGCCCCTACTTTTAGGCATAAATCATACGAAAAATATAAGGCTACTAGAGTAAAGGCTCCCCAGGAATTATACGACCAAATCCCCCTAGTTAAAAAAATAGCCTCTGCCTTTTCTCTGCCCATCTTTGAATTGGACGGATACGAAGCTGATGATTTAATAGGAACTATTGCTGGAAAAATAAGAAAAGAAGATCCAAAAAAAGAAGTTATTATTATGACTGGTGATCTTGACACTCTGCAATTAGTAAACAATAAAACCAAGGTTTATACTATGAGTCGAGGCTTGTCCGACCCAATCTTATACGACATCGATAAAATAAAAGAAAGATTCGAGTTAGATCCTAAACAACTAATAGACTTAAAGGCCTTAAAGGGCGACGCCAGTGACAATATTCCTGGAGTAGCCGGAATCGGAGAAAAAACTGCCACCGAATTATTAAAAAATTTTTCTACATTAGATAATATTTACAAAAATATAAACAGCCCTAAAATAAAAAACCGAACCAGAGAATTACTCACTAAAGACAAAGGGATGGCCTATTTAAGCCAAGAATTAGGGACAATTATGCTAGAAGCCCCTATTACTTTTGAATTAGCAGACGCTAAATTAAAAAATCTAGACAAGCAAATTATTAATGATGTTTTTAGTGAACTAGAATTCAAATCACTCTTGCCTCGAGTGTTGTCTTTGGAAAACAATAAAAATAATACCGAAAAAAATATTGATAAATTTACTAGAAATAAAAAAGCTTTTAATTACCAATTAATAAACGATGAAAAAAGCTTCCAGGCTTTTTTAAAAAAAATTAAAGGTCAGAAAATAATATCCTTAGACACCGAAACAACCTCAATTGACGCTCTATCAGCCAAACTTTTAGGGATAAGTTTTTCATGGAAAAAAGACGAAGCTTATTTCATAAGCATTAAAGACGACCAATCAGATCGACACAAAACCGCTAGCCTGTTTGATAAAAACGAAGAAAAAAACATCTCTCCATGGTTAAAAGAATTAAAAAAAATAATAGAAGACGAAACAATAGAAAAAATTGGACACAATATTAAATACGATTTACAAGTATTAAAAAATTATAATATAGAAATTAAAGGCAGTCTTTTTGATACCATGATCGCTTCTTACTTGCTTAATCCAGAAAATCGTCAGCACAATTTAGACTCCCTATCTTTTTCAGAGCTAAACTGGGAAAAAATAAGTAGCGATGATTTGTTCCCCGATAAAAAACAGACCAAAGATTTTTCCCAAGTAGATCTAAACAAACTTTATCTCTACGCCTGCGAAGATGCTGATTGTGTTTTCAAACTAAAAGCCGTGTTAGAAAAGAAATTAGATCAAAATAATTTAAAAAAATTATTTTATGACCTGGAAACCCCTTTAATAAAGATTTTGGCCAATCTAGAAAGAAATGGAATCGCCTTGGATGTTAATTTTTTAAAAAATTTGGGTCAAGATATACACATTGAAATTGAAAAAATCAGAAAAAAGGTTTTCAAGTTAGCCGGTGAAGACTTTAATTTAAATTCGACTAAACAATTAAAAGAAATTTTATACGAAAAAATGGAAATTAGCTCTCAAGGCATCAAAAAAACGAAAACTGGGTTCTCTACTGCCAGTGAAGAATTAGAGAAAATAAAACACCTAAACCCAATTATTGAATTAATCCAAGAGTACCGAGAATTAAATAAATTAACATCTACCTATATCGACGCTCTACCTGAATTAATAAGCAAGGAAACCAAAAGAATACATACTAGCTTTAATCAAACCATCACAGCTACTGGCAGGCTGTCATCTTCCGATCCTAACTTGCAAAATATTCCGACTAAAACAGATTTAGGACATAAAATTAGGCAAGCCTTTATAGCCCCGAAAGGAAAACTACTATTAAGCCTAGATTATTCTCAAATTGAACTACGTGTCATGACTCACTTATCTAAAGACAAAAAATTAATTGAGGCTTTTAATAAAAATGTCGATATTCACCAGGCCACCGCTGCCAATATTAATAAAATAAAATTAGAGGAAGTTAACGAGGATCTGCGCCAGCAAGCCAAAGCTATAAACTTCGGTATTCTTTATGGGCAGGGACCACATGGTCTTAGTCAAGGAGCTAATATTCCCTATCAACAAGCTCAAGATTTTATTAAAAAATATTTTGAAACCTACACTGGAGTTAGAAAGTTTATTGAAAAAACAATAGCTTCATCCGAAGAAAAGGGATATACTGAAACAATTATGGGCAGAAAAAGGGCTCTTTTAGAAATAAATTCGACCGAAATAATGAAAAAAAAGGCGGCCGAAAGAATGGCTATAAACAGCCCCATTCAAGGAAGCGCCGCTGACATAATTAAAATAGCTATGATAAAAATATTTAAAGAAATTGACGAGATGAATTTGGAGGATTCTGATATTAAAATGCTTCTTCAGGTTCATGACGAGTTGATTTTTGAAATAAAAGAAGATAAAATAGATTATTACTACAAGAAGATAAAAGAAATAATGGAAAATGTAATGAAATTAGAAATACCATTGATAGCCGAAGCTTATTATGGGAAAAATTGGGGTCAAATGGAGAAAATAAAAAATGGCTAAAATTTAATTCAGCCACTTCTCACCTCGTTTCTAATTTTAGAAGCGTTGAGGCAAAAATTGTTTTTTTTAAAATTACTTTTTCTATAGAAACCTTTTAGTACTACAAGCAAGAAGACCAACACAAAAGGAAGAAGAGGAAGCAACAACAAAAAAAATATAACTCTCCTTCTAATTTTACTAACTTGTATTTTGGCCTTTGCTAGTTGAAATTGACTAATTTTTAAATAACCCCTGGTAAAAAGGAAATCTACAAAAAAATTTCCAAATAAAATTGTGCTGAAAAGAACGAGCATAGGTACCTCCTTTTTTAGAAATTTTATTATATTTTATCATATTTAAATAAAAAATAAAATGACTACAAAATTAAACGAAAAAATAGCGCTACTAGGACTAGGCTTAGAAAACAAGGCCCTACTAGACTTTTTATATAAGAAACACAAGAACTTAGACATAACTATTTGTGACGCCAGGAAAGTATCTGAAATCAAAAAAAGATTCCCAGAAATAAAAAATTACAAAAATATAAAATGGCAAACCGAATTGAAATATAAAAGTAATTTAGAAAACTTTTCCCTATTATTCCGTTCTCCAGGCTGGCCAATTTCCTGCCCCCAAATACAAAGTGCCTTAAAAAGTGGTTCGACTTTATCCAGTCCTATGAATTTATTTTTTGAGCTCTGTCCTAGTAAAAATATTGTTGGGGTAACAGGAACCAAGGGAAAAGGAACAACCGCCTCTTTGATCCATGAAATAATAAAAAAATCCGGAAAAAATTGTTTTTTAGGTGGAAATATCGGAATAGCCCCATTTAAGTTTATTCAAAAAATTAAAGAAAATGATTGGGTGGTTTTAGAATTATCCAGCTTTCAATTAGAAGATTTGAAATATAGCCCCAAGATAGCTGTTATAACTAATCTTTTTAAAGAGCACTTGTCTCCAGCCGACCCCATCAATCCAAATTTTCACAAAAACATAGACACATATTTTTCCGCTAAACTGAATATCGCCTTAAAACAAAAAAATAATGATTTTTTAATTATTAATGAGAAGCTGAAAGGCAATATTAAAAAATATCCAATTAAAAGCAAAAAGATATGCTTTAAAAAGTCAGAAACTCCTAGCAAATTAGTTGGTGATTTTAATAAAGAAAATATTTCTGCTAGCGAAAAAGTTGCTGAAATATTAAAGATAAATAAAAAAACAATCAAGGGGGTTATTAAAAATTTTTCTAACTTAAACCATCGACTAGAGTTAGTAAAAACTATAAACGAAGTTAAATATTTTGATAATAGTTTTGCCACTACCCCCGAAAGCACTATTCTCGATTTAAAATCTTTCCAGAAAAATATAATTTTGATTGCCGGTGGAGCTGACAAGGGAGCTGATTTTTCTAATCTAGCTAAAGAAATAAAAAAAAGAATTTCATTGCTAATACTTTTTCCAGGAGCTGGGACAGAAAGAATAAAATCAGAATTAAAAAAAATAAAATTCCCTACCAACAAAATGATAATAGCTCAAAACATGCCAGAGGCAGTAAACTTCTCAAAAAATAAGGCCAAAAAGGGAGATGTTGTTCTGCTTTCTACTGCCTGTGCCAGCTTCGGCTTATTTAAAAACTACAAGGAAAGAGGAGATCTCTTCCAATCTGCGGTTAAAAAATTGAAATAATATGATAATATTTTTTTACGGAGAAAACGACTTCAAAATAAAGCAAAGAGCTCAGGAGTTAGAGTTGAAATTTACAAAAGAAATAGACCCCAGTGGACATAATATTTTTAAATTTGACGGCGCTGGCTCTAAGTCTGAGGAAATTTTAGGCCAAATTGGAAGTGGCTCTCTTTTTTCTAATAAAAAAATGGTGGTAATTAGTAATCTAATAAAAAGCAAACAAAAAAATATTTTTAAAAATATTTTGGGCTACCTAGAAAATAATAAAATAAGTGCCTCTAATGACATCTATATTTTTTTAGAAAAAAATATAAAAAGCAAAACTGGAGGAAGCCTAACAAAGAATGTTTCTGATCGAGAAAACCCTTTAAACAAAGAAGAAAAGGAATTATACAATTTTCTTTACCGCCAAAAATACAGCCAGGAATTTAAAAATTACACTCCGGGAGAATTAAGTGAATTGATAAAAAAAGAATTTTCTAATTACTCTCTAAAAATAGCCCCCAAGGAAATCCAATTATTAGCAGCTCTAAACGATAATAATCCCTGGAATATTTATAGCGAAATTAAAAAAATAGCCAACTTTAAAATTGGTCAAAAAATCGATCAACAAATAAGCTCTGAGGACATAGAAAAAATAGGCTCAGGAATTTTTACAGAAAATATTTTTAGCTTTACCGACGCTATTTCTGCTAAAAACACCAAGGGAGCTTTAAAAATACTAGAGGAACAATATTTAGCCGGATCTGAACCAGATTATATTTTATCCATGCTGCTTAGACAATTTAAAATTCTACTTCAAATAAGAGAGCTTCTAGATTTAAACTATAACTCCAGTAAAATAACATCCTCTATAAAACTACACCCCTTCATAATCAGTAAGGGAATCAATCAAGCTAAAAACTTTGAACAAAAAACAATAAAAATAATAATCAATGAATTATCTAAAATGGAACTACAAAATAGAAAGGGACAAAGTGATATTAAAATAAATATAAATTTACTCTTAAGCAAGATATAGGTTGAAAAAATAATTTTTTGCAATTTAAAAAGTGAACCCAGGTTCACTTTTTTGTTAGCGCTTTTATTTTTCTGATTTAACCGCTAGCTTGATGTCAACACTTTATACAAAGCAGATGCTATTGTTTCCGCTGCTGAAACATCCAGGACCTTACCCCAAGTTCTATTGGACTGATCCCTAATAATAGTATCCGCAGCTAAGACCCGAGAGAATGGCTCTCCGTCAAAAAGCGTATACTTCCAGCCATTAACACAAACTGGATGAGTAAAGGCCAGAAAAATAGACTTAGCTCCGGCTAATTTTAGTTTTTTGGCGGTCTGGTTAGCTGTCCCCCCCGAAGACATCTCATCTTCTATTATGACAACATTTGCGTCCCTAGCGCCTTCTTCCGAAAAATAATTAATTTTGGTATAACCGAAATATTGCTGATATTCCGTTATAATACCGTTTATCACATCATTATCGACCTCAAGAATTTCGGTCTGGTTGTTTGCCTTTCTTTCTTTTAAATCAAACAAAACAACCGAATCCGGAAAATGTTGAGCATGAAAAACAGCTCTCGAAATTGACCCTAGATCAGGTGAATAAAAAACAATTTTCTCATTTTTTGGGATAATTGTTTTTATAGTCCTAGTAAAATCCATGTACGCTGGAAAAAAATTAATTCCCAGCTCCTGGCAAATATTTTCCATGGAATTAGAATGCGGGGTGCAAACAATCAAGTCGTCAACTCCGGATACCGCCAAAAGTTTTAGATAAAACCTCAAATAATTGATTTCATAATGATACTCTGGCTCCTCATGATCACAGCGCCGTGTTAAAATAAAGGGCAAGACAGCAATTAGCCTGGAGGCTTTATATTGCTCTTTAAAGGCCATGGCAAGGGTAATAAACTCCAACATAGCCTTTTCGGATACAATTGAATCAAAAAGGACAATAGTTTTACCCCTTACATCCTTAAACCTGGGAATTTTATTATTAGGGCAGGAATCTCTCCACTCCCCAAAATCAATAAAATCAGGGCCCAAAGAGGCTCCTAAGTACTCTTTTAGGTGTTTTAAAACGCCATCACCCAGGGGTCGATTGTTACGACCACAGAAAAACATAAAATCTTCCATCTCTATCTGTTTTTGTTGATTAATATTTTTAAAGATCTCTGCCTAGATGCTAGTACAAAAAATAATAATTGTCAAAGTCCAGCCTCTTGCCTTTTTTAAATTTATTTGATATATTTATCTTAAATAGATGACCTATCTATTTTTTAGTGTTTTATCAACATTTATCTATATTTATCTTTAATTTTATTAGGGGCAATTAGCTCAGTTGGTTAGAGCGCAACACTGATAATGTTGAGGTCGGAGGTTCGAATCCTCCATTGCCCACCAGAATACAAAGCGGGATAGAGCAGTTGGCAGCTCGCCAGGCCCATAACCTGGAGGTCGTCGGTTCGAGTCCGACTCCCGCAACAAAAAGCCTCGGTAGCTCAGTGGTAGAGCAAAGGACTGAAAATCCTTGTGTCGTCAGTTCGATTCTGACCCGAGGCACGTGATTTAGCGGGGTGTGGCCCAGTTGGCTAAGGCGCCTGGTTTGGGACCAGGAGATCGTGGGTTCGAGTCCCGCCACCCCGACCGTGGTCCGCCGTAAAAATAATTATAAAATATAAATAATAATCCTAAAGATCCCAAAGGTCCTCTTGCCCGTTCACGAGTGAAGCGAGCTGAGCGGGAATGGTCCTAAAGATCCTATATCAAAGTATGCCAAATAAAAAATCAGCCAAAAAAGAACTACGTAAAGGCGTGAAAAGACAATCAGACAATAACCTGGTTAAAAACAAAACCAAAGATTTAGTTAAAAAAACCAAAAAAAGAATCGAAGCTAAAGATTCTGGTGTCGAAAAAGATTTTAACCAAGTTGTTAAAGCTATTGATAAAATGGCCAGAAAAGGTATTATTAAAAAAAATACCGCTTCTCGACAAAAATCAAAATTACAAAAAAAAATAAATAACTTAAAGAAATAATAAAATTACCTTATCTTGGATTTTAGTTTTATTTTAAACTTTTTCTCGGATAGGGCGCAAAAAAATGTTAGACAAAAAAACAAAAGAAAAGATTATCAAAAAATTTCAAATTCATCCTAGCGATACTGGATCCTCTCAAGTTCAAATCGCTATTTTAACCGCTGAAATTGAAGAATTAACCGATCATTTAAAAAAACACAAACATGACTTCTCTTCTCGTCGAGGTCTTTTGAGAAAAGTATCTGAAAGACGACGCTTGTTAAAATATCTACAAAAAGAAGACGAGCAGGCTTTTATAGAGTTAGCTAAAAAATTAAAATTAAAAATAGCTAACAAAATGATGAAGGATGAAGAGGAAAAGAAACTGAAAGAACAAGAATTAGAAAAATTAATGCAATCAGAAGAAGAGGAAACCGAATAATAAAAATATGATTAAACACAAAGAACAACGAGTTGGAGTTTTAGTGGATGTTTCAAACATGTATCACTCAGCCAAAAATTTATTTGGCAAAAAAGTAAACTTTCAAGAAATATTAAAACAGGCGGTCGCTGGACGAAAACTTATTCGGGCGACTGCTTATGCTATTAAAACAGAAACCGAAGAAGAAACACCTTTCTTTGAGGCCTTAAGTCAACAAGGCTTTGAAGTAAAAATGAAAGATTTACAAATTTTTGCTGGAGGAGCTAAAAAGGCTGATTGGGACGTAGGAATCGCTATTGATGCTATAAAACTGGCTGACAAATTGGACGTGCTAGTAATAGTATCAGGCGATGGAGATTTTCTGCCCTTAGTTTCTTATTTACAAAATAATAAGGGATGCTTGGTGGAAGTAATGTCTTTTGGCAAAACCACCTCCAATAAATTAATTGAGGAGTCAGACGATTTTATTGATTTAAGTAAAAACAAAAATTTCTTAATAAACAATTATAATTTTAAGAAAAAATAATTAATTGTTTGGCCATCAAATACTGAGAACTGTATCTTAATACAGGGCTTTAATTTGATGGTCAACAAGAAAAACTATGAATGAAGAAAAAATTATTTCTGGAGAATGGTTAGGAAAAACACTAACTATTAAAACCGGGAAGTTAGCCAAACAGGCGGATGCATCTGTTTTGGTCCAATACGGTGACACCGTTATTATGGCCACAGCCGTACAGTCAAAAGATGAAAGAGAGGGTATTGATTACTTCCCTTTAATGGTAGAATTTGAAGAAAAGCTTTATGCTGCTGGAATTATCAAAGGTTCTCGCTGGATAAAACGTGAAGGAAGACCAAGTGACGAATCAGTTTTGACTGGTCGCATGATAGATAGATCAATTCGTCCACTATTTAACGACGAAGAAAGAAGAGACGTGCAGGTCATCGTTACTGTATTATCAGTTGATGGTGAAAATGATTATGATATCATTTCCCTATTAGCCGCTTCTGCTGTTTTAAGTATTTCTGGGGTTGATTGGAAGGGACCAATTGGTGGAATACGAGTTGGGTTGATCGACAATCAATTTGTTTTTAATCCAAGCTTTGAACAACAAGACAAAAGCTCATTAGATTTAATAGTAGCTGGGACTGAAAAAAAAGCTATTATGATTGAAGCCTCGGCTAACGAAATTAAAGAAGAAATAATAGAAGACGCTATTAATCAAGGCCAAGAAAAATTACAGGGAGCAATTGATATTATTAAAAAATTACAAAAAGAAATTGATGTAGCCGAAAAAATAGCTAGGAAAAAACTTCTTAGCGAAGAAGAAATAAAAACTAAGGAAGAAAAGGAAAAATTATTAGAGGTTGGAAAGGCTTGGTTAAGCGAAAATATTGCGCCAAACTTATTTAATCAAACTTATTACACCAAAAATGAAAGAAAAATGGCTGTGAGAGTTATAAAGGAAGGATTAGACGAATATTTATTTTCACAAAAAATTGAAAAATCTCAAAGAAGCTATGTGATTAACTCTTTAGTAGAAAAAATGGTTGAAGCTGAGGTTACCAAGGCTATCTTAGACAACAAAAAAAGAGTTGACGGCCGAGCTTTAAACGAAATCAGAGAAATATCAGCTGAGGTTAGCTTATTACCAAGAAATCACGGGACTGGACTTTTCTCTCGAGGAGAGACCCAGGTTTTGTCTGTTGTTACTTTAGGGTCTCCAGGAATGGAACAATCTTTAGAAGGGCTTGAAGGACAAAGCAAAAAAAGATATATGCATCATTATAACTTCCCTCCTTTTAGTGTTGGAGAAGCTAAGCCTTTGCGTGGCGCCGGAAGACGCGAGATTGGTCATGGCGCTTTAGCTGAAAAAGCCCTAGCTCCAGTTTTACCAAAAAAAGAAGATTTTCCATACACTGTCAGAGTTGTTAGTGAAACTCTGGGATCAAATGGATCCTCATCTATGGGGGCAACCTGCGGATCGTCTCTATCTTTAATGGATGCTGGTGTGCCAATAAAAAGTCATGTTGCTGGTATCGCTATGGGACTAGCCTCAAATGAGGATATGAGTCGCTGGGAGGTTTTAACTGACATTCAGGACCTAGAAGATGGTAAGGGTGGTATGGACTTCAAAATTACTGGGACTAAAAATGGACTAACAGCAATTCAACTCGACACAAAAACTGATGGAATAAATACTGAAATAATTAAAAAGACTTTAGTTCAAGGACGAGAAGCTTTAAATAATATTTTGGATGTTTTAAATAAGGAAATACCTGAGCCAAGAGCAGACCTATCACCATATGCCCCAAGAATTATCAGCTTCCATGTTGACCCAGAAAAAATTGGAGCTATTATTGGACCCGGAGGAAAAATAATTAATAAAATTATTGACGAAACTGAAGTCTCAATTGACATTGACGATGACGGCTTAGTAATGATTTGCTCAACCAACAGCGAAAAAGGTCAAATGGCTGAAAAAATGATCAAAGAAATAATCAGGGAGTTTGAAGTTGGAGAGATTATTACTGGAAAAGTTGTTAGGTTAATGGACTTTGGCGCTTTTGTCCAAATCTCCAGCAGCCAAGATGGTATGGTTCATGTAAGTGAATTAGCTCCTTATCGGGTTGAAAAACCTTCTGACTTAGTAAATATTGGCGATACAGTCCAAGTAAAAATTAGAGAAATTGATTCTCAGGGTCGTATAAATCTAACGATGAAGGACTTGCCTGAAAATGAACTACTTTGGAAAGACAGAAAAGGTGAATCTCAAGGTGGAGGATTTAATCGAAGCAGAGGAAATGGCTTCAATAGAAATGGTGGTAATGGTAGCAACGGCTTTAATAACAAATCTAATTTCAATAAAAAATACTAAATTTTAATTATTGACTTTTTATAAATATTAATATAATATCTATAAAAAAATAATATTAATAAAAATTATGCTTACAATAAAATTAGCCAAAGTTGGTAAGAAAAACAAGAAAATGTTTCGCCTTGTAATCTCAGAGAAATCTAAGGATCCTTACGGTAGGGCTTTAGAGATCCTAGGTTCTTATAACCCCTACTCCAAGGAATTAAAGGTAAAGGGCGATAGAATAAAATATTGGATTAGCAAGGGATCCTCTATGACGCCTTCTGTTAATAATCTACTATTAGAAAATAAAATAATTGAAGGGGAAAAGAAAAAAAATTCAAAGGTTGGAGAGCCTAATAAAAGAAAAGTTGCTAAGGCTGAAAAATCCAAACAAAAAGAAGAAGAAAAAAAACAACAAGAAGAAGAGGCTAAAAAGGTAGCCGAAACTCCAGTAGAGGCCCCGGCTGAAGTTCCAGCAGAGGAATCAACCGAAAAACCAGCAGAAACACCAGCCGAGACTACTACCGAAGAAAAAACCGAAGATAAACAGTAATTTTTACCCTAATTTGACTTTTATAGACAATGGGGTTAAAATATAAACATAGCTGAATTCGTTCAGCTGGCACCGCAAGCGGTGATAATAATTAAAATGTTCTTACAAATTTGTTTTCAGCAATTTGCAAGAATTGACCGATGACTATGTCAGAAAATCTAGACAAGCAATTTCTAGAAAGCATCATCAAATCTATTGTAAGCGTTCCTGACGCCGTAACAGTAGAAAGAACAGTTGATGAGCGTGGAGTTCTTTTAACCTTAAAAATCGATCCGAGTGACATGGGATTTGTAATCGGACGTCGCGGACAAACAGCCCAAGCTATTAGAACATTATTAAAAGTAGTTGGAGCTAGAAATAATTCTCGCGTTAATCTAAAGATTTACGACCCAAACAATGGCAATCGTCCTGAAAGACCTGAAAGAAGAGAATATTCTCAAGACAACACCATTGACACTTCAGCTATCGATGATTTAAAAATCTAAACTTTAAAAATTTCGATACAAGAAAAACAAAAGACCACAGCCTGGTCTTTTGTTTTTATAATAAGTAAATTTAATAATATGAAGTTTGACATTATAACAATATTTCCTCAAATTTTTGACTCTTATTTTAATGAAAGTATTATTAAAAGGGCGCAAAAATCTAAAATAATAAAAATAAAAACGCATAATCTGCGTGATTTTACTAATGATAAACACAAAACAGTTGATGATACTGTTTATGGTGGTGGAGCTGGCATGCTGATAAAAATTGAACCACTATATCGGGCTATAAAAAAAATTGCTGGAAAGAAAAAAACTAAAGCACAAAAAATTATTTTGCTTTCGGCCAAGGGTAAGAAATGGGATCAACAATTAGCGCAAAAATATTCTAAATTAAAAAACGTTACTTTTATTTGCGGACGCTATGAAGGAGTAGATGATAGAATTACAAATTTTATTGACGAAGAAATTTCTATTGGAGACTATGTTTTAACAGGAGGAGAATTGGGCGCTATGATTATAATTGATTCTATTACTCGCCTCTTACCAGGAGTTTTAGGAAATTCAGAGAGCCTAGAAGATGAATCTCATAATAAAAAAGGATTGCTGGAATATCCTCAATACACTAAGCCGGCAGTTTTCACGGCTGGGAAAAAGAAATATAAGATTCCTGATGTTTTACTGTCAGGAAATCATGCTTTAATAGCAAAATGGAAGAAAAATTTTAGGACTTGACTTTATTTTGAAAATATGCTACTATACGAGGTCAAGTATAGCGATCTTTGACAAAAAAGGCGTTAATGCCCTAAATATATACCTAAAACAGGCTTTAAAAGGTCTTTTTAGTCCATCCAATTTTATTATAATTTTCAATTTACTAACAACCAAAATCAAGAAAGATGAAAAAAAATTTGGTAATTTTGATGATGGCTATGGTAGCCATGTTTTTCGCGGGATGCGAAAAGGAGTTCAATTTTCAGCCACAAGAAAATGGCGAAATTATTGACTCAACAAATACGGTTCAGTTGTTCTACTCAGTAGACAACGGAACAAAGGAGTCCAAGGGGGAAATATCCACCGGAGGAGGAACTATAATTGCCGACTCTGGCATCTATATCTCATTCTGGTTGGAGCCTGCAACAGGATCCAACATGGCAAAAGGTATTTATGAAATTGTGGACTCATCGAGTCTGAATTTCATATATCAATCCTCTGTTGCAGAAAACGGGATAGATATTCGACCCGATGTAGGAAAGTACGGACTAAAAGTCTATAACATCTCACCGGGTACACCGTCTTTTTTTGACAATATAACCATTATTGTCAACGGAACAACACCGCCACCCCCACCGACACAAACCTCCCCCGTTAGGCTATACAACCTCAACGTTTCTGGAGGAAACGCCAGTGTCAACGTGGCTATTAGCAAATCGCAATGGCAAGCGCAGGCAACAGCCAACTGGTTTTATCTAAGGAGAGTCAACGGACTCAACTTCGTTGGTAACCAGGCAGTTACCTCCACCACTGACTCGGTTTTTTTCCAGTTAAACTTTTCGGCGGTCGATCAGACCTACGTCGAGTTTAACGCTGGTTATCACGATGGATCGGTTGGAGGAGTATGGCTGATGCCAGGCTATGGGAATCCTCCCAGCATCCTGGCAGGAGGAATCAATACTCCATATGGAGGATCGGAGAATTTCTTCGGCTTCCGTTTACATTCGACAACTAATGGAAACTGGGAGTTGCGAACTCACAATGGTACGCTAGTACTATCGACTGGGACGCCAACACCAAACCCCATCCCAGGTAATAACGGGGATGGCCTCACTAACAACTACCAAGTCAGGTGGTCAGGGTATTATCACTACTTCAAAACCTCCCTGGCCAGCCCAACATTTCGGTACCGGTTGGGCACGACCGGGGCATGGGTGTTTATAACACCATCTCAACTGGCCAACAACCCCGATTATTGGGAAATACATTTCCCCTCAGGAACCACTGGAGAAATTAACTTCCAGTGGGGAGCTGGGTCGATCACGACATTCGCTCCGTCTAGTACAGAAATGCAAAACAGCATGTACTGGGACATCGGGCTAGGGTGCCTAAGAAAGGTGCTCTAGAAAATGGTCTACAAAGATCAAAGAACAGCCCCCGAGCAATTGGGGGTTTTTTATTTACCAGATTATTTGCTAAATTTAAAAATAAAAAACGGGGACCGAGATTCCCGCTAAACACTCTTTAATAAAAATTATTTTTCGAATGAAAATTTTATAATGAATTTTTTTAATAAAACGCTCCTAGACTACTTTAAACCCATCCGCACTTTTCAAAATACTCCCTTCCAACAAAAACCCCGAAGCCTTCTTGTGCCCACCACCACCAAAAACCTTAGCTAATTTAGTAACATCGATATCTTTAATTTTCCCCGACTCCTCAGTGATACCAGGATTCAAAGAACCGACCCGCAAACTACCCTTAATTTTCCCTTTTTCCTCCTCCCTAATCAACATAGTTATATCCGCCTCCGATAAACTACTCAAGAATCCAGCAATGTCACCGAAAACATCCGCCGAAAAATTGCCATATACTTTTTTAAAATTACTTAAATCTTCATAAGGCAAGACCGAAGAAGCAATATTATATTTTTTATTAACTTTCAAATTAGCTAAAGCCAAGCCCCAAATCTTCATCTCTAAAAAACTTTTATTACGCCAAGTACTATTTAATAGTTTTGGAAACTGGGCCCCCAACGCCATCATTTTAGAAGCAATTTCCAGGGTTTTACTAGTTACAGAGGGATACAAAAAATTGGCAGTATCAGTCAAAATACCAGCCAAAATACAATTAGCTAAATTACGATTGATTTCAATTTTATTAATATCAGCCAGGTGATATAAAACTTCTGTTGTAGAAGCTAGGGGAATTTTTATTTCTAAATCAGCGTAGGTTTTAACCGGAACATGGTGATCAAACTCAATAACAAAGGTGTCCAACATTAAATTTTTGATATTTTTTATTTCCTCAGCCAAGGAGGTTCTTTCCAGTGAACCACAATCAACGACTATCACTAAATCAAAAAACTTTAAAATGTCCGAAGAAACTTCTTGACCCTTATTTAAATCTTCTTTAACAATATTATATAAAATTTCTTTACTAGGGATAACTTTCTCTTCGTTAGGTAAAAAATAATAATCTTCTTTTTTATTATCAGCCAAAGCTAAAAAATATTTATCGCCATCTTTCAGTAATTCAATAAAAAAACATAAGGAAGCAATAGCATCAACATCGGGGCTCAAGTGAGAAACCAATAATATCCTCTGAGACGAGGATATTTTTTCTTGAGCTAATTTAAAATTGTTAATATCTTTATTCGAAAACATATTTTTAAAAATTATCTTCTTTAATTTCTTCCATAGTCTTATCAAATTCAGCCATTTTCTTTAGATCTTCATCAATTAACCAAATAAGTCGAGGAACCTTTATTATTTTGGTTTTGTTTTTTAATAATTTAACTAAAACCCCAGATTTATTTCTTAATTTTTTCAAAGCTGTGCCGGAAAAATTTTCTGGTAAAATAGAAACAAAAACCCTAGCTATTGCTAAATCAGCCGAACAATCAACCCTGGAAACAGTAATTAAAAAATTAGGCGCTTCTACTTCGCCTATTATTACCTCTGCCAAACCATTTTTAATTATATCATTGAATTGTTCTACTCTGGACATAAATTTTAATTAATTTACCAAAAATTAAATTGGCTCTTCACTAGATTCCTCTTCTTTATAAAAAGACAAAATATCGCCGACCTGAATAACAGGAGCTCCTTCATATTTTATACCGCACTCCTGATCACTTTCAACCGAACTAACGTCTTGCTTCCCGCATTGCAATTTACTAATTTTACCTTTATCAATAAAACTATCTCCACGCCAAATTTCTACTGAAGAATCATTTTCAATATCTCCGTCGACAACTTTGCCACCAACTATCTGAGCATTATTTTCCGTCCTAAATATAGCCAAAACTTTTAATTTGCCTAAATCCCTTCTAATAATTTCTGGCTTATAGATATTTTTCATTTCTGCCTTTACATATTCGATTAAGTCATAAATAATACTAAAAATATTTACCTTAATTTCTTTTTCTCGGGCTAACTCTTCGGACTGAGGTTGTAATCTAACATTAAAGCCAACTATCTGAGCGCTAGAATCCTCAGCTCGCTTGATATCTCCCTCACCGATATTACCTAGTCCTTTATGAATTATTTTTACTTTTATTTTTTTAGTATTTATCTTTAATAATGACTCTTCAATCGCCTCGGCTGAACCTAAGAAGTCTGATTTAATAATTATATTTAACTTCAAGGAATCGTCTTCAATTTCAGAATTAGAACTAGCTTGTTGATCGGGACGAGCTTTGGCCATAATTTTTCTAATTTTAACTTTCTCGCCCGCACCTACTTCTAAGATATCTCCGACCTCAGGTAAAATCTTTAATCCTAAAATTCTAACTGGCATAGATGGCCCAGCTGATTCAATTTCCTCGCCTGTGTAATTTTTTAGAGCCTTAACCTTGCCATAAATAATTCCATCGAAACATAATTGGTCTCCAATTTTTAAAGTTCCATTTTGTACTAAAATAGTAGCTACTGGGCCAGCCCCTTTGTCAACATTAGATTCAATAATAGTCCCAATAGCATCAGAATCAGGATTGGCTCTTAAATTTTCTGCTTCCATATCAGCAGTTAAAATTATCATATCTAAAATATCTTCAATTCCCCGCCCTTCTAAGGCTGAAATTGGAACACAAACAGTCTTTCCCCCCCAATCCTCAGGAATAATATTTAATTTAGTAGATAACTCTTGTTTAGTGTGATTAATATCAGCATCTTCTTTGTCGATTTTATTTATAGCCACAATGAAAGGAATTTTTGATGCCTCAATAATACGGAAGGCCTCTATGGTTTGAGGTTTTACTCCGTCGTCAGCTGCTACCACTAAAATAGCGATGTCAGCCACCTTGGCGCCACGAGATCTCATCGCAGTAAAGGCTTCATGTCCAGGAGTATCAATGAAGGTAATTTTTTTATCATTTTTAATAGCCTGATAAGCACCGATGTGCTGAGTAATGCCACCAGATTCTCCAGCTACTACATTAGTCTCTCTAATAGCATCTAATAACTTAGTTTTGCCATGATCAACATGACCCATCACCACTACAACTGGTGGACGATTTTTTAAATCATCTTCGCCTTCTTTTTCAATGGCTTGAGCTAAAATTCCCTTACCACCAGATCCAAGATCCTCCTCTTGTTCTGTTTTTAAAACCACGTCCAGATCCAAACCAGCTCCAACAATAACAGCTGAATCAAAGTCTATTTTTTCATTCATGGAAACAAAAACACCATTTTTCATTAACTCTTTTAAAACTGAATTGACCGGTAAATCAGCTAGAGACGCTAGTTCTTTTACGGTAACAAATTTACCAATTTCCACCTTTTTAATCTCCTTTTCCTGACCAGCTTCTTGTTCTCGCTTCAGAGCTTCCTCCGCTCGACGTTGACGGTCTAATTGTGCCATAAAAACAGGCCAATTTTTGATGATTTTTTTGGCTATCATTTTGTCAACTTTAATAGCTTTTTGCCCAATATTAAAGCCCATTTGCGGCAAAAGTTGGCGCAATTCAAAGGGAGAAATTCTTAATGCTCGAGCTAATTCTGTAATATTCATGAAATATATTTAAATTTATTAAAACTTTAGTTAATATTAGCTTAATTATTGGTTTTAGTCAATGTTTGTTGAGGGTTTTTTATTTTATCTTTTCTTTGTCACCCTCCGCTCAGATTGCTCTTCGAGCAATTGAGCGGACCCGCTCGATAGCGAAGCTATCCGAGCGGGCAAAAATCCGAATTTCTTACAGAATTCGGGTTTTTTATTTTATCTTAAATTCATGCACTTTGTGCTAGTATTTTTATTGTGGAGCTAAAGGGGCCACCTCAGGGTGAGGATTCCGTGGTCGACACTCGGATAAAGGGGTTCAATACCCCTTGGCTCCACATAAAAAAACCCTTATAAAGAAGGATTTTTTTATTTTTGGCCAAACTCACACCCACAATACTTTTGTCGATAAAAGTTTTCTTTTTTAGCCAGCTCCACCGACTTTCTGTATAAATCATCCCGATCAAAATCTAAATTTAAGAAGTTCAAATTATAATCTTGAGCTAATTTATTGCCCATTACCATTATCTTTTCATAATCCTTGTAAGGACTGGTTACTAAAGTAGTATAAAAATTTTCGATACCCAGCTCCTGACACAATTTGGCTGTTTTCTCTAAACGATCAAAATAACAAACCTGACAACGTCGGCCCTTTTCCGGCTCATTTTCCAAGCCTCGAACTTTTTCTAGCCAAGAGTTGTGATTATAGGACTCTATCTCTAATTTTAACCTATACTTTCGCGCAACTTTCTCCACCTCTATTAACCTCTTTTGATATTCCTCTAAAGTATCAATATTAGAATTATAAAAATACAAAGTGATATTAAAATTTTTCAATAATTTCTCAGAAATCAAATAAGCTCCACAAGGAGCACAGCAAATGTGAAGCAATAAATTATTTCTTTTTTTCTTATCCAGAAAGTAAAAAATAATTATTAACGTTATCATTATTATTATTAAAACTAAAAGAGCCCAAAATTTTCCTCTACTTTGTAAAAACAAAGCACCCAAACCAAAAAATAATGAAATTAAATAAAAAAATAAAACTGCTTTTTTCTGACTAAAACCCAAATCAATCAAGCGATGATGCAAGTGTTTTCTGTCGGGTGATCTAAAAGGATTTTTACCAGAAAAAAGACGACGAATTATAGTCCAGGCCACATCCAAAATTGGCAAACCCATAACCAACAAAGCAATGGCGATTTTTCCACCCGAAATTATAGCTAATACTCCTAAAATATATCCTAAAAGAAGTGAACCGCTTTCACCTAAAAATATTTTAGCGGGGTTAAAATTAAAAATTAAAAATCCAATTAAAACCCCAAAGAAAATTAGAGAGGCCAGAGCAATATCGGGCTGATAATATTTTGTAGTGATGGTAAAAAGAAAAATTATCAAAGCTCCAATGGCCGAAACGCCCGAGGCCAAGCCATCTAAACCGTCTAATAATTTAGTAGTATAAGTCATGCCCAAGAGCCAAGCAAAGATAAAAGCTGAACTCAACCAAAAAGGAAAATAAATAAAACCACCACTAGGACCAGAAACTTTTTCGATGCTAACTCCCCCCAAAATTACAGCTACAGAGGCCAAGACCGGCCAAATAATTTGTAGGCGGGGAGGCAAGCCATACTTATCATCTAAAATACCACCGACAAGCAAAAAGCTGGCTCCAACAAAAAATCCTATCCAATGATTAATATCCAAGTCCCCTGACAATAAGTTGTCTCCGAGTAAAAACAAAACCAAGAAGAAAGACAAAAAAATAGCCAAACCGCCTAATAGTGGTATTGGCTTTTCATGGATCTTTCGGTTTAGGTCCGGTTTATCCACAATATTAAATTTTAAAGCTAATTTTTTGGTTTTTAGAGTAAAAGCAATAGACAAAAAAATGGCTAAAATTAGGACTAATATATAGTTCATAGGCCTTGTTAGTATTGACTAAATTTTAAAAAATGTTATAATACAAAGGTGTTTTTGTAACCAAAATAATCACAAAAAAACAAAAGGAGGGAGGAAAATAATGTGCAAAATCACAGATGAAATCATCAGAATTGCGAAAAAAAATCTAAGGAACAACTCCAGGGAGAAAATCCAATCCAACCACCTGAAAAGGATCAGAAAAGCAGAGGAAATTGAAGATCCGGTGGCCAGGAGTTTTGCAGTTAGCGTGGCTATGAGCCTAAAAACGGAGCTGGAAAAAAGCTACGAAATATCTAAGAAAATCTTAGATGAATACGCTAAGGCAAAAAATGGAAAAATTAACGGTAAAAAAAACAAAACGAAACAAATAGTGCTACAAAGTTAAAAAGCAATTCTGAAAACAAATCCTCGGCCGCAACGGGGATTTTTTAATTCTACAATTTCTTAGCTTTTTGCACCTCAACCTCTCCCTTTTTATTAATAAAAATAGCATCTCGACGATTAAGACTTTTGGTTAAAATTAGGTTAGCAATTTCATTTTCAATTTTATCTTGCAATAAGCGACGCAAAGGACGAGCACCAAACTTGGGATCATAGCCAGCTTTGGCTAAAACCAATAGACCATCATCGTCATACAATAAACCAATTCCCTTCTTGGATAAATTCTTTTCAATTTTCTTAACCATTAATTTAGAAATAGACAAAACATTTTCCAAAGTTAAGGGCTTGAATACTATAATTCCATCAAAGCGATTAATAAGCTCGGGACGCATTACCTTGTTTAAATGCTCATCTATTAAGGCCTGCTTGATAACAGCCATTTCGGTATTACTTTTAACAGCGTCTTGAATAAATAAAGCTCCGGCATTGGATGTGGCAATAATAATAGAGTTAGTAAAATTAATAGTTCTTCCCTGTCCGTCGGTTAAACGACCATCATCCAAAATTTGCAAGAATAGATTTAAAATATCAGGATGCGCTTTTTCAATTTCATCAAATAATATTAAAGAGAAAGGTTTTTTGCGGACAGCTTCTGTCAAATAGCCCAAGGTACCGTCGACATCACCCAACATTTTTTTAACGCTATCAGCTAATTGATATTCACTCATATCTAAACGTATCATATACTTTTCATCACCAAAATAAATATCAGAAACAGTTTTGGCTAATTCGGTTTTACCAACCCCAGTGGGGCCTAAGAATAAAAAACTAGCAATAGGGCGACTACCCTCTCTCATGTCAGCTCGAGCTCGACGCAAGCTTCCAGCAACCGCGACAACAGCCTCCTCTTGTCCAATCATCCTTTCATGAATTTTCTGCTCTAAGTTCATTAGTTTTTCACTCTCGGACTCACTAACCTTAGAAACCAATATTCCGGTAATTTCACTAACAACCTCAGCAATATCATTTTTGGTACATATTTTTTTCTCTGGATCCTTGGCAGCTAATTTAGAATTTCTAACAGCCGCCGCCTTAATTATGTTAACAGCTTTTTCTGGTAGAAACTTGTCATTAATATATTTAGAGGACAGTTTAACTGTTTCTTCGATAGAATTATAATCAAAATAAATACCATACTTATTTTCCAACCAAGAAACTTTACTTTCCAGCATACAAATAGCGTCATTTATTTCTGGTTCGGCCACATTAATTGTAGTCATAGCGCTAGCAATAGCCCGACCCTCTAAATAACGAGAGTAATTTTCACTACTGACGGAAGCCAGGCAATATATTCCTTGGCGACTAAGAGTTTCGGCTAAAACTTCTGATAACTCTAGACTCTCCTCTGAGCCAGAAGATATACCCATCATATTCTCAATATTTTCAATAAACAAAATAATATTTTTAGATTTTTGCATCTCTCCAATAATTGAAAGCAGTCGCTCTTGAGCCTGGGCTGGATTAGACCCACTTATTAAACGAGAAACATCAAGCTCTACTAAGCGCTTGTCTTTTAAAAAACTGGGTACCTCTTCTTTAACCATTAGCTGTGCTAGCCCCTCTATGATAGATCTCTTGCCAACACCAACATGGCCAACTAATAAAACTCCGTTTTGTCCGCCCTCAAAAGCTTCAAAAATTTGGCGAACCTCCTTATCGCGAGAAACACAAATCTCAAAATAGCCATACTTGGCCATAACTGTCATGTCACGAGAAAAATGATCAATAGTAGGAGTGGCAACGGCTGTATAAGCCTTGTTCATGTTACCACCAGGCTTAAGACGAGCCATTTTTCGAAAAACTTTATAATCAGCCATCATTTTTTCATTGATTCTAAACCAATTTACAGCATTTTCAATTTTATCCTGAGAAATTTCTAGCTCATAAAGTATATCTTTTAGAACAGGATTACGATGATAACAAAATAAAATAATATTTAAGACATTAATACTAGGATGACGATTAAAGTAAGCGTCGGAAAACGCTGATAATAGTATTTCCTGAACATGATCTGATAAATTAATTTTGTCCCCCTGATTTTCTTTTTTATTATCAGCTAAATATTTTTTTAATAAACTTGTCAGCTTATCAACGCTAACATTTAACCTAACAAATAGACTGCTAACAACAGGAGAATAAAGAAGATTCCAAAAAAGATGAATAGTGCTGACCTCCTTTTGCCTTAATTTATGAGCCAATAAATATGAATTTTCTAAAATAATCAAAAAATCATCGCTCAAAGTTTTGTAAACATCGATTCTAGGAATTTTTTTATAATCAATAACCTGATTATTACTATTTTTCTTTTCTTTAATGTTCTTTATTTTATTTAAAGAAGCCTTCTTCTCACTCATTCTATAAATAATAAACATTAGAAAAATTAATGAGATCAAGAAGACTAAAATTAAGGGATGATCGCTCTTATAAAATAAAATTAATTCCTCTGGCCTATAGTTTAAGAGGTCTATATTTAAGTAAACCCAAAAAAGCAGAGATAAAACACCAGCTATAGAGAAAACATAAGCTGTTAAATTGACAATTTTATCAACCCTGGCCTTAGCACGGTGTAAAAGTATTAGCGATTTTTTAAAACTAGGAGCAAAATACAAAAGACGACCCAAAAAAACGGCTCCGACTTTATTCTTAGAGATTTTAATAAAATCATCTTCCTGAAAAACAATTGGTTCTAATAAGTCATTTCTCATATTAAAAATTAAAAAATCTTGTTAAAAATTAATACAACCACCACCACTGGGAAAGCTATCCAGGCAAAAACCCCTAGTAAGCTTAAAAGAATAAAGAAAATAAAAGCAATGAAGCGGAAAATTATTTGAAAAAGTCTAATAAAAAAGCTGATAGCCCGGCTAGTAAAATCTCTTTGCCCGTACATTGGGACAAAAATATTTTTTAGCCAAACACCAGCTCCAATAACCATCCAGCGCTCCTGTAAAAATAGACCCAAACTCTTTAAAAGGCGCAATAAACCAGTACTATACCACCAAAGGGGAAAATACAAAAAATCTAACACTATTTGAGCCGAAATTTTACCTAAATAAAATAAAAAATGATTACTCATAGTAGAAATACAGTAATTTAATATACTCCTTTTTTATACTAATATATTAGCAAAAAAAGAGTAATTTGGCAAAATTTCGCTTTATTTAACTAATACTGAAATATTATCCTTTGCCCCAACATCCAATAGAACCTTATCGCCGTCCTTAACCTTGCCCTCTATTATGTTCAGGGCTAATTCGTCTAAAATCATGCTCTGAATAACACGTTTTAAAGGTCGAGCTCCAAAAGCAGGATCGTATCCTTTTTCAGCTAAATGCTTTTTAACTTTAGGGCTAATTTTAATGGCAATATTCTTATTTTTTAATCTTTGCTCTACTTTATTAAGCTCTAGATCTATAATCTTTTCTAATGATTTTTTATTAAGATTTTTGAAAATAACGATTTCATCAATCCTATTTAAAAATTCTAGCTTAAAGTGATCCCGTAAAATTTCATCAATCTTCTCCTTCATTTCTTCTTGGCGATATTTAATATTTTGCTCTTCGTTCTCACCACCAGAAAAACCAATGGAATACTGTTTGATAACCTCATTGCCTAAGTTTGATGTCATTATTATTATTGTATTTTTGAAATTAACCTTACGCCCCTTAGAATCAGTTAAAACCCCATCATCTAATATTTGAAGTAAAATGTTGAAAGTTTCAGGATGAGCCTTTTCAATTTCATCAAACAAAATAACACTATAGGGGCGGCGACGGATTTTATCGGTTAACTGACCCCCTTCATCATGACCAATATATCCTGGAGGAGATCCGATTAGCTTAGCAACGCTATGTTTTTCCATAAACTCACTCATATCTAGTCGTATTAAAGCATTTTCATCATTAAACATAAATTTAGCCAAAGTCTTGCCTAATTCGGTTTTACCAACTCCAGTTGGACCAACGAAAAGAAATGACCCAATAGGCCTCTTTTCCTCATTAATACCAGCTCGACTGCGACGGATGGCGTTAGACACCGCCGTGATAGCCTCATCCTGGCCAATTACTGACCTAGTTAGCTCTTCTTCAGCCCGAGCTAATTTTTGGATCTCGCTTTCTAGCATTTTATTAACCGGGATTCCAGTCCAGCGAGCCACAACCTTAGCAATATCCTCTTCGTCCACCTCTTCTTTCAAGATGTGATGACCTTTCTTCTGAATTTTAATCAAGTCCTCCTGTTGCTTTTTAACCTCTTTCTCTAATTCTGGAATAAGTGCATATCTAATTTCAGCTACCTTGGTTAAGTCATCTCCTCGACGTTCAATGATATCGGCCTCCATCTTCAATTCATCAATCTTGCGCTTTGATTCTCTGATTTTAGAAATTATTTCTTTTTCATTATTCCAATGAATTTCTAATTGATTGCATTTTTCTTTTAGCTCGGCTAGCTCTTTATTTATTTTTACCTTCTTGCTAGAGTTATTATCCTTCTCCTTGCTAATCAAGCCAGCTTTAACTATTTCTAAGCGCTTAATTTCCCTTTTCATATTATCAAGCTCTTCGGGCATGGAATCTATTTCCATACGCAAAGCTGAGGTAGCCTCGTCCATTAAGTCAACCGCCTTGTCTGGTAAAAAACGATCTGTGATATAACGACTAGAAAGCTTAGCGGCTGATACCAGCGCTTCATCAGTTATGCGAACCCCGTGATGAACCTCATACTTTTCTTTTATTCCTCGTAAAATAGAAATGGCATCCTCGATACTGGGTTCAGCTACATAAATTGGCTGAAAACGTCGCTCTAGGGCTGCATCTTTTTCAATATATTTTTGATATTCCTTGGTAGTAGTTGCCCCAATAGTTCTCAGCTCACCTCGAGCTAAAGCTGGTTTTAACATGTTAGAAGCATCCATAGATCCTTCACTAGCACCAGTTCCAACTAAAGTATGAAGTTCATCAATAAATAATATTATTTTTCCTTCTTGGGCCTTAATAGTTTTTAAAACTGATTTTAGCCTATCTTCGAACTCACCCCTGAATTTTGCACCAGCAACTAGCGCCCCTAAATCTAATGAAACTACCTCTTTGTTTTTCAGCATCTCTGGAACATCACCACTGACGATTCTCTGAGCTAAACCCTCGGCAATAGCAGTTTTTCCTGTTCCAGCTTCACCAATTAGAACTGGGTTATTTTTAGTACGACGAAGAAGGACCTGCATAATGCGGCGAATTTCAGTGTCACGACCAATAACTGGATCTAATTTTTCTTGGCGGGCAAGATCTGTTAAGTTTATTGTATATTTTTCTAAAGTTCTAAATTTATTTTCTGGCTCAGGATCAGTAATCTTCTGAGAGCCACGTAATTCCTTTAATATTTCTAAAACCTGGTTATATTCTATTTTAAATCCTAACAAAACTCTTTGAGCCGGGGTGTTTACACCAATTAAGGCCAGGAAAATGTGCTCAGTGGAAATAAATTCATCGCCCATGCGATCGGCTTCTTTTTTAGATCTATCAAAAATAGCCACCACTTCGCCAGTTCCCTGCACTGCTTGGACTGAGGCAAAGTCGGCGTTATTGGTTTTAACCTTGGGCAATCTTTTTAATTCATTACTAGTTAAATTTTCAATTAGCTCTGGATCAATTTTTATTTTATCCAAAACCACTCGTACCAAGCTATCATTTTGCTGGATTAAGGCCAATAATAAATGGAGGCCCTCGATGTATTGCTGACCAAAATCAGAGGCAATAACCTGGGCATTAATTATCGTTTCTTGAGACTTGTTGGTAAATTTATTAAACATATATTTATTGTAAATTATTAATGATTTTAAATTAGCAGTCATAATGTCTGACTGCTAATAGTATAATTGATAATTGGAAAGTAGTCAATATTAGAAAAACATAGGTATTGACACTTATAAAAAAATGTGCTATAGTGTGTTTTCTTGATAAAAATCAAACAAAGGAGGACAATAAGATGAAAAAAAACACCCTCAACAACATCTGTTTTATCAACCCCCCGGAATCGGGACATTCACAAATTGAGGCTGTATTCTATTACGGCCTAACAAAAGTTAATGAAACGTGGTATTGCGATGTGATAATAATAAACGAGGAAATAAAAAATCCTCGCATTGTCACCATCAAATACGACAATGTATCCTTTCCTGGGGATGACGACCGCAAAAAGTGGTCATACATCCTAAGGTTGGCGAAAGAACAAAAGGACAAACAAAGGGAAAAAAGGGAAAAAATGAAGATAAAAAAAATCGCAACGGAATATCCGTTGTGTTTCAACTAAACCCTACTACCCCTACTCCAGGCGAGCTTAGCTCGCCTTTTTTTTATTATTGAAAGCCACCTGCAAAGTTTCAAACAAACTTTTAACAAAAACAAACTTCAACTTCTTAAAATTATTCATTAACTTTTTTTTATCAGCTTCATTAAAATAATCACTTAAAATAATTTCCTCAAAGCCCATCTTTTCTAATTCGCGCAGTCTCATTTCTAGATAAGAAATAGGACGAAGTTCACCACCCAATCCTAATTCTCCTAAAACCGCTTTTTTCTTGCCTAGCTCCTGATTTAAAAAAGAAGAAACTATCGCCAAGGAGACTGCCAAATCTAGAGCCGGATCATTAGTTCTAAAACCACCAACAATATTTAAAATAATATCTTGATTTATGAGATCAATTTTTTGTTTTTTAGAAATAACCGCTGACAAGACTTGCAAACGGTTTAAATCGAAGCCCGACGACTTTCTCTGCGGATAACCAAACACCGTTCTACTGACTAAGGCCTGAACATTTATCAAAAAAGGACGATTACCTTCCACAACACAAGAAAAAACTGAACCCGGGAAAGACAAGGAGGTATCCCCTTCCAAAAAAGAGGCGCTAGGATTTTTGACCTCCACAAATCCAGCTCCGGTCATCTCTAAAACTCCGATTTCATTAACACTGCCAAAACGATTTTTAACTGAACGTAAAATAAAATGACTACCGCGACCATCATTTTCTAAATACAAAACAACATCGACAATATGCTCTAATGATTTAGGCCCAGCCACCTGTCCATCCTTAGTTATATGACCAATCAAAAAAACTGGAATATTATATTTTTTAGCTAATTCCATAAACTTAACAGCCACAGCTCTAATCTGAGAAACAGAGCCAGCTTCTGATAAGACAGTAGATGAATAAATCGTTTGAATAGAATCAACTATTAACATTGAAGGTTTGAGCTTTAAGGCTGAAGAAATTATTTTTTCTAAATTAGTTTCTCCAATAAATTTAAAGTTTTCTAAACCACAATTAAGCCTTTCTAACCTCATTTTAACTTGACTAGCTGACTCTTCGCCAGAAACATACAGAACCTCACTCACTTCCTTGTTTTTAATAACCAAAGAATTGGCTATCTGCGCTAATAAGGTTGATTTTCCGACCCCAGGCTCTCCGCTAAACAGAGAGATTGAACCGGAAATAAGACCCCCTCCCAAAACCCTATCCACCTCGGAAATACCAGACTCTAAACGAATCTCTTGGGAATCTTTTATGTCTTTTAAATCTACTATATTAGCCATAGAAACATTAGCTAATAAATTTTTTTCAGCTATTTTTTTATCATCCCGAATATCCTCTTTAAGCGATCCCCACTGACCACACTCCAAACAACGCCCACTCCATTTTGGGGATTGGGCGCCGCAATTTTGACATTCATAAATTTTCTTAATCTTTTCTGCCATATAAAATAAGAACCGATAAAAATTATTTATTTAATTCTGTTTCAATAATGTCTTCTAACTCTTCCTCGCTAATATTCCCTATCATATCTATATCATTAATATAGATATAAGGTATTCCGACTATTCCCAATTCTTCCGCTTCGAGAACATTTTGCATTATAGCATTATCAACCCTATCACTAAATAAACAATTGTTAAAATTATCTAAATTTAATTTTAAATTTTCAGCTAAATTCACAAAAAAACTTCCTTGATGTGCTTGAAATTTGCTACCCTCCTTGTACAACAGCTTGCTATAATCCCAAAATTTTCCTTGCTCATGAGCACAACGAGCCGCCTTGGCCGCTTGATAGGAAAAATCTTCTAAGGAGTCAACATCTGGATAATCCTTCCAAACAAAACGAACCTCCTGACTAAATTTTTCATAAACCCTCTTAATCATTTCTTCTTGCTCTAAGCAAAAAGGACAAGAAAAATCGGAGAAATAAAATATTTTTACATCAGCATCTTCTGGACCTAATGCCGGATCCTGTTTATTATCTATTGGGGCTCCTGACCCGTCTCCTAACGATGAATCCCTCACACCAATTAAAGGATCAGGGCTCTCTAATACTAATCCAGCGTTATATTCCTGAATGAACTCTATTGCCGCCTCGTCTTTAGCCATATACAAAGATTCTTTCAACCATTGGATAGAAAAAATTAATAATAAAAACATAGCAATAGAAACAGAAATAAAAATAACTTCGAAATAATTTTTATTTTTCTTGTTACTTTTATTTTTTTGCGTTTTCTTGACCTCGTCCATATTTTTTATATTATTTTAATTAATTTACTGCCAAAAAGCACCATCAACCAACCATTCCCCGCCTTCTTTAATGAAAATAACTTTTATATCTTGGGAAAAAATATTACTAGGTTTAGAAGAAAAACTTTCTTCACGCTGGACAGTTAAAAGCAACTCGACTCTAGACTCGTCTAAATCAAATTCTGTTATTTTTGGCTCTAATAATGACTTAGTCGTTACTCCATAAAATTCTTGCTCAACTGGAGCAGATACTTTTAAGTCTCTGATATAATCATCGGCCCAATCTCTCATTTTACTGGTCATAAAGATTTTTAAATCATCAATGTTACTATAATTAGATTGGTTAGAATAAGATCCAAATCTCTCAACAAAAGGTCTTGATATTTGACGAAAATCATCTTCATCCCATTCACGACCAAACTCGGTTTCTTGATCAAAAGAATAAATAAACTCATCTCTCTCACGAACTCGCTCTTCTTCGAAAATTTGCTCTGGAGTTTTATCACCTTGTTCTACCTTGGGCTCACGATTAAAAATTCCTTGAAAAATATTTTTTTCAGGATTTAAGAAAAATAAAACAAATAAAATTAATAAAATTATGGCTAATATTATTAATAAAAATCCAATTTTTCTTTTATTTTGATTAATCATACTTTTTTATTATTTTATAATTTATAACACAACTAAAATTAATCTTCATCTTCTAGGCTATCAGCAAATTCTTTTTTTGCTTCTTCAATTTCTAATAATTGCTTTGGATCTGAGGTTATTAATTGATCTTCGCTGTAAGAGGCCACAACTTTAATGGCCACATGCTTGTTTCCGGCAAAAAATATTCCCTCTCCTAAACCACACTCTAACAATAAATATTTTTCTCCCTCGGTTAATAGGAAAGTTTTTTGCACTAAATCAATAGCAGCTGGAGATTGTTTTAATAAAATTTGTAAAGAAGAATTGGTAACAATAGCCTGGCCATAAGGAGAGGTTAAAAAGTCATTAACATCCTGTGTAATAGTGACTACTCCCAAATAATATTTACGACATCTTTTTACTAAAGCAAATATAAATTTAGCACTATCTTCGTTTTGCATCATCCACCAGGCCTCATCAATAACTAAAATTCTTTTTTTAACCTCACTTCTAACAACATTCCAAATATAATTAACAATAGTATAAATAGCAATTGGTCGAAGCTCATCTTCTAAATCACGCACTGAAAAACAAACTAATTGATTATTCATCTCAACGTTAGTAAGATTGTTCAACAACCCAGAAAAAGTTCCTTCAGTGTACTTTTTTAATCTAAGAGCTAATTCATTTCCACCTTCCATTCCCTCTAAAACCTGTTGGAAATCTGATAAGGTGGGCGGATCGATTTGAGATAAATCTGAATCAGGAGTAATATCTTTTTTGGCGTAAGTCTCTAATAGAGCTCTGTCAACCACAGAATCTTCATCATGATTTAAGTCACCAATCATTAAACGAACCAGACCCTTTAAAGTTATAACTGCACTTCTAATAATATCCTTGGGCTTGGCCTCTCCGCCAATAGAACGAGGCAAGTCAAATGGATTAAGCTTGCTTTCACTGGACAAGGAAATATTAATATATGTTCCTCCTACTGCTTCCGATAAATATTTATATTCATATTCGGGATCAATAATAATAACATCGGTACCCATCATTAAGGAGCGCAAAACTTCTAGCTTAATACAGTAACTTTTACCGGCTCCCGAGGTTGCGAAAACTACCGAGTTGGCATTTTGTAAACTAAACCTATCAAATAAAATTAAGCTATTATTATGTCGATTAATTCCATATAAAATACCTTTGTCACTAGTCAGCTCACTGGAAATAAACGGAAAAGATGAGGCAATAGGAGACGAGTTCATGTTAAAGGTTATATAAAGCTCGTCACTTCCTAGTGGTAAAGTAGAATTAAATCCCTGCTCAGTTTGATAAAAACCCCTCTTGGAATAAACCAAGCGTGAGCCAAAAATATCCTCCACTTGATCAGAAAGACGATCTAGTTGCTCTAAGTTGTCGGCGTAAATAGTCACATAAAGAGAAAATTGAAAAAACTTTTCAGTTCCCTGAGTTAAGGCATCTCTTAGATATTCAATATCGCGCAAGGCTGTTTCTCGAATAGGGTCACGAGGGGCACCTTTTTCTGAATCACTGACAATTTGAGCTTCTAAATTACCTACCCTATTTTTTAATTGCTTTAAGATGATAGCGCTCTTAACGGGGTAAAAAAACATCGCCACATCAAAACATTCATTTAAGTTAATGATAGGGGCAAACCAGCCGACACTAATATAACGTGGATAACTGACAACAAAAATTGTTCGAACAAATTTTTGCCCTAAACTTAAATAAGTTGGATTAACCTTTAAACTAGCCGGAGATATTAAGTCTCGGACTGACAAAACTCCACGTCTAAAAGCTTTTTCTTCTTCAATTAGTTCCTGAGTTATCTCTAAGTCTTCCCTTCTAACTCCAATACGACTAAGCTCTTCATCTAAAAGACCCTTCTTTTTTTTCTTTGATTCACCCAAGCTTTCTTGTTTTTTTAAATCTATCATATTTTAATTTTACTTTTTTACTTAACAATTATCTAAGCTTATGTTTCGACCTGAATTTTATTAATATCTACTAATTTTTGATTTTTAGATGTTTCTGGGTTATAAGAGTTATAATACAATTCTATTAACTCCTGTGTTTTCATCTGCTTAACATCAACCCCCAAAGACATTAGGGCCGAAGAAACACTATCAACTCTTCGAGATAAATTCTCTTTATATTTGGCAAATTTAGCTTCTTTCAGGCGCAAAATAGACGCTGGCTTAAAGGTTTCTGAAAACTGAGACATAAAACTTTTATGCTTATCGGAAAAAGGGCTATAAGGAACTACCACAAAAAACTTTTTATTCATAATTTTACCAATAGAAACTAATTCCTTAATATATTCTATATATTCAGCTGTCTGAGCCTTGAGCAACCTATTAGTCTGAGATCTTTCCTTCCCTTTTAAATATTCAATATAATTATCAACGTTTAAATCACGAGATTGGATAACAATTTGAATCGGAGTGCTAATATTATTCAAAAAACTAATATAAGAAGATATAATCGCATTTTGCTCATCTTCACTTTTTAAGGCAAAATTAATACTAGAAACCAACAAAACTGCTCGTATGGTTCCGTCTCGCATAACTACGACATCATCTTTTATTTCTAAAATGTCTAGATATTGCTGAGTGGACACGCTAGAAATTTTTTTACCTTTCTTTTTTTCAGCCATTATATTTTAAATTATATTTAATTAATTATCTTCTAAATTAATTTCCGAACTATCTTCCCCCTTATATCTACCCTTGGTATCAATAATAAGGGACAACTTGGTTAACTTTTCTTTAGAGAAGTATTTATCAGGTGTTATAACCTTTTCATATTCAACCTGTTTATCTTCTTTGTTTTCGAAACTAGTAATTTTATGATTCCATATTCTTAAACCAGGTTTTTTGAGGGACTGAATTAAGTTTAGCACAAAATAGTGGAAAGGGCGACCATTTATCTTTAAAAAAGCAAAAATACCGGCAAATGCAAAAACTAAAATACTTAAAATAACAAAGGTACTAAAATCAAAAACTTTATAAAAAATAAAAATAACCAAAGATGTGGCTAAAAATATCAAAAACTGCCTGGCCGTAATTGGGCCAATGATTTTAGGTTCCACATCGATAAATTGAGGTACAGTAAACTGTTGCATAATTAACTTTAATTATAAAACTAAAGACTTATTAAACCTTATCAGAGCATTAATCTCCTCGCGACTTAAATATTCTTTCTTGGAATTTTTTAAATTTTCAATAACTTTATCGACACTAATACCCTCTTCACTGGATTTGGAAAATATTTTTAAATATATCTTGTAAACCGGGCTCTGTCGCCAAGCCTTAATACCCTCTAACATCTTGCCATAGTCAATCTCCTCTAAAATCTCTAATTTTTGTCTAATTTTCTCAAATGATTCTTCTGGATTATTAGACAATCGACGGAAGTTTACTAGATCCATATACTTGATTTCATCAATAGGTCCAGTCGTTTTAATTCTCCTGACATCAGCCATTTTTATCTTACCACTGCTATCAGGCTTGATATCCACCTTGCCAGCCATAGACCTTGTTTTTATGGGGACATCTATCAGACCAGACAAAAGATCATCTTCTTTGTCTTCTTTGTCGGACTTTATTTCCTTAGGCGCTTCCTCTTCTTTTTTGCTTTCGGTAACAGCAACTTTGCTCTCGGCTTTTTGTGAGAAACTTTCTATCTTTTCAAGGTCGTTTTTAATTCCTTCAAGCTTACCTTTAACTTTTTCTGGTATGTCTTCTACAACCATTGGAAAGTCTGACTCTGGAATAATCGCCGGAACTAAAGGAGCTAAAAGCTCGGGTTCTTTTTTCTTAGCAACAACCTTAGAATCCATTGAATCTGAAATATTTCCATGTCCCAACTTATTAATTTTAGACAAAATATCGCCTTCAACCCTTAAATCTTTCTTGGCTTTTTCATACTCTCTTTTTTCTGATTCTTGGGCCATTATAAAAATACTATCTACAGTTTTATCCGTTAAACCAAATCCTCCCTCGGATAAATTAGCAGTAAAGATTTGTCGAGCCGAAAAACGATCTTTAATTCCACGCAAATATTTATCTAATAATACCAAAAATTTAATCTTTTTGTCCTCGTCTTTAAATCTAATGCCCAGGGAGCGAATAATTTCTGCGGCCACTGAATTGGTTTTATTCTTAGCAACCGGAAATTCTTCTTTTCTCTCACTAATAGATTTGGAGCTCTCAATATCTTTTTTTTCTGTTTCCATAACACTTTCCAGGTTGGCTGGAATATCTGGTTTTTTAGTAGGCGTAACCAATGGTAATATTCCTAGATAATCTCCAGCTCTAGAAAATATTTTATTCTCCAAGGTCTTGGCCAATTTTTCTGATTTTTCTTGTCCTAGTTTAAATTCAGTAAAAAGAGTTAAGGGCAACATCTCAACACTGACATCTTTAACCATAACCCGCATAATCAAAGAAGCTAGTTCAATATTATATTCGCCCTCTAAGTCTTCAATAATTTTAAGAGCCTCCGGATCAGAGACCGAAGCTTTTAAGTCAGAACTTAGGGCATTAAATTTATCTAAATAATCAAACATATAAAATTATTTTTTTCTTTTTTTTATTTCACTTTCAATTGCTTTTCTTTCTAAAGATTTGTTAGGATATTTTTTAAGCATTTCTTGCAAGACACTTAACTCCTGATCGGCTAAATTCATCGGAACAATAGTTTCTGGTTTTTCCACCTTTTTAGTTTTTTCTGTTTTTTCTTTTTCGATAGAAGGGCTCATCTCGGCTTTTCGACTTACCTCTTTTTTGTCTACTGAGATTTTTTTTATTTTTTTTTCAATAAACTCCGAATCTCTATCAACAGGGATTATTTCCCAATTCTCAAAAGGGGTGTTGCTCATAGAATCAGGAAAAAAGGACAGACTTCTGTAGGTTTTTAATACTTTTCGTAATATTTTTATCTCCTTATCTTTTAAAGCTTCTTTTATTGCTGATGATGTTAAATATTTAGCCAAAACTATATTGCTAAAACCTTCACTACCATGCTCGGAAATAAAATGTTTTATCCAATTGGCAATAGTTGGTTCCTGCTCCTTGCCAGATAAAATAATTTTTTTACTTCCCAATTTTTCCTGGTTATTCATGAAGGCTTTAATAAATTTATTCAAAGAATCTTTTTTATTGATTAACAAGTAAATTAAAGAGCCGTTTATCTTTCTAGGGCCAGAAATATCACTATCTTTATAAACGTTCATTAAATCTTTTTCCAGCATGTGCGAAATTAAAGCTTCCTCTTCTTTCGGAGAAAAATTTTTGTCTAAATCTTCTAAAACTTCGTTTAAATTATCTAAGTTTTTATCCTCCACTAGATCATTAAATTTTTCAATGTATTCTTTATAGTCATCAATTTTTCCTTTATATTTCTTTATGGCAGAAGAAATATCTTTTTTAATAAATAGCTCTACTGGAAAAAACAATTTACCCAAGAAATCAGAAGAAAAATTATTAATTTTATCTTCGGTAATATTTTTGATATTATCAGAAATTAATTTAGGTAATAAATCGGCTTGAAAATCGGAAATGAAAAAATCGTAGATTACTTCATCTAAATCATCTCTAATAATATCGTAGGTAGAAATTAAATCTCGGCAAGCGTCGGCACTAGGGCGAGAAGAGAAATAAAGGCTAACCTCTTTTGGAAGTTCTTCTATTTTTTTTAGAAATTGTGATATTTTGTCGTCCATGTAAATATTTTATTAAGAATTAACTTTTTCCCAAATTTTCTTAAGAACACCTCTTTGTTGTGGAGATTCGTCAAATTGACATTTATCTGTTATTTTATTCATTTTTTTACGAAAATCGTCCAAATTTGTAGCGGTCTTGAGCTCGACTAATTTACCATGTCTAGAAAGAGCTTCCTTTAGGCTTTCAAGTCCTCCAATTGAATTAGATAAATCTTGAAATTGAAAAAACTTAGCTTTTTTAAAATACTTTTCTAAATCTGCATCTTTAATCGGCTTAGTTGATTTGTTCATGATAGATAATTTATTATCAGCTTTAAAGGTTCCGGCTCTTTCTAGGGATAACTCGATTTCATCTTGTCTTTCGTTAGTTTGCCTATCATACATACTAACAAAGTTGCTATCGGTCATGTCTTCGGCTAAGTTAGGCATAATCAAATCAAGCGAATCCTGCCCATCAATACTACTAATAGATATTTTTTGATCAATAATATTACGGGCAATTTTATCCTTTGTTTTCTCATGTTTTAATTTTACTTCATCACTTCTATTGTCAGACCCACTCTTAGGAGCGGCAGTAGAATGTAAGTCAGTAAATAATCTAGACAATTGTTGGTAATTACTAGCTAAAGAAGCGTCTAGTTGATCTAAAACCCGACCATCATAGCCATAGGAATCTACAATTTTATCTTTTTCAACTCTGGCCTCCTCTTGACTTAGTTCCTTTCTTTCTAGCAGAAGCATGGTGGCCGCTGTTCTAGAATGGTTACTTTTAGAATAATCATCTTTAACAGCCCTCAACTCCTCTTCTTTTAATCCTTTTAACTTATCTTTTTCTTTTGATATTTGAGAGCTATTGTAATTTGAAGCTAAATCTAAAGAATCAGAGCCAGCATTAATTAGTCTATTTCTTACAGCTGTGCCAGCTATACCGCCATAGGCAGCTCCGGCTACTCCGCCCAATGCCCCCAAAGGTCCACCTAAAAATGAGCCAAAGGCCCCTCCGGCGACAACTGCACCCCATTTGCTAATATTTTCGACTTTCTTCCTGCTGTCAGATAGATCTTTGTGGCCCGACTCTATATCCTTAGTCTTAGCTTCGATATCTTGAACATTTGAGTCAATCTCAGCTTTTTTGATTGTTATATCATTGTCTTTATCAACTCTAGCTTGAGGCAAGTTTGTACTTACATCATTTAATGAATTTAAATTTTGCCCAGTAACACTATTAAAGTCATTCAAAATTTCGTTCTCTTTTTCTTGTATTCTTTGATTGTAGTCGCTCTCCATATCTGTTTTTTCTGTTCTTAGTCTGCCAGATAAAGCGAAATCACCCGCATTTTGAGCATTTGTTATCTGTTGGTCAAAATCACGTGACTTAACTCCTTTTTCATTTTCTAAATCTGAAATCATTCTTAGATCACCCTCGATTCTAACTAACTTATCTTTGTCTTTCTCTAATTTACCTAAGTCGGAACTTAATTGTGATCCCTGGTCTTTTAGAACTCCCTTTTCTTGCTCGGCGCTCTTAACACTTTCTTCTCTTTCCTTTATTTTTTTATCGGAAACCCCAGCCATAGCTCTAAATGGCTTGGATATAAAATTACCTATAGCTTGCGCCGGCTTAGCGATAACTGCCTCCTTTACTCGTCCTTCAGCTTTTAATAAAGCTCCGGCATCTCTTTGGGCCAAATCTTGGCGCTTGGATTCTTTTTGTTGTTTATATGACTTATAAGCATTCTCTGCTCTCTGAATACCGGTAGCCCTCTTACTCATCTTTAGAGCTCCGGTACCCATGGCTTGTAATTTGCCCATTCCCTTGCCAGCGACCTTGCCAGCAACTCCACCCATCTCTTGGGCTATCATCATTCCACCTAAAAGCATGCCAATGGAAATGATATATTTAATAATATTCTCAGGGGTCCCAGCCTCACTTCCTGCCACCTTTACTTCCTCTTCGCTCTCCTCCGGAGTCATTTCTTTTATGGACTCGGCACTATTACCAGAACCCATAGAAGCAAACGACAACCAAATAAAGAAGGCTAAAACTGGACCAATAATTAAATTTTTAGAGAAATCTGACCACCATCTCTGAGAATATTGTTGACCCTGAG
>Ga0334884_1000806_pt1 | contig 53788 bp, 30 predicted proteins | sample GraSluR1_MG_7_FD_207215 | JGI IMG/M metagenome (GOLD analysis project Ga0334884, IMG submission 207215) | Sludge microbial communities from methane-producing bioreactor in Wageningen University, Netherlands - Granular Sludge_12_05 R1 | ecosystem: Engineered > Bioreactor > Anaerobic >... | reverse complement strand
TTAGATACCCAGGGATTGATTAACGGCAATGAACAGGTCACCAGTACTACCGGATACAAGGTGGAGCTGAAAGGTAGTGTGGTAAATGAAATCATGATCAATGCTATCGGTCACATTCAATCTCCTACCACAGTATTGCATCTTTACAAATACCTTAGTGGTACTACTACTCTAAACGAAAACTGGTTGGGGTATTTTCTCCCTGATAGCACAACCCCGTTTGAGGCTTTCTCACAGGTATTGCAGCACATCACGTATATCCAAACTCAGTACTGGAGTATGAGCAAGATGTCCGACGGATCGTGGAAGACTTCCTCAGCTAATCCCACCATCAATTATGGTGATATGGTGATAGTGAAGGTAAGCCAGGATTGCAGCTTTACCTGGAACAACAGTCAACCTGTTGATCCCAAGATGATCAAGCCGGCAGAGAACTTTGTGTTTACCGAAAAGCCGGACTACATCCCGCTTTACATTGAGTTTAGCGGTGAGCCTGGCCTGGAGATTCCTTCCGAGATAGGATTGTATGTGAATGGATCTTGCAAGGGCGCCACTGTCGTGGAAGGTCCCAATGCTCAGATATGCGTGTATCTGGATCCGAATGAAGAAATCACGGCTAACAATTCTGAATTGGTATTATGGTATGACTCCAAAGCCCAATCCGAAAACAGGATAAAAAGCAAGATCAGTGCAAGCCAACTGCAGAAAAACCAGGATTTCGGAAATCTGCATTACAGCTTAGTAATCAGTGACAAGTCCGAACTGGAACCCATTGTTCCACTTACTCAATTGCATCAGAACTATCCCAATCCCTTCAATCCGAGCACTACGATTTCTTATGAACTGGCACAGAAAGAGCCTGTCAGCTTAGAAGTATTCAACGTTAAAGGGCAAAAGGTAGTGACTTTGGTGGAGGCCGTGATGCCGGCTGGGCTCCATCAGGCGGTATGGAACGGTTATGACCAGTATGGCCGTCAGGTGGCCAGTGGCATCTATTACTACAAAATGACCACAAACAGCAAGACACTCACCAGTAAAATGATACTGATGAAATAAGCGCAATCCGGCACAGGGAGAGTCCGCTCTCCCTGTGCCATGCATGAAAAAGGAAAAAATACCATGAAGACAGTGATGCTTTGTTCCCTATTGCTGATATTACTTTCCATAGCCTCAGCAGCCACCTTATCGGTTGCTCTGGATGGCAGCCAGGATTTTACCAGCATCCAGGCCGCCATTGAGGCTGCAAACAACGGAGATACGGTATTGGTATATCCCGGTCGATACTATGAAAACATCAATTACATTGGCAAATCCATAACGGTAAGCAGCCTGGAAGCACATACCACTGACAGCACATATATCAGCAGTACTATCATCGATGGCAACCAGAATGGCCCCTGCGTGACTCTGCTCAATAATGAACAAAACGTCACTCTAAGAGGATTCACTATCACCAATGGTGTCGGGCTTCCGCTCTTCTATGGTGGCTATAGAAGAGGTGGAGGGATTCTGCTTTCTCAAATAGGGCATGCATACATCACAAACTGTATTATAACAAACAATATGGCCGTTATTGGTGGGGGTGTATACTCATTGAAAAGCCATCTCACCCTATCAGGTTTGCAAGTTCATAACAATTTTGCCACTTCTCGGGGTGGAGGAATGGCCCTGGAGGGTGCTCCAAGCCATTATCCCAATATTATCTTCGATCCTGTGAATCGCTGCTCTGTTTATAGTAACTATGGATCAAATCCCGTAGACATCCTAATCACTGACATCAGAGCCAATCTTCAGATCAATCTGGAGATGTTTACCATATCAAGCCCGGATAGGTTTTACATTGCCAGACACAGCAATACGTCTTTGTATCACCAATATTCAGATTCTGTTGACATTCAAACGGCATTCCGCAGCGAAGTAAACCAGGACCTCTATGTTCGCCCCGATGGCAATGATAACAACACCGGGCTTAGCCCAGAACAAGCCATGAAAACCATCACCAAGGCTATTCACAGAATAGCGGGGGATAGCTTACAAGTTAAAACAGTTCATGTCTTACCGGGGGTTTACTCAGATAGCATGAACGACCAGATTTTACCCATTCCTCTCAAATCTCATGTGAATATCATCGGAGCTGGTTCTGATTTAACTACAATATCAGCCAATCTAAATGGGAATATCGGTTTTACCACGTTTTTTTGTGGTGATAGGTGTAACAACATACAATTAAAGGGATTCTCAGTAGAAACTGATGCAAGAGAAGGCAATCAACTCATACTCTTGGGTAATCTGGCAAGGAATGTATCAATTGTAGATATAACAACGCAAGGCATGCTAGTTAATCAGGCTGGGGCAGTACTTGTTTATGAACTTGAATCATCTAGTATCGATTCGTTGGTTATCCGCAATATCACTACCCCGGAGAAGGCATTCTTTATCTCGGTAGTTCACAGCGCTACAATTACTAATTCCGTGTTTGAGAATTACCACTCTACTTACTCATCACCGGATACCCCTGGAGATGACAGTTGGGGCGGTGCAATGTTTGATGTCACGGTTTCCGGCACGCTCTCGCTTATCAATTGCACCTTCCGCAACTTCTCAGTCCTTAACAATCAATACATTGTTTCTATCTCTCGCCGTATAACCATTACTCCAGAAATCTTAGCTTATGCAGACATTGTTGGCTGTCTATTTGAAAACATCAGAACGAATAGTATTGTGCCCATTGGATTCTACGGCACTCAAGCCAGCATTTTTAGAGTTTCGAATTGCACTTTTTACAATAACTATGGTGATAAGGCTGCCGTGGGGATTGATAACCATGTGATCATGCGTAATAATATCTTCTACAATCCAGATGCACCCAAAGAGGTATTCATCTATGATGCTTTTGCCAGCTATGATCAATTTAATTACTTGGATTTTGATTATAATATCATTCCAGGTGGAATACAGAAGATAGACAATGCCGATCCTCTTAATACCCTAGTCTACGGAGAGCACAATCTTGATTCAGACCCTCAATTCGCTGGCATTCAACCTGATGAACCTGATTATTTGCGTTTGTCAGCTTTCTCTCCCGCTATCAATGCGGGCACTCCTGATCCTGGCGATTTATCTCTGCTACCGTATGATCTTGCCGGAAATCTGCGTATTTGGGATGGCAGAATTGATCTGGGTTGCTATGAATACGGTTCTGAACCATGGGTATCAAACCTGGATCCTGTGGTTCAAGTGCCAGAGCGCATTGTGCTGCACCAGAACTATCCCAATCCCTTTAACCCCACAACTACAATATCATATTCATTGCCAAAAGCAGCCCGAGTTCGCCTTGAAGTCTTCAACATCAAGGGACAGCTAATAAAAATCTTGAACGACACCAATCAGGATAGCGGAGATCATAGTGTGTTGTGGAACGGCAAGGATATGAACAATAAGAGTGTAGCCAGTGGCGTTTATTTCTACCGTCTGACAAGCCCGGAACTGATCCAGACCAAGAAAATGCTCCTGATGAAATAGCGTCAAATGACAATGGGATGCTCTATATGAAATCTGAATCCGATAAGGATATCAACATGATGTACCTATTAACCGCATTGGTGAGAGTAATCCTCAATTAATCCGTCCACTTGTCTCTTTGTTTCACTTGAGATTTGCGGGGACAAAAAGGCGCGGATGTACGCAGATTTGATTGGATGGAACGCAGATTGAACTGATCGAGCTGATTAGACTGATGAGTTTACAGGTTTTCGGGTTTTCAGGTTTTCGGGTTTTCAGGTTTTCGGGTTTTCAGGTTTTCGGGTTTTCTGGTTTTCGGGTTTTCAAGTATGGGCCAGCGTGTAAATGTCTTTGCCATGGTTCATTCTCAATTCTCCATCCTCAATTCTCAATTACATACAGCTTCGCCCCGTCGCTTATGCAAGAGCAACGAATCTGGCCTTCATTATCTCTTGGCTGGACAAGAACTGGACAAATCGGTAGTTATTTTCACTTGGATCGGCACATCTCGCTGCAGTACATTGCCGCATAGATGTTTAACACAGAGAAAAGTCTGAGAGCCGGGGATTTGGACACTTGTAAATCCCGGTCTGGATTTCCCTTGAGATTTGCGCGTCTCAAAAGGGCAGCTGCACGCTGATTTGTGATGGCACGCAGATCGGGCTGATTGGGCGGATAAAAGGGATTATCTGGCTTCAAGTGAAGGAGTGCTTGGCTGTAGAATCAGTCGCCGGACTGATTGTGGCTTCAATGGATGAGATAATCAAAGCAAATCCAGAGCGCCAGATCTGGAGTGGGAGAATCAAGTCCGAAGCGCCAGCGGAGGACGCAAGGCATCTGCCGCTAGCCCCAATCGTGAGATTGGTGGATTAGATGCGGGATTATGTGACAAGTCCGCAGCTTTAGCGGAGGACGACACCTAGAAAATGTATATCAATAGGATGAACTATCATTCCAGTATCGTACCACCAAACTCAAAATGTACTTGCACGTAATTACATCAGCATGTATCCATAGTTATAAGGCTAATCTTCAAGTAGTGCTTTCACTAAGCTCTGGTTGTGGACACTCTGAAAATTCACTTTACGATTCTTGATGGCTTCATGGTAGGTGGAACCGCTAACACATATAAACGTATGTCTGCAATCAAACTTTCTTTCTTCATAAGTAAGTCTTTCAGCTTCTTTTCTCTGCCAATTGGTGAAGTACTGAATTGCCAGTAAGTCTTTACAGATAGATATTGTTAGATTATCATTAGGTCCTTCATAAACCCAGTACAGCCGATCTGTATAGCTTTCAGCAGAGATATCTTCCATCAATTGAATATAATCCCCTCTAAGGGTATTGGAGTACTTGATTATCAAATTCTTCATCTCAGGTCTTTCTGCTATTGCTGGCGCAAGTGTTTTTCTATGGGGAGTGCCGTCCATTACTTCTATCTGGATAGCTGTGATTACCGATTGAAGAGTATCAGGCGGTAGCTCAGTGAATTTATCGAGGTTTATTCTGTTGAAAGCCCTTAGCTTTTGTGCAGCAAGGTTATCGTCGTCAGTGGATTGGTAAACGGCGGGAGCTTTTCGAGCCACAGAGGGCATTACCTTACTTTCAAACCTCGATTTTTGATGCTGGCGCAACTCAGATTGGCATTTGGGACATTTTACAGCTTTTCTGTCGATGAATTCCTGGCAGTAGGGACACTTTACTTTATTGCCTTTATCAACCAGTACAGCAATTAGGCCTATTGGCCCCAATGGCAGAAGCGCAGCCAGTTCCCTTGCTTGCGCCTATAATGAATGTGGCAATCCAGCACACGATCCAAATGAGTATAATCAGCGGCATAAAGTTGTAAATATAAATCATGTTTCCTCCATGAAAGCATGTAGGATCAACAGCTATTTGTGAATAGCATTTTATGTGCTGGCAGTATGTCTATCGAGACAGGACACAATTTGTTTTGTTCTATGTCAGTTTAATGCTCAGTCGTCTCAGCATTTTAAAAGTGTTAATGTATCCAACATCGAAATGCCTACAAACAGCTGGAATCGGGATTTTTGAGGTTCGCTTTGTCTTATTCTCGTTTGTCACCAGAATTGCACCAAATGCTTTAGCATAGGCTATCAGCCAACTATCTGAGATACCCGCAAATTCATTTTTTGCAGCTAAGTCATATTTGTTACTTGCGAATACCCAGTTGATAATATCAGTATAAGCTTGAGTCACAATTGGGGCATCGGTTTTCGCAAAATAGGGGTGGAACTCATCAATTGCCCACTTAGCTAATGCATCATAGTCAGCAGGATTCTTGGGATCGTATCATTTTTTTAGATCGTCGAATACCTGGCAAATGCTTAGTATCTCGTGTTTTGCAGCATGCTGGAGCAAGCTATTCCAAAATCCTGGGGCAATATCAAAAGCATAATACCCTCTGTGGGCTGCAATGAAGACATCGGCATCCAAAATATATAGCTTTGATCCGGGCATTAGTCTATCCCCATAACCCTATTTGCATAGCCATCAAAGGCTTTACCATACAAGTTTGTCAATCGGAAAGCATCAATATGCTGGAGATTACCTTCACCAACTGCCTGGATAACCGCTTTCATAAACGTATGCCCTACTCGCATCGCCTGGTTAGTATAGAAGTCTCCCCCAGAAGCGGCATGGGTTCGCTCATCCAATTTCTCTTTATATGCTTGATAAAACTCGAAGAACATCGCTTTGCTGATGAGATTCAAGTCAAGTAGTCTTCTCGTTATGACTATGTCGCTGACCTTGAATCTCCTGGCTAATTGCTGATAGGCATCGTTTCTGTCTGATAGTGTTTCCCAAGTCTCTCGTAATCTATTAGCTGGAACCAAGAACTCTGCGGCCACCTTGTTGCAGGCAATCTCTATGTCATCATCAGCAGGTTGAAGCTGAGCCAGATCAAAAATCGCGCTAGCTCCGAACCAGATATGGGCCAGTTCATGAGCTAACGTAAACATCTGAGCTGCCTTGCAGTCTGCATTGTTGACAAAGACGAGCGGAGCATAGTCATCAATTAGAACGAAACCTCTGAACTCACAAGGATTGAGTTTTCTGCGAGTATTATTCCCAACTATCCCATTTGTCACAATGTTGATACCAATATCATCAGTGAGTTTAAACATGGTTCTCAAGGCAGATTCCCATGTTGGGTGCATTTGAGCCCAGTCTTCAGTAACACCCAAATGACTTCTGATGCTTTCAGCAATGCTTTGAGAACTGTCAGTTAACTTCGCAATTCCAACGAAATCCAACTTTGCTTGCTCATTTTCCAGCAAGTATTCACGCAACCAATGCATTCTTCTTTGCATGGCGAAGAGAGTATCCATCAACTCCGGGCTGGGTTTTGCCGGGCTTGTGCTTCTCTCGGTTCTATAATAAGGAATGGGGAGTTTCTCTACTGGCGGTTCTGTCAGGAAGAAGTAACCCATCGGTAATTTGATTTTCTTCGCGAGATCCTGCAATTGCTTGAATGTGGGGAATCTCTCACCAGAAAGCCAGTATTCCAGCTTTGGGAACTTGTCTTCGAGAACTTGATCCGTTAATCCCGCACGATCAATACCCCAGCGAATAATCTTCGGGTTTATCGATACTGTTTGCATTATCTTTCCCCATTACGTTTCATAAATGTGATCATATCACTAGTCTATGCGGGCTAGAATCCTGTCAATGAAAATCATCACAACAATAGTTTGACAAGTGGGTAACGTAGCATACCGATGCTACTGGCTATCCTATTCCCACAAATGAACACAAATGAAAGATCACAAATGAACGCGAATGATGGGTTGCTTAGTGCTTAGTGCTTGGTGCTTAGTGCTTGGTGCTTGGTGCTTGGTGCTTAGTGCTTGGTGCTTGGTGCTTAGTGCTTGGTGCTTGGTGCTTAGTGCTTGGTGCTTAGTGCTTGGTGCTTGGTGCTTGGTGCTTGGTTGTTGTTGGTCTGTTAATAAAAGCTGAAAGTCCGTAGGACGCCAGGTGTATGCCCTTAGCCCCAATCGTAAGATTGGTGGTTACGGGTCATCAAACATGACATGAGTCTGGAGCGCAAGCGTAGGACGACACATCAAAATTGCGTGGAATCTTGATGGAAACTGATCCCCATGATCCCTCTGATCTGCATGATCTTTGGATTTTTTTTTGGTTTTCGAGTCTCAACGCTCGCGCAGCCTGCTTGCCCATTCTCAATCCTCAATTCTATCTCAAGTTTATCTCATAATTCCCTCATGCGAAGGGGGGATCATGGGATAAGCAAAGGGAAAATGCAAGGCGAGCATCCTTGAAAGAGGAGCCGGTGCCTTTGCCTTCCTGCCCGCCTGCTGTGAATCTCCTGAGGAGTTCCTATGCGTGGCTCAGGAACTGTTCAAGAAGTCCTTAAGTGGCTCTCGTGAGACTGAAGGTGTAGCACTCAGCAGGGCTTTCCGAAGCACCAGACTCATTTTCTCTTATCCTTATACCCTGATCCTACACCTTGTAGCATCGGAATGCTACACATCAATCCTTTCCCCATCCTGGGTATCGAGTATTCAAAATAGATCTTACCATCCATGCTCGCCAGCAGCGGCTGCAAAATTTCAATCTGCATTGCTCAGGCATCCCGTTGATTCTGATTGATGTCAAACTCACTGCTTTGGGCCAGAGTGCCCAGGATAGCCTGCTTTGAGGATGTGAAAAAGCTTTGGATAGAGGCTGAGTAGTAGGATCTATTCAAATCATGCTCCTTGGTTTACAAATAGGCTACTTACATAACTAATAGGAATCAAACAGATATCTACCACAGCTTCATTTATGTGTAGTATTCAGATTATCTATTGTATTGCTGGATGAAGAAGCTGCCACAAATAGCGTTTTAAAACACTTCAAAAATACCTCCATACACTGGGTGCCGGAAGTCTGGTGCGCAACGTTTATCGGTTTCTATCTCTTCAAGTTCAGTTCTCATCTTAGCTTCATAGTTTCGAATCTGACTTTTACGCATTGTGATAATCTGGGGAGATCCGTTTTCTAGTATCAGAGCATCAAGCAATTCTTGGGTTTTGGAAATTCTGCTGCTCCAATACAGGAGCTTGCTTTCCCTGCGTCTGTTTAGCATCAACTCATGTCTAGCTTTGTAGCGATTATAATAGCTGAAGAATCTATCCTTGAAGTTGTTAAAAGCAACGCGATGAGCTTCACTCAGGTAGTCTTTATCGTCTATGGTGATACTTTGAATCGCAGGTTCGCCTTCTTCGATGGATAACCCAATCAACTGCTCGCAAAGGTCACTATTTCCGATCACCGCTAACTCTTCATTAAGGATTACCGGCATCAGAACGCTAGTTTCTCTGGTTGTAGTTATCCTTCCTACGCAAATGAAATAAAGATAGTAACCCGCGCTAAGATTGATCTCATTTTCTTTCAGAAGAGTCTCTCTAAGCCTGAAGTAATGACAGCTATGGATTTGATTGAGTTCTTTATACTGCATCGTTATTGCTTTAACCAGGGGATGCAGGATATTCAAAAATTGGGCATCCTCATTCTCGTATGCCACTTCAGAAGAGAATGTAAACTTCACATGTCCATAGCTAAATGCATCCAGCTCACGTGAGTCGCTGATCCTCTCTCTAGTGTCTTTTCTAAACTCTTTGCACAGCTTTAGGCTACCCATCTGAGTTTTTGCATCATATCTAATCTCACTTTCCGGGTAATTCTTTTCGATGTGACCCGCAATGTACTGATGCAACTGCTTGGGACTAAGATATCTTCTATTCTTTTGAATATTATGCATCTCCCTGTCAAAGAACTGATCAAGGCTAAGTAATTCATTATTGGCGGTTTCCAAGTCCGCGATATCTTTTAGACGATTTTTGATAATGCGCTCTTGCTCATCCAGTTTTTCTTCTATCTCTTGCGGGCTGAGTTCCGTGTAATATAAATGCTTGCTAATGTCAGACATGACTTCTTCCATGATCGGCTCTAGCAATCCAATAGTACCCTCAAACATTGCTATCCTTTCATACAGCCTACCCACAATCTGATCATCAATGGTGTTTAGCATTTCAAAGTTGTATATGTGAATTTTGGATGATTTCTGACCAATACGGTCTATCCTTCCTATTCTCTGTTCCAACTCCATGGGGTTCCAGGGTAAATCATAATTGATCAAAGTATCGCAAAACTGAAGATCAATACCTTCACTGCCCACTCGTGAAGATAGTAAAATACTAAAACCGCTATTTTTCCGGAACTCGTTGATTAACTGAGAGCGTTCTGATATATGCACATCCCCATGGAGTAGATAGCACTCAACTCCATTTCTTTCAAGGCGCTCCCGTATGTATCTTAGTGTGTCCTTAAAGAAGGCAAAAATGATCACTTTTTTGGTGTGATTCTTTATCAGATCCAGAACCTCAATCAGCTTATCGAATTTCGAATCTCTATATCCCCAAAATGCGCCAGTAGGAGTCATTTGAATCTCATCATTCTCCTCATAGAGTAATGACTCATCGCTAAAGGCGAAATCCAATTCATAATTCTTTTCTAGCTTCGCCTTGTGCGCGTGAAGTGATGATGATAGCATTTGCTTCACTCTGCATAAAGCTAACACTCCCAAGGACATATCCCTATTATAATGATGCCTTACACCGTCCAAAATCTCACCATAAGTCTCTTTTTCATACTCGGAAAACTCAACTTGAACCTTGTGAGGCACTCTTTTGGGCCTTATCTTGTGAACATCCTTTTTCAGGGTTCTGTTATACATCGGTCCTATTAGGTGCAACTCACTGAGATTTCTTTGAATATCTACAACAGCATCAACTGAGATCCCATTCTGAGTGCCATCTTCTAGTAAATGCAACACGTCCTGATATATTTGGTTATCATGGTATTCGCTTCCCACTTCTCTGACAAATCTTAAGACTAACTCTAAATCGGGATTTGCCCTGGAAATCGCATTCAACGCGTAAACGATCGGTGCATTAGCAGCCAGCTGCTTTTGGAATGATGACAAATCGTCATATTGCGTATCATCCATTATATGAAGGATGTTAAAAAGATTTGCTTCTGATATATGAACGGGGGTAGCAGTTAAAAATACAATGGACTCTGCAACAGAACTTAGTATCTTAACAACCCCATGTTGCTTGTTTTTGTTACGCAGACTGTGTGCCTCATCTACTATTAGTAAATCCCATTTGAAATCGGACAATTCTAGCGCTTCTTTCACACTATCTGATCGAATCGACTCCAGAGACACGATGAATCTGTGCTTTTTATATCTCTCGGTATACCGCTGATTGCCGGATATGAACTCTTTGAACTCTCCAGCATGCAAGATGTTAAAGCTTTCTCCAAATCTTTCGCTCATCTCAGACATCCATTTCACCCTGAGATTGGCAGGTGGAACGATTAGAACGCTGTTTAACTCTCCACGGGCGTCAAGTTCTTTCATGATTAAGCCAGCCTCAATCGTTTTACCCAGACCCACTTCATCGCAGATCAATATCCTACGCCTGAACGAGTTTATGAATTTGATTAATGGCTTATACTGGTATTCATAGAATATGGTTTTGGATGTGTTCATTGCATACACATTGTTCTGAATGGATTCACTGTTATCTAGCTTTAAAAAGGTCATCGCCTTCTGAAAATCGTGGAATTGACCGAAGTTATTGGCTAATAGATCATCCTCCACATTGTTGCGTTTGACATAAGGCATGAGCAGCTCACCTGCAATGTATTCATACTCATTTCCAAAGGCAACACCATACAGATAATCATCTTCAAGCTTGGCTTCCATCTTTTGGATTTCACCGATTTTATCGAGGTTCCTTTTGAGCCGAACCTTATCCCCTACCTGATACTTAATCACCTAGAAATCTCCTTTGGTTGTCCAATTTCTCTTCGTCAGACAGCTCTCGTAGTTTTTGATGAAAGACTTCAGCCTTACAATCTTTTGGTAGAATGTAGTTGTCTTTCAACTTCTTGGGATCTCCACTTAGACCATAGGCTACTGCGCAGCGGTAATAGGGAGCCTCATCGGATAACCAGCGGGGAGGGTTTTTTAGCACTTGAATCTTTATCCTACCTCGGCTTCCGTCATCATCATGGAGCATCGGAGCACTAAACACTTCGCGAACCGCGTGGTGTAATGACCCTCCGCCACTTGCCAACACTCTCATCTCGTAAATAGGCTTCATTGATTCAGGCCCCAGTAGTTTCGATTTTACCTCATCAAGTATTCCTGATTTCCGAAACTCATCGAAGATGGCTAGATAATGATTTCGCACAATGGATTCTGGATTGCAGGATTTATTGATCTTATCTTCAATATCAGAAAAGCCTTTATAAATGATCTTGGCGGCGATCATATCGGCTTTTTTTTGTCCCCCCTTTTTTAGCTTGAACACGGTCATGTCTGTCGTTCCCGCTCCAAAGTCGATTAACGTATATAATCCCGGCTCTTTTGTGCGAGTATGATAATCCGCGATCTCCGCTGCAGACTCGGCTATCACCTGGCTGTATTCTCTTAGCCCCAGTTTATCTGATGCTTTCATCATGTCTAAGTGTTTACCAACTTCAAGTGGTGAGTGATAGCATTTTTCGTTATTGATCGTTTCCGCTAGCTTTAGAACCAAATGCATGTTTTCAACCACTTTATTGTTATTCATCTGCTCTACCGGCAAACACACAGAATATGTAAAGCGATAGTTTGATACAATGTGTGCTTCCGCTTTGATCAGTTTTTCGGTTTGAGCGAACAGGAAGGCCAAATATGCCGCGCATACAATGATATCCTGATCATTAACAGTGTGAGATAGCAGGGACGTCTTTAGCTTGATGTGTTTCGATTTAGTCTTTGCCAATAAAGCGTCATATCCGAAGAGAAACTTCCCTCGAAAACTTGCTACCATGCTTGGTATTGTCCAATCTTCATACTCATTTTCGTAGTACTTATCTCGCATACTTTGGAAATGCATAATCATAGCAGTCTCGTCAACAGCTGTGCGATAACAAATTTTCGTGCGGCTTGTTCCAAAATCAATGCCAACTGAGATTTCAATGTTACCCTTTTTGAATCTGCTCCCAGCTGATTTTAACCTAGCATCCTGATTAGATTGCCTATCTATGCTGATCTGGCACAAATCATATCCTGCTGAGATGATTGGCTCTAATGCACGTTTTACTACAGGCTTCAATGTGTTAATTGGCAATGTGGGCACAGCAGCAGCTTTGTTTGGGACAAGGACTGTCTTTTCTTTGGGTTTAAACTCGGTCTTAAGATACCTAATCAGTGCGTTCTTCTGCTTGCGTTTATATGTATCGAGTCGTAAAGCATAAAAGTCGTAACCATCTGAAAACTCCATCAACAGCATATGCATGTTTGGATCATACGATAGATTTTGATATTCCTCAGATCTATCAAAATCCTTACTGGTGATTGTCTGACAACACTCAATAGCTTCATTATCAAGCTTCCATATCTTCAGAGTTCCGACTGAATCTAGGGACGTAAAAAACTCATCCTTGCCCAAGAAGCATACAGCGCAAATTGTACAAGCATGCCCTTTGGAAATCCTGGCTAGCTTCATACTGCCTTGCTTGCCATACCAATACCTCATGTTGTTGCTGTTGCTATTGAACCGAATTGCGTATATGTTTCCTGGACTTACAACCAAGTTATTCTTGAACTTTCTTGCCTTATGGATGATGGCTTCAAGGGGGAAATCATGACGTTTCATGTTGTTTTTGGTAGCCTCTGCTTCGACTGCGATAATGCTCTGAGAATCATCATGATCTGCTATGGGAAAGACTTGCTTCATTTCTTCTGGAACAATGACGATGCTGCGATTATCCGTTTGCAGAATGCTTTTCCCGCTTGAATCCATAAACATAGTAAACGATCCGGGACTAAAGCTATAATCTCTTTCCACTAAACGATGATACTCATTTCCTTTTTTCAACCAAAATGCTGTTTTCCCTTTTTCGCTCCCCACAAGCAGATCACCCGAAATTTGGCAATTCTTGGTCTGCATATCTCTTACTTTGCAAATGGTATGAAGTTTGGGATGGTAAACCCTCGGAAGATTTTCGCTAAAGTACATCACCAAATCACCGCTTGAAACCCCTTCCCATATGTCACTCAATTTGCCTTCAAACATGACATCAGCTGTTTTCCGAAGCTTGGTTCTGATGTACCCTATTTGACGTCCACGATCATAATGTAATATGTAACTTGGCCTGTGTAATACATAGTGCTCTTCCATAATCCCTCCACAATCACAGAACTTTGCCCTGAGTTATCGGGCTTGAGCTGCACTTCTTCTGGTTAAAATACAACAAATCATTGATTCCATAAATCCTTGTAAACATAGCCTTATCTCCTTGAGCTTGGTATGCAATTTCTGCATTGTGGCAATCCAATTGAATACAAATATTTAGTCAAGGTTTTTGTTTAATATTCCTGCTTGCCTCTTCAAAGAGACTGTTAGTAGTTGTGACCCCAGCTTACTTAAATATCTCTCCAGGCAATATGACATTGCCGGAACGTTTAGCGATAGCGTATCCCATAGATTACGAAGCACCAATGACAATCCAAGCCATTCATAGGTGTAATCCCAAAACAGATAAGACTCAAAACAAAGAGATAAACTGAGGAGCTACAAACCCATGGGTAAAGCCCTCTTGCATACTTTAAGGTTGACAAATATCTGTTGTGCTGTGTAGTAGGATTTTAATAAAATCTGGCTGTGAGGCATTTATGAAACACATCATTGAAGATACCCGCACACTAATGAAAGAAGGTTTGTTCAAAGACGAACAGCACATTCGTTTTTCCCTTGTGGGACGTATTTGCCAGGCCTTAGGATGGAATATCTGGAATCCTGCTGAGTTCTATACAGAATACAAAGTTGAGAAGTTACCAACGCAGATCCTGCCAAAAGACTCAAACGGGCGAGTCGATATTGCTCTATTCTTACCGGAAAACAATCACAAAGCTGCTGAAGTCTTTATGGAGATCAAGGCTCCCGGTAAATTGATCCCTTCACTAAAGGATTGCGAGAACCAACTACATGCATATACAGGCTATCACAGAATAGCTATCGGTATCCTCACCGATGGAGCAATTTGGCGTTTTTATGTGCCGGCTATAGGGGGTTATTTCAAGGACACTTTGTTTGCCGAGATAAACCTTATGAGGGATGATGTGGATGTTCTTGTGGATTTTTTCAATGATGTGCTGCGTCGAGACAAGTTCCGCAAACGGGCAATTGATAAAGCTGAGCAATTATTCTTTGAGCTCTCCAAGATTTCTATGATTCAAAGTGTTAAACCCAAAGCCATTGAGTTATCGAAGGAGCTGGGGTATTCACAGGAAGAGCTGACACAGAGATTCATCCAACAAAATCACAGTACATATCTACAGATTGAAGAGATCAAGAGATTATGGAACAGAACCGTTCCGGATAGATCCACGGAATCCGAAACCCATTCATGGCAAAGCCCTCCCCGATCTGAAACTGACAAAGCCAAGGTTGAAGAATCCTCCAGCTCATCCTTTTCTGGCGACACAGTACAAGTATTTATCAACGCCAAAGGAGTAAAAGCAAGAGGCTTATACGATCCTATGAGTGCACACCTGACCATTTTAAAAGGCTCTGAAATTGTAAAAGATCACTCCGTGTCCTTTGACGGAGGTTACCTGCAAAGGAAGTTAGAGATGATTGACTCTGGGCAGTTGTATTTAGATCCTACCGGTAGGAAGTATGTCCTCAGACAAGACACATTGTTTAATAAACCATCCGCTGCTTCTCGTCTGGTTTTGGGAAGATCCTCAAATGGCTATACCGATTGGCAAGACGCAGAGAACAGAAGTCTTGAAGTGCACAGAAGAAGAAAAAAATAACTAGTGTCGCGTCAAGCTTGGGGTGGCAATCTCCGAATTGCCACCAGGAGCAAAGCTCGCTACAAAAGTAAGTGACTCCCTCACTTCTGCCAAAGCGGAGTTTGGCAGCCCGATATCCATGCGACAGGTTCGGCTGGACGCGACCATAGTGTGTCGCCCTCAAGGAGCTTCTTGCTCTCTTTGTTCCATGTGACGATGGGTTCCGCTACGCTACACACCCTTGCTATGATCTGACGCCCACAGGGGGCTTGGTAATGAGAAACGAGAGAGGTTTGCTAATTGAGAATGGAGAGAGCAGAGACACGCAATCAGTCCAGCGACTGATTCTACAATGATCTTTCATCCCGGATAATCTGTGTTAATTTGTTTAATCTGTGGACTTTAGAATCCGCGGGATCCACGTAATCCGCGTGCTGCAAGAAAATAATTCCGGATTTGTCCAGTGGTTGTCCAGCTAAGTATATATAGAGGGGTTTCGTCGCCAGATTCTTGCATAAGCGACGGGGCGAAGCTGTATCTGAACAGAGACGCGAGACGCGAGACGAGAGACGCGTTGGGGTGTCCATGTAGCATCGGAATGCTAAGTTACGGGCGAAATGCTATGTTACTGGAGGTGGGGCAGGATACCCAGGTCTTGCATGATTTGCCTGGCCCGCGCGGCGTGGCCGTCTTGCCGCATCAGTTGCAATTCGCGTTTTTGGGCGGGGCGGCTGAGCTTTTTGACCAGGGGGGCGGAGGTTTTGAGCGCGATCTCCAGATCCTGGGCGAAGCGGAAACCGAATCTGGCGGCAAAGCGCACGGCGCGCAGGACGCGTAAAGGATCTTCCGTGAGCACGATATCGGGTTCGCGCAGAGTGCCGATGATGCCTCGTTCGAGGTCGCTCTGTCCCTGCCCGCAGAGATCGATGAGTTCTCCACTGAAGACTTCGATCAAAAGGGAATTGATGGTGAAATCCCGGCGATAGACGTCGTCCAGCAAGCTGCCGTAGCTGATGATGGGATAGCGTGATTTCCCGGTGTAGCGTTCTTTGCGGGTGCCATTGAGATCCAGGATGTATTCCGAGCAGTCCAGGCGGGCAGTTCCAAAAGTATGATTCATCCGGCTGGAATAGGGCAAGAACCATCCTCTCAAGTGTTTTGCCAGCCTGATTCCGCCATTGGGCAGCTCCACGGTGAGGTCAAAATCCCATATCTCCTTTGAACCCAAAAGATGATCACGCACAGCGCCGCCCACGATGTAAGTGTTTCCGGCAAAGACGCTTCCCTGTAGATAGAGGATCAGATCGTCCCGCAGTTCGGCGATGGTCATAGCAGTTCAGAGATCACATAATTTGAGATAAAGAGCCCATAGCGGCTGATTCTGATGCCTTCACCATCGGCAATCAGCAAGCCGGCTTCTTGCAGTTTGGCGATGGCTTTGTCACGTCCGAACTTCATGCCAAAGCGCTTTTTGTAATCAGCAAACTTGATGCCTTCGCTCAAGCGCAGACGCATCATCACATAGTCCCATTCATCATCGTCTTTACTGTTTTTGTGGCCATTGGGAAAGAGCTTGCCGGAGGCTAGATCCCTCTCGTATTGCTGCAAATCCGGGGGATTGAAATACTTGATCATTTCGTAATATCCGGTAGCCCCGGCACCCCAGGCCAGATAATCATCGCGGTTCCAATACAGCATATTATGTTTGGATTGATATCCCGGCAGGGCAAAATTTGAGATCTCATATTGCCGGAAACCGGCGCTTTCAGCCATCCGGAGGATCAGGTGGTATTGATCGGCCAGCACCTGATCTTTGGGGATCTTTTTGAGATACTTTTTGAAGGGGGTATCCTCATATATTTCAAGCAGATAGCAGGATAGATGCTGAACGGGAAGCCTGAGCATTTGCTCCAGATTGGCTTCCACGCTGGCTTCGGTGCTGTGGGGCATGCCATACATAAAATCCACGCTGATGTTGCAGAAACGATACTCCTGCAAAAGGCGGATTCCGGGCTCGATGTCCGCGGCTTTATGTCTGCGTCCCAATAATTTAAGCTCTTCATCATCCATGGATTGGGTGCCCAGGGACACACGGTTGACGCGGGTACCGCACAGCGCTTGCACATATTTGGGGCTAAGCTGGATGGGGTTTATCTCCAGGGTAATTTCGGCATGTTCCGATAGCGGCAGATCACTCAGGATATGATTGATCTGGCTTGCGCTGAGCAGAGAAGGCGTGCCTCCGCCAAAATAGACGGATGTTAAGGGACGCTTGATCCGAGGCAGATAGAGCTGTTTTTCCGCGTTCAGAACAACAAGATAGTGCTCAAAATCACTACGGTTGAAAGGCAGGGCAAAAAAGGCGCAATACGGACAGCGGGTGAGGCACCACGGGATGTGGATATATAGGCCTAACGGGCCATGCGGAAGATTCTGTTCCACCGGACGTGAGGCGTGTCGTAAAGCTTGTTGTACTCAATCCCTCTGGAAAAGAAGATCAGCCAGGGCGAGCCGGTGATGTCCTTGCGTTCCAGGAAGCCCCAATAGCGGCTGTCCTCGCTCACATCGCGGTTATCGCCCAAAACGAAGTAACGGCCTTCGGGAACCTTGATGGGGCCGAACCAATCGCGGTTGAAGACGCGTCTGGCATTCAGGCTGTCAGTTTCCACACGGTAGGGCTCGTACCAGATCTCGTCCGGGCGTTTGCCCCAGGCGATGTGATCGATCTGATTTTCGGCATAGCGATGGTCGTCTATCACGCGGGGTGAAGCGGGCGGAGCGGGAATCGCCATGCCATAGCACTCGTAGCCGCGGTTGAACTCTTCGCCGTTGATATACACGATCTTGTCGCGCACTTCGATGATGTCGCCGGGCATGCCGATCACGCGTTTGACCACGTTTTTGCGCGCGTAATAGGTGATGTGGAAGGCGGTGAGCGGAAACTTGCTGAAAGAGGTTTCTTTGTTGATATATAAGGGGTGAAAGAGCTTGATAAAGTTGTCCTTGTATTTGGGGTGTTCAGGCGTGCCTTCTTCGATCTTGGGATAGCGGAAGGTCACGATGTCCTCGCGCTTGGGATCGGTGAGAAAGTATTTTACCTTGTTGGCTACCAAAAAGTCACCGGTGAGCAGGGTCTTTTCCATCGAAGAGGAGGGGATCATGAAGTTCTGAAAGGTGTAGTTACGGATGATCATCGCCACCACAAAGGCAAAAAGGATGGCTTCCGTCCAATCCTGCAAGCCGGGTTTACGCTTGTGAAACTTCTTCCCTTCCGGCAGCGGAGTGAGGGTGTAACTGATCTTGCTGTCTTTGTTTATCTTGCTTTTTTGCATTTTGCTTATTATCCCTTTGGCATTTCTGCGCATTGATGACTACCACACAGAAAATATGGCAGATGTGTCAAGCACAATTTGGCGCGCCGAGCTTTTCAGGCTTCAACGCTATCTTGAGGCAATAAACTACTTGACACAGAAATAAAGATTCAAGACAATGCAATTTGTGTGGGACATAAGATCAAGTGTAGAAACGAGGATAGCGAAAGTGACCTCACAGAAGTCTCAACCCCTAAGACATGAGGTTATCATGAAAACTATGTTATATGTTGTTTTGCTGTTCTTGTTGATTTTTATTTTTACTTCCCCTCTTTTGGCTCAAGCTCCGGAGTGGCCATGGGTTTATAGCGCAGGCGGATCCAGTTTCGATGCTAGCAAAGCTGTAGCCGTGAAGCAATGGCAACAGTTATTATACCGGCAGTTTCAATGGTTCAATCAGCATTGGATCCTTTACCCTCACCAGTGCCGGTGGGTCTGATATGTTTGTGGCAAAAATGGATGCTGCTGGCAACTGGCTTTGGGCAATCAGGGGAGGTGGTTCGGTAAGCAATGGTATTGGTTCGTATGAGGCAGATACGGGCGAGGATATCGCTGTAGATCAGGATGGCAATTGCTATATTGTGGGTGTTTTCAGACAAACCGCAATCTTAGGACCATTCAATCTTTCCACTCAAGCATGGATGAGAGGCATGTATGTGGCGAAAATTGATACTAATGGAAACTGGTTGTGGGCAAAGCAAAGCTCATCCTCATCAAATCAGGCATGGGGATCTGGGCTAGCGCTTGATTCCAGCAACAATGTATATGTAGTTGGCTTCTATTCAGGGAGCTGTTCGCTCGGAGGCACGACTCTAACAAATTCGGGCGTGTATGATACATTTATTGCGAAACTAAACTCCAATGGGTCGTGGCTTTGGGCTCAAAAAGCAGGCGGTTCTGATGTCGTTCGAGCAAGCAAGGTAGCTGTAGATAGTGCTTCAAACGCTTATGTTGCTGGTTATTATAGTAACTGCACTGCAAGCTTTGGCTCCCACTCGTTGACCAATTCTGGAGACAACGACGCCTATATCGCCAAGATCAATGTCAGTGGCACTTGGCAATGGGCTCGAAAGGGGGGAGGAGCCGGTAGCGACCTTGCACAGGATATCGCTGTAGATTCATATTCAAATGTTTATGTAGCTGGCCTTATTGGAGGATCGGCAACTTTCGGAAGTACTGCATTGACTCCCCTGGGCAGCACTGACTTGTTTGTTTCCAAGCTCGATACTGCGGGAAGCTGGATTTGGACAAAACAAAGCACAAGCTGCAGTTATTCACGAGCTAACTCGATCTTTGTGGATAACAGCGATCAAGCCTATGTAATGGGAACTTATTCAAACGACCCTATAACACTAGGGAATACTACCCTTTCATTATCTGATAACTATACTTTCCTCGCAAGTATAGATGAAATGGGGCAATGGTTATGGGCGGTAAATGCCTTGGGACAAAACGCATGTAAAGATGACTTGGGAGATTACTATTTATGCGGGAGTTTTTCGAATAGTATTACCGTAGGAACAACAACCCTCACCAGTAACGGAAACAATGACATCATAGTTGGAAAGATGAGTGCACAGCGACCACCAAATCCAGCTACTCTTGTCTCACCTCAGAATGGCGCTGTTAACGTTGCAATAAATGAAGCTCTATCTTGGCTTGCACCGCTAGAGGGCACTATGCCAACTGCCTACAAGCTTTATTTCGGCACGAACAACCCTCCTTCAAATATTGCTTATGGTACGAACTTAGGTAACGTCCTCAGTTACACACATCCCGTGAACTTGAATGTCAACACCACCTACTACTGGAAGATTGTGCCAACCAATGCTAATGGCATGGCTCCCAACTGTCCAATCTGGAGTTTTACCACTCCTACCAACCCCATACCTTATCAAGAGCTTTTCAATAGCAGTACATTCCCCAGCGGTTGGACTCAGACCTACGATGGTACGATTCCATCAGACCGTTGGTCAGTATCGAATACCAGTTACAGTGGCGGCACCGCCTATGAGATGGAAGCTTTGTGGTGCGAAGGTGAGGGTATTTCCAGATTTATCAGCCCAGCGATATACATTGGCGATGTGAGCGATATTACAGTGCAGTTCAAGCAGTACTTTGGTGATTATGCGCCAGGAGTCACCGCAAAGCTTCAGTATAGTTATGATTTGAGCACCTGGTTTGATTCCAGTTTCATTTATCCGAGCGGACAGGGCGATTTGACCATTGATGGCAGGGCTGATATGTTCAATCTGGAATCCGATCTAATCCATATCGCCTGGGTACTGGATGGAGATCACTATCAACTGGATTATTGGTTCATTGATAATGTCGAAATCAGCGAATACGTTCCACCTGAAACCGTCGCTCTTCCCCATTATCAGAGCTTTGATCCCGGCGCAGATATTTCTGATTGGCTTCTCACAATCTCCGGGTCTCTCGCGGAGTCTCCCTGGGGGTTATGGGACACCAATTATGCCGGGGGTCAGCCCAATGAACTTGGAGCAAGCTGGGTTCAGGGATGGGGTACTTCCCGCTTGATCTCACCCGCATTGGACACTCAGGGCGTGAGCGCGTTTACTGTGTCCTTTGATCAGTATTATCAGGACTATGGTGCCGGCATTCGAGCCACCCTGCAATATAGTCACGATATGTTAAGTTGGCACGATACCCACTGGTCAATCGAAGGCAGTAGATGGAACCATACAGATGGCGTGAGCGTTTTGATCGATGATATCAATGCGCCGGTTACCTACGTGGCATGGACACTGCTAGACAATCATGCACAATTTGATCATTGGTTTATCGACAATATAGCGATAGAACTTCCAAAAAGCCATGATGTCGCCCCGGTAAGCATTGACGTCAAGCCGATCATTTCAATCAGCCAGTATCTACCCCAGGGCAAGGTGATCAATATGGGTACGAATCCGGAGGTCTTCGATGTTACGCTTACTATCGGTAGTTTTTATAGCAGCACGGTTCAGACTTCTGCCAATCCGGGCGAGATAGTTGAACTTAGTTTTGCTCCCCTCTATGCTGAGGCAGATTGGACATTCCCCATTGTTATGACAACAGCGCTGATCACGGATCAAAACCAGAATAACAACTCCATGCGATCCAATGTATCCATCTTGCCCCTCAATAAGTCAGTATATGCCGATGTTGCGTATGATTGGGGCCAGGGATTTAGGGGTCCGGCACGCTTCAGTTTGGATAATCCGGAGCAGATTATCAGTCTGCCAGGTCCCGTTGCATATACTACATTCATCAGCGGAGCGGACTGGATCGGGAATGGCTGGTATGGCGCTGAGTATTATACAGACGCCGGTACCGACAGATGGTGGAAGATTGATCATACAGCCGGCACCATGACACATCTTGGTAATCATGGCACGCTCGATTTGACAGGAATCGCGTATGATGATAGCAGGGATATTACCTATGCCTGCACAGCGACCCATCTTTACACCATAAACCGCAATACTGGCGTTACCACGATGGTTGGTCCCTTTAATGATGATAATGTCTATATGATTGCAATAGCTTATCACCCCACAGATGATTTGATTGTTGGTGTTGATGTTAACTATGATGGGATTTGGCTTATAGACCGTCTTACAGGAAATGCTACATGGAATGGCTATCTAGGGATCAATATCAATTATGCTCAGGATCTCGCCTTTGATCGTGATACCGGCTATCTTTATCTGGCAGGTTATCCGGTCGGGCAAGATGCTGGAGGAGCATTGTACTGGATTAATTTCCAAAGAGGAGCCATAAAAATCGGCAACTTTCAGAGTAGATTCGAAATCTCAGGTTTTGCTATTCCACACGGAACTCCGGAACCGCCAGTGCTTACAATTGATGACACTGGTACTCTTTCATGGTATCCTGTACCCGGAGCGGAAGATTATAAAATCTATGCTTCGGATTCTCCCGATAACGGCTTTTCGCTGATAGCTACCACTGCATTAACGTCCTGGAGTGATCCTGCTTATCCTCAAACTAAGAGATTCTATCGGGTATGTGCTAATTCCGGCAATACCAGGGTTAATGGGATTGTTCAAGATAGTGATAAGCCGGAAGCAAAAATCCCGGCAAACAGGAAAAGATCAATACCTCAAGTCATGAATACGGATACGCCTCAAACAGATAGAGCCAGATTCTAAAACCTTAATCCATGTTTCAGGTTAGGGGATTGATCCAGATATCCCCTATCCTGGAGCTGACGCTATGCTTCAGAATGCACGTTCGTAGTGATGTCTGGAGTCAACGCCCGGTGTCGCCGCAAAAACAGGGAAGATCAATATCAGGATTAACCAGACTTTACCACTTTGAGCAGTTATCTGCCTCATCTGCAAGCAAATAAGTTTTTCGTGGGGACTACATTTTTGTATGTTTCAGTACTTTGATGACAGGATTGGGGCTCTTGTTCATGGCAGCGGATTAGCTGCATCTGTCATGGAGTGGTCACATTTGGAAGTCTATGCACTGACAAGTAATATCATGATGCTTGTCTAGAAAATAGCAGATCATCAGATGGTTCCAGATTTATCTAATTGCTCCACGGCACTTGACATATTCCCGACATGAGGATTTCTGGTTCCTGATTGTGAACAATCTGGTGATGGAGTTCGCCAAAACCGCCTTGATGCTGATGACTCCTACTAAGATTAGGAGTATTGTAATGTCTTTCAGCACGATCTTCGCCTTCATCCTGCTGCTGGGATGGCTCGGTGGGCGCATGTTCAAACGGATTGGCCTGCCTTCCGTATTGGGGATGCTCATGGCCGGCATTCTCCTGGGCAGTATTTTGAACCGTAACTTACCCGCATCCTTGGTGGCCGTGGAGCCCTTTTTGAAGAGCTTTGCCCTGCTGGTGATCCTATTGAGAGCAGGCTTGGGCATCAACCGTAAGATACTGAAGCAAACCGGGATAACGGCTATCTTGATGGCGGCAGTGCCCTGTTTGGTGGAGGGTGCCGCGCTGTATCTTGCCTTTCGCTATCTCTTGGCCTTTTCTGCTTCTGTCGCGGGAATGACGGCCTTCATGCTGGCAGCTGTGTCTCCGGCTGTGATCGTTCCTTCGATGCTGAATCTGAAGGAACTGGGCTATGGGGCAAATAAACAGGTTCCCACGATTATTCTCGCCGGAGCTTCTCTGGACGATGTCTTTGCCATCACGCTGTTTTCCATCTTCAGGCGCATGTATTGCGAAGGCAGTGGCTTCGCCTTTGCGGAAATGCTGCATATCCCGTGGTCGATCATTGCCGGCATCGGCATTGGCAGTGGCTTGGGCATTCTGCTCCTGCTCATGTTTCGCAGTATCAAACAGATTCGGGCCACAGAAAAAGTGATCGTGTTGCTGGCGCTTTCGCTGGTGATGATTGAGATCGGTGATCACTATCAGATCGCGTCGCTTTTGGGAGCTATGACAGTAGGCTACATCCTGTTTGAATGGGAAAACAAGATTGCCAGGGAGATAGCCTCCAAACTAGCCAAAATCTGGATCTTCGCGGAAATCATGCTCTTTGTATTGATCGGGCTCTCGCTAAATCCGACGTTTATCCTGAAAGCAGGCTGGAAGGGGCTGATCGTCATCCTGATCGGGCTTGCGGCCAGATCCGTCGGCGTGCTGATGGCCACCGCTTTCTCAAAGCTGAACCGCAAAGAAAAGCTCTTCTGTGTGATAGCCTATCTGCCTAAAGCCACAGTGCAGGCTGCTTTGGGAACCATTCCCCTGGCGCTTGGCGTTGCCGAGGGCGAGCTGATCCTGGCGTTGGCAGTGATGGCAATCTGCGTGAGCGCGCCACTGGGTTTGATCCTGATCAATCGTTATGGAACGAAGCTGCTGTGCAGTCCGCACTAATCTCTTGACGCAAATGGCTAAGCTCCGGCATTTGTTCCCTATGTTTGAACTTAATGATTGCACTGTCCGCCTTGCCCGCCCTTCAGATCGTGAAGATCTGATCGAGGTTTCGCGCGGAATCTGGGATGGGCACGACTATTTGCCCAGGATCGTGGATCGCTGGATTCATGAGGATTGGTTCTTTGTTTGTGAATACCAGGGCAAGGTGATCGCCTGTCTCAAGCTCACACTTTTCCCGGATAAGGTGCTGTGGTTCGAGGGTTTGCGCGTGCATCGCAAGTATCAGGGCAAGGGCATTGCCAAGCTGATGAACCGGGAACTGATGGTGTTTGCCGCATCGCTTAAGGCCAAGGATCCGGCGCTCAGTTTTGAGTTTTGCACTTACTACAAGAACGTGGAGAGCCTGGCCATCACTGCCAAAATGGGTTCGCAGACAGTGGAAGCATATTACAACATGCAGCGTCGGGGCGTGATCAAGCTCAAAGAACCTGAGATCATTAGAGACTTTGGCACCGAGATCTTCAGGCATTATCCCAGGTATCTGCCGTTGAATTGGCACGCGGTGCACTCAAAAGAGATATCCCTACCCTTCATCAAAGAGCATGCCATCGTCTTCCGGGGTGAAAAAGGGCTCTACCTCACCGGCACTGTGGGCGAAAGCTGCATCACTCTGCTCTCGGATCTGCCCTCGGACATCAGAGCGGAACTGCCCTATCTGCAATACTTTTTCGGTCCTCGCAAGAATATCAATCTCACCATCCCGCAGGATATGGGGCAGGACATCCCACACTTGCAGGAAGCCAAGTTTTACTTCTGGGATGATGATGGGGAAGTAGCCAGAAATATGCTGGTGTTCAGCTTGCCGGGCTGAAGATAAGACTCACAAATAAGCACAAATATGAAGCCGATACAGCCTGGATCAGTCCTTTGAACTGTGCTTGCTGTGGAAAATGGTCAACAGTCTAGCTCCCTGCATAGGTAGGGTTTGCGATCATTTGCGCTGTCACAAAAAACGTTTGAGCTCTTGCATCTCTGCAATTTCAGCCTTAATCTCCTTGACCCGATAAGTGCTTGCTATCTTTTGGAATTATAGTTTGGGGATTTGGCGGCTCTGTGGTGCTAAGTAAGTAAAAGACTTGATATACAATATGGGAGAACTATATGAAAAACCTAGTATTTGTAATGCTGCTGATGCTCGCCTGTACGCTGTATGGGCAAACAATGCAGGGCATCTATTCCATTGGTGGCGATAGCGCGGATTTTGATGATCTGGATGATGCCATCACGGCCTTACACGCTGCCAGCATCACCGGCAACGTCTATCTAAACTTGAATCCCGGCACTTACACCGGGCCCTACATCATTGAAAACCTGAATACGTCGGGGCACACACTTTACATATCTTCCGGCATGTATTCCAGTTCTGAAGTGGTTTTCACCAATCACGCTGCTACCAGCCAGGATAACTATATTATACTGATCAAGAACTCGAGCAATATTTACATCGACGACATGGATTTTAGTCCCACCGGGCAATATAGCCGCAGCATCGTGGTGAGCGGAGATAGTAACTATATCACGATCACCAACAACCGTTTTTTTAATACTAGCGGCACCGCCACCTCCAACAATGAATCAATTTACTTTGTAAGCGAAAGTGCCAACGATGCGGATTACGTGCTGATCCAAACCAACCAGTTCCTTGGTGGCAGCTACCATGTACAGATCAATTCCACCCACTCTAACAACAACTTCAGTAATTGGACCCTCCGTGCCAATTCTCACAATGGAGGTTATCAGGGCATCTACCTTGTACGCTGCAGCAATCTCATCCTGGATGGCAATATCATGGCAAATGTGAATCAAGGTATTGACATCATCTCTGCCAGCGGTAGTCTGCTGATCAAGCGTAACCGCCTTTATACCTGGGCTAGCGGGCTCAGGGTCACCGGCTATTCTACCAGTAGCACACCTGCGACTCCCAATATCTTCAACAACATCATCCGGGCGGATGGAACCAATTGGTATAGTGGATCATCCGCTGTGGCAGCCACCGGGCTTGTTATCTCACAGTCTGAACGGATCTACGCCGCGCACAACTCCGTGGAGCTAAGCTCACCCAGCCATCAATCATACGTAGCAGCGATCAGCGGTACCCGCAACATCTTCCGCAAGAACCACTTTGTAAATCTGGGTGGCGGCTACTCGCTGAACTTCATCAATACCGAGCCCGATGTCACAAACCGCAACCTGGTTGAATATAACAATATCTACGCCAGCGGCACCTACCTGGGAAAACGCCAAAACACTTCCTACAAAGAAATGAGCGAGATGATCCCGCTCTTTGATAGCTATAATGCGGATTTTAACCCCTTCTTTGAGGATGAGTATCTGCGTAGCAATGCGCCCCGTCTCAACAATCTGGGACCCTATGCCGGCATTGATGAGGATTTCTTTGGCAATCCTCGCAGTGACACCGCTCCGGACATCGGCGCGCATGAATATGACATCGATAGCTTTGATCCCCTGCTGGCCCCTATGGAAGGCAGCTACACCATCGGTGTGGGCGGGGATTACACCACAGTAAATGACTTTGCCTTTGCTCTGGCTTTCAGGGGGATAAACAACCCCATCACCGGCGATCTGAGTGATGGTGAATACAATGAACAAGTGAACTTTGACCGCATTCCAGGCAGTGGACATGACCGCGTGATCACCATTCGGAAGAGCCCTTTTATCGGAGCCGGCAACACCACCACCATCAGCTATTCAGCCCAGACCGCAAACGATAACTACGTAGTGCGCATGCGCCGTAGCCAGTACATTGAGTTTCTGGATGTGTTTTTCACTACCGAAGCTATCACGAATAGCAACATCGTGGTTCTTGATGGCTTTGCCAAGAATGTGGAGTTTCGCAATTGCCGCTTCATCGCTCCCATCGATATCTCTGGCTCAGGCAAAACCAGCATCCTGGCTGATAGCAATTCAGGAATCGAGAATCTGGAAATCTTCGGCGGCACCTTCAGCGGCAACGGCACCGGCGCCAGCCTTTATGGCAGCGACATCTTGATCCATTATAACATCTTTGAGGACAATGGTCAAGGAATCTCCCTAAACCAAACCGTAAACCCCGTGATCGAAGGCAACCACTTTATCAATATCGGCAGCCAGGCGATCAGTTCCAATGGCCATGCTGCCGGAAGTATATACAAAAACAAGGTCTTCGGCAGCCGTCAGGGGATCATAGTGGCCAATGGCATCCAGGGCGAAACCAGAACCCTGATTGCCAACAACCTTGTCCGCCTCATCGGTTCCGGTGCCAACAATGGCATCTGGATCAGCGGTAGCTGGTTCAATGTGTTAAACAACTCAGTATATCTCTCCGGAAACGATAATGGCAGCGCGTTTTACAGCTATCAGCTGGGCTCTGAGATCGACATCGTGAACAACGTCTTTGTCTCGATGGACGGCCTGGCCATGGATCTCACTTACTATAGCCTCAATCCCAGCAATGTGATAGACCATAACAACTACTATACGCAATCCAACTATCTGGTGAAATACCAGACCCTGTATCACAATATCTATCACGTCCGCTCAATGCCGGGAATCAACGACAACAGCGTGCGCTACAACCCGCTTTTTGACGAGAACATGATGGTGCAAAGCCAATATTTACGAGGCATTGGCGTTACCCGGACAGAGTTTGATGACGACGTGGATCATCAGCTTCGCGTTGGTAACTGGGATCTGGGCGCGCAGCAGCAATTTGGAGCCAGCGACCTCAGCCCTCTGGTGGGTGATTATACTGTGGGCTCGCCCACTTCGGACTATCCCACTCTTCAGGAAGCGCTTGACGCCATTCAATATCACGGTGTGGTGGGTCATGTCTATTTCAATCTGCAACCCGGCACATTCACCGGTGGCTACGTGATTGAAGATTTCCCCACCGAAATGGATTATCCCAGCCAGTTCCTGTACATAAACGGTAACAGTCTGCCACCCGTGGTGCTGGATGCCACCAGCAATGTGGCGCAGGAAAACTTCTTCTTCCTGATCAATGCCGCCAGGAACGTCTTTATCAACTATCTGAACCTGAGTTCTGAACCTGCGGGACGCGCGGTGCATTTTATCCGCACCAAAGGCCGCGTGGATGATATCCAGATCCGCTATGTGAACTTTGAGCTTCCCACCACAAACAGCACTGCCATTCATACCGGAAACAGCCTGGGCGATTCGTTCTTGGTTGAGTACTGCAGTTTCACAGGTGGCGGCAATGGCATCGTGCTCCAAGGCAGCACTTACGATAACAACCGTTTTGCCAATGTCCGCGTGCGTCACAACCAATTTACAAACATCCAGAATCCCGTCAGCCTCACCAAAGTAAACGGTCTGCAACTCTATAACAATACGATGGCTGGCTTCAATACAGCCCTTAGCCTTAGCAGCATCAGCGGTGAAAGCTCGATCTATCGTAATCGGATGATCACTCCAAATTCGGGCAGCGCCAATCAGCTTGTTTTCATGCAAAATGTGCAGGGTACTGCCGATGCCTACATCGATATCTACCAGAACATCATCTATCTCAAAAACCACAGCAGCTATCTCACTGCCATGAACCTGAATAGCTTGGCCTACGTGAATTTGCTGCACAATACCATCGTGGCCGAGAACAACTATTTCTTTGATTATGGCTCTGCCCTCAACCTTACCAGCAGCAACAACATGCTGATCCAAAACAACGTAATCGCCGCCCCCCACAGAGGTTATGCGCTTACTCTGAGCAGTAACACCGATCTTCAGTGGATGGCAAATGCCTACTATGGTGCTGCGCCCCATTTGGGCAAAATCAACGGTATAGATTACCCGCCTTTAGAGCTTTATTCCCAACAGCTTGCTGATCCTCTGGCCAGCTTTGCCAACCCTCTGACTGATGCCAATGGATACAATACAAGCTCCTATCTGCGCAACCGTGGCATAGCATCTGATCTGGCCACTGATATTGATGGCGAGCTCTGGACCGGCATGCCATCTCTTGGGGCAAACGACATCGCGGATGGCGGCAATATGTTCACCACCAACCAGACCATTGGCAATGGTGGTGATTTCCCGGATTTTGCCACTGCCATGGACGCTCTGCAAAGCCGTGGCATCGATGCCGATATTAGCTTCCTGATGCTAAACGAAAGCGTTCCCGTGCATTACGCGATGGGCTACATCCCCGGCACACTGGGCGGATATCAGTTCAAACTGACTGCTGCCGAGGGCGCGAATGCCACTCTCCATCACAATGCTACAGGCACTTCTGACAACTATATTCTGATGCTCAAAAACCTCTATAACACCACCATCGAAGGCCTGCATTTCCACACCCAAAATCCCACCTTTGGCACTGCTATCGCGCTGGGCTCTTTCAATGATCAGGTGTTGATCCGTGGCAACAGCTTCAATACCAATGCCATCAATCCCACCAGCGACAATGTAAGCGCCATTTATGGCTACAGCGTCCAAAACCGCAGCCTGCGCGTCGAGGATAACACTATCCAGGATTTGGCTTATGGCGTTTATCTCTATGGCAATAGCAATTCCACCGGCTACGAGATCAAGGGCAACACCATCACCAATGCCCACACGGGTATCCATTTAAACCAGTTAAGCACAGTGGATGTCTTTAGTAACGAGATTAGTGCCCGCGATCGAGGCCTGCATTTGCAGAGCATCAATACCGCCCGGATCAGAGGCAATCAGATGGTCACCAGTGGTGGAAACTATGTCCTCTATCACAATGCAAGCGCTCCCACCACCGGCACACAGGAGATTTATAACAACTATCTGCGCGGTGTTTCAAACCAGGATATTCTCTTCCTCAGCCGCGTCCAAAACGCCAAAATCTATCACAATACCATCATCAACGAAAGCAGCTTTGCGGCTTCCAGGGGCTTGAATCAAATGGGGCAAAACCCGGGGCTGGATTTCCGCAATAACATCGTAATGGCCAATGGCGGAATCGCTGCCCGTTTCTGTAGCACTGCCGATATCACCGCCCTTGCTGCCAATATCTATCGCAGCGCAAGCGGAGTGCCGGTGATGCTAGACACCACGCCCATTAACGATCTTGCCTCATATCAGAGCACTTTTGGCGATATGAGCTCGATGTACACCGATCCTCTGCTGGAAGATGCCAGCTTTGTTCTGCAAATTGGCTCGCCTGCCATCAATGCCGGCGTGACCTTGGCGGAAGTGCCTTTTGATATCAATGGCACCCTGCGGGAATTGCCGGACATCGGTTGCTATGAGTTCATCATCCTGCATCTGGACAGCCCGCAAAATGTGAGATTCATCACTGTTGAAGGCGGATTGCAGCTCACCTGGGATCCCGTTCCCGGAGCGGATCTTTACACCATCTACTTCGCTGATACTCCGGACGCCACACATTGGGACGCGATCAGCATGCCGGGCACCGTCATGAACCTGAATCCCACGGTCAATGCCCGCTTCTTCAAAGTGAAAGCAATATCCAACTAAGCAATACACAGACTTCTGCAAGCCGGATGCCACTGGTGTCCGGCTTTTTATTACACAGCGATCAGGCTCATAGCAGACTGAATTTATTGACAGAAGCAGCGCCATACCTAAAGTTGCTCAAAGCCTTCAGTTTGAGAAACAGGAGAACAAAAGCCATGAAAACAAAAGCTCTATGTGCCAGGGACAAGGTCGATGACGGAAACTGATATTCGCTGGAAACAGAGGTTCGCGAATTTCCAAAAAGCCCTCATGCTGCTGGGTGAAGCCTTGGCTCTGGAAGCCCCCACTGATCTGGAGATCGAAGGCATGATTCAACGCTTCGAATACACTTTTGAGCTGGCCTGGAAGACATTGAAGGACTATTTGGAAGATAAAGGTTATCCGGACATCGTGGGTTCGCGGGATAGCATCCGACTGGCCTTCGCCAATGGCATCATCGACGAGGGTGAGACCTGGATGGATATGATCAGCGATCGCAAGCAAAGCTCGCATCTCTATGAAGCAAAGATCGCCAAGCGCATCGCCATGGACATTCGTAAGCGCTATTATCCCTGCTTTAGCCGCGTGTCCAAGTATCTGGAGCACAAGTCACTTTGAGCGGTGTAACCAATCGGTTTGGGATCAAAGACAAGTATTGGGAGCAAATCCTCAAGCTGCTATCGGTTTATTCTGAGATTACAGATGTCCTGCTCTTTGGTTCCAGGGCCAAAGGCACTTATAAGCCCGGCTCGGATATTGATCTCTGTCTCAAAGGCAATGGAATTGATGAGCAGCAGCTATTGAAGCTTAGAACGGCATTAGATGATTTGAATCTACCCTGGCAAATTGACCTTATTCACTATGAAGCCATCAGCAATGAAGCTCTGATCGAAAACATCAACAGAGTAGGTATATCGCTGTTATAAATTATGTTTGCCACGCGATTTTCAGACCTGCGCAGGCTTGTTCCCTGAGAGCCTCCCAATGATCTCCCAAAGAGTTCCCGAACCCGGCTCAGGAACTCTTCGGGAGGTCGTCCGGTGCTTGGCATGAGACCGGATGGGACGGACTTCGGGCTTGGTGCAGATTAGTTCGCCTCTGCTTTAGCATATGTTTAGCCCATAATCTCCTCATGTCATGGGGGGATCATGGAGTAATGGTGGGGTAAAGGTAAACAGTTTCCGGGAGTACTGGATTGCAGACGTCTCCATAGGATTGCAGACGTCTCGTCTGCACAAGCAGCGCAGCTGCTTACTTTTACGGAACTTCGTTCCGTTTCGACACGAGACGTGTCGAATCCTATGGGCGGCATCGCACACAACGAGACGGGTTGAATCCAATAGCTATCATGTAAACTCCGAGTGGGGTAGATCTGCGCTCAATCTGTACTCTTATCCACGCTTATCTGCGGGAAACCAATACCCGAAAACTTGAAACCCCGAAAACCCCGAAACCCTCGCAAGCTAAAAAACTTGACGTATCTTCCCCTTTTTGAGACTGGTGTTTAGCAAAGAGAAAAAACACTTGAGGTGAACGTGCGTGATATCATTATAGCCGGTAATTGGAAGATGAACAAAGACATGGAGGCCGTGCGCGCTTTTTGCAAAGACGTTGCCGGAGCCTTCAAAGGCAAAGTTTTGGGCCGGGTGCTGCCGATTCTTGCGCCAGCCTACCCATTTTTAGCAATCATGCTCAGAGAGCTGGAGGGAAGTCTCGTGAAAGTGGCCGCGCAAGATACCAGTTCGCACGCGGATGGAGCCTTCACCGGTGAGGTTTCGGCTTCCATGCTGGCTTCAATGGGGCTGCAATACTGCATTGTAGGCCATTCTGAACGCCGGGCTTACCATCATGAGAGCAATGAGATCATCCGCGAAAAGCTGCTGGCAGTGATGGATAACGGGATGAAGCCGATCCTCTGCATCGGAGAAACCCTGGAACAGCGCGATGGCGGCATCACGGATCAGGTGATCCTGGAGCAACTGGATGGCTGTCTTAGAGGAGTACAGCTATATTCCGGCAAAGAACTGATCATCGCTTACGAACCGGTTTGGGCGATTGGCACCGGACGCAATGCTACCGGCGATCAGGCCCAGGAAGTGCACCGGCTCATCCGTAAATGGTTGACGGATCAATATAGCAAGGATCTGGCGGATAGCCTCAGCATCCTCTATGGTGGCAGTGTAAAACCGCAAAACCTGAAAGAACTGCTGTCTCAGCCGGATATTGATGGTGGCTTGATCGGTGGCGCGTCCCTGGATTCCAAGTCCTATCTCACCATGATGGACATCGCCATCAACCACAAGTAAGGAGCTTACCCAAAAATGATCGATATCAAATACATTCGGGCCAATCCCGAGATCCTGCGCCAGGCGATTATCAATAAAAACGAAAAGGCTGATCTGGATAGCCTTTTGGCCGTGGACGAAGCCAGACGCAAATTGCAGTTCGATTTTGACACACTGAAGGCAGAGCAAAACTCTGTATCCCAAGTGATTGCCGCCAAAAAACGCGCCAAAGAAGATGCCTCTGAAGAATTGGCAAAGATGGCCGGCGTGGCCGAGCAGATCAAGCTGATCCAAAGCGAACTCAGCGCCACCAATCAGCAGATGGAAGCGCTCTTGCTCACCATTCCGAATATCCCGCAAAGCGATGTCCCGATCGGACGCGATGAAAGCTGCAACGAGATCATCCGCCATGAAGGAGAGCCGGTCAAGCAGGATTTCGAGCCCAAGGATCATCTGGATATTGCTGATCAAAACGGACTTTTGGATCTGATGCGAGGAGCCAAGATCTCCGGTAGCGGATTCCCGATTTACACCGGCTTGGGGGCCAGGCTGGAACGCGCCATCATCAACTTCATGCTGGAATATCACCTGCAAAAGCATGGCTACACGGAGCTGATGGTGCCGCTTGCAGTGAATCGCAAGACCATGACTGGTACCGGGCAATTGCCCAAACTGGAAGACGATATGTATCACATCTCAGAGGATGATCTCTTTCTGATCCCCACCGCTGAAGTTCCGGTGACCAATATCTATGCCGACGAAGTGCTATCCTATAAAGACCTGCCCATCAAGCATGTGGCCTATACACCCTGTTTCAGAAGAGAGGCCGGGAGCTATGGCAAGGACACCCGCGGTCTCCAGCGTTTGCATCAGTTCAACAAAGTGGAGATGGTGCGCTTCACTCTACCGGAAGAGTCCGAAGCTGCCCTGGAAGAGATGTTGCAGGACGCGGAAGACATCCTGAAGGCTTTTGGCCTGCATTATCGCGTGGTCAAGCTCTGTAGCGGAGACCTCAGCTTTGCCAGCCAGAAGACCTATGATCTGGAAGTATGGGCTCCGGGCAGCAAGAAATATCTGGAAGTGTCTTCCGTGAGTAATTTTGACGAGTTTCAGGCCCGCCGTGCCAATATCCGCTTCAAAGATGCCTCCGGCAAAGTGCAGCATCTGCACACCCTCAATGGCTCTGGCTTGGCCACGCCACGCCTGATGATCGCCATTTTGGAAAGCTATCAGACTGCTGATGGCGGCTTTAAGATCCCGGAAGTATTGGCGCCCTGGATGAACCTGAAACTATAAAAACCATAGAGGATAGGGGAGTTTATGACGAAAGATATGGGAATACTCGATCTGGCATTGGTACTGGCCAAAAAGCGCAAGCTGGTGATCACCATCACTTTGCTTGCCGCCATCGGAGCCGTAATCTATGCCATGCTGGCACCATTTTACTGGAAGAGCACTGCTACCATCATTCCGGTTTCGGATAGTGATGCCATCGGTGGCTTCAGCACAAACCTGCTGGATATGGTGGGCGGTGGACTGATCAAGACCCAAAAGAGCGAGCAGGCGGTGGATTTCATCAATGTCATGAAAAGCCGCACTTTCCGGGAAAAGGTGATCGAAGAGTTCGATCTGATCCCCTATTTTAAGATCAAAAAGCCCTATGAACACGCGCGGGAACTGGCTTTGTTCAAGCTGCAAAACAGCATGATGCGGCTGGTCTATGATCAGGAAAGCTATATCATCAGCATCAGCGCGGAAACCAGGGACAAAAGCATGTCGCGGGAGGTGGTGGACTTCTATCTGAAAGAGTTGGAAGACTACAATCAGAGCACCCGCGTGACCAAAGGCCGCATGAAACGGGAGTTTCTGGAGGGTCAGGTAAATCAGCACATGGCCGATGTGGATTCTCTGGCCCGGGCTTTGCGGGACTTTCAGACCAAAAACAAAAGCATTGCCCTGGATAAACAAACCGAGGCCATGGTGGCTATGTATGGTGAGTCCGTGACGCAGTATATGCAGGCTGAAGTGGAATATGAACTGGCCAGGAACCAGTACTCCGAGAGCTCGCCTATCGTGCTGGAACTGGCTGCTAAAAAGGCTCTTTTGGCCAACAAGGTGAAGGAACTGGAAGGCAGCTCGGCCACTTTGACTCCGGATTATCTGATTCAGATCGATAAAATCCCCAATCTCAGTATGCAACTGGCCATGCTGATGATCAATGTGGAGATCAAACAAAAGATTATCGAGTATCTCTATCCCCAATATGAGCTGGCCAAGCTGGAAGAACTGAAGGATATGCCCAGTTTTCAGGTGATCGATGCGCCGCGCGAAGCTGGCATGCGTTCCAAACCGAAACGCGCGGTAATGGTTATCATCATCACTCTGGCCGCCTTCATCTTTTCCTGCGTATTAGCCCTGGTGGTGAGCGGGCTGGAGCATAATTCGGAAAAAGTGGGACAGATCTGGAATACCTTTTGGGGTAAGAAGCACTAAGTAGCGGAAGCACAATGACAAACAGCATTGCCGCAGGAACCTTGATTGAGAGGATAAGGTTTTCGCCTCGCTATCTGATGTGGGCTATTATGGCGGTTTATGCTTTGATCGAGTTCTATCCGGTCAATTATGGCGTGTCCACGGTGGCTTTCTTTGGGGTCACGGCCTTTTGCCTGGCCTGGCTATTGGCTTTTCCCGGCACCGCGCTCATCAATAAAGCCAATTTCGAAGTGCTGATCTTCTTTGCCTTTTGGCTGGCATACAGTTTGTTCAGCTATATCTGGGCGATTGATCGGGATCTGGCTTTGGAAAACTCGCTGCTCATCTTTCGCTATCTGGGAGTCTTTGTCATCTTTGACGCGCTGTTTCGGGATCACCGGATTCTCAGGCGCGCGCATCTGGTCATGGCCGGAATCCTGGTGCTCTACATCCTGACAGCCCTGTGGGAGATGCTCACTTTTCAGCATCTGCCCAGTTCGCGCTATTATGGCATGCCCTTTTACTACGTGCCCACCGGGCCTTTTTACAATCAGAACAATCTGGCTGCCTTTATGATCTTCATCATGCCCTTCCTGCTCTTTCTGCCCAAGCTGCATCGCCATGCCTGGCTGAAGCTTGCGGTGGCCGGGGCTACATTGTTAATCCTGGTGATCATCACCGTGCAAGGCGCGCGCATCGCGATGCTGGCTGCTGGAGCTATGCTCTTGGCAGTGGGACTGCTGAATAGCTCTGTCAAAACCAAACTCATCACCGTGCTGGTGATCCTGCTGGCTGTGATGGCCTTCTTTCGCTACGCGCCACCGGGCATGAAACTGGGCTGGAAGCTGGTGCAACGCGAGATTGAGAGCTTTGGCACAGAGGCGGAATCCGCGCATATGAGTTCGCTGAAGATACGTAGGCAACTGGTGGATGAGACTATCGATCTCACTGCGGGAAGTGCTTTTATGGGGCTAGGGGGTGGAAACTTCGAGCATTATATGGATACTGACCGGGAATATCGCACAGCGGGTATCACCAACGCGCATAACTGGTTTCTGGAGATTTTGGGCAATTACGGCATCCTGATCCTGGCCGCATTCGTCTATATCTATCTGCGTTGGTTGTGGCTGCTCTGGCTGCGCTACAAGGCATCCGAAGGCCGCGAGCGCTATCTGAATCTGGCCTATCTTTGGGTGCTGATCATGTTTATCCCTACCTCAGCTTTACCCAGTTCCATCCGCTGGAATCATCATATCTGGATCATCTTTGCCGCGATCAATGCTGTCTGTAACAGCGATAGACTTCTTTTAAAGGATACTAAATGAACAGATTCAAAGAACTTGTGGATGTGGTAGCCTCCCTCAGGGACAAGGATAAGGGCTGCCCTTGGGATATCAAACAAACCCCGGAGTCTTTGGTGCCAAACTTCATCGAAGAGCTCTATGAAGCGGTGGAAGCCATTGAGGATAAGGACGATGACTCGTTGCGCGAAGAGCTGGGCGATCTCATGTTGCACATCGTGTTTCAGGCTCAGATCGCTGCTGAGAAAGGAGCTTTTCAGATCTCTGACGTACTGGAAGCCATCGTGGATAAGCTGGTGCGTCGGCATCCGCATGTGTTTGGTGATCTGGATATTCAGAGCGCGGAAGGGGTGAAGATGAATTGGGAACGCATCAAGAAAGCGGAAAAGCAGAGCCGCGAAAGCGTGTTGGATGGTATTCCCCGGGCTCTGCCAGCCCTGATCAAAGCGCAACGCACCCAGGAGAAAGCCGCATCCGTGGGCTTTGACTGGCCGGATCTCAAGCCCATCCTGGCCAAGCTCGATGAAGAACGCGAAGAGCTCTATGAAGCCCTTGCCGCAGAAGATCAGGAAGCAATCATGGATGAACTGGGAGACCTATTGTTCACCGTGGTCAATCTATCCCGCAAGCTGGGCATTGACGCAGAAGCAGCTTTGAACAGCACGACTGCGAAGTTCTACAGACGCTTCCGCTATGTGGAAGAGCAATATCGAAAAGGAGATATTCATGCCGCCAGCCTTGAAGAGCTCGACACCCACTGGGAAACCGCAAAGAAGCAGTAACCGCTACCACAACTTGAGGCTATATCTGATCTTTGCCTCAATCTCGATCTTCATCTTCTTTGCCGTCTATACGCAGTTTCTGATCCAGAAAGCCAGGCAGGAGCAGGAGTTTGTGCCTCGCATCTTTGCGCAGTATATCGCCTATACGGACGGCTACTTGAGAGCAGCGGAGAAGTATTCCCAATTACTCACGGAGGTGAGCGCCAAATATCTGCAATTCACGGCTAAGCGGGACTTTCAACAGCAGTTATGGGACTATATCTCCACAGACTTCATGCAGGAAAATCCCATCCCCGTGATCATCACCGATGCCGCATTGCAACCTGTGGTATGGAAGAATGTGCCGGTAGCGATTGACAGCCTCTATGAGGATTTGAGCGTGGCCTCTCAGCTAAAGCTGGGAGAACTGATGAATCAGATGATCCAAACCCCTCTGGTGGATGAGACCGTGCTCACCGGCTTTGCTTTCTATGCCAAACCCGTTTCCTTCGAGCAGTTTACCAAGAAGATAGACTACGGTATCATCGTTACCGATCGCTTTCGCGAACCCCTCTTCTGGCGCAATGTGAACATCCCCGAAAGCGTGCGTTTCGCATCGCTCTCCATGGAGCGGCAGTATGAGCTATTGCAAAAGCAGCAAAATATGACCGAGATTCCGCTTTCCAACGAGGCGGATTCCCTGGGCTTCATCTATTTCACCAGTCCGCAATCGCTGTCCTACATCCGTTATATCTTCATTCTGGAGCTGATCCTGGCTGTGATGGTCGTATTCTTTGGCAGCTATGGCTTCCTTTTGATCAGACGCAGTGAGAAGGACACGCTGTGGATCAGTCTGGCCAAAGAAACAGCGCATCAATTTGGCACGCCCATCACCTCCCTCACCGGATGGATAGACTATATCTCCGAAAGCCCCGCCGAGGGCGTGAAACGCCCAGATATGTCTCAGATTCTGGACTTTATGCGTGCGGACTTGAAGCATCTGCAAAACATCGCTTCCCGCTTTGGGAAAGTGGGCAGCATCACCAAGCTGGAACCGCATAATCTGCACAGGATTCTATATGACACCGTGGAATACTTCCGCAACCGCATGCCCCATCTGGGCTCCCGCATAGACATCCATCTGATCAGCAAGATCGATGGCATCGAAGTGCTGATGGATCTGGAACTGATCAAATGGACTCTGGAAAACCTGATCAAAAACTGCGTGGATGCCATGACCGGCAAGGGCGGCAACATCATCGTCACCGCCACCCACAAAGAACCTTTCGTCTATGTTCACATCCGGGACGAAGGCAAAGGCATTCCCCGCAACCAATGGAAGAAGATCTTTGATCCCGGTGTGACCACCAAGAAACGCGGTTGGGGCTTGGGACTCAGCCTCGCCAAACGCATCATCGAAGAATATCACGAAGGCAAGATCCGAGTGCTGGAAAGCGCAATTGGCGAAGGTACCACGATCGAGATCAAACTAAGGACAAACCATCCTAAAAAGGGGAAAGCATGAAATACCTTCTGAAGCGTGAACAAATGCAGGCTTGCGATGCCCGCACCATCAAAGAGCTGAACATTCCATCCGAACTACTGATGGAAACTGCCGGTGCCCGCTGTGCTGATATCATCTTGAGGGAATACCAGTCTGCCCTCTTAAAAAAGGTGCTAATCCTCTGTGGTAACGGAAACAATGGCGGAGACGGCATGGTGATCGCTCGTCATCTATATGCCTCTGGTATATTTGTGATGCTGATGCTACCTCAAAAAGGCCGGATGAGCCCGGAAAGCTCAAGCAACCTCAAGCGTTGTCGCCAACTGGCCATCCCGATCTTTGAATCTACCAATGCTGATGACGTCGCAGACACAAATCCCGGCCTTATCATCGACGCCCTGTTTGGCATTGGCTTCAAAGGAGAACTGGACCCAAGCCTTGATGAGCTGATAAGCAGGATCAACGAGCTGGATTGTCCCAAGCTCGCCATCGATATCCCCTCCGGGATTGACGCCAATACCGGCAATGGATCCGGGATCATGGCCACTGCCACCATCGCCATCGAAGAGTATAAGCTGGGACACTTCCTGGCGGAAGGTCGCAAACACAGCGGTAAACTGCATTTGGTCAAGATCGGCATCCCTTTGGAATATAAACTCGGCATAGACTACTATATGCTTGACGATGCAGATATTATCCTTCCTTCACGCCCTAAAGATGCTCACAAAGGCAGCTTCGGCAAGGTATTTCTGATCGGTGGCAGTGTGGACTACCCAGGCAGCATCATGCTGAGCGCAAAAGCTGCTCTGAAAAGCGGAGCTGGCCTGGTCTATCTCTACAGCCGAAAAGAAAACCTGCATTACTACGCCAATCCCATGGAGATCATGCCCAGGGCCATCCCTGAGACCAAAGATGGCCTACCCGATCCCAAAGCTCTGGAAAGCGCCCTAAAAGCCGCCACAGCGATCGTTGTGGGGCCGGGCATGGGATTAGACCCCTATGCTCTGAAAGTGCTGGAAACCGTGCTTAAATGCAGCGAGGTGCCCACCGTGGTAGATGCTGATGCCATCACTCTGATCGCGATGCACCATGAGCTAAAGCAATTGCTGAACCGAGAGGGCATCATTCTCACTCCGCACAAAGGTGAATTCTGTCGTTTATTGGGCATCGACATGGATACTTTGAATCAGGACATCATCATGCACGTGGATCAGTTTCGCCGGCAACACAAGTGCGCTCTGCTGCTCAAAGACCATTGCAGCATCTATGCGGATCAGTATCGGGTCATCCTGCTGCAAAGCGGAAATGACGCTCTGGCCACCGGTGGCAGTGGCGATGTCTTGAGCGGCATCATCGCTTCTTTTGCCGCGCAACAGCTAAGTCAGACCAAGGCTGTATGCAGCGCTTCGCTCTTAATGGGCAAGACTGCTGAACGCCTATCCCGAAGCAGGCACAGCTACAGTGTGCGCCCCACCGATATCATTGAACACCTTGGAGATATTGATGAATAAGCTCGCAGCCATGAACACGCCAATTTTTTGGGCAGAAGGCCATCCCGGCAAGCTGGATCGGGAAAACTGGACTTTGGACATAGTGGGAGCCTGTGCTGCTCCCCAGACATTCAGCTGGCAGGATCTGCTCAAAATGCAGCCAGCCACTGTGGAAGGACGCCTTACCAGCGTTACCCGGTGGTCGGTATTTGGCTCCTGGACGGGCATCCGGATTTCGGACATCCTGCAAAAGGTGCAGATGCAGCCTTCCTGCAATTACATCCGTTTCTGGTCAGTTGGCCTGGTCTATGACACCTCGATCCCGCTGGAGATCGCGCTCAAAGAGAAGTCTCTTTTGGCCTGGGCTTTTGATGATGAATACCTGAGCGAGGATTACGGCGGCCCTCTGCGCGGCTTCATTCCCTATCTTTGGGGCTATAAATCCGCCAAAAGCATCGTCAAGATCGAGCTGATGGAGCATTATATTCCCGGTTTTTGGGAAATGCGTGGTTACACAGACAGTGCTGAGATCGAAGCCGGCCCTTGCCGGGATATCAATGATGGTGGCATACTCAAACAGATTGCCGGAGGCGACGAAGTGAAGGGCTTTATCTAAATGAAACTGTGGGTTACCTATCTCAGAGCCATCGGAGCGATGTTCTTTTGGGCGATCACCTTTGTCTGGTACAAGATTGCTTACGAAACCTACCGTACCTATGAAGTGGTGTTCCTGCGTCTGATCCTGGCGACAGTCTTGCTTTTTGCCCTGATGACCCTCAGTAAACACTGGCAGAAGCTGGAGCGCAAGGACATCTGGCGCATGATGCTGATAGCCTTCTTTGAGCCCTTCCTCTATTTCATTGGCGAAGGCAACGGCATGCATTATGTCTCCAGTTCCATGGGCAGCATCATCATTGCCACGATCCCGATCTTCGCAGCTGTGGGTGCCTGGCTCTTTCTCAAAGAACGCATCAGTGTATTTGTGATCCTGGGCATCATCCTCTCCTGTCTGGGAGTAGTGATCATGAGTGTGGGCAGTGGCGAACTCAGAGCCACCTTCACTGGCATCATGTTCCTGGCTCTGGCCATCTTTGGCGCTGTGGGTTATGGCCTCACTGTGCGTCCGCTCACCCTCAGATACAGCACGCTCACCATCGTGGCCTACCAGACCCTCTTTGGCGCCGTCTATTTTCTTCCCTTGTTTTTGTTGATCGATGGCTCCCATTTCTTCTCGGTGACCCATTCGGCCCGGGGGCTGATCACCATCGTGGCCATGAGTCTTTTTGCCACCATCGGAGCTTTCGTGCTATACACGGATGTGATCCGCAGTCTGGGCGTGGCAAAGTCCAATGTCTTTACCAATCTGATCCCCATCTTCACCATCGTGCTGGCCTATTTCATCCTGGGAGATGCCATCGGCTTGAGAACAATTCTGGGATTGACCCTCACCCTGATGGGTCTGGTCTTATCCCAATACGCTGATCTGAAGAAGCTGAAACAACGCTATCTTCTGGGCAAAAGCATCACTTCTGAAGGAGGAACCAATGCTTCGTAGATTCATTATCTTGCTGATCATCGCTCTGCCGGCTTTGATGAGCGCTCAACCCTGGTATGCCGGCAATGGCGTGTATCAATTGAACGGCATCCGCTTCCGTCTGGATCCCCAAGTCACCCTGCGCGAAGCAGGAAACACCCATCACGACCTCAGTTTTTCTTCCTCCAGCCAGACCTATGCCGACAGCGTGATCATCAGCTACAGCCATCCCTCGGTGGATCTGAGAATCAGAGTAAGCGAAAACAGACATTTCCATGTGCCGGCCAAACAGGTGGAGCTCTTTGCGGAATATCACGACACGCTCTTTATCCGGGATTTAGCCATCAAGACTAACTTCACTCAGCAGCAGCCGTCCTATGCCCTGCGTGGGCCGGATGCCATTTTTAGCGGTGATCCTGCGCAGAACAAAAACCTCTATCCCTTTACCGATCGTGCCATCCAGTATGTGTTTCCCGATACCTCGCTCTGGCTGATCGGATCAAACTATGAAGGCTGTGCCAATCTGGATTGGATTGCCGAAGACCGCGTGCATCTCTATGATAACGCGCTACATTTTGCCAGACGCTACAACATGAATACCGGCAATTTCGACGCGCTCACCGATACCATGAAACGCCATGCCGGAGACACGAACTACTACAGCTTCCTGATCTTTGAAGACGAACCGGTGATCCTCAAGATCAAGCGCTGGCCTGCGGACAAGGATGCCGCTCTGGTGATCACCAACGATGCGGATGGCGAGAGCCCGGATCGCATGCGCTCGGTATTCTTTGGCAGCAGTGATGTGACCAGTCCCAAATACCTTACGCAAGGGATTATCGCCAATAACCTCAAACTCACCAACACCGTATTTGGAGCTTCCAAGGCCGTGCTTGCCCCGCTCTGGCGGGAACTGCAAAACCATGGCATCACAATCGGTTATCACACCTACAGCAGCTATGCTGACATTGCCGAAAACACCTATCAGAACCTCGTGCATGACATGACGGAATTTAACATCCGCACCTGGATCGATCACTCCTGGGCAGTAAATCCCGATTGCGTCTGCGTGGAAGGCTGGAATCCCGAATCCCAGTATTATAGCCTGGGTGCCATCAACGATTCCAATGTGGATTACATCTGGCTGGGAGACGCGCAATATACCAATCCCATGAATTCATTCACCGAGCCCTGGCGCTTGCCCCACCGGCTATATGAGTTTGACGCCCTCACCCGTCCCGTCTGGTTCTATGGCCGCACCATGATGGGCACCTGGGAAGCCACTGGCACCCAGTATCTCAGCGATATGAAGCATCAGCTCACTCCTGAGAACCTGGATCAATTGCTTACTGAAAACGGCCTCTGCGTGGTCTATACCCACTTTTTCTTCACCGAAACATCATCCTTGATCCCCTTTTATGAGACGCTGCCCAACGGCACTTTGCAGATCCGTGACGAAGTGAATGACCGCTTTGCCATGCTGGATTACTATCAAAGCTACCGCGGGCTCTGGATCGACACTCTGGAAGAAGTCTTTGACCGCATGCTGGCCGTGGAAGAGCTGAAAATCGAAAGTAGCGGCTACAATGATGGTAGTGAGGGTATCGGAGTGACTTTGCGTAATGCCTCGCAGTTGGATATCAGAGATCTCAGTATCAATCATCGTGATCTGGATCTACGTTTGGATTTTCTGAGCGCGGGAACGCCCCTGGTCTTCAGCACGATGGAGAGTGATCCTCCCACGCCCAATCAGCAATTTCTGGATATCATCGCCATGTATATCCAGGGACGCGTGCAGCTCAAGCATCGCAGCTCTGAACCCTTACCCGCGCTGAATGTGGATATCTATAATATCCGAGGTCAGAAAGTGTGCAGCCAAAGCTTCGAAAAGTCTGCTGTCAACCCCAGTATCCCCTTTTTCAATCAAGCTTCCGGGGTGTATATCGCACGGCTGAAAACCCCCTCGGGATTCAGTAAATCGATCAAATTCAGCGTGGTGAAGTAAAAGGATTTCCCGCAGATTTACGCAGATAAAAGGCGCAGATTCACGCGGATTTGGATGCAAACCTGACTTGACTGACAGATCTGATGATACTGACTCATTTGGGCTCGGTAGTTTTTAATGTTTTGATTTGTTAAGTAGTCTGCGCCTTTGCGCCTCAGGTCTCCAGTCGTGTCGGCGTCTCTGATCTCGCGTTTCGCATCACTCTTACCTCATCTCACACTCACCTCACAATCACCTCATAGCATAAGGGGATTATGGGATAAACATAGGCTGAATTAGGAGCAAAGCTACGGGCAGCATTGTAGAATCAGTCGCCGGACTGATTGCATCGATGTAACAGAAATTGAATAAAACCTATGACTCAACAATATGATAGTCCCATCGGGACGGCATTTTACATAAAAGCCAGAGGATTCGACACGTCTCGTGTCGAGCGAGGCCGCAGGCCGAGAAAAGAAAGCAGCTCCGCTGCTTGTGCAGACGAGGACGTCTGCAATCCTCTCCCGGTTTTCATTCACTGTGGTGAAAGCCCTTTCATTAGGGTTTAGATAGCATACGGTTTCACTCAAGGGGTTTGAGTTCCGTTTGAACGTCATTCCGTTGTGAATATATTGATCAAGGTGGTTAACATAATTCGAATATGTCGTCCCTACAGGACTCAGGGTCTGGTAAGATAGGTGTCGGTGTGCTATCTAAAATTCCTTCCCGATCGGACTTATCGCTGAGATCATGCTGCTTTACGATGCGAGAATCATCTAACATGGATATCTACGGAGACAGAAAGCCCAAACTCCAGGAAACGGCTTCCAGCCGAATATCAAAAACGTCAGGATGACGTTTCCACAACCTGCTACCTACAACCTGCCGCCTAAAACCAAAAAAGGGCTGCCGGAGCAGCCCTTGATATCTCGCGTCACGCTTTACGCGTAACACGTCACTTATTTCATCATGATCATCTTTTTGGTAGAGCTGTATTTGCCGGCGTTCATCTTGAAGTAATAAACACCGCTGGATACTGCACGACCGTTATCATCAGTACCGTTCCAGACAACAGTGTGTTCACCGGCTTCTTTCACGTTATTGACCAGGCTGCGAACTTTCTGGCCTTTCACGTTAAAGATTTCGATGGATACAGGGCTGTTTTCTTTCACGCTGTATTGGATGGTGGTTTCAGGATTGAAGGGATTCGGGAAGTTTCCTTTCAGAGCGGTCGCATATACAGGAGCTACTTCGTTTTCGTTTGAGGTAGGTCCGGTAATCTTGACATCGTCCACCATGAAGATGAAGGCGTCGTTTGATACGCACTGAATGGCCACACGAATATCCTGATCGGCATAGGCAGCAAGGCTGTAGCTGTATTCAGTCCATTCGATGGGGGCTTCAATGTGATTGGCACCGCTGATGATGGTGAAGTTTGTGGGGTTGGTTCCACCGGTGGATACGCCAACCTTGAAGCGTTCAAGACCATATTGAGCAGTGTAGGATTTTGCCCAGAATCTCAGTTCGCCACCGCCGGGAACGATGGGAGTAATCATCCAATCGTTGTTGGCAGGAGTGGTGGAGGCAAAGCTGGCAGCGTATTTGGCACCGCCATGAGGAGCCGCATCAGCTATAGGAGGTACTGTGGCGCTGGGGTTGAAGATGATGTAAGCCATGGGTTCATAGGCGTTGAGCCAGGTGGTATTGGTGATACCATAGGTTGCGGATTGATCAACGTCCACCAATACCCACGGATCGAAGGTAAGGCTGAAGTTTTCATAGCTTTCAAAGCCATCTTCAAGCACAACTGCGCTGGGCGGAAGCTGGAAGTTCACAGTGGTGGTCTGACCGGTTACCACAACTACGCCGGGCTGTGTGACAGGGCTGTAGTTAGGATGGCTGGCAGTAACGCTGTGAGTTCCGGCAGGCACGTTCATCAGGCTGTAAGCGCCGCTGGCGTTGGTGGTGGCTGTATGAGTTCCCACGGCAACGGTTGCGCCGCTGACGGCTTGGTTTTGCATATTGCGCACGAAACCGGCAATAGTGCCAACTTCGGTAGCTTTAGGCAGGGCATTGGAGAATGCGGCATTGGCCATTGCGCCACCGGTGTAGATGGCTTTCACTGCCCATTTGTACATGCCGTCAGGCACACTGTTCCAACCAGTATCCTGGAAGGCAGTAGCGCTGATCGGATTCTCGGTAAGAGTAGTCCAGGCAGCTTCATTGGATTCCTGACCTTGCAAGAGACGCCATACTTTGTAACCTTCAAGGGCACGACTGTGAGCATAAGGTTCGGCAGATTTGAGGGTGAGCGGAACCATTTCATCGCGGGTAGGCGCGCTATAGCCCACGTAGCCCTGGATGTTCCAGTTGTAGTTCAAGGTTGGAGCCAGGTCAAGCAGTGTGCTCCATTCACCTTGGAAGTACATCATGTTGCCGAAGCCATTGGTGGCAGGGCCGGCATCAGTACCGGCAGGATAGCCGCTGGTCACGTTGCAGCGATAGCCAAACCAAAGCTCTTCGGTTCCGGTGATCATTACAGGGTTATCCAGCACTACGGTGTTGTAAGTATCCAGTACAGGGGTGAAGGCTTGATCCACGACCATGGTGCCGGGAGCACTGGCTGTGCCACCGGTCCACACGCGCAGGGAGAACTGACCGGCTTGAGCAGGCCACACCTTGAGGGCATGCAGGCTCATTCCGGCATATTCGGTGAGAGCGCTGGGCGGGAAGCGAACAGCGACGTCGAAGTCTGCTGCGCCACCGGTTCCGATGCTGTCATCGTTTTCACCGCTGTCATAATGGATCCATTCGCCACCGGCAGTACCGGGAGCCATCCAGGTAATATTTACGTTATTGCCGGCTTCTTCAGCTTGTACGCCGGAAGCAGGCAGAGTGATTTCGGTGAGGGTGAAATCCAGAGTTGTGGTCTGGGTTCCGGCAATAACCACACCATTGACGGTGGAGGCTTGATACCCGGCTTTGGCAGCGGTTACGCTGTAGTTTCCGGCATATACGGCAAAGCTGTATTCGCCATTGGCATTGGTGGTGCCGCTGTAATCACCGGCAGTAACGGTTGCGCCGGCAACGGCAAGACCTGTGCCAAATTCGGTAACGGTACCGGTCAGGGTTCCCATCATGCCTTTGTGCAGTTCAGCAGAGAAGGCAGCAGGAGATAAGACGTTGTTGGTGTACAGAGCTTTCACGGCATATTTGTAAACACCGGAAGGCAGGGGACCCCAGGCATTGTCAGCAAAGCTGGTCTGAGCATAGCCATTGGGAGGAGTGAGGGTTACCCAGTTGGCTTCATTTGCCTGATCAGCAGCCAGTAAGCGGTACACATGGTATCCTTGCAGAGCACGGTCGGTGCTTCTGACACTGGAGGCCACGTAGTTCGGGTCACGGCTGATGGGAAGGGTTTCAGCAGTGCCTTTCATTGTGGGTGTGACAGCTTTACGGTTTGTGAGTTCAGCAGAGCTGAAAGCGATTCTCTGAGTGGGGCTGCCAATTACGACATCGTCCACGAACCATACATACCACATACCATCGTTTGAAGGCGGATCTTCAGCATGGAAGGCCAGTTTGATCTGCTGTCCGGCATAAGCGGCCAGGTCGATCACGATGGGAGTGGTGTAGGCATTCTGGCCACCGGTAAGGGTGGAAGCATCCCACAGCGCAGTCCAGGTATTGCCGTTATCGGTAGATACCTTTACGTAGTAGTGATCGCCATTGGTGCTGCCGAAGAATACATAGCTCCAGAAAGTAAGAGTTGCATTGCCGGGGCAGTTGAACTGAGGAGTGATCAGCCATTCATCCTGATGGCTGTAGCTCCACCACATAGCAGCTTGATAATCTCCACCATGAGGGGCAACCGGAGGAGTGAGGGCTACTTCACCAACCTGGCACCAGGTGGGCAGCACGCCAAGGGTATTGGCAGGGCCGTTATCGGTGATGATCTGGCTCCAATCGGCAGGCGGGAAGGTGGCACCCTCAAAGCCTTCAGTGATGTCCACTGCGTTCGGATCCGGAGCTTCCCAGGTGAGGGTCACTACAGTGTAATCATTTGATTCGGTGGCTACAACGCCATAGGGCGGAAGAGCGATTTCGTTTACAGTCACATCACCCATGTTCACATTGCTGGTACCAACCACAACCTGACCGGTAGTGGTGGCATAGCCGGGAGCGTTTGCACTGTAGGCATAGGTCTGGCTGGCAAACACGTTGGTGATGGTGAAGTTACCAGTAGCATTGGTGGTAGCTTCGTAAGGCTCATAACCGCTGAGGCTGATGGTGGCACCGGCAATACCCACGGTGGGATTGTCACTGCCAACGATGCGGCCGCTTACGGTAACCTGAGGAAGCAGAGCCAGAGCAAAGTTCTGGGTAGTGGTCTGATCTTCCACGATATTTACGGTGTGAGTTACAGAGGTATAGCCATGTTTGGTGGCTGTAACTTGTTGGGCACCTTCAGCGATGTATGCAAAGCTGTAGGTTCCATCAGCACCGGTGGTGTAAGTAAGAGCGGTTCCGGCTACGGATACTGTGGCTCCAGCCAGAGGAGTGCCATTCACGGTAACGGTTCCTTCCAGGCTACCCATTCCATCGACTACGAGGAAGAAGGTGGTTCTGGGGAACTGACCGGTAGGAGTGGCTCCGGTGGGAGGATTCGCAGGATCATAGTCCGTGCTGTCACTATACATATTCAGGGTGCGGTTTGTGCCCACAGTTTGAGTCACAAACACGTCTGAGCTGGAGTAGTATTCAGCATCCATGGGACGCTCAACCATCACTGCCAGGTTTCCGCCACCATACACGAAGGGGGTAGTGAGAGTGATGTTGATGGGATTTTGTCCGCTGGGATAGTTCACATTACCTGTGAAAACCTGAGTCATTTGGGTGGAGGGAATCCAGCCACCGGAGAGGTTTTCCTGGGTAGTTTCCACCATCCAGATGTTGGTGGGCATATTGGGCAGGTTGGTCGCGAAGCTGTTATAGAATTGAATACCGGTGATCAGACCGCCGATATTCAGCTCGCTGGCCAGATAAATGGTCTGGAACAGGGAGTTTTTGTAGAACATATCCACAGGCATACGAGCGGTAGATCCGCCATTACCGACGGTTACAGCAACGATGCCGGCTTGCTGAACGATCACGTTCAGGTTTGCGGTTTGGTTATTGGTGGCAATTTCATCGCCGGCCATTTCCACTTTACCATAGAGGTAGGTGGGGCCGGTGGTGGTGGGAGTCCAGGGAATGGTAACTGTCAGCACTTCTTGAGGAGCAATGGTGGGGCCGGCTACGCTGGCGATTTCCACGTTGCCCTCTTTCATCAGTTTCACCTGATAGGTGCTCTGAGGACTGGTTCCGTTGTTTTTGATGGTGATTACATAAGGTGAGGCAGACTGAGCGCTTGGAGTGGTGTTTCCACTGATGGAAAGAGCGCCCAGGTCATTGGTGATGGCAGTTCCGCTATACACGAAAGTGGTTTTGGGGAACTGACCGGAAATGGTGGGGCTGGCCGGAGGGTTGGCAGGATCGTAGGTGGTGCTGTCGCTCTGATGATTCAGAGAACGGTTGCTGCCAACGGTTTGACATAAGAAGTTGTCGCTGGAATGAAGTATTCACTGTCCATCGGACGGTTCACAAACATCACCAGATTGGTGCCTGTGTACATGTAAGGCGTGGTGAAATTGATGTTGATGGTGTTTTGTCCGGCGGGGAAATCTACGGTGCCGTCAAAGACCAGCGTGAGCTGGGTGGACGGGATGTAGGCAGAAAGACTGGTCTGAGCAGTTTCGCCCAACCAGATTTTAATCGGTTTTGCCGGCAGATTAGTAGTGAAGTTGTTATAAAACTTTACTCCACTAATAGTGCCTGAGACAAAGCCGAGTTCATCCGGGAAGTACAAGGTTTGGAAGAGTGAATTCTTCCAATACATGTCAACCGGTTTACGGGCTTGTTCGCTTCCGTCTCCGATCGTCACTTCTGTCGCAAAGACATTGGCGATCAGGCCGAAAGCAAATATCATCACGAGGAGTAATGATAGTTTTTTCATAGGTTTCTCCTTTTCCCATGTTGATTTTCTGGGTTTAATATCGAATTGTTCGTCATCGCCGGCCGGCTTGATTTGGGGATTATCCATGCCGGTAACTTCACAAAACCATAAAACGCTAAATCATTAAAAGCCGCATGCAGCGGCAGCACACTATGCGCACCGGAAACCTAGTTTCCAGTTCATGGTATAATAAAACGAGATTAAGAAATCTGTCAAGCGGGAAATTGATTATTTTGGCAATCGCGCGTTTTTTCGCTCTCTAGCTCGGGCTCCAGTACCTGATTTATGGTGATGATACGGTCATGATATCGTCACTATCATGGGCGAGTCATGACCGTATCATCACCATAAACCCATGACATGGGTGACTGCTGGTTCTAGCTTCAGTCCTGCTTTGAAGGGGGTTTTGGGGTAAATTAGCAGTCATATATATAGAGTGCTAAAAAAGCTTGACATCCTCAGCGCCTCGCTTATCTTGTCTTTAGTTTCAAGGGAGGTAAGCCATGAATACACAACGCTTAACTATCAAATCACAAGAGCTGATCTCCGCCATGCAGGCGCTTGCTCAGGAAAACGGGCATCAGGAGATTCGCGATCTGCACCTTTTGCAGGCGATGTTGGATCAGCCTGAGGCACTGCTGCATCCGCTATTGGCCAAGCTGGAGATCCCGGAGGAGAGCATTGCTCAAAAGCTAAACCTGGCTATGCAGAAGCTGGCTCGTGTGCAGGGCGCGCAAGGCTATTTGGCGCAGGAAATCCTGGATATCCTGCACGCTGCGGAAAAAGAGGCTGATCGCCTGGGCGATGATTACATCAGTGGCGAACACATCCTGCTGGGTACTTTGAGCAAGGGCAAGGAGGCTGCCTCCATCCTCAAGAGCCTTGGTTTGAGCAGTGATAGACTATTACACGCCCTCAAAGAAGTGCGGGGCAATCAGAGAGTGAGCGACCAAAACCCGGAATCCCGCTATCAGGCCTTGGAGAAATATGCCCGCAATCTCACCCGCTTGGCTCGGACAGAGAAGCTTGATCCCGTGATCGGTCGCGATGAAGAAATCCGTCGCACCATGCAGATTCTATCCCGCAGACGCAAGAACAACCCCATTCTGATCGGAGAACCGGGAGTGGGGAAGACCGCCATTGCGGAAGGTCTGGCCAAGCGCATTGTGGATCGGGATGTGCCGGAAAACCTTGTGGGTAAAGACCTGCTGGAGCTGGATATGGCGGCTTTGGTGGCCGGCGCGAAGTTCAGAGGTGAGTTTGAAGAACGCCTCAAAGCTGTCCTGGCCGAAGTGGAGAAATCCAATGGTCAGATCATCCTCTTTATTGATGAGATCCACACTGTGGTGGGGGCCGGTTCTGCGGAGGGCTCGGTGGATGCTTCCAATATGCTGAAACCCGCTCTGGCTCGTGGTTCCTTGCACTGCATCGGAGCCACCACCATTGACGAATACCGAAAATACATCGAAAAGGATGCCGCTTTGGAGCGCAGGTTCCAGCCGATCCTGGTGGCAGAACCTTCGCTGGAAGACAGCATCTCCATCTTGCGCGGGATCAAGGAAAAGTATGAAGTACATCATGGAGTGCAGATCACGGATAATGCCATTGTGGCAGCAGCGACGCTCTCAGAGCGCTATATCTCGGATCGGTTCTTGCCGGATAAGGCCATTGACCTGATCGATGAAGCCTGTTCCCGCTTGCGTTTGGAGATAGATTCCATGCCGCAGGAACTTGACGAGATCGAGCGCAGGCTGCGACAGCTGGAGATTGAACGCTTGTCTTTGAACAAAGAGAGCGATAAACTCTCGCGGGGCAGGCTGGAAAAGGTGAAAGAAGAGATTGCCGGCATCAGTGAAACGCGCAATCGCCTGAAAATGCAGTGGGAACAGGAGAAGGCCGAGCTGGAAAAGATCCGCGAGCTGAAAGCGGAGATCGACAGCTTGAAAAGCGTGGCGGAAAAAGCAGAGCGCGAAGGGGACTATGAAAAGACTGCCCAGATCCGCTATGGCTCCTTGGTGCAAAAAGAGAAGGAACTGACTGAACTGCGCGAAAAGGAAAAGAATACCGAAGGCGCGTTGCTCAAAGAGCAGGTGGATGAAGAACTGGTGGCAGAAGTGGTGTCCAAATGGACGGGGATTCCCGTTTCCAAGCTGGCACAAAGCGAGATGAAGAAGCTGCTCAATCTGGAAGATGTGCTGGCTGAGCGAGTAATCGGTCAGAAGGAAGGGATCATCGCGCTATCCAATGCCATCAGGCGTAGTCGCAGCGGGCTTTCTGACGAGAAGAGACCCATAGGCAGCTTTATCTTTCTGGGGCCCACAGGGGTGGGAAAAACCGAGCTGGCTAAGACCCTGGCCACCTATCTCTTTGATACCGAAAAAGCCCTCTTGCGCCTGGATATGAGCGAGTTTATGGAGCGCCACTCCGTGGCCAGATTGATCGGCGCGCCTCCCGGATATGTGGGTTATGAAGAAGGCGGATACCTTACCGAAGCCATTCGCAGAAGGCCCTATAGCGTGATCCTCTTTGATGAGATCGAAAAAGCCCATGCCGATGTTTTCAACCTCCTGCTGCAGATTCTGGACGAAGGCAGATTGACTGACGGGAAAGGCCGTACGGTGGATTTTCGCCACAGCGTGATCATCCTCACGTCAAACATTGGCAGCCAGGAGATCTTTGACCATCATGGAGACCTGGAGGATTTGCGTCCACACTTGATGCAGGTGTTGCAAGGCTACTTCCGTCCGGAGTTTCTGAACCGATTGGATGACATCATCATCTTCCATCGGCTTGACGCGGCACAGATCAAAGCCATCGTGGGCTTGCAACTGAAGCTTCTGGCTGAGCGCATGGCCAGAAAAGACCTGCAACTGGAATTCAGTGAAGCACTTATTGACTTTGTGGCTCAAGCCGGTTTTGATCCACAGTTTGGCGCGCGTCCACTAAAGCGCGTGATCCAGCGTGAGATCGAGGATGCTCTGGCCAAGGCATTGTTGGCCGGAGAACTCGATGCTTCTCAAAGCATCAGGATAGATTATCAGGACAAAGTGCTGATCTCAGGCTGATCCGATATTGACACCTAAACAAAAAGGGCTGCGATTGCAGCCCTTTCATTATGTTTACGCATAACGCATCACGCATCACGCGTAACTTACTTCATCATGATCATTTTCTTGGTCGAGCTGTATTTGCCGGCATTCATCTTGTAGAAATAGACGCCGCTGGATACAGGACGGTTGTTGTTATCAGTGCCTTTCCAGATCACGC
>Ga0334884_1000804_pt1 | contig 53894 bp, 42 predicted proteins | sample GraSluR1_MG_7_FD_207215 | JGI IMG/M metagenome (GOLD analysis project Ga0334884, IMG submission 207215) | Sludge microbial communities from methane-producing bioreactor in Wageningen University, Netherlands - Granular Sludge_12_05 R1 | ecosystem: Engineered > Bioreactor > Anaerobic >... | reverse complement strand
ATTAAAATTCCTTCCGGAAATGCCTGAGCCGGTTTTATTAGCCCGCATTTATGCGCGCATTGCGGCTTTAGGCTGCATTCACCAACCCGAACTGGTGCTGGACTCGCCTTAATTGGCGAAGGTATTGATATATTCAACGGATTTAACAGATAGAACGGAAAAACTTCCGTTAAAATCCGTTCAATCCGTTGAGGATTTGGTTTTCTTGTTGAAGAGGCCGCCGCGCCCGGCCACAAGCGCGATAAGCGCGAGAAAGATGACGGTCAGGAGCAGGTCGCGGGACCAGAGGCTACGAGCGTATTCTGAGCGGTAGCCGACCAGTTTGATGATCCACACCACAGCCTGATACGCCAGCGCCAGACCGAGCGCCCCGCCGGTGCTTTTGCGCCGCCAGGTGATAATCGCCGCCGCGAGGAAAATCAGCCCCAATAGCCCGTACACCGCACCCAACAACGCCAGCGACAAAGACGTTGGGTACTCGACAAGCGCGGGGGCAATGTACGCCGACATCCCCGCACGGATCAGATTCGCCGCGCCGAACACAGTCCACAGTATGACGATAGCAATTACGCGCCAGTATTTCAACACACCGGCATTGTACAGCAGGCCGGGCAAGATGCAAGATGCAGGATACAAGGAGCTAGAATCCTGCATCCTGCTTCTTGCATCCTTTACAGCTTACGGGCGATGAAGAAGAGGTATGCGCCCTGTTCCGGCAGCGGTTCCTCGTAGTAGCGGCGCAAGAGCGCAGCGGTGAACGTCAGATTCCAGCGTTGGGGAACGAGCAGCCAGCGCCCGGTGAGCTTCTTCGCCAGAACGCAGGGCAACCCTAACGGATGTCCCCATTCCAGCGCCGCCAGCGCCGCCGGGGAGAAGTAGCCCCACCAGCGTTCCACATGCAGCCCGGCGCGGGAGAGGCGCTCGGTCCACTCTTCAGGCGTGTTGTAATAGTGGTGGCGCGTGATGCGGTCGAAGAGGCGGCGGTAGGCTTCCGCCAGACCGCGCAAGCGCAGCGCATCCAGCACCCGCGCCACAGAGAGAAACTGCCGGAAGTTCGGCCCCGGCACGCAGAAGTAGAAGGCGCCGCCCGGTTGGAGCACGCGCGCCGCCTCGCGCAGCACCGGATTGACATCGGAGATATGCTCCAGCACGGAGTTGCTGACAATCGTGGCGAAGTGTGCGTCCGGGAACGGCATCCGCGCACCGTCGGCGTGGGTCAGCATGTGGTAGACATCGCGTGTTCGAGCTTCGCGCAACGGCCCCACCCACGGGTCCAACCCCACGTCCAACTTACGCTCAAACGCGACCGTGGCGAAATGCCCATCGCCGCATCCCAGATCGAGCACCGGCGCAGGCAACGGCAAACCGGCGTAGAAATCCACCTCCACCGCGCGCAGCAAAGCGCGGAAAGCGGGTAGTTCTCGTAATTGCTGATCGAACGTATCACGCGGCATCTATCTCACCTCTGTTCGCTGTCAGCTTTCAGCAATCAGTCATCAGCCAGAAAGCTGACGGCTGAAAGCTAATCGCTGATCGCTTCTATCGTGAACGGACACAAATCATCCCAGGTATACGTCGGATTGTCGTACCCAAAGCTGTTGAGAAAATCCAATATATCTTGCGCCTCCGGCACACGGATCGCCTCGGCGCAGGCCATGGGGACATTGCCGTGCGCGTTGTAGCTGTCCACAAATCGCCGCGCCAGTGCGGCAACGGCGTATCCCGCAGTCCCCGCCGGGAAGTTGTCCAGCAAGTGATCGTAATAAGTCTGGGCATTCGGTACATTCTGCACTTGCAGCTCTAGCAGCAGCAGTCGCCAGTCAACAAGCGCCGCGAACCAGTGTTCTTCTTCGTCGCGGCTGATGTGAACGGCCCAGGCTTTCAGCGTTTTGTCGTCGCGCACCCGCAGATAAGCATCGAGCGCGTACGCATAACGCCCGGCGAACAGCGCCTCGTCGCCGTCACGGAAGACGTGATATCGGTAGACCGCTGGCCCGGCGGTCGTTGCTGTCACGGTCAAGCCATCGCCGGCCCAGGCCAGTGTGGTCGTCACCGGGCGTTGCGGGCCGGCATCGACGTCGCCACTCCCCGCGCTGCCCACGAGAATCTGCCCATCCTGCAAAGCAAAGGCCGCGTCAACGAACGTGAACGTCCCTCCCACGCGCTCCTGAAAATCCCGGCCCGCCCACGACCAGACGTGCAACATGTGCCAGCAGGTCTGCTCGCCGCACGCGATCTCGGTGAAGACCAGGTCCGCCAGCCCATTCTGCGTCACGTCCGCCGTACCGATCAGGTTGAGGCCGAACCAGACGCCCGGCGTGTAAGTGTAAAGCGTGCGCACCGTCCCCTCGCGGCAGGAGTAGATCGCCAACGTGCTTTCGAGTGGGTACGTATCAGACAACGGGTTGATGAACGCGACAACGCTATCCGTGTTTCCATCGCCATTGAGATCGGCGCGAGCGAGCGTCTCACCCGACGCAGCCTTAGCATGCCAACCACCTAGCAATGCCGGGATACGCTTCGGGTCGCCGCCATCGGCCAGATACACGCGCACGGTCTCGACGTACTCGTCGAACGCTGCCGGACGCGCCGGGAACGCCACATCGCGGCGCGGCGGGCACAGATCGACAGCGGGCGTAGGAGATAGCAATAACGTCACAGAGACGGGCGCAGCCGTGTGTACCGGCGTCCGCTCTGGGATCATCACAGGCACAGAAGGCGCGGAACGATTGCATCCACACAGGATGCCCGCTGCTCCCAAAAGCAAAATCCAACGCCGCAACATAGGCCCTAGTATAACCGCCGTGCAGCGAACGGCAACCACCAGCAAAGCTGACCTTCCGGAAAACTTGCCATACCAGTACAGCTTCTCGGAAGGCATCTGCATCAAATTCGGCAACTTTTGCGTGACACAAAGCCTAGTTGCACATACTTCTGCGTTGTGATACAATAACTCTAGCGAACAGAATTCATTGATGCGGCATGTGTCGCAAAGTGGAACGGAAGGAATACTCGATGGAGTATGAACACATCCCCTCAGAGCGGATCGCACAGTGGGCGACCACGATTCGAGAGCATGGCCTTGCAGATGTGGCGCTCCCGTTTCTGAACGTCCTTCAGATGTGGGGATTTGTAGGTGGACAGATGCTCTGGATGTTGGCCCCCTTTTTCGGCGAGCGCCTCGCCCCATTCGCCGAGGCGCTGGAACAACCGGAAACGCTGCGCCAGCTTGAAGAACACTTACGCGCGGGTGAGGTGCAGTAAATGATCAACCAGACCCTGATGCAGTTGATGGCCTTGGGACTTATCTTGGCAGCGGCGATTGCTTTTGCGCTCTACGGGATGCGCTATCGCAACCAGTCGCCGCCAACGCGCCCGATGCCTGTCTTTCGCTCCCTGGCAGATGAGGTCGGGCGCGTGGCCGAAGAAGGCGCGTCTATCCATGTAGCGCTCGGTAATGGCAGCCTCATCGGCGACGACGCGATGACGTCGGTGGCGGCGCTGCAAGGGCTGAGCGCGTTGCTCGATCTGTCGGCGGCTTACGACACGCCTCCACTTATCACCACCAGCGATCCCACCCTCTATCTGCTGGCAGGTGACTGGCTGCGGCGCGCCTACGCACGCCTCGGCAGCGTCGATCTCTACAAATCCGCAGCGGTGCAATTTACAGCGCCTTCTCCCATCACGTATGCAGCGACGGCAGCGACGTACCTCTCCGACGGCGGGATCGGCTCGAATGTGGTTTTAGGCGCTTTCACACAAGAGGCCACGCTGTTGACAACCGCCGCTGAAAGGCGTGGCATCCACTCCTCCGGCGGGACGGCATCGCCGCAAGGCCTGGGCGCGCTCTACCCGGCTCTGGATCAGGAACAACTGGTGATGGGCGAAGACATGTTTGCCGGTAGCGCGGCCGTGACGCAACGCTCTTCGGCATTAGCCAGTCTCGCGGCGCAGGATGTGTTGCGCTGGTTGGTAATCATCGGTATCCTCGGCGCGGCGCTGCTCTCATTCGCCGGGTTAGGAGGGGCCTAGATGTTCAAACGCTTTCTCCCAACAGTCGTGGCGATGCTCGCAGGAATCCTGGTCCTGCTTGGCTATCTGTTGCCGCTACCCTTCCTGGCGACGCTGCGCGACTGGATTTTACTGCGGTGGGCCGTGGTTTTGGCCGCTTTCGCCCTGATCGTGGCTTACTTAAGCCTGCTGCGTGTCCACCTGCTGCGATTGACCAGCGCCCGGAAAAAGAAGTTCACCAGTCTGTTGGTGATCGTATCGGCGCTCGGCACCCTGGTGCTGGTGCTCGTGCAGGGCGTCGAAGGCGTATGGACGCAACAGATGCTCACTGCCGTGCTGATTCCCGGTGAATCGGCGCTCCTGGCATTGACCGCCGTCACACTGATCGTGGCGGGGATGCGCATCCTGCGCGCGCGGCGCACAGCCGGCGCAGTCATCTTTGTGATCGCTGCAGGCATCATCCTGCTAACGACCGTTGCTTATAGTGTATACCCGAACGTTCTCGCAGTGCTCCGGCAGGGCGTCGACACCCTGGCTACGGCGGGAATGCGCGGAATCGTGATAGGGGTCACCCTGGGCGTCACGTTAACCGGCCTGCGGATTCTGTTAGGCATTGACCGGCCGCACAGCGATGAGTGAGTGTGAATATGGTCCGTTGTCCTAAATGTGGCAAGATGAATCAGGATAGCAGCCGCTTCTGCAATCAATGCGGCACAACGTTACCGCAAACACGCATTCGCTGCCCAGAGTGCGGGGTGATGAACCCAATCGGCAACATCTTTTGTAGCCGGTGCAATGCGCGCCTGCTGTCTACCGAAATGCAACTGCCCGAACAGCCCAAACCGGCAGAAGAACCCTCTGTCGGCGTGAAGGGCATTTCGCTCCCCACCTTGCCAACGGCCAAAGAAGGCGCGCTCGAGCCTGAGGAACTGCCGGACTGGCTTTTGGAATTAACGGAACAATCACTCGGCAAGCCAGCCAAAACCGCAGGTGTGGCAGAGCCGGCAACGACAGATCAATTCCCGGACTGGCTCTCCGATCTTGCGGATGATGACGCAAACTCTGGCGTCGCCAATTATGGCACCGAGGCGACGCCAGACGTCTTTACCGCAGATGAGTCTGCTACGGCGGAAGCACCCGCGCTCTCCGAATTGCCCGACTGGCTCTCTGATCTGACGGGCGATGTCTCCGCGCCGGAGGAAGCCGTCCCGGAAGAAGCTGCCAGTACAACGCCGGATTGGTTGGCAGATCTGCTTGAAGAGGACGCCATCGAGACCGCCGAAGTAGAAACCAAAGCAGAAAAAGTAGGGGAGGAATCGATCCTGGAAGCATTGCCCGATTGGCTCTCCGATGTAACGCCCGAGGAACCCGTCGTCGCGTCGCCGGTAGACATTTTCGACTTAGCGCCGCCTCCATCGACGTGGGAGGCCGCATCGCCAACTGAAACAGCGCGCCGTTTGCCCGACATCGCCGCAGAACCACACGCGGAACTCCCGGACTGGCTGCTCGCTTCTGCCGTCCCGGCTCCCGCGGACGAGGCGTCCGTCTCACAGCCACTACCCGAGTGGTTGTTGAAGAACGTCGAGGAACCTGCGCCAGATGAGGAAACCGGCGGGCTACCCAGCGCGGGCCAATTCCCCGACTGGCTGATGAAAAGCGCTGAACCGGGCGCTGTCGCGGCTGCACCGCGTGTCCCTGCTCCCCCACGTCCTGAGCCGGTGAAGGCTCAGGAGCGCGCTCGTCCGGCAGTGGAAGCAGCTCCCGCCCCCCGGTCAATCTTGGAACCAGACGAGCCTGCGCCTGAGGCAAGTGCACCTGAGACAGACGAGCCAGATTGGCTCCTGGGGATATACGACGACGAAGTCGAACCGCAAGCTGCTGCCTTCATCACGGAGCCAGAAGAGAGCGCCGAAACAGGCGTACCGGATTGGCTCGCGGGTCTCTACAGCGAAGAAGACGCCGAGCCGCAAGCCGCCATCCCCATGGCAGAGACGGAGGAAATGGCGGCAGATGCAGGTGCGCCGGAAACAGGCGTACCGGATTGGCTCGCGGGTATTTACAGCGAAGAAGAGGCTGAACCCTTAGCTACCGTCTTCACTGCAGAGCCGGAAGTAGAAATCGCGCCCGAAACGGCCGTGCCAGATTGGCTGGCGGGCATTATGATCGACGAACCTGTTCCGGCAGAACCTCAAGCGCCCCCTGAGGATGAAGCAGCAACGCTTGAGATGGGCGTCCCCGACTGGCTGGCGGGATTGGAGACGGAGGCGCCCTCCGCCGAGGAAAAACAGCCGTCGCCCTTTGCCGCAGATAGCGCCATCTTCACCGAAGCCGCCGCAGAGGAAGCCCCGGCCGGCCCGCCTGCCACGCCAGACTGGCTCAAAAACGTGACGCCGGTAGATGAAGAGCTGGCGCTGAAACCGGCACAACCTGCTTTCGTTCCCGGTGAAGCGAGCGTAGATGTGTCGGAAGAAGAATACGAGGCGCCGGTGCTCGAAGGCGGCGAAATACCAGACTGGCTCAAGGGACTGTCTCCTACTGCGCCGAGTCCGGTTGAGGAAGAGGCCGCATTTTACGAACGTGTGTCCGAAGACGAATCCCTGGTGCGGGCTGAAGTGCCGAGCTGGCTGCAAGGACTGCGCCCGCCGGGAACCGGGCCTTTGCCACCCCTGCCCGAAATGATGGTGCCGGGCGCGGAAGTTCCTCTGCCCCAAGAGGGTGGGTTGGTCCGTGCGGAGATCCCCGATTGGGTCCAGCAATTGCGTCCGTCGCCTTCGGCCGAAGGCGAGGCCGGCGAGAAACACGTGCTCGAACCGGCGGAAACAGAAGGCCCGCTGGCCGGTCTGCGTGGTGTATTGCCGGCCGGATTGTCGATAGATATACCCACAGATTTCCAACCTGCACCGCCGCCAGCGATTCCGGATTCCATCGTAGCTCAGGCGCAACTCTGGCAAAAACTGCTCGAACAACCCCGCAGCGTACAGCGCCCGGTCGCGCAGCACCGCGCCCGTTCGGGCAGCGGGCAGTTGGCAACGCGCTTGATCGTGACCGTGATTCTGCTTGCCGCGACGGTGCTCGGACTGCTAGGGATTAATCTACCGCTGTCGCAGGCTATCAGCCGCCCGCACATCGAGCAATTCAGCAAGGCCATCGATGCACTAGAAGCAGGGACTATGGTAATCGTCGCGGTGGAATACGGCCCGGCAGAAGCAGGTGAAATGACGAACCTCGCCAGGGCGGTGATGCAACATCTCGCAGATCGCAACGCGCGGGTCATGATGGTGAGCACGTTACCCGAAGGGGCCGGGCTGATCCAAAGTCTACTCGAACCGCTGGCGCTTGCCAATCTTTTACCGGCGCGGCAGACCGCCTATTTGCCCGGTTCATCGAGTGGGGTGGCCCAGTTTCTGACCGAGCCATCCGAGGCCAGGATGATCATCGTCCTGGCGGGCCGGGGTGAACGCTTACGCTGGTGGGTGGAGCAAAACAACGCCACACAGGCGCTGCCAATGGTTATAGGCGTCAACGCGGCGACAGCGCCGTTGTCGATGCCCTATCTCGAGACATCACCGGTGGCAGGCTGGCTGGTGGGGTTACCTGATGTGGTCGCCTACCAGGAATTCCGGGGATTGACCAGCAGCATCCTCGCCAGCCAACTCGATGCGCTGATGCTGGCGCATTGGGCGGCATTGGCTTTGCTGCTCTTCGGTCTGTTCTACTACTTAGCTTTGGGCAAGAAGGGGGCCTCCTAACGTCATGGGCATCGACATCATTGGCTTGATTGTGGGCGCGGTGGTGACGTTGGTCATCTTCAGCTATTTACTCGGCGACAACGTTCTCTACCGCTGGATGTTGGCTTTGCTGGTGGGCAGCGCTGCGGGTTACGTGATGGGTGTCGCCGTCAATGTAGTGTTGCTCGATTGGTTCATAGCTGCCCGCGAGGCGGATACGTTGGCCACGCAAATCATCTACTTCGTCCCCATCTTCTTGGGCATTCTGCTGCTCTTCAAGAGCTTCTCTGCCTCTAAATTACTGGGCCGCTTGTCCGTACTTGGCAATATCCCGATGGGCTACTTGCTCGGCGCGGGGGCGGGCGTGGCGGTTGGCGGGGCGCTGTTGGGGACGTTGATCCCGCAAATTGCGGCGACCGGTGCGGCGATGACGTTGGATGACCCACCCTGGGGACTGCTACGCGGCATCGTGATGGTAGGCGGAATGATTGCCGCGTTACTCGTCTTTTCCCCGCGCGCGCTCAATAAAAATGGCGCGACCAAGACCAGCGCCCTGTGGTTGCGCCGCACCGGTGAATTCTTTATTATCGTTGCGCTGGCGGCCGCCTTTGCCGGCGCCATCACAACGGGACTCACACTGTGGGTCGAACGGTGGTCGGTGTTGATCAGAACGGCGCTTTCGCTCATAGGGGGCTGATAGATGGCTGATGAGCGCACCATAGAATCTATCCTCGTCGCGGATTGCGGCACAGTCTTCACCAAATTGCTGCTCCTGGAAAGCGTGGACGGCGGGGCTGCCGGGCAATCCTATCGCTTTGTGGCGCAGGCAGAGACGCTAACGACGGTCAATCCCCCCTGGAATGACCTGAGTGTGGGTGTAGTTAACGCCCTCGAAGAACTTGAGCAGATCACCGGACGCACGCTTTATGGAGCAGGACGCTTGCTCACACCACAGCGCGGATTAGAAGGGGTGGATGCCTTCGTGGTCATTTTGAGCGCGCCCGAACCATTGAGCCTCGTTATCGCCGGATTAGTGCGGGAGATGAGCCTGGAAAGCGCGCGCCGCGCCGCCAGCGGAACGTACACCTCGATCAAAACGATCCTATCGCGCGAGGGGAGCCTCAATTCCCCGCAGGCGACGTGGTCGCGCACGGTGCGTGACATTGCGCCCGACGCGGTACTGTTGGTCGGCGGCGTCGATGGCGGGGCGCGCCGCCCGGTGATGGAGCTGGCCGACGCCATCGCGTTGGCCGCTTCGATGTTGGAGCGCGACCAGCGGCCGGTGATGCTCTACGCCGGGAATGCCGAGTTGCGCCCGCATATCACCAAGCTAATGGGCGACATCACGCACGTTGAGGTCGTGAACAACGTTCATCCCACGGTCGATACCGAGCACTTGGGGCCGGCGCAAAATGCATTGGAACAGCTCTACATCGACGAGCGCATGAATACAGCACCGGGTGCGGAAACTCTGCTCACCTGGAGTCGTCTCCCGTTGCTGCCTACGGCGACCGCTTTCGCGCGCGTCGTGAACTACCTCTGCCAGCGTGAGGGCAACACCGACCGTGGCGTCTTGGGTATCGACGTAGGTGCAGCAACGACGACGGTAGCCGCCAGCTTCGAAGATCGCTCGTATGTGACCATTTACGACAAGGGCATCGCTTACGGCCCGCTAGAGTGGGTTCAGGAGCACGGCACCGCGCCATTGCTGCAGTGGCTACCCGAAGAGATCGACGAAGAGGAGTTACTGATCTTGTTATACAACCGCCAGTTGCGCCCCTGGACCGTGCCACAAGACCCGCGCGAGTTGTGGGTGGAGCAGGCCGTCGTGCGGGAGATGCTACGTTCGGCGTTGGAAATGGCCCGGCCAACGTGGGATGCCGGTAAGGTCAGCGCGGCGCCGGGCATGTTGCCGGGCGTCGATCCCATTCTCATCTCCGGCGGTGGATTGGTTCATATGCCGCGTCCCGGGCAAGCGCTGTTGATCACCTTGGACGGTCTCCAGCCAACCGGTATTTCTACCATCCTGTTGGACGTCAACCGCGCTGCCCCGGCGCTAGGGGCGGTAGCCGGTCTCAAACCGTTGGCCGCGGCCTCGGCGATGGAATCGGGGACGCTCGTCCCCTTGGGAACCGTGATCTCGCCGCTGGGCAAGGCGCGTCCGGGCGAGGTAGTGATGCGGATGCGCATCACGTATGAGGATGGCGGCACGCTGAACGTCGAAGCACGTTACGGCGACATTGAAATCTGGCCGCTGCTGCCGGGGCAGAAAGCGACGCTGGAACTGCGCCCCAACCGGCGTTTCGATGTGGGCCTGGGGCTTGGACGCGGTGGGAAGGTGCAGGCCATTGGGGGCCTGGTGGGGTTGGTCGTGGATGCTCGCGGACGGCCTCTGGTCCTGCCCGAGGATTCAGACCGCCGGCGGCGCGTGCTGCACGGATGGATTTGGGACGTGGGAGGTTAGGATGTTCATCCCTTATAGTATCGTCAACCCCCTGACAACAGTGCGCATCCCCCGGCGGTTGCCGCGTCCTGGTGAGTTACTAATACGTCTCGGCGAGGCGGTCGAACCGGCGCGGGTTGTCGCGCAGACGGTGAAACCCGCCGACTTCTGCATTATCGACGTAGCCCGTGAGTTGAACGTGCCGGTCAAAAAAGTCAAGGAATATCTGAAGGTCACGCGCGGCGCGGCAGTCGGCGAGGGCGACGTACTGGCCTCACGCGGCGGCCTGGGCGGGCAGGTGTGCCGTGCGCCCATCAACGGCTCGATTATGGGCAGTGGACGTGGGCGGCTGCTGTTGGAGGCCGATCCGCAGACGGTTCACGTTGCGGCATTGGTTCCTGGCCTGGTTGTTGAAGCCTCAGCGACAGAAGGCGTCGTCATCGAAGCGACCGGCGCGTTTATGCAGATGGGTTGGGGAAACGGGAAGGAAGCCTTCGGCGTATTACGGGTCGTGGTGCGTGCGCCGCGCCATCCTATCCGCACCAAGCACATCGACGCTGCCGCTCAAGGCGCGATTCTGGTCGGAGGGTCACATTTCGATGAGGAGACGTTGGAACAGGCCATCGAGATGCAGGTGCGTGGGATGATCGTGGGTGGGATTCCACCGTCCATGATCCCCCGGCTCGAAGCTGTCGAATTCCCCATCGTGACCACCGAAGGCATCAGCACAGCGCCGATGTCCCAGGCGTTTTTTGATCTATTGCGGTCGCTGGATGGGCGCGAGGTGTCGGTCAGCGGGCGGATGCGCCATCGTTGGGAGACTGAGCGGCCTTACGTGATGGTCCCCATGCCGGCGCGCGGCGCTACGCCCGTGAATCCAGAAGCTCCGCTGGTGGTCGGGAGCCGCGTGCGCGTCTTGCGTGGGCCGTACACGGGGACGTCGGGTGTGGTGTCCTCCATCCCCAAAAGCCTGATTCAATTGGAAACCGGCGCACGCCTACCGGGCGTGCAAGTCGATCTGGGCGGTAAGGAGTTCGCGTTGGTACCATTTATGAACCTGGAACGGCTGTTGTGATGCACTTTGGTATACGGGCAGGAAGAGAGGGGAGCTAAGCTTAGCTCCCCTCTGTTGTTAAACCGCTTGGCCGATTAGCTGCTCGCTTTCATGACGAGGGGCAAGAAGATGTCATACGAGGTCTTTTGCACCGTGACCACAATTTCCTGCATCACCGTCCCACACCCATTCGTCACCGTGAGCGCCACGGTGTAGGTACCCTCGCTGGCGTAGATGAAGGTCGGGTTGGCATCTGTGCCGCCCCGCACGCCTGCGCCGCCGAAGTCCCAGGTGTAGATGATCGGTTGGCTACCCGTCACCGTCGCGGTGAAGTGCATCGTCGCACCAAGCTCCACCGGGCTGTCGCTGGTCAGGGAGATGATTTCTACAGCCTCACAGGGCACGGTCAAGGTGACCGGGATAGTGATCTGTGGATGGGCGGGATCGTTACTGGAGATGATGAGCGTGGTGGTGTAAATACCAGGCGTCAGTCCAGCCGTATCGAAGAGCGCGGTTGCCAGATCGTAGTCGCCCGGCTCGGTGATGATGGGCAATCCCAACACAGTTTCCCACTCTACCGTTAGCCAGGCAACGTCGGGATCCATCAGCAGCTGCCAGACCAGATTCGCCGTGCCGGTGTTGCTCACGGTGAGGTAGTGTGTAGCGGTCACGCCTTCGGTGAGGGTGATCTCAAGTGTGGGCGGCACAACCTCGATGTGCGGAAGCTGCGGGAACGTTCCGAACATCCAGGTGTAATCCCGGCGCATCGAGACTTCTTCCACGAAGCCCGCCGCGTCCAACGTGACGGCATAGCCATCATCAAGCGAGAGCGCCGTGGTCGGTGTAAAGGTGACGATGGTGCCGGTGATGTTGATGGTGCCATAGATGTCGTCTACGGCAGTATCGACGTGTTGCGCGAAGCCGAAGTCGCCCGCCACCGGTCCGGCGGCTAACCCTTCTACCGCGAAGGTGGCGGTGTTAATCAGCGTCGTCTTGAGGTTGCGGTTGAAGGTCACGGTGATGGGCGCATTGACGTCCCAGTCCGTGCCACCGGCGGCGGGATAGTGGTCGATCACCAGGGGGTCGCGCCAGTTGTGGATGACGTTGTTAACCACCATGACACCGGTCTCCCCGTAGTCTACGGTCAGATCGCGGTTGGCAAGGTCCTTGATAGGCCCCCAGTTCTCCACCGTATCCCAGTCGCCGCGCGTGTACTTGTACTGCAACACCGCGCCGTCACTAATCGTGGCCGTGTAGGCCCATTGTGTCGCCGAGAGCCGGGTGATGGGTTGCGCACCGGGACTCCAGACTGCGCCAAACGCTTCGGCGCTGTCACCGGCGATGTAGATGGTGGCGGTTGCGGGGGTGTAGGCGGGCACGGTGACGTTGAAGACCACCTCCACCATCCGCGCCTCGGCAATGGCGGAGGCTTCATTGGAGAGATCGGATTCGTTGAAGTGGATGTCGAGGGCCGAGACGGTGTAGGTGTAAGTCTTGCCGGTGGTGACACTTTCGTCGCGGAAGGTGATAGCGGGGGCCTGGATGCGCGCGACTTTGATCGCATCACCCGCCGTCTCTCCTTCCCCGTAGCGATACAGCTCGTAGGCGTAGAGATCGGCGTCGGCGACGGCATCCCAGGCCAGCGCGATGTGGCCCACGCTCCAGCCGGTCACGACGAGGTTTTGCGGGATGGCGGGCGGCGTGGTATCCGCTGACGGGAGGACGTGCAGCAAGCCCGGCGTGACGACGGCGGTGGCATCGATGAGGCCGCTGCGGTCAGCGTAGACCCACTCGCGCCCGGCGGTGGTGGAGTAGCGGTAGAGATAGTAGTATTCACCGGCAGCTTCGGGCGTCAACTGGGCGGCAAACTCATCGTTGTTGCCAGCGTTGCCGTTAAATCCGGCGTCAAGCCATAGCGTCCACTCTGCCGGGGCAGCGGCCACCGGGCCATAACCCAACTGCGCGATGAGGCCCGGCGCAGCGCCCGGCGCAGGGGTCACGCCCGCGATGTAGACCTGCCCGTAGATATCCTCTGTAGGCGTGATGCCTACCGTGTGCGTGATCTCGTCAGGCCATTGCAGATTGGCCCAATCGATACTCGCGTGGGGCATCCCCATCGCCTCGTTGGAAGCCTCGCTGATCAGCAACGTGGCGTCGTCGCGGCTGTAGATGACGTAATAGTAGTTCCGCGCATTGATCAAGCCGGTGTCGGTGTACACCAGGTTCGCGGTATTCGCTACGAACGCGTAACCGCCCCCGCTCACCAGGCTGCGGTAGATGTCGTAACTGTCGGCGCCGGTGGCTGCACTCCAGGAGAGTGTCAGTTCGCCATCGCCTTCAACGATAGCCAGATCGACGACGGCATCGGGTGGCGTTTCGAGCGTGCCGCTCAACACGAGCAGCGCCCCGCTCATCGTCGGCACAGCGGTGATCGTGAGAACGCCGGAGCCATCAACGGTGTAGACGGCGTCGCCGTTCAGCACATCCACAAAGGTGGCGCCCGCCGGCAGGTAGCCGCTGACGTCCAGCGCCGCATCTTGAGCAGCGGTGTGGCGATTGGCAACCACCAGGGCCGCGTCGGAGTTGTCCGCCAGCTTGCGCCCGTAGCCGTACAGCATCGCGTCATCGTCAACGAGCAGCGTGGTGAAGTCGCCGGTACGCAGCGCGGGATGTGCGTTGCGGGCAGCGATCAGCAGCTTGTAGTAGTCGCGGAGCGCGTCCTGTCCGGTCTGCGTTTGCAGGTGGGTGTAGAAAGGCGTGCCCGTCTCATCCAGCCAGGGGAAGGGAAGGCGGTTGTAGGGATCGTCTTCCCATTTATCGCCGGCGTAAGCGACGGGGCCGACCAAACCGACTTCATCGCCGTAGTAGATGGTGGGCGCGCCGGGCATCGTGATCTGCAACAACGCCACACCTTTGAGCCGCGTGATTGCGTCACTCCAATCATAGAGTGGGTTTTGGTAGAGCGTGGGGTCGTTGAGGTGCGCGTTGTGATCCAGCAGGAAGAGAGCGCGGTTGGTGTCGTGACTGCCGAGCAGGTTCATCATCGCGTAGAAGGCTTCTTCTGGATAGCGCTCCTGCAAGTAGCGCAGGCGTTCTTCGAGTTGTGAAGGCGTGATCGGGTTGAGCGGACCCGCGGAGCTGCCGGAATTGAAGTCGTTGTCGGTGAAGGGGCTGTCGCGCCAGAAACTCATAATGGCCGACCCGAACTGGTAGTTCATCGAGGCGTCCCACTCCGGCTCCAGGAGCCAGGGGGTGGAGTTGCCCCACTCCTCGCCCACCATGTAGCTTTCGGGATCGATGGCCCGCACGACGGCGCGGAAGCCCTCCCAGTAGTCGTTGGTGGGATCGTTGGTCGCGCCGGAGTCCACGTCGGCGGCGACATCGAAGCGCCAACCGGCAGCCCCGTGGTTGATCCAGTAAGGCGCAATCGAGTCATTGCCGCCCTCCCAGATCATGTCGCGCACTTCGGGGTGTGTGGAGCGCATCCGGGGGAGGCTATCATAGCCCCACCAGCTCTCGTAGACCGCCGCGTTGGGCGTGCCATCCGAGCCGACGCAGATGCCCTCGCCGGGTTCCACGTCTTCGAAGTAGTACCAATCGCGGTAGGGGGAATCGATGCTCTCGCACGCGCCCACAGAGTCGTAGCGCCCGTAGCGGTCGAAATAGATGCTGTCGGAGGAGGCGTGGTTGAAGACGCCGTCCAGCACGATCTTCATATCGCGCGCTTCAGCCGCAGCGATCAGGGCGAGGAAGGTGTCGAGATCACCGAAGTTGTCGTCGATGACGCTGAAATCGGTGGTATCGTATTTGTGATTGGAGGGTGACTCGAAGACAGGGTTGAGATAGAGGATGGTCACGCCCAGATCATCCAGGTAATCCATCTGGTCGATGATGCCCTGGAGATCGCCGCCGTAGAAGTTCTGGCCCCAAACCTGTGGGCAGTCGCCCTCAGCATCACGCGGATCACAGAGCGGCGTGTTCCAATCCTCGCCGGTGGAGCGGACGATGGAGCCGCCGGGGATGTCATAGTGGAATTCGCCGGCTGCGTTGTTGTTGGTTGGGTCGCCATCCCGGAAGCGTTCCGGGAAGACCTGGTAGATGACGCCGTTTTTGACCCAATCGGGGGAATCGAAGGCGGGATTGTAGACGGTCAACTGCCAGCTATTGTCCGGGGATTCGGCGAATGTGCGGCCCCAACCACCGGTGCGCGCGCTGTCATCTTCGTAGTACGCGGTCGCCGTGCCATCAATGGCAATGAAGCGATACCAGTAGATGGTAGGTTCCATCCCCGTGTCGAGCGTGGCTTCCCACCACTCGTAAACGCCATCATCGGCGGCCAGAGCCATATTCAACATTATCTGCACGTTGTTGCGGTCATCCCACAGACGCACTCTGGCGCCGGTCAGATCGCCGCTGGCCGCGCGCAGACGCAGCGTGACCGCAGTGCCGAGCGTCACCGCGCCGGTAGGCGTGCGATAGAGAGGGTCGCGGCTGTTGTGGCCCAGGTCCGACCACCAGATGTTGTTGTCGTGGCTGGCCTTTTCAGGGGGTGGCGGGGCGATAATCGCCAGCCGCCCGGTGCGCCCATTCAGCACGAAAGAGACCACATCGCCGTCGCTGGCAACGGTGAAGGGGATGGTAGAACCGTTGATAGAACGACCATGCCCGCCCACCTGATTGCTCCAAGTGTCGTTAGTGACCTTGCCCTCATAATTGCCGGCATCTAGCGGCGCGTTGAGGATGAAAAGGTCGTTCCCTAGCGGGGTCATTTCCGTGGCCGGATTGTTTGGGCTCCACCCTTGCCAATCGCCCACGGCGGTAAACGTGGTGGGGAACGTATCGCCGAGTGCATTGGGGATGTTTTGCTGTGGATAGAAAGGCCAGCCCGCGTCGGCGCTGCGATCATTGGTGTCGTAGGTGAACTTGACGGTTTGGTCAGACGCGGTAGTGATGACCCAGGCATTTTGGGGCATGGTGTTGTTCCACGTACCACATTCGAGCACCTTCCACTCGGAACGTCCGGCGGCAGCAATCGCTACGTCCCGCGAGAAGATGCCATCGCCGCCCAGAAGATCGCCATTCGTGCCACCGTCGGACAGTGGGAGAGCAGCGTTGTCCCAGCCATTGAAACCGCCCGCCACACACCAGTCGCCAGCGGCAGGGGTGTCGTGCTGGGTGACGGTGACGCGGCTGGTATTGGTATCCAGCAGGAAGACAACGGTTTCACCAGCGACGGTTGTGGTGAAGTCCAGATTGCCGGCGTCGGTGGAACGGCCCTGCAAGCCGTAGGCGTTCCACGTGCCGGTTTCCGTGACCTTGCCGATATAGCTGCCCGCAACGGCGATTTGCAGTTCCAGACGATAGAACCCGCCGCCCATATCTTCCATCAGTGTGGCGGGGTCGTCGTTGGTCCAACCGTTGAAATCGCCAACGGCAGTAAAGGAAGTTGGCAAGTCATCGCCCAACGAATGGACGACGTTTTGCGTCGGATACAGCATCGCGCCCGCGTCGGCGCTGTAGTCATTGGTGTCCAATTGGAAAATCACGGTTTGATTGGCCGCCGTGGTGTAGGCCCAGGCATTGCCACCGGGCGGAGCGCCGTTCCATGTGCCACATTCGACCGCTTTCCATTGGTGGAGCCCGGCCGCGGCGTAGGTATGGGCCAGCGCATACACCCCATCGCCGGCGATCAAGTCGCCATGCGTGCCGTCATCATACAGCGGGGTGCTGCTAGTGTCCCAGCCGTTGAAGTCGCCGGCCACGCACCAGTCGCTCTGCGCGGCCTGCGCCATACGCGACGCAAATGTGGACGGCGCAGGTGCGGTCAGCGCCGGTGCGACCGGCGTAGACGCGCCCAACGTCCCTATAAGCAGGGCCAATACCATCCATCCAGAGAAGAATCTGCGATACATCGTAACCCTCCTTTGCTAAAAAACTTGTTTTCGATCTACTGGGACTACGCAAGCTGCTTGACTTGCTGAAGCATCCCGTCGACAATTTGCTCCGGCGTGGCGGGCAGCATAGCGTCCTGGAAGTGGAGAATGCTCATCACGGTCATATCCATCACCATCGTCATGATGTCGATGCCGATGGCTTCGCTGCCGTCCGTCTCACCGCCGCCCATCGCCTGGCCCATCCCCTCCGCGATTTGCCGGTACATCGGCCCGAAAACAACTTTGCCGCGCGGGTCTTCCATCCAGTCACGGATGGTGGATTCCCGGTTGAGCAGCGAAGGCAGGACTTGCGTGGAGCGCAGTGTGACGGTCTGCGTGCAGCGAATGTCCGCCGAAGAAGCGCCGATCAGAATGTCGAACTCCCCATCCTCGGCGACCCATTGCCCATAGCCAGGGTGCCAGTAAGCGAACGCGCGGAAATCGAGCGGGATAGTCACGGTCTTGGTTTCGCCCGGCTGGAGTTCGACCTTGGCGAAGCCTTTCAATTCCTTGTGCGGGCGGACTAGCGTAGATTTGTGATCGTGGACGTAGACCTGCACCACTTCCTTGCCCGCCACGGCGCCGGTGTTGGTCACGTCTACCGACACGGTCAGGCCGTCGGTGTCCTTGAAGGTCGAGGCTGAGACGGTCGCGTTGCTGTAGGCGAAAGTCGTGTAGCTGCTGCCGTAGCCAAAGGGGAACTGCACGGGGATTTGCTTGGCCTCGTAATAGCGATAGCCGATGAACAGCCCTTCGCCATAGGTCACTTTGCCATTTTCGCCCGGATAGTTGATGTAAGCCGGCGTGTCGGGCAGTTTCACCGGGAACGTCTCGGCCAGCCTGCCGCTCGGATTGACCGTGCCGAAGAGCACGTCGGCAATCGCGCCGCCGCCGGCCTGGCCCATCATCCAGGCTTCCAGCACGGCAGCGACGTGGTTGATCCATTCGCCCACCGCCACCGCCGAGCCGTTGTTGAGGATGACGACGGTGTTGGGCTGCGCGTTGCCCACCGCCTTGATCAGCGCGATTTGCTGCGCGGTCAGGTCGAGGTCGGCGCGGTCGTAGCCTTCGGACTCCTTGTAGGTGGGCAGCGCAATGTAGAGCAGAGCCACATCCGTATCTTTGGCGACGTTCACGGCCGCGTCGATGAGGTCCTGGCGGAACGCATCATCGGCCGGGTAGCCCTCGGCGTACAGCAGTTCGGCATCCCCTGCCTGCTGCTGTAGCTCGTCGAATGGGATGGCGACCAGCGTGGGATTGATGTGCGAACTGCCGCCGCCCTGGTAGTGCGGCGTTTTGGCCGCGCGCCCGATCACGGCGATGCGCTTGAGGCCCTGCCGCAAAGGCAAGACGCCATCGTTCTTGAGCAGCACCATCCCCTCGGCAGCGATCTTGCGGGCCAGCGCTTGGTGCGCCTGCGGGTCGAACGCCGCGCCTTTGGGTGTCTCCACCGCTTTGTAGACGATTCCGAGGATGCGTCGCACGGCTTCATCCAACACCGCTTCATCCAGCGCGCCATCTTGCACGGCCTGGATCACAGCCTGTACGCGACCCGGCTTGGGACCGGGCATTTCCAGGTCGAGGCCGCCCTGCAAAGCCGCCACCCGGTCGTGAACTGCGCCCCAGTCCGACACCACCAGCCCTTCGAATTCCCATTCTTCCTTCAGCAGGTCTACCAGCAGCCAATGATGCTCGGAGCAATACGTCCCGTTGAGCTTATTGTAGGCGCACATCACCGTCCAGGGTTGGCCCTGTTTGACCGCTTTCTCGAAACCGGTCAGGTAGATTTCGCGCATCGCGCGTTCGCCGACTTCGGCGCTGATTGAGAACCGTTGGTATTCCTGATTGTTCAACGCGAAGTGCTTGAGCGAAGCGCCGACGCCCTGGCTTTGCAGGCCCACGATCAAGCTGGCGGCCAGTTCACCGCCCAGGTAGGGGTCTTCGGAGAAGTACTCGAAGTTGCGACCACACAGCGGGGTGCGCTTCATATTGTTGCCCGGCCCGAGCAGCACGCCCACACCGAGCGCATTGCACTCTGCGGCGAGCGCCTCGCCCATCTCGTGCAGCAGCTCGACGTCCCAGGTGCAGGCCAAGCTTGAGGCCGTGGGGAAACACGTCGCCGGGTGGCTGAGCGAACCAATCTGGCTGACGTCCATCGGATGGCGCACGCCGTGCGGCCCGTCAGACACCACCAATGTCGGCACGCCCAGATGCGGGATGGGCGTGGTCGTCCAGGGGCCTTCGCCCGTACACAGGGCGGCCTTTTCTTCCAGAGTCATTTGTTGGATAATCGATTCAATGTCAGGCATAGTCAACTCCTTTACTGTGATATGTGATGCAGTTTAGCATGGGCAGTATGTCGCCCAATTGCTTCAGAGTCTATCCGAAAATTGTCGCGGCGGCGCTGATAGGCTAAAGCCGCTTTCTTTGGGGGTGTTTTTGCGCGTGCGGGCGTAACCCGCACGCGCAAGAACACCCCTTAACCCGCGCCTTTAGGCGCAAAATGCTGTACCGATGAATTTTCAAATAGATTCTTAGTGTAATCCAATCCTGGACACAAGCCAACTGCCATCTGGACAAAAAGCGGCGAAGATGATAATCTATATCATAATCTAGCGCATCGGGGACGGCGGATTGTGATCCGCCTTAAGCGTTGAAGTAGGGCTATTTTATAGGAGGAGGACTATGCGCACGCTAATCAAAAACACAACTGCGGTGACTTTGGATGCGGATGACCGTATCTTATCCGACGTCGACATCGCGCTGGAAGACCGAGGCATCCTCGCGGTGGGACAAGCGCCGGCGGATTTTGTCCCCGACGAGATCATCGACGGGCGCGAGATGGTGGCCGTACCCGCGTTCTTCAACGCGCACTGCCACGCCGCGATGACGTTAGAGCGCGGCTGGGCCGAGGATTTGCCCTTCGAACGTTGGCTCGACGAGAAAATCTGGGTCGCGGAATCGGCCCTCGAAGCCGACGATGTGACCTGGGGGGCGACACTCGCCGCCGCCGAGATGATCCGCAGCGGCATCGTAGGCTTCGCCGATCACTACTTCTGGATGGACAAAGTCGCCGAGGTGGTGGCAGAATGCGGGATGAAGGCGCTGCTCGCGTGGTGCCACTTCGGCATTGGCGACGATAAGGAGGTCGGCAACGTCTCGTTCGAGGAGACCGTCGCCTTCGTCGAAGCGTGGGACAATGCCGCCGAGGGGCGCATCCACACGACGATGGGGCCACACTCGCCGTACATGGCGCCCACTGCTGTCCTGCGGCGCTTCGTCGCGGAGGCGCAGCGCCTCGGCGTGGGCGCGCACTTCCACCTGAGCGAGTCCGACGAGCAGGTGCGCGGCTCGCTGGAACGCCACGGCCTCACGCCGACGGCCTACGTCGCCGAATTGGGGTTGCTTGATTTGCCGCGTCCGGCCCTGGTCGCACACTGCAACGCCGCCACACCGGAGGATCAGGCGCTCCTCGCCAGGAAGGGCGCTTTCGTGGCCCACACCCCAAAAACCTACCATAAACTCGGCATGGCGATGCCGCCGCTGCCGGATATGCTTGCGCGCGGGGTGCGCGTGGGCCTCGCCACCGACGGTCCCGCCTCCAACAGCGACTTCAACATGCTCGAAATCATGCGCCTGACGGGCTTGCACTGGAAGGGCGCGCTGCGCAATCCCGAAGCCCTGCCGCGCACCCAATTGCTTCGCCTGACGGCGCAGACCTCGGCGGCGGCGGTGGGATTCCCGGAGAGCGGCGTCCTCGCGCCGGGCCGGCCCGCCGACCTGCTGCTGCTCGACACCACCGCCCCGCACTGGATTCCCCGGCACGACCTGGCGGCGGGCATCGTCTACACGGCGCATCCCGGCGACGTGGCCTACGTCTGGTGCGATGGCAAGCTGCTCTACCGCCAGGGCGAGTTCCTCACCCTGGATATCGACCGCATCCGCTGGGAAGCCGAGCGCCGCGCGTTCCGCATGGTGGGCCAGCCAATGCGGTCGTTGCGGGCGTATGCGGCGTGAGGCACGACCTGGATTAGGACAACAAACCGTTTTCGTCTAAATCTTCCCCGATGGCCCGGAACTGTTCCAACGCCGACTCCAAATCCTCCACAATTTCATCCGCCAGCACATCCGGCGCGGGCAGATTGGCCGTCTCTTCCAACGATTCGTCACGCAGCCAAAAAATGTCGAGGTTGACCTTGTCTCGCGCCAGCAGCTCGTCGTAGTGATAAGCCCGCCAACGCCCGTCGGGATTCGACTCCGTCCAGGTGGGCGTGCGGTCGTGGCGGTTGGCCGGATTGTAGCACGCCACGAAATCGTCCAGATCTGCGCGGGTGAGCGGGTTCTCCTTGAGCGTAAAGTGGGCGTTCGTGCGCAGGTCGTAAATCCACACCATCTCCGTGGACGCCGTCTCCCCGCCCGCGCGCCGGTCGAAGAAGAGGACGTTCGCCTTGACGCCCTGCGCATAGAAGATGCCCGTGGGCAGGCGCAGCAGCGTGTGCAGATCGCACTCGTGGAGCAGCTTGCGGCGCACCGTCTCCCCCGCGCCCCCCTCGAAGAGGACGTTATCCGGCACGACGACGGCGGCCCGCCCGTTGATGGTGAGGATGTTGCGCACGTGCTGCACGAAGTTGAGCTGCTTGTTGCTGGTCGAGGTCCAGAAATCCTGCCGCACGATGGTCTGCGCCTCGCGGCGGATTTCACCCTCATCCGTGATAAAGGTGACGCTGCTCTTTTTACCGAACGGCGGGTTGGTGAGCACCATATCGAAGTACTCGCCGGGATGTGACGCCAGCGAATCGTCCACGCGGATCGGCGAACGCCCGGCCTCGCCGGGGCCTCCGTTCGCGCCGATGCCATGCAGGTAGAGGTTCATCACACACAGCCGCGCCGTATTATCGACGATCTCCCAGCCGTGCAGCGCCGCGTGGTTGAGATGGTCGTACTGCGTGCGGTTGAGATGGTGATGTCTGGTGATGTACTCGTGCGCCGCGATGAGGAAACCACCCGTGCCCGCCGCCGGATCGCAAATCGTGATCCCCGGCGCAGGATGCATCACATCCACCATCGCCTGGATCAACGGGCGCGGCGTAAAATATTGTCCCGCGCCGCTCTTGGTATCCCTTGCATTTCGTTCGAGCAGTCCCTCGTAGATTTCGCCCTTCACGTCGATATCCAACCCGGTCCACGTCTCGTCGTCGATCAGTTTGATCAGGCGGCGCAGTTTAGCCGGGTCCTGGATGCGATTCTGCGCCTTGCGGAAAATGACGGGGATCAGGCCGGCGCCTTTGCCGAGTTCGGTGAGAATGGCGAGGTAGTGCTGTTCCAGCTCCGTACCTTCCAGTCCGCGTAGGCTGGCCCAGTTGTACGCGGCAGGGATGGCGCTGGGTTGTCCCCACAACTCCACCTGTTCCTGATCCATTTTGAGAAAGAGCAGATAGGTGAGTTGCTCGACGTAATCGCCATACGAGACGCCGTCGTCGCGCAGGACGTTGCAATAGTTCCATAGACGTTGGACGATGGTTGCGGATTCGGACATCATTCACGCTCCTGATTGAATGGATTCGGCGGTGCATCGGGATGCAGATCATCCACCCGCCAGCGCGCCGGGTTAGCAAAGATGTAATCTTCGATCCGCGTGTGCGATTCCGGCGTGCGCACAATATGTTCCCAATAATTGATTTGCCAGACCTTCCCGCCGGGCGTGCGCCGCATTTGATTGATGCGCCGCGTGATGGTAGATTTGAGATTGCCCACAATCGCCCCCACCGAACCCGATGGCGCACCGTGGGGCGCATCCGCCGTAACCGTAGGGGCCGTGGTAGGGGTAGGGGCGAGGCAACCCCCACCGGGTTTTGCTGGATCAGGGGTCTCCGTATCCCTATGCCCCATCGCGGTCACGGGCGGTTGTGGGGTTGCCTCGCCCTTACCACCGATATGCGATGCCGTGGACGGGGTGCCAGGGGTCTGTGCATCCCTATGCCCCATCGCGGTCACGGGCGGTTGTGGGGTTGCCTCGCCCTTACCACCGATATACGATGCCGTGGACGGGGTGCCAGGGGCCTGTGCATCCTTATTCCCCATCGCGGTCACGGGCGATTGTGGGGTAGCCTCGCCCTTACCGCCGATATACGGCGCCATGTCCGAAGCCAGGGCGAGGCAACCCCCACCGGGTTCTGTTCGACCAGGGGCCTCTGCGTTCTCAGGCATCTGTGCATAACGGGATGCCTGCGGGGTTGCCTCGCCCCTACGGTTACGGTCGTCGCCGCCGTCATCATCACCTTCATCCGTGATGATAATAATCCCGTGGATGTGATTCGGCATCACCACCCACGCGCCCAATTGCACGCGCGGAAAATGGCGCGGCATACGTTGCCAATACGTCGCCACGACGCGCCCGAACGGATTCAACACCATTTTGCCATCCACCACCTCGCCGAACAGACATTCACGCCTGTGCGTGCAGATCGTCACATAATAAACGCCGCACCGGGTATAATCGTACCCCTTCAGGCGAATGGACCGGCGATGATGGATTTGTGGATTGTATTTGTTCATGGCGTTCCTCCGTTATCGTACCCTATTGCGTGTTTACCGCGCGTACCGCGTCGTTGTCATTATCGTTGTCGTCGTTGTTGTCGTCGTCGCCGTAGGGGCGAGGCAACCCCGACGGCTTCTTGTCGACCACGGACCGGTGCATCCCCACGCCTCTACGCCTGAATGGATGGTTGTGGGGTTGCCTCGCCCTTCCCGCCGATGTGCAATGCCATGGCCGTGGCCGGGGCGAGGCAACCCCCACCACGTTCTGTTCGACCAGGGGCCTCTGCGTCCCCACGCATCATGTATAAATGGATGCGTGCGGGGTTGCCTCGCCCCTACACAACCCCAACCCCGTCCGTGTCCCCGTCCCCACGTCTCACCAACCGCCCGGCGAACGCCTCGCGCAGAATCGCCTGGCGCAGACGCGCGGCGCGGGCCAGATTTGCCTCCACGGCGGCCTCCACCTCCGCGACGACGGACAGGCGGCGTTCCACCTCGGCGACGATGCGGTTTTGTTCGGCGAGGGGCGGCAGGGGCAGAATCGCAGCATTTATGGTTGTTTGACTGACAGTATTTTGACCTGCGCTTGAAACCTTGTTTAGATCAATGTATTTGCGAACTCGGTCTGTGTGAAAATTCATTGTCAAGAATTGCGCTAATTCTGCAAAAGCCAAGCGAAAGCGGATAAAATGATCACAAAAGGTAATTGGTTCATCTGACCCAGTAAAATGAATAACACGTCCAACTAAATCTGGACTACCATTCACACGAATACACAACAAATCACCCTTCAGAAGCTTGTACTTCTCCACTTCATCCTCTTGTAGTTTAATCCTTCGTACATCACCAAACCTTATTGCTTCGCCATCCACAATATCAGCAAGCCGAAGAACTATAGTTGGAGTTCCGAGTTCAGATCGTCGCCTACCTGTGCCATTTTGAGATAGAATCGTTAACTGTTCCACCGTCGCCCACACCCACCCCTCCGGCAATTCCGGCAACCCCGACGTATCCGGCCCTGACGGTTCCACGTACCGTTTGCCGGGATTGTCCGCCATCCACCGGGCGCGACGTTCCGCCAAAATGCGGCGCAACAACACGTCGGCAGGTTCGTATGCACCGGCGCCGGCGTCGGTATCCGTAGGGGCGAGGCAACCCCCGCCAGGTTCTGCTGGATCAGGGGTTTCTGCATCCCCACGCATCTGCGCATACGGGGATGGTTGTGGGGTTGCCTCGCCCTGTCCACGGCATCGCATATCGGCGGTAAGGGCGAGGCAACCCCCGCCAGGTTCTGCTGGATCAGGGGTTTCTGCATCCCCACGCATCTGCGCATACGGGGATGGTTGTGGGGTTGCCTCGCCCTGTCCACGGTGCCACGTATCGGCGGTAAGGGCGAGGCAACCCCCACCAGGTTCTGCATGACCAGGGGCCTCTGCGTCCTCACACATCTTTGCATACGTGGATGCCTGCGGGGTTGCCTCGCCCCTACGTGATACGTCGTTGTCCGCGTCGTCCGTGCGGGCGCGATACAATGCCGCGTCGGTGGGGACCAACCGGCCTTCGCACGCCGCCTTCAACACGGATGCCTTGTACCGCGCCAGGTTGGCCTTGACCCGGTGCAGCGCGGCGACGGCGGCGTCCAGGCGCGTGAATTGGGTTTCGATGACGTCGACGATGCGGTGTTGTTCGGGGAGGGGGGCGAGGGGGATTGATTGGGCACGCACATCGCCATCCCTGACTGCCGGATAACTTGTGCCTCGCTGCAATTTACTCAAAGCGTTCAGGAAATCATCTGTGAGGGAATAGTAGAAAAGATACTTGGGTAAAATAACAGATTGCGAACGCAAAACAGAAAAGCCTGTTGAGGCGATTTGTCCATCATAGATATCCGGCACCAAAGCGATATTTTTTAGGTATGTCCGAACAGTCGAAAACAAAACATCGCCAGCCTTAACTGGCTGTTGTGCGCGTGAAGGAGCATCAGAGCCATAGTAAGTTTTAGGTTCTGCGATTCGATATGCTTGGTTATCAATGGAAGAAATATCCAAATAGGTAAATTGCCATTCAGGTGTTTCTTTTGGCTGAATTTTTCCGATAGATTGCGTTACTTCCCCAATCGTCGTCCACACCCACCCCTCCGGCAGCGGCGGGCGGTCGTCGTCGGGGGGCAGGGGCGACGCATTTCCAAGTGTCGCCTGGGATAGAGCGGTTTGTTTGGTTTTCATAGGTGATTTGTCCAGTGTCATCGGGCGGGAAATGCGTCGCCCCTACAGTAATGCGTCGTTCAATGCGTCTAGCAACGCCGGCAATTCGTCGCCAAATGCGCGTTTGGCGCTCAACCACCCGCCGCGCCGGAACAGTTCGCCGTATTGGAAATCGTGCGCGGTCACGGTCAGGTTCACGCCTATGGCTTCCGCGATGCGGTCCAGCCACCAGCGTTGCCCTTCGGTGAACGTCGTGCCACTCGCCTCTTGCGCTGCCAGCCATTCGGCGTATCGCTCGCGCACGCGCTCCGGGTAGGGGACCAGTTCGTCATCCATCTGCACGGCGTGGCGTACCAGCGAAACCAGATCGGTGAGCACCCGCTCGGCGCGCACGCCGCGCACTTTGTCCTTTTCCAGTTGGGCGTAGGCCTGCCAGAGCGATTCCGTCGTCCAGACGTGCGGCGGCTGTTCGATGCGCGCCTTGAGGTCTTCGATCTCGCGCAGCGTCAAGTCGCGCTGCCCGTAGGGTTGGCCGAAGAGGAGTTGCAGCGCGGTGATCTCGTCGCGGTTTGCTTCGAGGAACGCGCGGAACGAAGCCGTCAGTTCCCGCGCGCGCTCGGTGTCGGTCTCGCTGTAGCCGGCGTCGAGGAGCGCGTCCTGGCTGACTATGTCGATCGTCATCTCGGTGCGCTGTTGGACGTTCTGCAACTGCTGGCGCAGTTCGGGATCGTTGAACGGCTCGGTGGCCAGCCACATGGTCTCGGCCTGGGCCTGCGCGCGGTGTTCGGGCGTCGGCGCGACGTCCGGCCCGGCGAGCACCGCGGCCCGCGCCTGTACCACGTCGGGATTGATGGCGTCGAGCAAATCCGCCGCCAGCGCGCGCGGGGATTTGCCGCCGGTCAACACGGCGACCGCGGCCCGTTCGTCATCCGTGAGCACGGTGTCCAGCCGGGCCAGGCGCACCGCCAGCGATTCGAAGTCGTCCTCGTTGTAGATGCCCCAGGCAAAACGTTCCAGCAAATTCGCCAGGGAAAGTGACCGTTTGCGATCCACGCCGCCGGGGTCGATCTTGGGATGTTCGACGACGCCGACGGCATCCACGAGCACGAAGTGCGTCTTGCGCTGCGCGCTCGGTGTCACGCTCCGCAACTCGGTCTCGCTGACCACCCGCGTGCCGCGTCCCCGCATCTGGCGGAAAAAGTTGGCCGAGTTGACGTTGCGCATAAAGAGCAGGACTTCCAGCGGGCGCACGTCCGTGCCGGTGGCGATCATATCCACAGTGACGGCGATGCGCGGGTTGTAGCTGTTGCGGAAGTCGTTGATCAGGTCTTCGGGCTTCTTGCCGGTCACTTTGTAGGTGATCTTCTGGCAGAAAGCGTCGCCCTTGCCGAACACCTCGCGGGCGATGCGCGTGATCTCTTCGGCGTGATTGTCGTCTTTGGCGAAGATCAGCGTCTTGGGGACCTCGGCGCGTCCGGGGAAGATGTCCACCGGCAGCCGGTCGCGGTAGGTTTGCAGCACGGTGCGGATCTGGTCGGGCGTCTGCACCTGCCGGTCGAGGTCGCTCCCGGCGTAATCCAGGTCCTCGTCGAGTTGCTCCCAGCGTTCCGCGCGCGTCCGGCGGTCGCGCTTGCCCACCACCTCGCCGGTTTCCACGGTGCTGCCCGCCTCGGTGACGCGCGTGCGGATGCGATACACCCACCCGTCCACGTTGACGCCGTCGATCACCGCCTGCGCGTCGGTGTACTCCATCACCAGGTTCTGGTTGAAGAAACCGAAGGTCTGTTTGGATGGCGTCGCCGTCAGGCCGATGAGGTAAGCGTCGAAGTATTCCAGAATTTGCCGCCAAACGTTGTAGATTGACCTATGACACTCGTCGATGACGATAAAATCGAAATACTCGATGGGGAAGTTGGGATTGTAGACCACCTCGCGCGGCTGGTCGCCCAGAATGGCTTCGATCTCGGCCAGGGGGCGATCTTCCAGTTCCGGCGGCAGGTCCGGCTCGCCGCTCAGCATCGAAAAGAGGCGCTGCACGGTGGTGATGCAGACCTTGCTCACCGGATCGAGGACGTTGGACTGCATGTGCTGCACGTTGTACAGCTCGGTGAACTTGCGCCCATCGTCGGGCGTGGTGAACTGGGCGAATGCGTTGAACGCCTGCCGGCCCAGCGTGGTGCGATCCACCATAAAGAGCACCCGGTTCGCGCCCGCGTGTTTGATCAGACGATAGACGAAATTGACGGCGGTATAGGTCTTGCCGCTGCCCGTCGCCATCTGGATGAGCGCGCGCGGCTGATCCTGGGCCAGCGACATTTCCAGGTTTTGGATGGCCTGAATCTGTGCGGGCCACAGATCGGTCGTGATCAATGGCGGCATCGTCCGCAGGCGGGAACGCAACGTTTGCACGTGCACGGTGTATGGCGTGCGTGGGTTGGCGACAATGTCGTGCATCGCGTAGGGGCGAGGCAATCCCCACCAGGTCGTGGATGGTAATGGCTCTGCGCTCTCCGCGATACCTTCTCCTGCCTGATCGTGGCGGGATTGCCTCGCCCCTACAGGCGCCGTGGATGGTAATGGCTCTGCGCTCTCCGCGATACCTTCTCCTGCCTGATCGTGGCGGGATTGCCTCGCCCCTACCCATTCCACCAACGTTTCCGGCCGGTGGAACGCGAACACGCGGCGGCTGCGGGCGTCGGGATCGCGGTCATCGGCGAAATACGTCTCGACGCCGGTGGATACATAGCGGAAGGGCAGCGGATCGTGCCAGGCCAGCGGGCGCAGCGCGGGGGACAGGCCCTCGCAGTACTTCATCGCCTGCGGCTCCACGCCGCTCAGCGACGTTCCGGCAGGTTTGGCCTCGACGATGCCGATGGGACGTCCCTGGGCGAAAAGCATGTAGTCCACCTCGCCGGTCGTCAACGGGAACTCGCACACCGCTACGCCGAGGGCCGCGGTGCGGTTCATCTGCTGGCGGGTCTGCACCTGCCAGCCGGACGCGGCGAGCATCCGGTCGATGGCCTGTCGAGCTTCATCTTCGGGTGTAAGTATGGGCATCTGAACACCTCTTATCCCGCATGGTGTTCTCAGTGTAGTACAACCTGGGAGAAAAGACAAACGGGGTGGAATCATCCACCCCGTTTGTTTCGCTATCACCTTTCGATGACCCGCACAGGACTCGAACCTGTAACCAAGGGATTAAGAGTCCCCTGCTCTGCCATTTGAGCTAGCGGGCCAGCCCACATGCCCTTTGTTTATACCACAATCTACCCACTTGGCAAGCCTCCGGCATCCAAGTGAAACCAAAACGCCCCCACAGAACAGTGGGGGCGCTCGGTCGGTAAGGTTTACGCAGCAGCGGGTTCCTCGATAACAACAGGTTCCTCAACCGCCTCCGGCTCCTCTTTGTGGATCATCTCCTTGAGTTGCGCCTGCTTCTCTTCGATCAACGTTTTCGTCTGCTCCTGGAGTTCCTTGGTGCGGGTTTGCAGTTCGTGGGTCGCCTCATCGAACTTCTGACGGGCCTCGGTGAGCAGATGCTCGGCTTTCGCGCGGGCTTCCTCAGCCTTGTGCGTGGCTTGCTCGCTCAGCTCCAGGCTCTTCTTGTGGATTTGCTCGCGCGTCTCCTCGCCGGATTGGGGCGCAAAGAGCATCCCGGCCGCCGCACCCAGCAGCGCGCCGACAAAGAAACCGATCAAGAACGAACCGAAATCACTATCCTGGTTGGACATCTTCATTACCTCCTCTTGGTTTTTGGGGTGAATTTGAACGCGGTCGCGCCACCCCCACGATGCGGATGAGATCACTCGTCACCCGTTGCAGCGCGGCGGTGAACCCGGCCACCTTGATAAAGGGCGAAACCACATTTTGGCTGACAAAGGCCGTCGTGCCCCGCACCGTCGAAGCGGTATCGTTGACGGAACGGAGCAAAGGCTGGACCTCGTCGCGTAGAACCTGGATCAACGTCTGAATCTGGAAAATCAACAGCAGGATCGCCAACCCGATTAAGAACGTCTCCACGGCGACAAACACGATCGCAATATCGCGGATCACTTGGGTGGCTTCCTCATTCATCGCCATCAACACAATCGCGGCGATCAGCAGAACCAGGAAGAGTACTGCGCCTCCAATGATCATGAGTTGTGTGCGTTTGCTCACCTGCTCGCCGGCAGGGGGAACGTCTACCGCCGCAACTTTACTGGCCTGGGCTTCTGCTGTATGCGTTTGGTGAGTCTGCGAAGTCTCGTTTTCCATGATTCCCTCCCTAACCCGGATAAACCGGGGTCAAAAAAAGTCCGTTGTCAGCCTTTGTCTTGCCCGTTGGCAAGAAATTCGGCAGCAGAGCCTCAATGGGCTTACATAGTTTGATTATACCATGTTGCGATAAAAGAAACAAGAGAAAAAGCAGTCAGCGGTCAGCCATCGGCTTTCAGCGATCAGCCAACAAACCTCCAACGCACTAGTTGAAGGCTGATCGCTGAAAGCTATGCTCACGTTGCCTCCTGCCTCGTTCGCGGTAGAATGGCAGCATTATGCCGACGCCATTCCAACATCTGGTCTACGCGCGCGATATACTTGCCAACGCCCGCCTGCCCGAAGCCATCCGGCAGGCCCTGCACGTGCATCTGGGTGATTTTCTCCTGGGGAATACCGCGGTCGATGTGCAATCGGTCACAGGGCAGCCACGTTTCGACACACACTTCTATCACGTCCACGGAGACACCTCCGCGCGCGCAGGTGAAACGCTACTGGCAACGTATCCCGAACTGGCGGCCCCCGCCCGGCTGCATCCGGCGCACGCCGCCTTCGTCGGCGGTTATCTGGCGCATCTAGTCTGGGACGAGTGCTGGCTGCGCGACGTCTTTCGCCCGTTCTATATGGAATCGAGCCTGTGGCCCGATCGCCTGACCCGCAATATCCACCACAACGCCCTGCGCGTCCTCTTGGATCGCCAGGCCGAAGCTGTGCTGCGCCACTGGCCCGATCTGGTGCCGCTCCTGCGCAACGTTCAACTCGGTCACTGGCTCCCGTTCGTCGAGACTGAGGCGCTTTACCGCTGGCGCGATTGGGTGGCGGATCAGTTGGCCGACCCTGGCGCTGTGGAGACGGCGCACGTCTTCGCCGGACGTATGGGCATCTCGCCGGAGCACTTCGAGACCGTCATCAGCGCCGTAGAGCAAGACACCTACCATCCCCCCGTCGCCGGCCTGCGCGACGCGCTCGACGCCTTCGAAGCCACCGCGCTCACCGAAAGCATCACAGCGCTCAAGGGATATTGGGAGTAGGAAGTAGGAAGTAGGAAGTAGGAAGTATGGAGTAAGGAGATGAGCAATCCAAAATCGAAAATCAAAAATCGAAAATCGAGAAGCTGCTATTTGGGGTTTGTGCTCTTGTGCTGCGTGGGATTGTTGGGAGCGCCGGCGCTGGCGATAGGCCGGGCAAGCATCCCGCCGCCTGACGTGGCCTCTTACAGCATCGACGCAACGTACGACCCGGAGACGTACACACTCACCGGGCAGCAGACTGCCATGTACTACAACCACACCACCGTCCCCATCCCCACCCTGGTCTTTCACCTTTATCTCAATGCCTTCAGCAGCGCGACGACGCTGTGGATGCGCGAATCCGGTCTGGGGATGCGCGGCTACGGCTTCGACCCCGACGCCCCCGGCTGGATTCGCATCGACCGGATTGCGCTTGCCGATGGAACGGCACTCACCGTGAGGGCGCTTGACGGAGATGAAACGCTCGTCGAAGCGGTGCTGCCGCAGCCGGTCGCGCCCGGCGACAGCGTCAACGTGGACATCGCCTTCACCGCGCAGTTCCCCAAAGCCTTCGCCCGCACGGGGTGGGCCGATGGCGGCGACTTCATCTTCGGCGGGCAGTGGTTCCCCAAGTTCGGCGTCTGGGAGAACGGTGCATGGAATGCACACCCCTTCCGCGCCAACAGTGAATTCTACGCCGACTTTGGCTGCTATGACGTGGCGCTCACCTTACCGCAAGATTGGGTCGTCGCGGCGACCGGCACTGCCGCTCCCACTGTCACCGCCAACGCGGATGGCACAACGACGCACACCTTCGTCGCCGAGCACGTTATCGACTTCGCCTGGACGGCCTCGCCCAAGTACCGCGAGCTAACGCGCCAGGTCGAAGGCGTCGATGTGCGTGTAGTGTACTATCCGCGCCAACGCGCGATGGCCCGGCGCGCCCTCAACGCCACGGCAGACGCGCTCCCGCTCTATAACGCCTGGTTCGGGACCTACGGCAAGGGCCTCTACCCGCAAGTGACCGTCGTCATCGTTCCGCCGGACGCAGGCGGCGCGGGCGGGATGGAATACCCGACGCTGTTCACCGTGGGCGCGCTGGGCGGCGTGATGCCGGCGTGTGTGCGCCTGATCGAGGTGGAAGCCGTCCACGAACTGGGGCACCAGTGGTTCCAGTCGGTCGTCGCCACCAACGAAGCCGAGGCACCCTGGCTGGACGAAGGCTTCACCGACTACGCCACAGTGCGGGCGATGAACATCCTGTACGACGGCGCGCTCATCGACTGTTTGGGTTGGAACTTCTCGTATCTGGCGCTGCACCGGCTGCAATACACGATGTTCCCCGACACACCGATGGCCGGTGCGGCCTGGGACTTCGACTCGCTACAGTACGGGATTGCCACGTACTCCAAGCCCGCGCTGGCGCTCACCACCGTCGAACGCACCGTCGGTGAGACGGCCATGCAGCGATTTTTGAGTACATACTTTGATCGCTATGCCTTTGCTCACCCGCGCACGGAGGATGTGCGCGCTGTGATGGAAGAGACGCTCGGTGCGGAAGTGACAGCGTGGTTCTTCGAGCAACTCGTCTACGGCGACGGCACATTGGACATGCGCGTGGTCACCAGCAACGAACAAGCCACACTCGAACGCGAAGGCGACCTCTGCATCCCGACCACAGTACGGCTCACCCGCACCGGACGGCAAGCGCCGGAAATCATCGTCTGGCCCTGCGATCAACCCACACTGACCATCGACGGAGCGCCGCGTATGGTCGAAATCGATCCCGACGACGCCATTGTGCTCGATCTCAATCTTGCCAACAACCAGCTACGCCGCACGCCTGATCCCGCGACGGGATTGGGCATCGTCGTCAGGGGATTGCGCTTTTGGCAGGACTTCTTGTGGGGAGGTGCGGTATGGTAGAGAGAGGGGAAGATAGAGATGGAGATAGAGAGATGGGGAGGACCGCGCTGGTGACGATGTGGGGGTATGTGCGGCGGGTGGTGGGGCGGCCGCGTGCGTGGGCACTCAGCTATCTGTTGACGACGCTCCCGGCCCTGGGACTGGCGCTGCTTACGGCGTCGGGATGGCTGCCGCTCACGCGGTATCCGGCCTTCGCGCACTTGCTCGAAACGCGCTCGCTCGACGTGCTGTCCGACTTCACCACGCTGGAAATGGGCAGCGGGGGCATTTCCTGGGGGATCATCGCAGTGCTGCTCGCCGTGCCCGTGTGGATCCTCGCCCGGCTGATCTGGACGTGGTTGGAAGGTGGAACGCTAGCCGAATACGCGGCCACGCAGCCCCTCTCATGGCGCGAATTCGCCCAGGCCGGATGGCGGTGGTTCGGCGTCTTCCTCGCGCTCAACCTCAGCGGCGCGGCATTGGTCGGCGTGATCGGCGGCGCTACACTGCTACTGGCGATCTTCGCCTACATGCTCGCCCCTGCGCTCGGCTGGGCCGTCGCGGGTGTGGGATTGGCGCTGGCGGGCCTCGTCGCCACGTGGATCGAGGCGGCGCGCGCCGTCGCCCTGACGCAAAATCAGCGCAACGCCTTCCACGCGCTCGGCGGCGCGGCCCGCGCAATGGTCAAGCAGGCATTGCCCCTCGTGGCGCTCGCCGGCGGTGGGCTGGCGCTCTACGGATTGCTCTATCTGGCGCATCGTTGGCTGGTGGATATGCTGCCGTTGCGCTGGTGGCTGCTGACGTTGGTCATCCAGCAAGCGTACACCGTCATTCGCCTCGGCATCCGTCTGGCGCGTCAGGCTGGACAGGTGGGGTTGCTCCGTGGGGTCTGACGTGTTCTTATATCCCCTGGCGCACCTGCAACCCAGCCAGCTCTACATCAGCGAGGCAAAACTGGCCCACGTGCTGGCGTGGTGGCAGCCCCCCACCCTCGAAACGCTGGAACCGATCCCGATCAAACGGCTAAATGGGCGCGTGATTTACACCGACGGGCACACGCGCGCGTTCGCGGCATACCGGCTAGGATTCACGGAAGTCCCGGTGGTATGGGACGAGGACGAACTGGATTGGGAAGCCTATCAGATTTGCGTGGACTGGTGCCTGGACGTGGGCATCCGCACGATTGCCAATCTGGAAGGTCGCGTCATCTCACCGGAGCAGTACGAGACGCTATGGCACGATCGCTGCGAAGTTATGCAGACGGAACTAGCGCTTCGGCGCGCTCCGTGACGCTGGTGTGTTCCGCCACACCCGCCATTAACAGCCCCAACCGCTCGGGGGTGGCCTCGGCGCGCGGCACGATGTCCATAATGCGCCCTTCGTAGATGACGGCGATGCGGTCGGAGAGGGCCAGAATTTCGTCGAGATCCTCTGAGATCAGCAAAATGGCCGCGCCTTGCTCGGCTTGCCGCCCGCGCTCTTCGACCAGCCGCGCGTGGACGTACTCCGTCGCGCCGATGTCAAGGCCGCGCGTGGGCTGCGCCGCGATGATGACGCGCGGCGAGCGCGACAGTTCCCGCGCCAGGATGATCTTCTGGATATTGCCGCCGGAGAGGCTCTTGACCAGCGTTTCTTGAGACGGCGTCTTCACGTTGAAGGCGCGGATGCGCTCGGCGGCGATTTTGGCAATCGCCGGGAAGTCGAAGAAGCCCTGCTTGGCATAAGGCGCTTCGGCGTGTTCGCGCAGGATGAGGTTTTCGGCCACGGTGAAGTCGCGGATCATCCCGTCGCGCATGCGCTCTTCGGGGATGTAGGCCAGGCCGCGCTCGATGAGGTGCGCGGGCGATGCGCCGGTAATGTCTTCGCCATCGAGGTACACGTGGCCTTGCGTGGCTGTCCGCAAACCGTTGATCACCTCGGCCAGCTCGCGTTGGCCGTTGCCGGAAACGCCCGCCAGCCCCAGGATTTCGCTCGCGTGGACCTCCAAATCGACCCCGCGCAGCGCGTCGGTGTCGCGGTCGCTCTTGGCCCAGAGGTTTTCCAGGACGAGCCGCGCCTCACCCGGCGTGATGGCGGGCAGTTCCTTCTGCAAGTTCACCTCGCGGCCTACCATCATGCGCGCCAGATCGGCCTTGGTCATCTCGCCTCTGGGTTGCGTCCCCACCATATACCCGTCGCGCAGCACGCTGACGCGGTCGCTGATGGCCAGCACCTCGTGCAGCTTGTGCGAGATGAAGATGACGGCGTGCCCATCGCGCACCATCTGCTTGAGGATGACGAAAAACTCGTCCACCTCTTGCGGCGTGAGCACCGCCGTCGGCTCGTCGAGGATCAGCAACGCCGCGCCGCGATACAGCGCCTTGATGATCTCCACCCGTTGTTGTTGGCCCACCGAGAGTTGCCACACGGGCGCAGAGGGATCGATGTGCAGGCCGTAGATGTCGCCCAACTCGACGATGCGCGCCGAAACGCGCTCCAGATCGGTGAGCGGGCCGCGCGAAGACGCCAACCCTAGCGCGACGTTTTCTGCCACCGTAAGAGAGGGGACCAGCATGAAATGCTGGTGAATCATGCCGATCCCCAATCGAATCGCATCCGTCGGCGAATGAATCTGGACAGGCTGCCCGTTGAGGAGGATTTCACCCTCATCAGGCCGGTACAGGCCGTAGAGCACCTTCATGAGCGTGCTCTTGCCGGCGCCGTTTTCGCCCAGGAGCGCATGCACTTCTCCGGCGCGTACGTCGAAGCACACACGGTCGTTGGCGAGCACACCCGGAAAGCGCTTGGTGATGTTGCACAATTCCAGGCTCTCGATGCGGGCCTGACCGGTAGGCAGCAAGTCCTTGTTTTCCATCGTTAGACTAGGGGGCGACCACAATCGCGCCGGAGATGATGTCCTGCACCGTCTTGTCGGCCAGTTGGCGCACATCGGCGGGCAGACTGAAGGCCGGGTTGTATTCCAGATACAGGCCCTTGTTCGCCAGCGTGATCTCGAAAGACTGGCCGCCGAGTGTACCTTTATCCATCAGGTCGATGATCTCCAGGATGATGCCCGACCAGTCGTAAATCTGGTTGGCGACCACGATGTCGGGGGCAAGCGAGGTCTGGCTGGCCTGCGTGCCAAGCCACAGCACGCCGTTGTCTTTGGCGACGCCAACTGCGCCGACGACCATCTGCGCCGTACCTGCCATCACGTCCGCGCCCGCGCCGATGTGCGTCTGGGCCGCCTCGGAGGCCAGCGCCACATCGCTGAAGGAGCCGATCCAGTTGACGGTGACGCGGGCGTCGGGGTTGGTCGCGTTCACACCGGCGATGAAACCGTCAACGTAGAGCTTGGCATCCCCGGTCTCGATGGGGCCAACCACGCCCACGACGTTGCTCTTGGTCAATTGCCCTGCGATCACGCCGTTGACGTAGCCGCCCTGCTCAGAGCGCGCCTCGTAGGCGAAGACGTTCGTGATACCCTTATCGGTGAAGGTATCCACCGTCGTCCCCCAGGCGAAGGCGATCTTGGGGAAGTCGGGGGCGATCTCTTGCAGCACGCCGCCGTATTGCGAGCCGTGGGCGATCACCAGATCGTAACCCTGACTGGCATAGTCGCGGATCGCCGTACCGGCGTCATCCACCACGAACATGTTCTCGGAAATGACGAACTCGAACTTGTCGGGGCCGCCCTTCGCCTCTTGTACTTTGACGATGGCATCGTAGATGCTCTGGCTGAAGGCCAGGTCGTTTCGAGCGCTGGGTGTCACAATCGCCACGCGAAATTTATCGCTCGCTCTGCCGCCGCCACAGGCGCTCAGCAACATGGTAAAAAGCACCAACACACTTAGCAACTTCACTATCCTACTCATAAGACTCTCTCCTGATTTCTGAAATGTATGTGAATAAAATTGGAACTCACCCCTCGCGCACGAAGGGTTTGGTCAAGGCTGTGGGTGGGCGCACGCGCTGCACCGCCACAACCAACGCCACAATGGTCAACACGTAGGGCATCATCACCGCAAACTCGGAGGGGATCGGCAAACCCAACACCTGCACCCACAATTGCAATGCATTGACCATACTGAACAACAACGCCCCCGCCAGCACGCCCCACGGACGCCATCCGCCAAAGTAGACCAGCGCCACGGCGATGAAGCCTAGCCCGCTCGTCAGGTTTTGTTGGAAGACGTTGAGCAACGCAATCGAGAGCGACGCGCCCGCCAGCCCGGAAAACGCGCCGCCCAGCGTCACCGTGATATAGCGCACCCGGTTCACGCTCACGCCGAGCGAATCGGCGGCTTCGGGGGTCTCTCCCACCGCGCGCACTTTCAAACCGAACGTGGTCTTGTTCATCACAAAAGCCGCGACCGGCACGAGCAGGTATGCGCCATAGACTAAGAGGTTTTGATTGAAGAACACCTGGCCGAGCACCGGAATCTGGCTCAACAGCGGAACTGCCACCGGGCGGAAACCGCTGACCGTCTCCACTGAACCTAGCATGGTCTGGAACAACAGGTCGCTCAAGCCCAGACCGAAGAGGAAGAAGCCGATGCCGCTGATGCCCTGCTTGGCGCGCAGTGTGATGCTGACAAAGGCCATCGCCAAGCCCATCAGTGCGCCGACCAGTATGGCGACCAGCAGCCCCAACCAGAGATTGCCGGTCTGCCGGACGGTGTAGAAAGCGGCGAACGCGCCGACGAGCATCTGCCCTTCAACGCCCAGGTTGAGCACGCCGCTGCGCTGCCCAAACGTCTCGCCGATGCCGGCGTAGAGGTAGGGCGTCGCCAGGCGAATGCCCGACGTAAGGATGCCCAACAAGACCTGCGCGGTAAACAGTTCGCCGATCATGCACCCACCTCCTGCCGGGCGGTCTCGACAAGTTCGGGCGTCTCCCCATGCTCGGTAAGTAGTTCTGCCGCTTGCTCCGCCATCCGGCGCCGGGCGCGCTGCTGCCGCCACAGTTCGGTGCTGACGACGAAGACCACGACCAGGCCGTTCAACGTGACGATCAACGCCGCCGGCACTTGCACCGCGCGCTGCATCCGGTTCGCGCCCACCAGCAAACCGCCAAAGAAGAACGCCGCCGGGATCGTCCCCAGGGGATGCAATTGCCCGAACAGCGCGGCGACGATGCCGTGGAAGCCCGCGCTGCCGGTAAAGCCGGTCGCCGAGCCGTCGGTGAACATGCGGAAGTTCACGCCGAAGACCTGAATTGCCCCGGCCAGCCCCGCCAGCGCGCCGCTGAGCGCCAACGCCAGCGCGATATGGCGCGGCACGTTGATCCCGGCATAGCGCGCGGCCTCGCGGTTCAACCCCACCGCGCGGATGCGATAGCCGAGGGTCGTGCGCCATAACAGCAAATAAACCAGCACCGCCATCACCACTGCGATAAACGTCCCCAGGTGCAGCCGGGTAGGCACCAGACGCGGCAGGTCGAAAGCCGTAGAGAGCCGCGCCGTCTGCGGGATGCGCGAAGCGCGTTGCAGTTGAATCGGATCGATCAACGGGCCGATGAGCAAGAAGTTCATCCCCTGCACGGCGATCTGGTTCATCATAATCGTGCTGAGGATTTCGTTGACGTTGAAGTGCGCCTTGAGCAAGCCGGGGATGCCGCCCCATATACCACCGCCGAGCGCGCCGGCCAGCATCGCCAGGGGGACGACGAGCAGCGCCGGGCCATCGGGGAACGACAGGCCCACCAGCGTTGCGCACAACGCCCCGGCCACGAACTGCCCCTCGCCGCCGATGTTGGTCACGCCGCCGCGGAAAGCGATGCAGATGCCCACGCCGACGAAGAGCAAGGGTGTGGCGCGCACCAGCGTATCGGCAATGGAGTTGACGCTGCCGAACGCACCTTCCAACAACGCCCCATAGGCGACGAAGGGGTTGGCGCCGAGTGCGAGCAGCATAAACGCCCCCACCAGCAAGGCAGCCAACGTGGCAAAAACAGGCAATAAGGCATCGATGACTTGCGAGGACAAATACGATTTGAGGCGTTGTTTCATATAAAGATTCCCCATCCCATCGCGGATTATGCACCCGCCCCTTCTGAACCACCAAACGTTTAGGCCGATACCAACGTCAAAACCAATTCCGTCTCAGCTATAGATATAGCATGGCTTCCGATTTTTTACAAGCGCCAAGAACCAGACTCAGCCGCTCACAAATTGCTTCGAGGGGATCGTCAGATCCCCGTTTTAGTCTGGATCTGGCGATCCAGACCAAGTAAAACTAGAGCGACTGAGTCTGTTACAGTTCATGCCGGAATCTCATAAGGCGGTGACATCAACCGTGCCAGGTACGCCGCATCCACGCGACGCGCGGCCTGGATCGCCCGCCGCTTGCGCCGCATCTTCGGGATGCCCGCCACACCCGCCGCCAGACCGCGCAGCGTCGCCCGCGCCGCCGCGCCGCGCCACAAGCGCAACGCTTCCCACGCCAGCTTGCGTTGCGCGCCGAGCACCGCGCGCCAATACACGCGCCACAAATCGGCGGGATAGTTCTTCGCCAGCGTGTAGATGCGATTGCGCCCATCGTGAAATGAAGCCGTGACGCCCCCACCGGACGCCTTAAGCTTGTGGTAGACCACAGCATCCGGCGCGTAAAGACAGCGCCAGCCCGCCAGTTGCGCCCGCCACGCCAGGTCCACATCCTCAAAGGAGAAGAAGAAGTCGTCGTCCAACAGGCCAATGGCGTCGAGCATCGTCTTGCGGTAGGCCGCGCTCCCACCACACGCGCTGAAGACGTAGGCCGGGTGGTCGTACTGGCCCTCGTCCTTCTGCCAGACGCCGCGATTGTGCGCCAGCCCGTCCGGCGTGACGTAGTCGCCCGCCGTGTGGAAGGTGTCGCGTTGGTCGAAGAGCAGCATTTTCGAGGCCACCAATCCCACGTCGGGATACCCATCGAACGCGGCGGCAATCGCTGCCAGCCAGCCCGGATCGGCCTCGGTGTCGTTGTTCAGCAACACTTGAACGTCGCCTTGCGCAGCGCGGAATCCGGCATTGCACGCGCCGGTAAAGCCGCGATTCTCGCCCAGCGCGAGGACCTGCACATCGGGATAGTGCGCGAGGACGTCGAGAGACTCGTCGCGCGAGCCGTTGTCCACGACGATGACCTCGACGTGGGGATAGGTCTGGCGCTGCAAACTATCCAGGCACACGGGGAGGTGGTGCGCGCCGTTCCAGTTGGGGATGATGACGGAGATGAGCGAATCAGCGAATGGGCGAATGGGCGAATGGTTGTCTGTGGCTTCCGCTAATTCGCTGATTCGCTGATTCTTTGATTTGCTGATTCTTTGATTCGCTGATTCACCCATTCGCGTATCCCGTCTCCTGCAAAAACTCGGCGAGAGCGGCTTGCCAGGGGCGTAGGTGGATGCCCAGGGCCGCTGCTGCGTTATTTACCAAGGGGGCATAGAGGGGCGGCGTGCTGGCGCGTTGGAAGTCCGCCGAGGTGATGGGGGCGAGCGGGATGTGCGCACGCCCGCTCAGACGCAGGATTTCCTGGGCGAATTCGTACCGCGAGGCGACACCCGCATTGACGAGGTGGTAGATGCCGTAAACGTGTGTTTCGATCAAGGCGACGAGCGCCCGCGCCATATCTACGACGTAGGTGGGGCTACCGATTTCGTCGGTGACGACGTTGAGGCTGCCGCGTTCGTCGGCCAGTTCGATGATGCGATGCGGGAAATTGCGCCCGCCCGCGGCGTAGAGCCACGCCGTCCGCGCAATGTAGAAGCGCCGGAGCAGATGTTGCGTGTACCACTCGCCTGCCAGTTTCGAGCGCCCGTAGGCGTTGATCGGATGGGGCGCGGCCCACTCGTGGTACGGTTCGGCGGCGCGGCCATCGAAGACTTCGTTGGTGCTGACGTAAAGCATCTCCGCATCCACCTCGGCGGCGGCGAGCGCCACGTTCTGCGTCCCCATGCCGTTGACGCGATACGCCAGCGCCGGGTCGCGGGCGCAGCCATCGACGTTGGTGAACGCCGCAGGGTGCAGGATCAGGTCAGGGCGAAAGTCCCGCGCCACTGCATCAAGCGCGGCGCGGTCAGTAATGTCGTGTTCCGGAAGGTCGAGGCCGAAAACGTCGTGATCGACCAACAAAGGCAGCAGCGCCTGCCCAAGCTGGCCTTTGTGTCCGGTGAGGAGAATTTTCATGAGCGCCCCCGTTATTCTGGTAATCGGATAGGCGTGATTGTACTACAACACAGAAGCGGCGCAATCAGACGCCGCTCCGAGGTAACACAAACGGAAGAGACCCTATCGTTACAACGGCGGCTTTTCCATTTGTCTAGCGCCGTTCCTGCAACTTGGACGATACGTCTTCAACTCATTCCTCTTTCCGCGCCACAATCAGATCGGAAAACCCCATGCAGGCGCGTAAAGCGTAAAGGTCTTTTTCTGGAATGGCGACCAGGAGAGAAGCACCGTCCTCATCGACCTGCGTTTTCAGCACTATGCCGTCGAACCAGGTGTCTTGGTGCTCACAGGTGGCCTCCGGGTCGCGCGGCGCCAGGAAAAAAGATACCGGCTGTCCGGGACTTACCAGACTCACCATATGTTCAGCGACGGGGATGGAGAGAACGATATAGGGGAGCCTCCGGTCAACCACCGGTTGGCTCAACTGGCGGGAAAGCAGAACTTCTCCAGAGTCGATCTTCTCTAGTGTAAAACGCCCCACGACTTCGTACCTGGCCGAGAACGCGCCTGGAGTTGCCGGACCGGGCCTTTCAATGAGATCGGCCTCTTTCAGAAGGTGATAGGCGGGGATATCCTTGTATGTATAAACGAGCTGAGTCGTTGCAGCCGGCCGCCAGCCAAGCGGACGGGCTACCCACGCGAGAGCGCCAGTAGAACGGGCATATAGATACAGACCGAAGACGAGCAGCAAGATCGCTACGAGGGATAGTTCAAGCCAATTGCGGGACAGCCAATTCTCTTGAGAATCCGATTCTTTCAACACCTGGCCCTTGAGCAGGACAACCAGACGTTCTTTGTCGATCCCAGCTTGTGCAGCAATTGCATCAAGGCCTTTGTCGAAGTCGGCGCCTACGCGTGACCAAAGAGCAGTAACCGTGCAAATGCCCTGACGACGTAAGGATTCAAGCTCTGACAGTGTGATCCCCGGGATTTTCTCAAGCTTATCCATGTGAAAATCTCACTTCTTGGCCTTGATTGGACCGGGCAGGTTGTCAACGCCACTGTCCCCCGGCATACTGTAATTCACGTGGAAACCGCTCGTGGGCATAGCTGACGCTCTTTTGGGCGGATTCAAGAGAGAATTTTTCTGAGCGAATCCAGGCGTCTGAGTGGTCGGGATCACGGTCACGGATCTCTTACGCACATACGAAAGAATCCAGTTCGCGCCAAATTCTACCGTTGCCGGTGCAAGAGAAATCTCTTCAGGCAACGTAACCTCGATAGTATCAGGCAACCTCAAGCGGGGAGGGAGTGTGGCGTAAGTGCACTGAAACTTGATGGCATTGCCTCGAACAGAATATGAGACCTGACTAAGCTCAACCTCTCTTGGCAGGGCGATGGAGATTTCGTAATTAGCCTCAGTCTTGCTCACCTGGACAATCGGCTGCCCACTATTTTGGTCAAGCGAAAACCGGTTCATCATCGATGCCTCCGTTTTCGGATCGCATCCACGGATAGATAATGGCTCCATCCGTGAACTACGCCGGCAAGTGTTTCTGGTACGACGACGGCGAATTCTCAGATAGGTTCTACAGCTAAAAGCTCACGGAACGTTGTCTATGCCTCCATTGCCAGGAAGAGCCGCTTCATTTTGTTCCAGCTCTTCATAGGCGCGCCTCGGAGGTCTATCATAGTCAGATACTTCGGTCCATTCAGCATCTTTCTCGCCCACGATCTTGATGGTGAACAGGTTGGCGCGGTTGACCCACTCGAGGATGAGCTTTTGACTAATCCCCGATCTCTCAGCGATCTCTTCGCACTCCTGAAGAGTAACGCCTTTTAAGTACAATTCTTCAATGGAGGATATACCCGCCTCCCTGAGCCGATTGGCATACTGCTCCCCAATGCCTTTGATGCTTGTAAGTTTTGTCATCATGACACCATCCTACCAGAAACCGATTGAACAAGAATGCCTGCTATATTTCTAACTTACCAGATAACAGCCGATCCTCAGACCAAGATAACGATCATCCTGGATCCGCCTGACAGCAGAGGATGGTATAACGGATCTGGGCGGCACCCTCCGGCGGAAGATCACCGATGGAAAACGTGTAGGGATTAGCCCCCTCCACACTCAAGGTGTGCCCGCAACTCACTGCGGAAGCCCAGACATATTCATAGCCTGCCGGTACCTGATCGGTGACAACAACCTGACTGGCAACACTTTGTCGATCCGGGTTCTGTACTTCCAACACCACCTGGAGGGTACGCTCATCTGCCGTCCGGGATACTCCCCGGCTGAGCGTCAGACTCAGACCCGGAGTAGCGGAGAGGGCAGAGGGTAATTTTTGCGCAGATGGGTCGCTGTAATCCAGGAGAGGCCCGCGGTCAGGATGGTCGCCGTATGTCAACTGGACTGAGATATTATTCCAGAGCGCACGCTCGGCTTTACGCGTTTTCGGCAACTGCTGGTACCCCATCTGCTTGAGCAGATCCCAGCGATACAGATCGAAGGCAGCTTTCACGGTTTCTCCCCAGGCACTGGCGCGTGAAATGGCTCCCAGATAGAACAGATAAGCCAGGACAGAGAACCCAAGAAGCTTGGCAAACCAGGCGACGCATAAAGACGGCGAACCGAGGGTATTTTGCGGGTAAATCAAGCCCAGCACCAACGCGGAAAATGCCAGCACTCCGTTGATTAACGAGCTATTGACCATAAAATCGACCGATGTCTTCGAGTCGGCGATCACAACCGCATACTCTTTATCGATCTTGCTCACCAGGCGGGTCCAAAACAGAATCGATTCGATCTTGTACTGCTCATCGGGATAGCGTTCGAAGCTACGGATGACGTTACCAAAGCGGGTAGGCAGTATGAGCAGGTCGCGATTGGGATAGGCGCGGCGGAATACATCTCCAGACCGGCTCCAATAACGGGTGACTTTGCTGTAATCTGGATCGCTGGATTTCATTGCGCGAAGCAAGGTACGGATTCCATGTTGGCGCGCTTGCGCCTGTTCATACTTAGCCTGGTAAGCCTTTGCTTTTCGCTTGCCCAGGCGCGAGTACTGCCAGGGATAACCTTCGTAAAAACGTATGATGGGGATATTCAAATTATGGAGCATACCGGTGAGAACGACAATGATGAATAGGGCTGCCAGGACGAGCCATTCCTGGCTGTAGATTCCCAGGGGCTTGAGGAAAGTTTGGATGGCGGGGAAGATCGGCTCAATAAAGATGCTCCACAAGATAACAAAGATTGTGGAAGGTAGAAAAGCACCCAGCATCAACGCCTTGCCAAAGTGGCTGGATAAAGAGGAAAGAATGCCGGTCATACCGCACTCCTGGATAGCAAATAGAAAAACTATACTTTTTACGGCGATCGCATCGCTGTTAGCCTATGCTCAGGGCTTCTTGAACGTCGCAGAACAATTTTGTGTTACGATCTTAGTATAGCATAAAAACATTGGGCAATCAACAGAATCTTTAGGGGCGTCCTTATCTTTGCTGGACATAAAATCCAAAAAGATTATACTCTTGACACGCGAAGTGCCTATTGGCCTTTCGAGATTTTCAACATGACTAGCCATACCTACACGGACGAAAATACTTACGCCAGATCATAATCTGATGCGGGAACGGCGGATTGTGATCCGCCTTAAGCGTTGAAGTAGGCTATTTTCTTAAGGAGAGAACCATGGCCCAAAGAGCATTCCCTGGTCGCGGCAAGGTCGCCATCGTGCGCACGACGCCGGAGACGGTTTTGGACGATTACGCCCGGCTGATGGAGCTGGCGAATTACCGTGAGGTTCTACCCGCCGCGCACAAGACGCTGCTCAAAATCAACATCTCCTGGCAGACGTGGTACCCGGCCTGTTCCACCACACCCTGGCAACTGGAAGGCGTTATCCGTAAGCTCCAGGCCGATGGGTATACCAACCTGCTCGGCGTTCACAACGATACCGTGGTCGTGGATACCAGTGACGGCGAGGCCAACAACAAACAGCGCTACGTCACCGATAAGTACGGCGTTCCCTGCGCCTACATCTACAAACCGGAAGTGCCCTGGGTGCGCTACGAACCCAAACAGCCCTTCCTCGTTCTGGATGACGTTTACCCAGAGGGTGTTTACATTCCCGAAATCCTCATCGGCAACAACATCATCCAACTACCCACGATAAAAACCCACGTATTCACGACGATTACCGGCGCGATGAAGAATGCGTTCGGCGGGCTGTTGGGGCGCAAGCGGCACTGGACGCACAGCGTGATCCACGAGACGTTAGTCGACCTGCTCACGATCCAGCAAGACATCCACCCGGGTCTGTTCGCGGTGATGGACGGCACATTTGCCGGTGACGGCCCCGGTCCACGTGCGATGCACTGGCACGAGAAGAACGTGCTGCTCGCTTCGGCAGATCAGGTGGCTATCGACGCGGCGTCGGCGCTGCTCCAGGGCTTCGATCCGCTGACGCTGCCGTTTATCCGCATCGCGCACGAGTTGGGGCTGGGCGTGGGCAACCCCGATGACATCGAATTCGTCGGCGATCTGGACGTGTGTACCGAACGCTGGTGCTTCCAGACCGACGACACGTTCGCCAGCCGGGGGCAGAAAGCGATCTATCACGGTATGCTCAAGCCGTTCGAATCGGTGTTGTTGCGCGGGCCGATTGTGCCGTGGTCGTATTTCGCCAGCAACTTCTATCACAACGTCTACTGGTACCCGGTGGTGGGACGCAAGCGGGTCGAGGCCGCGCTGCAAACGCCGTGGGGCCAGCTCTTCAGCCAGTATGGAGCCGATGCCGGGTTAGAAGGTGCAGTCCTTCCCAGTGTGGAAACGAAGACCCTGCTGCAAGGCGCGGCGGTTCTTGGCGGCAGCCTCGTCGCCCTGGGCGGTTTGGCCGCACTGCTGGGCGGTATGCGACGTAAAGGATAACAAGAGGCAAGAAGCAGGATGCAAGATGCAGGAAGCAGGAGGCAAGAGATTTCCTGCCTCCTGCCTCCTGGGCTGCGGGGACGGCGGATTGTGATCCGCCTTAAGCGTTGAAGTAAGGTTATTCATTATGGAGCACACGGAGAGCGCAGAGTATTTATGTTTTTCTCTGTGAACTCTGTGTTCTCTGTGGTTACTTTCATAAGGAGGGAACCGATGCTCGATGTGCTCTTGATTTTGTTCTTAAGCCTGGGGCCGATGATCCTCTACGCGCTGGTGTTGTGGTGGTTCGACCGGTACGAGAAAGAGCCGCTGCCGTTACTCGTCGCTGCGTTCCTCTGGGGCGCGATTCCCTCTATTATCCTCGCGTTGATTTTCGAAATCATCCTGGATATTCCCATTGTCGCCATCAGTCCCAACCAACTGACTTACGATTTACTCGGCGCATCGGTGGTCGCGCCGCTGGTGGAAGAGGGCGTCAAGGCGTTGGCTTTGCTGACGCTATTGATCATCTTGCACCACCACATCGACAGTCCAATGGACGGCCTGATCTACGGCGGCATCGTCGGCTTTGGATTCGCCGCCGTCGAGAACCTCTTTTACCTCTTCGGCGCTTACGTTGAAGGGGGTGTGGGTGGGGTGCTGTTCCTGGCTTTTATGCGCGCCGGACTGTTCGGCCTCAACCACGCGATGTATACCGGCTTTACCGGGTTGGGGATCGCGCTCTCGCTGGAAGTGCGCAACAAAGTGCTCAAGGTGTTCTTCGTGTTGGCAGGATTTGGCGTCGCGATGCTGGCCCACGCCTTCCACAATGCTTTTGCGACGTTCACCGGCTACGGCGTGGGGCTGTTTGCCCTGTTGATCGCCTTCATTGGCGATTGGGGTGGCGTCTTCTTCTTGCTCGGCATTGCACTCTGGGCCTTTTTCCTGGAACGGCGGCGCATCATTGCGTATGCGCAGGCGCTCGCCAACCTTAACGTCATCCCCAAAGCGGAAGTCGATGTGTTGAAGTCCACATGGCAACGTCGTATGGTGCGCCTCAAAATGCTCTTCGGCGCCGATTTGAAGGGCTGGTGGAAGATACGCCGGTATCACCTCAAAGTGACCAAAGCCGCCTTTGCCTGGCACCGGATGAACCATGGCCATCCAAAAGCGCAGAAAACGCTTATCGTTCTGGAACAACAATTCCAGGCGCTCCGTAAAGAACTCGTGCCCGGCGCGCACGTCGCCGTGCAGTAGGCGAGGCGCTGCACGATGCTGGCGAAAATCGGTAGCGCCGCCGTCCTGGGTCTCGAAGCCCTGCCTGTCGAAGTCGAAGTGGACGTGCGCCGCAGCGGGCAAGCAGGCATCATGACGCTCGTCGGCCTGCCGGATGCCGCCGTCCGCGAGAGCAGCGAGCGCACGCGCGCCGCGATCCGCAACAGCGGCCTCACGTTTCCCGGCGACAAGCGCATCACCATCAACCTGGCCCCCGCCGACCTGCGCAAGGAAGGCCCGGCCTACGATCTGCCCATCGCCATTGGCATTTTGATGGCGAGCGGGCAACTGCCACCCGACGCACTCGATGGCGCCATCCTTATGGGCGAACTCTCGCTCGACGGGACGCTGCGCCACGTGCGCGGCGTGCTACCGGTGGCGGATATGGCCCGGCACAGCAACAGCACCACGCTGTACGTCCCCGCTCACGATGCGGCGGAAGCGGCGCTGATTCCCGGCTTGCAGGTTTACCCGGTCGCCTCGCTGGCGAGCCTGGTCGCGCACCTGCAAGGGTTTGCATCCATCACGCCTTATTCACCGGCAGATCATTACACCGAACTGCCCCCACCGCCTGCCGTGGACTTCGCCGAAATCCAGGGGCAGGAACACGCCAAACGCGCGCTCGAAGTGGCGGCGGCCGGAGGGCATAACCTGCTTATGGTGGGTCCGCCTGGCGCAGGCAAGACGTTGATGGCCCGCGCGCTCCCCGGCATCCTGCCGCGGCTCTCGCTGGAAGAGGCCCTCGAAGTGACGCGCATCTACAGCGTGGCGGATCAACTCTCGGCGGACACCCCGCTCATTCAGATTCGACCGTTCCGCAGTCCGCACCATACGATCAGCAATGCCGGCCTTGTTGGGGGGGGCAACTGGCCGCGGCCCGGCGAGATCAGCCTGGCGCATCGCGGCGTGCTGTTCCTCGACGAGCTGCCGGAGTTCAACAGCCGCGTGCTGGAAGTGATGCGCCAACCGATGGAAGACAAGACCGTCACCATCAGCCGGGCGCACGGTAGTCTGACGTTTCCCGCCAGCTTTATGCTGATCGCGGCGATGAATCCCTGCCCATGCGGCCATTACGGGGATTCCGATCGTCAATGCACCTGCGCCACGGGCCTCATCCAACGCTACCGCAAACGCATCTCCGGCCCGCTGCTGGACCGCATCGACATCCACATGGAAGTCCCTCGCGTGGCCTACGACAAGCTGGCGAACGCCACCCGTGGCGAGCCTTCGGACGCGATCCGCGCCCGCATCAACGCGGCGCGGACACGGCAGCAGCAGCGCCTCGCGGGCACGCGGCTGGCCTGCAACGCGGATATGGGACCGGCGCAGATCCGCGAATTCTGCGCCCTGCGCGAGGATGCCCAGGCCCTGATGCGCGCGGCGATGCGCCAGATGCACCTGAGCGCGCGGGCGTATCACCGGATTCTGAAGGTGTCGCGCACGATTGCGGATTTGGAGGGGACGGAAGGGATTCAGACGCATCACCTGGCGGAGGCGTTGCAGTATCGGGCGCGGGTGTTGGATATGTAGAGGGACATGCCGAGGATTTTCTACTGACCCCGCCGATTGCCACAGTGCGCCAGAAGTTGGTACCCCGTATGAAGCAGGCGAGGGGTTGTCCACGGTGCTGCATCGCGTAAGACACCCCGCCGGCCACCGCCCCGATGGCCAGGCCGCCAAGTAGCGCCCCCACGAACTCCCCGCTGGGATCCGTATACCGCAGCGGATTATTGAGCGCGTAGGCGTAGGGATGCTGCGTCCCCGGCAGCGAGAGCAGCCCCGGGAACGGGTCTACCTGCGTGAAGCGGCCCGTGGCGGGGTCGTACCAGCGCGCGCGCAGGTATTGTAACCCGGTTAGCGCGTCTGTCCACTCGGTGCAGGTTTAGCACAAGCCTGCCTGTTGAGTAGTCTCTGCACAGACCCTCGGCACTGCCGGGAAAAGCCCCGAACGGTCTTTGCCAGTGAGACCTTTAAGGACTGGTGACGATTATTGCTTCTTGTCAGCTCTGGATGATTTCTTGTCGATCTTGGCTAATGCACGTTTTGCCTCGTTGCGTATCCATGTCCGAGGATGATCTGTAAAGCGTTCAATTGCACTCCGCGCTTCAGGCGGAGCCAGCTTGCGCAAGGCCAGCAAGGCATGCCCGGCGACTTCCTCATCGTCAAGCAATTCGATAAGCACACCAATGGCGCGTGCGTCTTTTAGGTTGCCCAGTGCTACGGCTAACATTTCTCGCGCCCGACCATGTTGTTTGTCATGTAAGAGTTCCACGATATCATCAAAAACATTGGTGTCAGCCACCTCTGAAAGAGCATTCGCAATCGCCCACTTGAGACCTAGCTCTTCTGCATGGGCTGCTTTGCGAAACTCCTCTATCAGTGGCCGGGCTGCCACTGGCCTGGCCCATCTGATTGACAGGGCGTCGACTAGTTCCATTTTGACTGCTATGTCATCTACTAGTGGTAGCCATTTGAGCAAGATAGGAATGGCCGCCCGATAATCAATGGGTTCTTTGTACAGGTCGGATACCTGTTCTGCCTGAAGGATTTTGTTGTTTGTGTCAAAAATGTCCGACTGCAACTTTTCGTATAAGTCAGACACCCGCTCTAACTGAAAGCCTAGTTGGGCTAACTCCGCTAGGATAGGAGCGGATGCCCGGCGCGAGGCAGCAATCAAGGCTTCCCGATTGGACTTTTCGCAGTTCACCATGAATCGCTACTCATCAGATTGGAAGAATCTTATAGCGTCAATGCGGGCTCTAGACCAAAGTAACGAGACAACGTCTTTGGTCTTTGCATTGCTGACAGCATACAAAAGATCTTCAATATCTCGATGCTGCCTTGCTAATTCCGCCCGCACGATATCATGTGATAGCACTTGTTCCTCTCCGCCAGGTTGGTTCGCGTCTATGCCAACTCGATTAATTACATAGTAATCGACAGCTTCGTACGCCCGCCGCGCGGCCCATGCTGCTTCTTGGCTCTCCCCGCTCTGACGGCACCGAAGTGCATATGCGAGAGCCACAGCGGCATCCTCGGCGTATGCTTGCTCATCGACCCATAGGTCCTCACCTTCTTGCGGAATCAAGGACATGCAAACATCGAGGTTTGCCCTCATCTCTTCAGTTGACATTGGATTGCCCTGCAAGTCAACCCACAGCCGTTCGAGAATCATTGCGAGCCGACTTGGATCCCCATTACCAGTTCGTTCAGAGAAGCTAAAGTACGTTGGCAGCAAGCGTTCAGCACAAGCCGCAGCAAATACTACACGCAGTTTAGGGGAAAGCTGCTCTAGACGGCGAACTAACTCTTGTTCATTATAGTGAATCAAGCTCACTTTGCACTCCTATTTTGATCCAAACCAAATTGCTGTTGTCGGGCTCGTAAGCGTGCCTCCACTCGCTTCAATCACAGCAGTACATTGTGGACAGATTACTCTTGTCACCACCATTGCTCTCGGTGTTGCTCCAAGGCGCTGTGCTGCTTGGAGGGCTGTCACTTCTGCGTGAGCACCAGGAAGTTTCGCCGCAATTTCACCGGAACCCAGCAATGCGCGTTGTGCTGGCGTTAGGTCACGAACCCCACTCGCCACTATTCGACCAGCATCCGTTTGAAGCACGGCTGTGGTTCGGCGAGTCTGCGCTATTGGGTCAAGCACACCATGTACCTGCGATGCTCGCTGCTTTAGGTATGATAATGTTAACCCCTGCCGGATCGTCCATCCCACGGCCCCACCCAGAGCGCCGAAGACCGCGCCACTCAGCATGGCCCAGCCTAGCCCTTCCGCCACCGGACGCCCGTAGAGCACGTTGGTCACGACGTGGCTCGAGAATGACGCAAGCATCCCGATGAGCCCGCCGATCTGCATCGCCGTCCCCACGCCCGAGCTTAACAGCATCAAGGGCGCGAAGAACCCGGCCACGAACCCGGAGACGGTCCCGCTAATCCCGCCGACGGCCGCGGCGCGCCAGAAGTTGGGATCGCGCAGGAAGCACGCGATGGGCTGGCCACGATGTTGCAGCGCGTAGGACACCCCACCGACTACCGCCCCGATGGCCAGTCCGCCAAGCAGCGCCCCCACGAATTCCCCGCTAGGATCCGTATACCTGAGCGGATTATTGAGCGCGTAGGCGTAGGGATGCTGCGTCCCCGGCAGCGAGAGCAGTCCCACGAACGGGTCTACCTGCGTGAAGCGGCCCGTGGCGGGGGCGTACCAGCGCGCGCGCAAGTTTTGCGCGCAGGTATTGTAACCCAGTTATGGGATCGCGCTACTTGCCCGCAAAGCCGAAGGGCGCGGGGAACACGCCTTGTCGATGAATCGCCAAGGCGAACAGATCGTAGCACTAGCCGTCTACTATCGCGCCGGTGCTGGACCAACGTTGACCAGCATCGAGACTTCTAAGCAAAAGCAAGGCGAAAGCGTTTTACTCAATCTGACCAATGAATGGTTGACCATCGCTGAACACATACGGCGTGGTGTAAGCTATAGGAAAAACACAGTCAAGAGGCTTTCCTAGCTTCACCGCGAGCTGTTCACGAATTGTCGAGTTTTTTAACGGAAAACGTAACGGGAAGTCAAAGAATTCACCACCTGCTTTTGGAAAGCTGATCAAATAAACAGAGCGATCATGCATCCTGACTGATACTACACCAGCAATTTCGGTACCATCAGCGAGAAAGAACTTACAAGCCACAAACAGAGCATCACAATCTTCAGGTAGGGACCCTGAGTAAATCAGCGGCATAACCAAGGATTCGTCTTCGTCATTCTCTGCCCAGGTCCAAACAGGATAATCGGTAAAGTCATCGAGAGTTAGTTTACTGACACTTTTTTGCCGTAGTTTTTTCATTTCACTTTCTCTCACTTGATGACTAGATCGGTACCTCTAACAATGATAGATAAACCATCGTTGATCGTTGTAAACTTTCTGGTAAATTCGCCAAGAATCCCGGGATCGTCTAGGCTTACCAAAGTAACAGGGACATCATGGTTTAACAATTTGAATGCGGCTAGGCGCCTGTTGTCGAGAGAATAAAACTTTCCACCAAATTTTACAACTCTGAGTGTACCTCGAAAGTACCCATTGTCTATTTCTTGAGTCAACACGTCTAGAGGAACCCCTACTTTTGTATTGGGACCGATGCTATCTTGTGTGAATCTGACTCGACTTGCTGGTATTGTACTTGAATTACTCCGGCTCGACCATTGCCTGACCCCATACCCCAACGCCCCGCCGAGAGCGCCGAAGACCGCGCCGCTCAGCATGGCCCAGCCGACCCCTTCCGCCGCCGGGCGCCCGTTGAGCACGTTGGTCACGACGTGGCCGCAGAACGACGACAGCATCCCGATGAACCCGCCGATCTGCATCGCCGTCCCCACGCCCGAACTTAACAGCATCAAAGGCGCGAAGAATCCGGCCACGAACCCCGAGACGGTCCCGCCGACCGCGCCGACGGCCACGGCGCGCCAGAAGTTGGGATCGCGCAGGAGGCACGCGAAGGGCTGGCCGCGATGCCGCAGCGCGTAGGACACCCCACCGGACACCGTCCCGATAGCCAGGCCGCCAAGCAGCGCCCCCCACGAACCCCCACTGGGATCCGTATACCGGCGGGATTGTTAGGTGCGCGGCATTGAGGAGCTTTATTGCTTCAAGTAGAAAATAGCAATATACAGTGCAAAAGTTATGAGCAAGATAATTGTTGCAAAGCCGATAAAGAAATTGGTTTGGCTTGTATCCCTGAAACCTACGATCAAAGAAAAGAGCATCTGGAGCGTAACTCCAATTGCGGTTAAGCTGAAAACTCCCAGGCTCCCTTTTAACGTAAGTGGTGGTGCAGATCGCACTAAGATTCTGGCTAGTGGAATACCTAGAAGAGTCCCTACCATGGCAGTAACGATCGTGATAAAGATTAGTTTGGGTGTTGTCAATACCCACCAGTCTGTAAACTGTACACCTAAAGTTTTCCTGACCGTAACCATTGCTAGACTGGTCATAATAACTACTGGTAACGTAAATATAAACCAATATATCAAAATCGAATATCGGTTTCGCATAGAGGATTCTCCTTCGCAATGCGCCTGATTATGCAGTATCAGTTCTCACTATTGATAACGAAGTTTCGCCTCAAACCGACAAAGCGAAAACTCACCGCAGAGTACGCTGAGAACGCAGAGAGCTTCCAGTTTTTCTCAGCGGCCTCTGCGTGCTCGGCGGTGAAATCTTGCCTCGTTTGTCAAAGATTCGGCTTATGAAGCTGTCTAGTATTGTTGCCATAATTGATAGTCTTTCACCACCAATTTGCTACGAAATCTTTAAAGGCTTTCCAGTAATTATCGTTCAAAAGCACGTCGAGAATTTCGCCTAACTGATTGAAACTTTAGTTTTCGCTAATATGAACAAACCCAATTACCGGGGAATGCTCCCGGTGGGTCAGAACCTTACCAAAAGTACTATTTTCTATGCGCCAGCCGCTAAGTTGCGGCAGCAATGCCCACTTTTGA
>Ga0334884_1000795_pt1 | contig 54069 bp, 41 predicted proteins | sample GraSluR1_MG_7_FD_207215 | JGI IMG/M metagenome (GOLD analysis project Ga0334884, IMG submission 207215) | Sludge microbial communities from methane-producing bioreactor in Wageningen University, Netherlands - Granular Sludge_12_05 R1 | ecosystem: Engineered > Bioreactor > Anaerobic >... | reverse complement strand
CCACGACACGGTGCGGTTCTGGATACTGATATAGTCAAGAGCAGCGCCAATACCGGCGGTTAAACCGGCACCCAGCGAGCCACAGCTTGTATCAACTTCTGTCTTGTTATCAGTTTTAACCGAAACAATCTGGCTGCTTCCCGCTGCTTTGTAAGCAGGGTCCTGGTTAACAAGGCAATTGTCAATATATGCTTCTGTTGTTGTTTCAATTAAGGTTACCGATACCGCGCCGGCCACCCCGGCTGTGCCACCGATACCGGCAGTGCCAACGACAATTTTAATGTTATCCCTGGTCCTGGCTAAAATCTCAAGCACCCCGGTTGTATTCAGTTCTGCATCACGGATTCCGGCCAGGGCAGAATTTTTCAGGTCGCTGACAACCACTGAACCACCTGCGCCGACAAAACCGGCAGCAGATACCGTTCCGGCCAGCACATCAATTTCAAGGTAGTGGCTGGCAAAGATTTTAATCATTCCTGCTGAATAAACTTTCGATCCTTCCAGGTATGCCTCAGTTACATTTTCCATGGTCAGAACCGAAACTACCCCGGCGATTGATACAGAACCGGCCAGCGAAGCCCCGGCAATGATAATTGTTTGATCATCAGCAGGGGCAAAGCGGTTATAGGCGCCGATCATTAAACCGCCCTGCGCGTAGATTACTGTTTCATTATCGTTAAGGCTAACAACATAGGCCCGGGTCTGGTTTTTAACCGTAGTAACGTCAACCGCGGCACCTGCGGCTACCCCCCCGGCGGCAAGGCTGCCGGTATAAACGGAAACCGAGGTTGCCTGGCCTGCCCGGACAACGACCATTGCGCCCTGAACTTCGGCGCTGTTAATTAAAGAACCGGCTATGAAAGCTTCGGTAATATTTTCAATAATGTTTGCCGAAACCTGGCCGCTGACGGCGACAAAACCACCGCTGGCAGCACCTGAGTAGACGGTTAGCTTTTCACTGTTATGAGCTATTACAGCAAGGCCTCTGGCCTGCTCGGTGCCGACAACACCATCTTCATTCCAGTTTTTAATCGTAATTGCTGTACCGTTACCGCGGGCTAAAAGGGTTGCGTTATTAATGTAGGCATTTGTTTCATTTTCAAGGATATTTACGACAACTGCAGCGCCGGCCCCGACAATGCCGCCACCCATTGAACCGCCATAGCTGTTCACTTCGTTTAACGATTCAGCAAGCAGGTAAACATTGCCATTTGCTGTTACTGTTGCTCCATCGATGTAAGCGCGAACATCGTTTTCGATAATGTTAATCGCCGCTGTTCCCGAAACCCCTACTTTAAGAGCTAAACTGCCCCCGGCTACAATGGTGTTAATTGTGCTGGCCGAACGGGCATTGATAATAAGGTTGCTGTCAGTATTTACTGATAAGCCCGACCCTTCAACATATGCTTTAACTGTGTTTCTGATTTCGTTGTATGAAGCGGCAGCGCCGATCGCCGCTACCCCGGAGAAGTTGATCTGCCCTGAAACTGAATTGATCTGGGAGCGGTCAAAGGCTTCTATAATAATGCCGTCTCTGGCTGCACCGCCTGTATTATGCACAGTGACTGTGCTTTCAGTAATATAAGCCAGTATTTGATTATTGATCCAGTTAAGAGAGACAGAACCGGCAGCGGAAAAGGTGCCTGCCCCGGCCAGGGCGGCCGAAACAGTTTCAATGCCGCTGGCGCTGTCGGCCAGGATGATTATGTCGCGACCGGCTTCTACTGTAGAGTTAATGATTGCGCTGCTGTACTTGTTGCTGACATGGTTAACAGCGATAACCGCCCCGATTCCAGCTGCTCCACCGCCGGAGACAGAACCGGCAATGGCCTGGATCGAAGTGAGCCTGTCAGGGCTGTTGGCATCAAACTGGAGATCTTCTTCACTTTCATCCAGGTCGCTGCCGCCGTCAAAAGAAGATACTTCTTCACGGCTCGATTCAGCCTGCAGCGCACCCAGGGGTATAGTGCTCCGCTGTAATGATAGAGCTTTAACAATGACATCTTCAGCAGCGGTAACATTTGCATCTTTAATGAAAGCTTCTACTGTGCTGTAGATATAGTTGACTGAAACGGAACCCTGGATACCGGCCGCCCCGCCGACTGAAATACCGGCGCTGATATTGAAGATAGCCGGATCTGCAGTAGCAACAAGGGTAACCGTACCCAGGTCGGATTCAACAAGAGAATTGAGAATATAAGCGCTGACCCTGGTGCTGTCAGTAAATGCAGGCTGATTGTAGTCAAAATTTTCTTCTACCGGTTCCGCGTCAGGGTCATCCGCATCACCGCCAGTCACTTCACTGTTACTGGCCGGGTCACCCGGGTCACCACCGGCAATATTCCCCCGGCCGATAAAGTTAACTGCTATTGCGGCACCTGCTCCTCCAAGACCAGCTCCGGAAACATTACCGGCAATAGCGCTGATCGCAGATCGGTCCAGGGCTCTCAAATCAACGTTATTCTTTGCCCAAACTTTTCTGTCTGCTCCACTGCAGTTTATAATCGCCGCGCTGACATTGGTGTAAATCCAGTTGACCGAAACTGCTCCGTTGGCAGCCACCTTGCCGGCAATGCCGCCTGCAGCGCTGATGCTTTTTATAATTGCATCCGATTCGGCTTTAATTTCAATTGCGCCATCGGAAGATTCAACCTGTGAATTCTCAATATACGCTAATACGCTGTGCGAGTGATTTTCTGTGCCGACATAGTTTACCGCTACCGAAGCGCCAACGGCCGCAAGCGCTCCCCCGCCGACAGCGCCGGAAAGAGAGGAAATCTCTGAGCGGTCGACAGCTGTAATTGCTACTCCACGAACAGCCTCAACCAGCGAATCTTTTATATAAGCAGAAACTTCGTTACTGATTCTGTTAATGGCCACTGATCCGTTTACCGAAATTTTACCAATCCCGCCACCGGCGACAATGTTGGTAATTTCCGCTTCTGAAAGAGCAGATAATCTTACCCAGCCGCTTGTGGTAACAGATGAATCATTTTCAATCGCCGCTTTGATCGTGTTGCTGATTTCATTATAAGCCGCCGCAGCGCCGATACCCACCATGCCCACGTTAATCTGGCCCGACAAAGCCCTGATAACCGAATAATCCTGTGCCGTAAGGTTAATCCCCGGGTAACTGTTTGCATCAGGGTCGGCAGCGGTTTCTGTGTTTGAAATAACCATGCTGTTGTTGATTGTTGCGATAACCTGGTTATTTATGAAGTTAACGGAAACTGCCCCGGCAAAAGCCAGTTTACCCGCCCCGGCCAGCGCGGCGGAAAGGGTTTCGATTGAAGCCTGCGAATCGCTGATGAGGATCACACTGCCCCGGCCAGCGGTAACTGCAGAGTTGTTGATAATCCCTGCTTCATAATTGTTAACAATGTGGTTTACAGCCAAGGCTACGCCTACCCCGGCTTTACCCCCGCCGGCAATCGCTCCAGCCAGGGACTGAATCGAAGAAATGGCCCTTTCGCCACCGTTATCGTATTCAGGGTCTTCACTGTCATCGCCATCATAATTTTCTACCAGGGTTGAATCTGATTCAACCTGCAGCGCTCCCTGCGGTATATCTGATCGCTTCAGCGATAGGGTTTGCAGGATGACACTATCATCGGCCTGTACTACAGACCCGCTGATTTGAGCCAAAAGGTTATTAAATATATAGTTGACTGAAACTGAACCCTGCACACCGGCGGTGCCGCCGATGGCTGCCCCGGCAGTAATATTGAATATTGCATAATTGGCAGTAGCCGTAAGCTCTACTGACCCTGAAGTTGATTCAACTTCCGAATTGCTGATATAAACCGAAACTCCGCCTGGAGTAACAACATCTTCTGGAACATCATATTCATAGGCGCTGTCAGGAATGTCTTCATCTGCGCCTTCATTGATTATTGGAGCGCCGTGTTCATCAACATCAACTGAATCGCCAACATCAAATGCAGAATCAACCTGCGCTTGCGAAGCTTTACCGATAAAATTAACTGAAATAGCCGCGCCGATACCGACCTTTCCGGCTCCGGCCACATTGCCGGCAATTACACTGATTACTGAATTGTCAGTTGCGTGCAGTTTTAAATCGTCCCTGCACTGCACCAGCAAACGTTCCGGGTCTCCGCTTTCGCCACGGCTGTTCGCTATATAGGCTTCCAGGTTATTGTAGATCAGGTTGGTCGAAAGAGCGCCGTTGGCAGCTACCTTGCCTGATGCAGCCCCGGCTGCGGAAATACTCTTGATCACCGAGTCCGACTGGGCCGTAATTTCAATCGGTCCCGCCTCCGCAACAACCCGGGAACTATCAATGAAAGCTGCAGTATGGATTGGCCGGTCACCAAGGTGATCGCCAATTTTATTTACCGCCACGGCTGCGCCGATCGCCGCTGTCTTAGCCCCGGCCAGAGCCCCGGCAATTGAAGAAATTTCCGCATTATTAAAAGCTTCTATATATACGCCGTTATCGGCAACAATAGTCGAGTTCATAATATTGGCGGTCGTGGACATGGTAATGTCGTTGAAACTGACCGAGCCGGCCAAAGCGGCGTTTTTAGCGCCGGCCGCTCCGGCAGCCAGGGCCCAGATTTCAGCTTCGTTAAGGGCGTTCAGCCTGACGGTGCCGGCCGTATCAAGCTGCGAACCGCTGATGTAAGCACTGACCCGGCCGTCAATTTCGTTCCAGGCCACTGCTGCGCCAAGCCCGGCTTTTTCTGCCCCGCCAATTGCCCCGGCGATGGTAAAGATCTCCGACCCATTTGTTGCCCGCAGGGTTACATTTCCGCTGCTTCTTTCATCTTTCTCAGTATAATTTGAATTAATAATTGCCGATTCGATTATGCTTTCAAGAAGGTTGATGGCAACGGTGCCTGAAGCGCCGACATAACTACCATCTCCGCCAACACCAAATGAAGCAACAACGGCAAAAATGTAACCGCTGTTGCCAGCTTCAAGCAGCAAATTGCCGTCAAGGTCCAGTTCAGACCCGGTTATCATAGCAGTGGTTTCATTCTTTATTTCATTGTAAGCTACCGAAGCGCCCACCCCTGCTTTGCCCCCGTAGCTGGCCGCCCCGGCAACAACAAAGATCAGGCTGTCATCGGCAGCGTTTAGCGTAACATCGCCGTCTGAAATAAGGGTTACCTGGCTAAGCAGGGCTTTGGTCAGATTATCAATCAGGTTAACCGAAACCGAACCGGCCACGGCATAACCGTCATCCCCGGTAGCCATTGAACCACCGGCGGTAAAGGCCCAGACATTACCCTGGCGGTCGGCTTTAATTGTCAGTGAATCAAGGTTAAGACCAGCGCTGCTGACCAGGGCAATGGTTGTTCCATCAAGATTATTCTGGCTGTACGATCCGGCAATCCCGACTGAAGTGCCGTCGGTGGTTAAGATTGCTGCCGAACCGGATGCAGAAATAATGCAGGTTACATTGCTGCTTTCAACCTTAAGGGCTGCAGCGTTGATTTGACCGTGATCATTGACCACTGCAATCACCACATCGGTAATCCTGTTCAGGGAAACATCGCCCGATACGCCGAGACCAAAATTTCCCTGGCTGCTGCCGCTGCCGGTGCTTCCCGACTGCGGGGCCCCGGCAGTAAGGTTGCCCGTGCTTTGCGGTTGACCGGAACTGCCTTCAGAAATTTTTGTCCCGGCCAGGGAAAAAGCATAAATAGCCCCGTCTGCCAGAGCAGTTACCTTCAAATCACCGGAAAGCTCAATTGTCGATTCAGGTGAATCAAAACTTTTTTTCTCACCCAAACCGGCAAAAACTTCACGGCTCAGGTTGTTAATCGATACCGAAGCACCAATCCCGACGTTTTCACCCTTGATCATATTGCCGACCAGGTTGATGTGGCTGGTCTTATCTTCCGCGTTAATATCAAGCGTATTGCCGTTCAGAGTAACGCCGTTTTTCACCTTGGCTATTGTTTTATTCTGCTGTTTGCTAAGGCTGAAAGAACCGCCAACCGCAACCTTTTCGGCTGAGCCCCCCGATTGCACAAAACTGAAGCTCTCTGTCTTCGAAAGGGCATTAATTGCAATTCCCCCGGCAGATCCGCTGCTGATCAAGGCGCCATTTTCAACAAGAGCAACGGCCTGGTTGTCAATAAAGAGGAGCAGAACACTACCGCCAAACCCGGCTTTGCCTCCTTCGGTGCCGATCGGTTTCGGCATACTGAGGTCATTTTCAGCATCAGGCAGGTCAAAATCGAAAAGGCCGGCAATGTTGACCAGCTGCAATAGAATTTCTGCCTGCAGGTCAACTGATTGGGAGTCAGAACGGTAGTTCTCGTAAGGTTCGCCTTCACCCTGATTGATCTTCGCCTCGCTGCCGACCAGCGCTTCCGCCCGGTTGGTCAGGTCCAGGTAGGTTACTGCTCCGGCAAAACCAACTTTATCTGCTGCACCGGTGCTGCGCACCCAGCTGTTAATCAGGGAACCCATCAGGCCAAGTTTTTCTTTCAGAGCCGTTTCAAGTGTGCTCTTCGCCTCTGCCAGGCCTTCAAAATCATCGGGGTTACCAATTGCTTCATATATAGTGTTCAGTTCATCACTAAAATCAATCAGATCTTCAGGGTCAACCAGGAAAGGGTAAGCAACTTTGGCGCTGACCATAGTTTCCTGGGCGGCATCGCTTTGCGCTCCGCTGCTGATTTCTGCTTTAGCGCAGTTTTCAATGACAGCTACACCAACGGCCAGGCTGGCCGAAACTTGCGGCGCGGGGTCGTCATCATCTTCGCTTTCATTGTTCGTTGAACTCTCCACTTCAATTTTAAACCTCTTGGTCAGGTCAGCTTTTACTTTCACATCAGCTTCAGATTTTAACACCGCGCTACTGCCGACCGAAGCGAGCACATCATTTTTGATCTCAAGATAAGCGGCTGCGCCGGCAAAAGCAAAATATTCATTTAAAGTAACTCCGCTATCTGCGGCATCATCATCCTCGTCGGCTTTACCGGAAACCTTTCCACTGATAAAACCAATAATGTCTGCAATGGGCAGGGAATCGTTGGACGCTTCTTCAGAGGAGCCCTCTTCATCCCCGCTTTCTTCATCATCGCCTGCATCTGCCGCAGCGCCTGCTTTTACCGTATCTGCGCTGGTCAGTATTGCCGTAATCCCTAGCCCTTCCACTAACTCTTCATGCTCGCCTGCAGTTATTGTTCTGCCAGCCGCGGTCAGGGTTCCGTTCACCACTGCCTGCACATCACCATCTTTAAAACTTAAGGCCACGGCAGCGCCGAAAACGCCCCCATCATACATTCCGGCAGTCGCAGTAGCCCTGTTTTGGCTATCGCCTGTTGCGATAATGTTAATGTTACCGCCTGTTGAAGTAATCACTGCTCCTTCGCCAATATTCACCCGGGAAACCAGGTTGCTCTCGGCCATGGCAAAAGCAACAGAGATAATGTTCGCATCATCAGGCAGCGGGCCCATATCATTCTTGGTTTTCGCTTCTACTACAGAAATAGCAGTGCTGTCTGATTTGATTAAAAGATCGCCACCAGACGTCAGCTCAGCCCCACCGATTGAAACAACAGCTGTAGCATCAGCCTTGCTGTAACCGGCGCTTAATACGGTAAACCCGGTGCTAATTGTGGCATCGGCAATTGCTTCTGCCGTAATCGTTAAATCGTTGGCCGCATCAAACACAACGTTATCGCCGATAATCACCTGTGCTTCAGCGGCTTTTAGAATGGCAAATAAATCAAGGGGAGCTGAAGGGTCGCTAAGCATATCTTCCAGAGCTCCGATTAATACCTCATTGAAAGTGAGGTCGCTCTGTTCTGTTTCAGGAACCATGGCATGCGCCCTGGCAATCAGTTCAACATTGCGACCGATAATCTGTGCTCCGTTTAAAATCTGAATGATTGCTTTGGCGCTATCTACATCGCCTGCAGCTATATCTTCAGCAGCGATCGAGATGTCATAAACTGTGGAACCGTCAATCACCGTATCCTCTTCAATAGTGATCGATTTTGCTTTTACCTTAAGGTCAGCCTCAAGCGTATGCTCACCGCGAATGCTGTAGAAAGCATCGGGGCGGTAGCTGATATGATCAAGTTGCTCAGTCTTTTCCACTATGAAGGGGTTATCGTCAGTCCCCAATCCCTGGTTGACACTGACCGTTGGCTCGCGGTGATCGGCGTGTGGGTTGTTGACCGTTGTACCAACGGCATCACCTGTTTCAGACCCACCATCTACCAACACATTACCTTCACTATCCCGTGCATCGGTCCAGGCCTTCGTTTCAAAAGTATAAACACCCGGCGTTGCCGGAGTATCGGCAGTAAAGCCTATTGAGACAGACTCGCCAAACCCCAGGTAATCATCAAAGCTATTGGCAAATAAATTCAGGTAAGTGAGCAACCCATCCAATACGATGCTGTGATTCCAGTATTTGGGTCCGTTGCCATCCTGAACCTCAACATTAATCCCGGCAAATTTTACATCATGGAAACCTTCTGGGATAATCACCTGGGCGGAGCCGAGAGTTTGGCCGCCCTCGTTTAGCTCTGTAAAAGTAACAGTAAATAATTGATCCTGCGCATCAACGGACACAACCCGCTGTTCGTCAGGAATTTCTGCAACATAAGAGTTTCCTTCCGGGGCTTCTTCATCCGGTTCACCACTCTCACTGTCACCATCAGCAAGGAAATCGCCTGTTTCATCTTCTTCCCCAGGAGCTTCGCCCGACTCATCCAGATCAGATTCACCAGAGTTATCACTTGAATCCGGATCAGAATTATTTAAACCGCCCTGTTCTTCTCCTTCACTTTCCGGTTCCGGAGCGGGCGGTTCATTTGTCTGTGTAACATCTGAAGTATCTGTTGGGGCAGACCCCTGTTCAGTATAATCCTCACTGCCGGCAGATGATTGGGGCTCTGAAAGGTTCGGCGGATTCTGAATACTTGCTGTCTCGTTTGTACTGTTGTCTGAATTAAGACTGCCTGATTCAGCAGCACCGCTGTCACCGCCGCCACTTTCCTGGGTTCCGGTTGTATCTGCCGCCGCAGAGCTATCAGCACTTTCGCCTTCAGCATGTGCAACCTGTGCCGGTATAATCAACAAAAATATAGTAATCAGTAGAATCAGCAACAGGCTTAAAGGGTAATTTAATTTATTACGGAGTTTTGCAGAGAGCATGCTGAACAAGGCGATCATCTCCTGGTAAAATGATTGGCATCAATGAAGCAACGAACCCTTAAGTAATTTCTACATGCATATGCATTAATTATACTTATACCCATAAAATTCCTTTATAAAAGTATCACAAAATTCTCTCCTTTGTCAATTAAAATAAACAGTTATACTCTTTCATAAGTTTTAAGCTGACAGCCGAAAATGGAAAAACATAAGTAACCGGTTTGTTAAGTAAATGCGGTTAACTGTAAGAGAAAATCTTATTACCTGCTTCACCATTTATTTCTTCTATTATAAAAGACAAGCTTTTCAGATTTGCCGATAGGGTTACCTGGCAGTCTTCGTTTTTCCAGCTCAGCCTGAGCAGCTGCGGAGCACAGCTTCTGTCAGGCTCAAAGCTTCCCGAAAAAGCAGGAGAGGTATTGCGCAGGCGAATCATTTCCAGCTGATCAAGAACAACCCGGCGCTTTAGACCATTTTCAACCGTATCTATACTTAAATTGGTACGATTAATTTCCTTATGCCCCGCAGTTCCACCGCGGTCAGCCGCTTCGTAATCATTTTTACCGGCAAAAAGATCAAGATACCATACCTGCGGAGTACCGGGCATAAACAACTGAATAGCCCTGGCCAGGCGCATTTTTCTGTCATCTTCGCCCAGGGCGCTAAAAAACGTTGCATTAACCTGGTAGTAAGAAATTCTTTTACCCTCTGCGTCATAAATATCTTTGATTCTTCCGCCCCTGGCGACAATTAAATCAACCAGGGCGTCGATTTGTCTGTCTGGTAATAACCCCGGCCGGTAACTACCCCGGTTATCTTTGCCCTTCAAATCAAGAAGCGGAATACCATCATGACAGCCTAGCATATTAACTGTCTGGTAACCCTCCCTGCAAATCTCATCGGCCCAGGAGAGTAATTTTTCTGCAGAGGCGCTTTCCAGGGCATCAATTACCAGGCCGGGAAAGAAGAAATCATAAAAAGGGTAACCTTTAGCTGCTATTTCCCGGTGTATGAAACTCCCGTATTCAGCATGAATTTCCGGGATAGTAACCAGTTCACAGCGGTTGGCAATTCGGTCAATACGCTCCAGGTAATCCCAGGTACCCGGCCGGTTAAAAAAATTAGCTCTGTCCGGCTCCTTGTGCAGGTAAGCAAATGCATCGAGACGCACTATTCCTGCCCCGTAATTTTTAATTTTTTCCAGGGTCTCTTCGTAAAAAAACCACACTTTTTCAGAACGCGCATTTAAATCGAGTTGGCCCAAGTAGCGCTTTTCTTTTCCCTGCCCAATCTTTTTATGGTAAAAAGTGTTCCAGAAATAATGGCGCGAACCGTCGGCGAAATCAACGGCGATCACCGGCATACCGGGCTTGCGTGTGAATAGTTTTTCCCTGTGCTTCCGATCTGGTATTATCCACCCTTCCTCTCCGGGTGTGCCGCAGTCCTGCCAGAACTGATTCCAGTCAATAAAAAAATCACCGTATTCAGAATCCTGCCCCTTCTTCAATAAATCCTGGAACTGGGGTGAACTAACTGAAAGGTGATTAAGCACCAGGTCGAGTTTAAGCATGATACCCATGTCCTGCAGGGCCTGCAAGTCTTGCTGTTCAACCAGGTTGTGATTCAGATTATAATCGATGATGGAAAAACCACGGTCGAGATCACTGTTAAAAACCGTGGGCAGCAGGTAGAAAACCGAAAATGCATGCTGCAGTTCCTTTCTTTTCAGCAGCTGCACCGTATCAGCCAGGTTTTTGCCTATACTGTCGGGATAAGCGTTAAAGATAACCCCGTGCGGCAGTGATCGTCTCTTTCTCTGATTCTTACCATTATTCATAGCTGTCCCCCTTCAGAACAAGATAACCAGGCAAACTATTCCGTTCTTACCGCTTTTCGTCCTCCGGCGGGGGAATAACCAGGTCGGCCTGCTGCTTGTGGCCGGAAATAATCTCGTGCTCTATTAAAAGCACTTTTTCAATAAAATCGGTAAGCGGGTCTCTTGAACGGGCAAACCGAGCCTTTTTAGTCTGGCGGAAGTCACGGTCGATAAATGCTCTCAGGTCGACTTTCTTCAGCAGCGTGGTATAAGTTCCCTCCACAATAACCACTTTAACATCCTCAACAGGAACGGTAACCTGGAGGATGTGATCGCGTTCATAATCTACCAGCGGCTTGCTGATCACCGAACCTCCTTCTCTAATGATCTCCAGGTTCGCTTCTATTTTATCGAGCTGAACTTCCTGCGGCCCAACCCAGTTGATATCTTCAACTCTTCTGGCATGGTTCGTCTTCGGCGGGTAAATAAAATAGTCATCCTGCTGTAGAATCAAAGCTTTATAACCTTCCCCGTTACAAATTTCAGCCAGCACAGCCGCCGTTTCAGATTTACCGCAGCCGGACTCGCCGGCAACAGTAACTGTCACCGCTTGCTCAGCATGCTCAAGCTGCAAAGATAATTTATGGTAGATTAACGCTGCAGCTGAACGGTGATAATCATCTATCAGCAGTTTGTCACCGATCATTCAGATACCTCCATTAGTATTAATAGTTCCAAAGCTATTGATACTTAAAATATTTTTTACTCCTCTATGGGGTGAATTACAAGCTTAATTTCGGGCAGGGGGTAATCTTCCCTGACTGCAGTAAAAGTCACCCCGGGATTAACGGGATCACCTGTCATCGAAAACTCCACTTCGCTGTATTCACCCTGCCGGTAGTTATAGCTTTCTCCATCATCAATGTAGAGGCGGTATGAACCTTCCTGACCGGCATAACAATGCATTTCAAGAGATGCCTGGCCTGAGCAACTGACATCTTCGGCTTGCCATTTATCAAGGGGCAGAATTGAACCTGCCTTTACATAGAGCGGTATAATATCTAGCGGTGTTTCTCTTACAATATGCCTGCCGCCTCCATGTACTTCTCCGCTCCAGAAATCGTGCCAGAGCCCTGCGGGCAAATAAACCAGGCGGTGAGTTGCACCGGGCCTCAGTACCGGACAAACCATTACTGCTTCACCGAGTAAAAACTGATCATTAATATGATAAACCTGCCGGTCATCCTGGTAATGATAAAGAAGGGGCCGTATTGCAGGCCTCCCGCTAAGGGCGCTCTCCCGCATCAGATTGTAGAAATAAGATAAAAACCGGTAGCGCAGACGAATATAGTTGCGCATGATGTCCAGTTCCTTTTCCGGATAGCGCCAAGGTTCCTGATAAGCCGTTCCCGTTTCGCTGTGATTGCGGAAAAAGGGTATAAAAGCGCCTGCCTGTGTCCAGCGCACCAGCAGTTCACCGCTGCAGTCACCCCGGTAACCGCCCACATCTGCCCCGACAAAAGAAAAACCGCTTAAGCCAAGGTTGAGAAGCATGGGAATGCTGATTTCAAGGTGCTCCCAGATGCTGGCATTATCTCCCGTCCATAAAGCAGCATAACGCTGGCTGCCGGCAAATGCTGCCCTGGTTAAAATAAAAGGTCTTTTATCCGGCTGGTAATTTTCCAGTGCTTCCCGGGTAGCCCTGGTTTGCATCAGACCGTAAAGATTATGGCCTTCTGCATGATTTATTATTGCCCCCTGGTCGGTTTTGTGCAAAGCCTGGTCGGGCAGGGTTCCTGTTTCCCTGGTAAAATCGGCAGGCTCATTCATATCATTCCAGATTCCTTCGACACCCAGCTCCAGCAGTTCTTTGTGAAAAGTACCCCACCACTTTCTGACTTCGGGCTGAAAAAAGTCGGGGAAAACCGCCGGTTTTGGCCATACCTCCCCCACGTAAACTTCCCCGCCGGGCATTTGAACAAAGCAGTCTTTTTCCACACCTTCCCGGTATACCCGGTAGCCTTCTTCAACTTTTACCCCCGGGTTTACGATTACAACAACAGCAAAACCGATTTGCTTCAACTCCAGGAGCATTTCTTTAAAATCCCGGAATTTTTCTTTATTTATTGTGAAAACCTTGTAAGCGTCAAGGTAATCGATATCAAGATAAAGAACATCGCCGGGCACTTTGTTCCTGCGCATTTGCCGGGCAATTTCCAGCAGTTCCTCCCTGCTACCGTAACTGTAACGGCTCTGCTGGTAACCTAAAAACTTTTTACGCGGCATGGGCGGGGTTCCGGTAAGCAGGCTGTAACGCTCGGTCACATCTGCAATTGAAGGCCCGTGAATGTAATAATAATCGAGAATGCCCCCGGTCGCCTCAAAACTGATCACAGCGGGGTTATCAGCAGCAAAATCAAAAGCAGTCCGGTGGCTGTTGTCAAAATAAATACCATAAGCTATTCCCGGTGCTACCCCAATGTAAAAAGGTATAGCTGTGTGCAGTTCTTTGATCAGCGGGTTGTGCAGCTCATTAAGCAGCAGCACATCGCTGTTGTAGTTTTCCGTTTTGGTTCCCAGCTGGTTCAACCAGCTATATTTTTCGCCATTTCCATAGATTCCGGTTTCCCAAAGTAATTTTTTCTGCAGAGATGGCCCGGCAGGGTCGAGCTTTAGATCTTCGCTGAATAATACCCCCGCCTGGTCATATATCTTTACTGCCAGGCTCTGCCGGTCTACCTCTATCTTTAAAGACCCGGCGTAAAATATATTGTTTTCCGTACATTTTTCCAGTTTTACAGGCCGGGCAGTAACGGCCGGGGTAGAACCGGGAACTATCTTATTCTCACAGTAGACAAAACGAACTATGTTTTCAGAATAAAAAAGAATATGCAAGTTATATTTGTCCCCGGGGATCATGCAACCGTAGTCTGTAATTTCCATCTTTACATACCTTTCCTCTTAACTAAAATATCCTCACCGGCCAGCCTTGCCTTTTCACTGTTAATAACCTCAAATGCTAATCGAGCACATCCTCAGTCTCCCGGTCAAAAAGATGGATCTTTTCCGGGTTAAAAACAACTTTCACCTTATCATTTACCCTGAAATTCTTTGATGGATCGACGCGTGCAATAATCGTATCACCATTAAGATCAAGGAAAAGATAGGTTTCAGAACCTAAAAGTTCGGTTACCTCCACATTGGCAATATTTTTTTCACTGTCATTGGCAGAAGTAACATCAATATGCTCGGGTCTGATCCCCATGGTTACATCCTTAAGCTTACCGAATTTCTCTTTCAGCCTGGAAGAACGTTCTGGCTGCAGCTCAACAGAGCCGCCCCGGTATTTAATAGATACAGCGCTGTCTGCCTCAATAATATTAGATTCAATAAAGTTCATCTGTGGCGAGCCGATAAAACCGGCTACAAATTGGTTAACCGGCTTCTCGTACAACGTAGTCGGATCTGCTATTTGTTGAATCACACCATCTTTTATAACAACAATGCGCGTTCCCATGGTCATCGCTTCAGTCTGATCGTGCGTAACATAGATAAAGGTAGTCGCCAGGCGCAGATGCAGTTTGCTCAGCTCGGCCCTGGTCTGCACCCTCAACTTGGCATCGAGGTTGGAAAGTGGTTCGTCCATCAGGAAAACCTTGGGATCACGCACTATGGCTCGTCCCAGGGCTACTCTCTGCCGCTGCCCCCCGGAAAGCTGCTTCGGTTTGCGGTCCAGCAGTTCGCTGAGACCAAGGATAGAAGCAGCATTATCAACACTTTTTTTAATTTTAGCGGCTGGCATCTTGCGCAGCTTTAAACCAAAAGCCATGTTGTCAAAGATTGACATGTGGGGATAGAGGGCGTAATTCTGAAAAACCATGGCTATGTCCCGATCTTTCGGAGATACATCGTTAACCAGTTCGCCGTCAATATAGAGCTCTCCGGAAGTAATTTCTTCCAACCCGGCAATCATTCTCAGGACGGTTGATTTACCGCATCCTGATGGGCCGACCAGAACAATAAATTCTTTATCTTCAATTTTTATATTCACATCTTTTACGGCATGAAAACCGTTTGGAAAAACTTTATTCAGGTTTATCAGGTCCAAGCTGGCCAAGGCAACCACCTCTCTCGTTTTTTGCTATTCGAACCGGAGCAAAAAAGTTGACTCTTCTCCTGCCCGCATAAAAACCACTTGATCAATATGCTTAAAGGTAATTTTTTCTCCCAGCAGCAGGCGATAGTAAACTCTTTTTTCCTTTACTGCCACCTGCAGTTGCGATCCATGGAATAATATATTAAAACTATATGAGTTCCAGCGCCGGGGCAGGTAAGGCTTAAAGCTCAGCTCCCCGTTTACTGTTCTCATACCGCCAAAACCGTAGGCCAGGTCAAGCCAGGAGCCGGCCATATTGGCCATGTGCAAACCAAAATGAGTATCCTTCAACAGGTTGTCAAGGTCCAACCTGGAACTTATTTCAAAAAATTCTTCGGCATCTTCATAATTACCAAGGTCAGAGGCCACTATACTGAAAATTGACGGCGACAGGGATGAATCATGAGTTGTGATCGGTTCATAATAATTATAATCATGACGTTTCTGCTCCCGCGAATAGCGATCGGGCAGTAAAAAATGAGCCAGGATCACATCGGGCTGTTTACAGACCTGGTGACGATAAATGACCAGCGGATGAAAATGGAGCAGCAGGGGATACTTATCGTCCGGGGTCGAAGCAAAATCCCAGATCTCCTTATCCAGGAAGCTGTCGTCCTGGGGATGAATCTGCAGGGTTTCATCATATGGAATATACATATTCTCCGCGGCCCTCCGCCATTCTTCCAGCTCCTCTTCCTGCAAATCTATTTTTTTGGCTAACTCTTTATAAACTTCGGGATACTCATCTTTCAACCTGTCAGCAATATCACAGGCATAATGCAGGTGCCACTGGGCCATCAGGTTGGTATAACAGTTATTACTGACCAGGGCCGTATATTCGTCAGGCCCGGTTACCTCATTATAGCAAAACCGGTTACCCCGCCTGCCGACAAAAGTTCCCAGGTCTCTCCATAAACGGGCTGTTTCGAAAATTATTTCAGCGCCGTAATCGATCATAAAGGAATAGTCGTTTGTCATTTCAATATACTTACTTATGGCATAAGCGATTGCTGCATTAATATGATACTGCGCGGTACCGGCAGGGTAATAAGAAGAACCTTCTTCACCGGCAATTGTCCGCCAGGGATACAGGGCTCCGCGGGGGTGATTCAGGACCTTCGCCCTCTCCCGGGCCTGGTCGAGAATGCTGTAGCGGTACTCAAGCAGTTTGCGCGCTTCATCGGGTAAAACAGCGGCAAAGAAAGGGAGCATGTATATTTCAGTATCCCAGAAATAATGCCCGTCATAACCTTCACTGGAAAGGCCCTTGGCCCCAATACCGGTTTTTCCATCACATCCTGCAGCCTGCCGCAGGTGAAAAAGGTTTAAATGCATGGCCTGGTCGGCAGAGCTGTCTCCTTCAATATTTACCCCAATCTTCTTCCAGTAATCGTCCAGGTGCTGCTGCTGGGTTTCCAGTAAAGCCTGAAAACCTGTTTCCATACCTTTTTTTACAGTCTTTAAAGCAAGCCCGGCCAGTTCATCCTCCGGGTAGTCCCGGGAGGTGTAGTAAGAGACGAACTTGACCAGGCAGGCGCTTTCTCCTTTATTCAATGTTAAACGGTGACGCACTGCCACCGATTCTGAAGTTTCAATTCTGTCGACTTCAGCAGGTGTTCCGCCCTGCTGGCTGTGTTCCATTGCACAGGCTAGTTTAAGTTTGGAACGCTTAGTGCACTGCTGCATTACCGCCCTGGTTTCTTCCCCGGCGATAGACTCAACCGAAAGACCCAGACCACCCAGTTTAGCCGAAAAACGGGGGTCTTCCTCGGCATGAGTATGGTTATCGACCGCACCGTCCAGCGAAGAACATAAAAGAATATCCCCTGAAAAATTAATAGCTTCAACCTGGTAGTTAAAAGCCATCAGGTGCCGGTACTCTAAAGAAACCAGCCTTGTTATGGTAATTTTAACTTCTTTACCTGCCGGTGAGCGCCAGTGAACACTCCTGGTCAGGCAGCCTTTTTTAAAATCGAGCGTTCGTTTGTAATCAAGAATAGTGCCGCTCAGCATGCTGAACCGTTCATCTTCGAGGAAAAGCTCGATCATTTTGCTGTTGGTCACATTAAGCATAGTCTGGGTATTAAGAGCATACCCGTAACCTCTTTCGGCATGGGGAATGGGAACAGATTCAAAAAATCCGTTCAGGTAAATACCGTCAACAGTACGGCAGTCGGCTCCGGCCAACCCTTCTTCGAAGCTTCCCCGCATGCCGATATACCCGTTACCCAGGGTAAATATTGTTTCGTTATACATATTACGCTGCGGAGAAAATTTATCCTCTGTAACAGCCCAGGCATCAACAGGACAAATAGGTGAATGTTGCAATTTTAACTGTTTCAAATTAATATCTCAAATCCCTTGCTATTATTAATCTCTTGCCCGGGCCTTTCAGCTCCGGGCAAGAGTCAGGTCTAAAACTCCGGCCTGTCTGGATAACTTTTATTCGGCATCCAAACCGGTCAGGTCAATCAAGTCCAGTTCGAGTTCTTCAAATGCATCGGCGCCGTTCTTGCTGCCGGTCAATACATCATGCACCGCCCTGTAGAACAGTTCGGAAACTGCCGAGTACTGGGGTGCCGTAGCAGTGGAAGGACGGGCAACCGCGTTGATAAACACATCATACAGGCTTTCAAACCAAGCATGTGCTGCCATAACGTCGGCATCTTCATAAAGACTCATAATAGTAGGAATCATTGTTCCTACAATAGCCCTTTCTTTCTGCTCATCGTATGACGCCATGAAGAGAGCAACATCAGCAGCTTCTTCAGGATGTTCGCTGTAAGCGCTTACAGCAAGCTGCCATCCTCCGAGAGTGGCGGCCCCGGCTCCGCTCTTGCCGGCAGGAAGAGCTGAAACATCAAACAGATCCTTTACCGCACTGTCATCTGCCATACTGGTTGCATAAGCATAAGGCCAGTTGCGCATAAAGGCCGCATTACCGGCATGCCATACTGCCCGGGCATCTTCTTCTGCAAAAGTGGTTACACCTGCAGGCGAAATTGTGCCTACCCAACCGGCTGCTTTCTCCACAATTTCTATGGCGTTGGGATTATTCACGGTAATAACCCCTTCGGGGCTGACAACACTTCCGCCGTCATTGGAAGCAAGCCATTCCAGGGCGTTACAGGTTAAGCCCTCATAGGAGTTACCCTGCCATACGAATCCCTGAAAATCGGGATTTCCATCAGCCCGTTCGCCATCCTGAATAATCTGGGCATACTCTTCCAGCTCATCCCAGGTCTGGGGCACTGCAAGGTCGTATTTTTCCAGCAAGTCGGTGCGGTAATATAGCAAACCGGCATCGGTAAACCAGGGAATACCAACCAGCTTGCCGTCAACCGTATTGTTTTCGACAATTGCCGGGAAGTGTTCGCCCGTTACAGCACCGGCGCCATACTGGTTCAGATCAACAAAGTGCTCGGCTAAATCACCGGGCCAGATAACGTCAATCTGGTAAACATCAACCTCGGAGCTCTGTGCCTCAAAAAACTGCAGGTAGAGCCCTAAACGGTCATCAACCATGTCAGGGGTATCAAGAACCTCAACCCTAACCCCTTCATTGGCGGCGTTGTAACGTTCCGCCTGGGCCCTGGTCAGTTCAAGTTCCATTCCGACAGCTCCGGCTGCGACGGTGATAACTATTTCATCGCCATCCTCAGGCTGAACATCCTCACCGTTTTCATCAACCACTTCTCCTGGCAGATCGGCACCGTTGCCGCAGCCGCCAACAAAAAACATTCCCAAAACCAGAAGCAAAACCAAACCAAAGAACCACTTACTTTTCAACATCGCAGACACTCCTCTTCTTTAATAAAAATATTTTTGTTACAGGTTTTTGTTTTTATAAAGCAACCCCCTTTCTGTAAAATAACATATTACAAAACATTTACCCCTTAACCGCTCCGGCGGTAAGCCCGGCAACTATACGCCTCTGGAAGATTAATACCAATACCACCAGGGGTACGGTAACCAGGCAGGCTGCTGCCATGATCTCGCCAAATGGTTCCTGGCGGGCAACAGCCCCGGAGAAATAGGCAATCGCCACCGGAACAGTTCTGGCTGTAGGGTCAATAGAGGTAAAAGTAAGCGCAAAGAGGTACTCGTTCCAGGCGGCAATAAAAGCCAGCAGCCCGGTGGTAACAAGCGCAGGCGCCGTTAAAGGCAGTAGTATCCTGCGAAAGGTCTGAAACGGCGTAGCCCCGTCAACCTGCGCAGATTCCATCAGGGCATCGGGCAAACCCTTGAAAAATGAAGTAAGAACCCAGGTGGTAAAGGGCAAAGTAAAGAGCATGTAAGAAAAAACCATACTCACCCTGGCCGAGAGCCCCAGGGCGGAAATTACCGCATAAAGCCCAGCCAGAACTGTTACCTGGGGGAACATGGTCATGGCCAGGATCAGGTAAAGCGCCGGCTTTCGCCCGCGAAACCTCAGCTTTCCAAGGGCAAAGGCGGCAAATGAACCGGCTACCAGCGCCAGGGCAGTGGTCGCCGTGGCAACCACTGTGCTGTTTACCAACCCCCTTAAGAACTGGTTATCCTGAAGCACGGTCGCATAGTTCTGCAGAGTTGGGGCAAATTCCAGCGTTGCGGGATCCCGCGGCACTGAAGTTGCCGGGGTCATGAAAAGCTGAGCCTCAGTTTTAAGGGAAGAGTTGACCGCCCAGTAAAAAGGAAAGAGCAGGTAAACCAGGATAACAAATATAACAAGGTAGAAACCTGTTTTTTTAAAGAGAGCGAAGAAACCTGCGCGTTTTTTCATTCTTCATCAACTCCCATCATCTTCATATACGATATGGCAAAAATGAAGATAAAGATAAATATAATTACTCCGATTGCTGAGGCCAGCCCCATATTCCTGTTTCCGATCAGTTGAAAATAGTTATAACTGGCCATGGAATAGGTGCTGCTGCCAAGCATAACCTGGAAAATATCAAAAACCCGCAGCGCATCTAGGGTGCGGAAGATAAGGGCAACCACCATGGCCGGCTTTAAAAGGGGCAGGGTGATGGCAAAGAACTGTCTGATCTTACCGGCGCCGTCAATTTCAGCCGCTTCAAATATGTCTTCGGGCATGGTTTGCAATCCTGCCAATAAGAGCAAGGCCATAAAGGGAGTTGTTTTCCATACATCAACGGCAATCAGGGCGGGAAGCTGGAAGCCTCCGGCAGCCAAAAAAGCAATGGGTCTGTCGATTACACCGAGCCAATCTAAAAATGAGTTGAACATACCAACCCGGCTCGGGGCCAGCATCCACTCCCACATGCGGGCTGAAACAACCGTAATTACCGCCCAAGGCACCAGCATTGCAGCGCGCATTGCTCCCCGGAAGGCAAACTTGCTGTTCACCACCAGGGCAATGGCCAGGCCCAGGATAAGCTCTATAAATACAGATATAACTGTAAATACAACTGTATTTTTCACTGCTTCAATAAAATTGGGATCTGTTGCTCCCAGCACATAACGCTTGCCAAAGAGGTTAAACTGGTTCAACTCGCGGTAGCGGATCGGTTCACGCGGCAGCACATCAATAGGCCGCTCGAAAAGCTGTTTCCCCGTCTCGGGATCAAGTAACCGTTCACCCGACACTTCGTCAACCAGCGGTTCAAGTTCGGTGATGTTCATGCTGAGCAGCCGCCGGTAATTATCGAAACCGACAAAGTTTGTTTCCTGGCCGCTGGCAAAAACCCGGTCCGTAAAACTAGTGTAGAATACCTGGGCAAGGGGGTAAAAAGCAATTAATGTGATTATAATCAGGGCAGGTAATAGGAGTTTTAAAGCCAGCTTTTCTTCACGCCTGGCCAGGTTCGACAGCTTTGGCTTCCGGGAAAAGTACCCCTCTTTTTTAGAGGTATTACTATTGTTTGCAGCCACCTGTTCCCCTCCTTCAATAGAGTTGTGAATATAATCATACCGGGCAATATTGCAATCTCCACTTTGCTTAACCCGGCTGTAAAATACTCTACCCGGCAGTGCTCTCCCTGAGCACTACTTCATGAGGCAGTACAACCTCCCAGCGCTCCAGCGCTTTCCCCTCAATCAGCCTGATCAGCATTCCCGCCGCCTTGGAACCCATTTCAATTATCGGCTGACGCACCGTTGTCAGGGCGGGATGGTAGTAAGACGACATGGGCACATCATCAAAACCGGCCACTTCGATATCCCCGGGAATTTTCAGTCCCTGATCCAGAAAAGCTTTCATCGCTCCAAAAGCCATCAGGTCACAGGCAACAAAAAGCGCTTCCAACTGCAGATCTTCATTAACTATCTCCCGGCCAATCCTGTAACCATCGGCAGCGGTTAAAGAACCTGTTTTAACCAGGTTTTCATCATAAGGCACGCCAAACCTTTCCAGTGCCTGCCTGTAGCCGAGAAACCTCTCTTTTCCGGTAAAATGGTCTTCAAGTGAAGCCTGAATCATCCCGACCCTGGTGTAGCTTTTCTTTAGAAAATATGCGGTCATATCATATGCAGCCTTGCGGTGGTCAATGCGGATGTTGATTAAGTTCCGGCCGTTATAACTAACATTAACCAGGGATATGGGAATGGAAGATTTCCTGAAAAAAGCTTTATGTTCCTTGTGCAGCCGGGATGTTAAAAAAATAATTCCATCGACTAACTTATCATTTAACATTACCAGCAGTTCAACCTCTTTTTCAGCCGAACCGAGCGAATTACTGATAATCAGGTTATAACCTTTACTGTAAGCAACATCTTCAATGCCTTTTACCAGCACCGAAACAAATAAATTATCAATATCGGTCACTACCACACCGATTGTTTTGCTCTTTTTGTAAACCAAGCTTCTTGCTGTTGGATTGGGTTTAAAATCAAGATCTTCAATAGCTTCGAGAACTCTTATGCGGGTTTCCGGGCTTACCGGTTTGGAGTCGTTTAATACCCTGGAAACGGTTGCTTTTGATACTCCAGCTTTTTGGGCTACCTGGGTAATCGTTACCGCCATCAGGAATCGACCTCCTGTACAATTCATTATAGGAAACCGGTTTCCTGATGTCAAGTTATTTTTAAATATTTTTAATATAGGCTTGATTGTGAGTTAAGCGACTAAAGGTAGAGGGCTGTGCCCGGTCAGGGGGAAAAATACTAATCAATCAAAATCTCTTCCCGGCTGCTGTAATCAAACTGCCGGTATTCATCAGCTACCCTGTCCTGCAGGTAGAGAAAATGGTAAGCATCCGGGGGTTGTTTGCGCACCGCATCATATAGGGCATAAGCTTCGTCCCGGCAGTTGGGGCAGCCCTGCGGGGGGATAACGATGCAATATATGTTGTAACGCCCCCTGCTGCCGGCAGCCTGCGAACTGATGGCCAGGTAACCCGGGCAGTTTGGACATATCTTTAAAGATTCAACCTGGTTTTCGTCAATCTGGTCTGTATCATAGAAAATGCGGCGCTGCCTGCGTGCCATCGGGCCAAGGGTTTGGCGGGTTTCTTCAGCCAGCTCATAACGGTGAAGGAAGATACTTTTTAATTCACCAACTACGTGCTCCAGTTGATCCTTGATGCGGGGATCTTCCCTGAATTGTTGTTTGTGGTAATCGGGTTCATACAAGTTAGAGTAATCGATCCCGGCCATGGCCATAATGATACCCATATTAACATAAGGCAGGGCAGTTTCAATTGAATAGCCGCCCTCCAGCACGGCAATGTGTGGAGCCAGCCTTTCGTTCAGCACAGCATAACCGCGGGCTGAAAACTTCATATTGGCCAGTGGATCGCTGTAATGATTATCCTGCCCGGCAGAATTGATCACCAGATCGGGCTGAAATTCCTCCAGCACGGGCAGCACAAGCTCTTCCAAAACATACATGATACCCTGGTCGGTTGTTCCCGGCGGCAGCGGCACGTTTAAAGTGGTGCCGCGAGCCAGTGGCCCTCCGCTTTCATCAACAAAGCCGCTGCCCGGGTATAAAGTCCGGCCGTCCTGATGGAAAGAGATAAAAAGCACATCGGGGTCATGCCAGTAAATATCCTGGGTTCCGTCGCCATGATGCACATCGGTATCAACTATGGCAATCCGTTTCAACCCGTACTGCCGGCGCAGGTATTCAACCATCACCGGCTCATTGTTGATGTTACAAAAACCGCGGTTACCATGCACAACCCGCATGGCATGGTGCCCCGGCGGCCTGACCAGGGCAAAACCATTCTTAATTACACCCTGCATCAGCGCGTCAGCAATCACCAGTGCTCCACCGGCAGCAATACGGTGCGCTTCCGTTGCCTGCGCTTCAATATTAGGCACGCAAAAATGCACCCGGGCAATATCCCTGTTACCGGCCAGGCGGGGCTGGTACTGACGAATCTGCGGTAAATCCATGATCCCTTCCTCGAAAATCTGGTCACGTGTATATAACAGCCGCTCCTCCCTTTCCGGGTGAGTAGGCGATATGGCCCAATCAAAAGCAGGGAAAAAAACCAAACCTGTCGGCTTTACTGTTTCCTCTTCATTACCGCACATCTTCTGTAAACCTCCCCCCGGGTCATCCATCACTGCACCCCTTCGAATTCATCGATCACGCCCGGGGCAATTTGGATTCCCACGTCAAAAAGCTTGCCGGTGGTTGACCAGCCGCTGACCATATTAAACTGTTCTTCCAGAAAATACTCGTAGCGGTCGGCATACTGCCCTAAACCCCGTTTAGCGGCAATTTCCTGCAAGCCGGCCAGGGCCAGGGCTTTAGCTTCAGTCAGTCGATCAGCCTTAAACTCACCGCCCAAGCCCCCGCTGTTCAACTGATATCTCTGCTGCCTGGTGTCGGCATGCAGCTGCAAGGAGAAGGTCGGGCGGGAAACAGCCGCCCCCAGTGCATTAGCTACTGACGCACAACGGTGCACCACGGCTTCACAATCAAACCGCCCGGCGAGGGATGGAATAAATGCGCCGGCTGCCGCGCCGATGCCGATCACCCGTTCTGCTTTTACCGGGCGCTTGTTAACCAGTTCCCATACTTTATAGGCCGGTTCCTCTTCCCACCTTTTAAACATATCATTAATACTTGCCTCCAGCCTATCGTTAACCTGATCTACTATTTCCCGGGCCAGCTCCTGCACAGGTACCCCGGCCCGGGTTGCAATTTCTTCCAGGGCTTGGCTGGAAAGCTCGGGTGAGCCGATTTTGCCACCTTCCAGCAGATTATAAGCATCAGTCGGGGTGGCTGCCGGCCCACCGAAACAGGCTGCTGGGCCGAGGCGTTCCGGGCCGATGCTGATCCGGCCTTTCTGCAAACGGACAGCGCTGTCACCGCCCAGCGCAATAGAGCGCACGGCAAAAGCATGAACATTGGTATAGTAACCGCCGATTTCAGCCCCGCTTGATGCGTAAAGCGGTTTCCCTTCCAGGATAAGAGCCAGGTCGGAGGTCGTACCTCCAATATCAACCACCACCGAGGTCCGGTTATCCATGGTCAGGGCAAAAGCGCCCATAACGCTGGCAGCAGGACCTGAAAAAACCGTTTCGCAGGGATACTGCAGCGATACTTCCAGCGGCATCGTTCCCCCGTCGGCTTTCAGAATATTTACCGGGGCTTCAATGCCTCGCCGGCGAAGTGCATTTTGCATTTCTTTAGCGAAAAAAGACCATTTATCCCTGGTAACCGCGGTATAGTAGGTGGTTGCCGCCCGGCGTAAAAAGTTAAGCTCCCCGGATACCTCATAACCCCTGACCACCTCCAGGTGAGGGTATTTCTCCTGCAGTATTTCGCCCACCCGGCGCTCATGGCTGTTGTTACGGTTTGAAAACTTACCGATTACCGCCACCCTTTTAAAACCTGCTCCTGTGATTTGCCTGCCGATCTCAATTAACTGATCCTGGTCGAGCGGTTCGGTAATACGCCCGTGAAAATCGATAGCGCCCCCGGCCAGGTAGGCCCCGGGAAAAAAATTAAGCTGCTTAATATTTAAACCCGGACCGGGGATCAGAATCATGGCCACCTGGTCACCTTTACCGCCGGCTATTAGATTCGTTACCAGTGTGGTGCTGAAAACAACCCGCTCCAGGTCGCTGACCGCTCTATTCCTGAGCAGCTCATCGAGAACAGATAAGATGGAGCTTTCCAGGTTGTCCTCCACAGTGGGGTGCTTGACCATTTCCAAGATACTGCCCCCGTCGTAAAGAACTCCGTCGGTATAAGTACCGCCCACATCTATACCAATCAGCATTCCACCACTCCTAAAATAGAAATTACTTAATGATCCGAGGTTCATCCAGATAAAAATTTACCGCTACGATTTTATTTCTGTGGAAAACCTCATAATCCTGCAGTAGCTAGAAGTTGAAATAAGGCAAATGGGAATGGAGAAAGCCCCCATATTGTTCAGGGGGCCGAAATACAGATCTGCATTTATTATATACAAAGAGAAGTTAATTTTGCACTGCGATTCCAGATAAAAGATTGCTATTCAGGTAGCTTTCTTTAATTGTATTAAAGGCCTCTTCAGCTGAATCAACTGCTACCAGCTTTCCTTTAACCATAGCTGCAAAAGAATCACCAATTAATTTTGCTTCATAAATATCATGGGTAACATATATTGATGGTATATTATTGTGATCCAAAATCCGGCGAAACTCCGGCCAAAGCTTTTCTTTTGTAGAAGCATCAATATCACTTAGAGGCTCATCCAATAGCATTACATCTGGCTCCGAAGTTAAGGCGCGAGCTAAAGAAACCCTGCTGCGATAGCCACCGCTCAACTCTTTCGGCTTTTTAGATAAAACCTCTTGCAAACCAAGCATTTCCACCATTTTCTTTCCAGTTTCTACTGAACCCCGCCTGTTTTTAGTGGCATAAATTATGTTCTCCCAGGCGCTTAAATGATTAAAGAGTGCCGGATGTTGTGGGACATAGCCAAGATTTCTTTGTTCAGGAGACAAGTCTGTAACATTACGGTTATTAATAAAAACTTTTCCGGAATCCCTGGTAATAATACCAGCAATAATTCTTAGCAGGGTGGTTTTCCCGCTCCCATTAATACCTATGATGACTTTTATCCCCGTTTTCATTTTCATTGAAACACCGCAAAGCACGGGTTGGTCAGTGAAACACTTACTAATATTATTAAACTCAAGCATTTTTCAACCTCCGATGGTTAACCAGGCTAAGAATTGTCACCAGGATTGCTGAAATAGCTATGCATACTGCGCTGGCAGTAATAGCCATCCCCAGTTCTCCTTCTTCTACCTTGCTAAAAACATAAGAAGCCAGAACCTGGGTAGATCCGGGGACATTACCTCCAAACATGGCTACTGCAGCAAATTCACTCAATGAACGGGCATAACTTAAAACAAAGCCTGAAAAAAGTGCTTCTCCCAAAGCAGGAATTACAACTCTCAAATAAGCTTTATATGGAATATCGCCCAGTGTTCTTGCTACTGCTACCATCTCAGGATCAATCTGATCTACACCAGACGCAATGGTTCGTGCGGCAAGAGGATAGGAAACAAAAAACATGGCCAGTACAACAGCCACCAGGGTAAAAGCAAGGCCAGTCCTGCCAACAAACCCAAAAGAATTCCGTCCAAACGCCAGTAACAGAGCGAGTCCGGCAACAGTATGGGGTATTGCAATAGGCAGGTCATTCATCAGATTTGCAATCCGGTAGACAAGAGTGTTCCTTCCAAACAAATGATAGTAACCAAAACCGAGTGCCAGAAGCAGACTCATCAGTGAAGCTGCCAGGGCAGCAATTAAGGTGTTTTTTAAGCTCTGCCAAAAAAATAAATCCGCAAAGGTCACTGTCATACCTTCGAGGGAAAGGCGGCCCAGCAGGGCCGCCAATGGATACACTACAAAAAGTGCAAACAAAGGTACAAATAAGACATCAATTAAATTTTTATTACTAATCATTCGCACGGTAACCACCCGTAAACAGTAAATTCATCAATATGTTCAAACGCTATTTCCAAGAACCTTTGAGCTAAGTCTTCATTCCCGCCTTTTATGATTGAGGCTCCAAAAATAATATCTCCTGTATGCTCAAGAGGTACAGTTTCCACAATTATTTGATTGTTAAGGTTAGTGACACTGCTGTAATTCAAACCAGCATCCAGTTCATCTTCCTCAATCATTAAAGCCAACTGGTTTACCGTAGAAGGACGTGCCTTCAGGTTTCCGGAAGCAACCAAATCATCCCATAGACCCATGCTTTTTAATGCTGTTTCTGCGTAAAAACCACCGGGGGCAGTCGGCTCACATATACCAACCGCAATACCAGGTTTAAGTAAATCCTCAAAACAGGTAACCTTACCCTGTCCTGATTCAGAAACAACTAAAACTTCATGATCAAGCAGGAATTTTTCTGCTACAGCTACCCGATCAGACTCTTCCAGTTTTTCTATATAGGACCAGTCTGCGGAAAAATATAAATCACAGGGTTGATCTTCCTCAATTTGAGTGTAGAGACCACCAGACGGACCGAAGTTAGGGATTACTTCTACGCCAGTTTCTTCTTTGAAAATTGCGATTACCTCGTCCATCGGCTTTTTCAAGCCGGCTGCTACAAAAAGATCTAGCTCCTCTGCCTGTGATTCACATCCAATAATAAATACAAAACAACCGAGCAAAATCATCAATACTGCAGCAATGTATAACCTTTTGCTTTTAAATAACATTTTCTCACCTTTCTTTATGTTTTATTTAACCACATAAGGCCCTTAATAATTAGCTGTTATCTCTTATAAGAACAAATAAAAACGCCTTCTGAAAGAAGACGTACTAGCATAGGTAAAATAGATACCTTTTTATAACCATCTCCTTTCCACTACCGGGAGGCAACACCGTTTCCCGTGCTACCCTATCGGCTTGTTTCCATAGCAACAGCTTTAGGAAAACAAACTCGGAGGCAATTGCATATTTTTAAATATATATTCTTATCCTGCGAACCACATCCTATCTATATCTCGTTCAGCCAGCTGAAACAAAGACTAAAATAGATAATAAGCCTTTTTTATGGGAAATTACCCATTATTCGTTTTTAGTATAAATTCATAACTAAAAGAAGTCAAGCTTTATCAACAATATTTACGGTGGTGAAATAAATTATAGAAGTATCCTGTTTAACTCTGAATTGCAAAAAAGCCAAATCTGATATTTTTCTAAACAATTGCTGCCCAAAATAAATTTTGTTAAACTTTAATCAAAAGCGGGACAAATAACGCTATCGCAACAGAACAGGGGAGGCTTATTAACAATGGAACAATTTGCAGCGTTTAAAACAATCCAGGAAAGAATATCAATCCGCAACTACTCCGATCGTCTGCTCAACACAGCTATGCTGAACGACCTTGAAAACTATATCGAGAATACCGGCAGCGGCCCTTTCGGCACCAGGCCGCGTTATCAAATACTTAACCTCGAGCCCCTCGACAAAAAAGAGCTGCGCTCCCTGGGCACTTACGGCTTTATCAAGGGGGCACGTCACTACATTCTCTGCAGCATTGAAGATAAACCCGGAGCCCTGGAAGATTTAGGCTTCTGCCTGGAAAAGATTATCCTCAGGGCAACCAGCCTTGGGCTGGGAACCTGCTGGCTTGGCGGCACTTTTAAAAGAGCCTCCTTTGCCAGGCAAATGGATCTAAAGCCGGGTGAACTGCTTCCGGCCATTACCCCGGTTGGTTACCCTGCAGAAGAATATAACCACTCTGATCAGTTAACCCGCCTCGCCGTTAAGGCACAGAGGCGTAAGCCCCAGGCTGAACTTTTCTTCGGCCCCGACGGAAAAACTGCGCTTGGCGAAGAAGAAGCCGGCCCCTACTCCGCCCCCCTGGAAGCAGTGCGCCTGGGCCCTTCAGCATCAAACCGCCAGCCCTGGAGGATAATCAGAGATGAAATTGGCAGTTACCACCTCTACCTGCAGGAAAATAAAATATATAACCGGATGTTGGGTAAAATTCGCATACAGTATCTTGACATGGGGATCGCCATGTGCCACTTTGCCCTGGTAGCTGAAGAAGAAAAGCTGCCCGGCCAGTGGAGAGCCAAACCGGACAGCCCTGACTATCCCGGCCTGCAGTATATTGCCACCTGGTCGTAAGAAATAACCTGTAAGAGGTCATTGATCATGAAACAGTTTACCGCGGAAACACTATTCTGGGATCTCTTTCCGGAAGCAAAGATAGGAGTGGTTATTATTCAGGTGCTCGACAACAGGGTTAAAGATCCGGACCAGTACAGATCGTTGCTTGCTGAGGCTGAAGAGTAATTTTCTATGAACTTTTGGTTATCCTCTTGCAACTTAAAACTATTCTTTCACTAAAATGTAATGTATTATTATAGTAACCAGAACCTGTAAAGGAGGAAAAAGCGAAAACTATGGCAGAAGCCAAAGTCAGTTTTCATAATGCACTCCTTGCCAGTGATTCGACAAGCGCAGCAGCCATTATGGACAAGTACCTTGAAAGTAACACAGTTTTTTCATTTATTGATCAGGTAGTGGTTAAAGTGCTTGATGATATCGGTCAAGGTTGGCACAGCGGTGAGTATGCCCTCTCGCAGGTTTACATGAGTGGAAAAATCAGTGAAGATCTTTTGGAAAAAGTACTGCCTGATGAGAGCGGTTTGCGCAAAAAGAAACCAACAGCGGCTATAGCCCTGCTGAACGATTATCATGCGCTCGGCAAACGTATTGTTTATGCAGTACTGAGAGCCAGTGGATTTGAGCTAATCGATTATGGAAGAGTTGAAACAAAAACACTGGTGGAGAAAGTCAGGGAAGATGGCATTGAAGTGCTGCTGATATCCGTTCTCATGCTCTCTTCAGCCTTACAGGTTAAGGATGTTATAAAAGGTTTAAAATCGTCTCAAACAAGAGTCAAAGTTATCGTCGGAGGCGCTCCATTTCGCTTGGACCATGAGCTCTGGCAAATAGTTGGCGCAGATGCTGTCGGCTATTCAGCATCAGATGCGCTGCATCTGATCAACCACCTGGAAGGGGAGCCTGATAATGGTTGAGCGTAATATGACTTCCATGCAAAGAGTAATGACTACGTTAGGACACAAGGAACCGGACAGGGTGCCTCTTTTCCTGCTGTTAACTATGCACGGAGCAAAAGAGCTCGGCATGGAGCTTAGTGAATATTATTCGAAAGCAGAAAATGTAGTAGAAGGCCAGGCAAGGTTACTGGAGAAGTTTGGTCATGACTGCTATTTTGGTTTTTTCTACGCCCCGGTTGAAATACAGGCCTGGGGCGGAGAAGTGGTTTATTATAAAGACGGACCCCCAAATTCCGGTGAACCGTTTATAAAAAGTTTTAACCAAATCAAACAATTAAAGCCCCCTGCAATTGCTGGTGTACCTATTTTACAGGAAGTTTTAAAAACAATAGGTTTACTGCATGAAAAAGCCAATGGTCAGGTTCCGGTACTTGGAGTTGCACTTTCACCATTTTCAGTTCCGGTAATGCAGCTCGGTTTTGAAGCATACTTTGAATTAATTTATCAAGAACCAAAACTTTTTAATCTATTGATGGAAGTTAATCAGCAATTTTGTATTGCCTGGGCCAATGCCCAGCTTGCTGCAGGAGCAACAGCTATCTGCTATTTCGACCCAGTCTCTTCACCAACCATTATTCCAAGGGAGCTATACCTGAAAACAGGGTTTCATGTAGCAAAAAACACCATCAATAAAATCAAGGGCCCCACAGCAACACACATGGCTTCAGGCCTGGCCATGCCAATTTTAAATGATCTGGCAGAAACCGGCACCGGTGCGGTTGGCGTAAGCTCGGCCGAAGATATCGGTAAATTAAAACAAGCCGGCTGTGGCAAACTAACTATAATCGGCAATCTGAACGGCCTGGAAATGATTCACTGGAATCGACAGGAAGCAACTGAAAAGGTTAAAGATGCAATTATTAGTGCTGCCGCGGGGGGCGGATTTATACTTTCAGACAACCATGGTGAAATACCATACCAGGTTCCTGACGAAGTGCTATTTGCAATAGCAGATGCAGTTCGCACCTATGGTCAGTACCCAATAGAAACTACGGTGAATTGCAATGGATAAACAGTTAATTGTCTTCTGTAATAATTATCGCCGCGAACTGGAAAGCCTCAATCTTAAAGAAAGCTTCAGCGAATTAGACATTGCCTATTTCCCCAACCGCTGTGGACTGCCACCAATAGAATGGTCCAGACTTCGCGAATCCATACCTAACCTCGATAATTACCAGCAGCTTCATATAATCAGCTGCGGAAGCATAAACGGATTATCAAAAGAGCAGACTATAATAGGTTGTAACTGCAGCAATGATACTAGACAATGTTATCATCTGCTAACCAATCCAGACCTTGCCGGGTATTACATTGAGCAGGGCTACTTTTTAGTTACACCAGGCTGGCTTGCTTCCTGGCCTGATACTCTTGCAGGGTGGGGATTTGATCAACCCCAGGCCATACAATTTTTCAAAGATACAAGCAGGGCAATTTTGCTGCTTGATACTGGAGTTGATTCTTCAGCTGAAAAGAAGCTGGCTCAATTTGCCGATTACGTCAATCTCCCTTTTAAATCGCTTAAGGTAGGCTTGGAATATCTTAAACTGCTATTAACCAATAAACTATTAAAAACGCGAAATACAAGCAACTTCGCCACAGAACAAGTTAATACCACTAAAATACAGAGAGGACTTGCTGACTTTGCCATGACCCTAGATCTTCTCGATCAGCTGGCCCGGATCAGGGAAGAAGGGGCTGTAATTGAAAAAATTAAGGAAATATTTACTATGCTTCTTGCCCCGCAAATAGTTAAATACCGGCCTGCTAATGATAAAAAAGAAGCAGGGCATCTTAAACAGGAAGAAACAACAGATAGTTTTACCATACAGATAACGGGCAACAGCGGTTTACTGGGTTACCTGGAAATTATTAAAGTTAATCAACCCCAATTTTTGGATCAATACAAAAAATTAGCTGATAGAGTTATTAACATCTGCGCCCTGGCTATTGAAAATGCCCACCATTACCAATTAATTAAAGATTTATCTGACACCGATGACCTAACCAGGCTTGCCAACCGGCGCAGGCTGGACGAACAGTTGAGAGAAGAATGGCGACGCATGCAGCGGAATGAAAAGCCGCTTACCGTTATGATGTTTGATATTGACTTTTTTAAACACTTCAACGATCGGTACGGGCATCAGGCTGGGGACGACTGTCTCAAAGCTGTAGCGGCTGTTCTAGCCAACTACTGCCGGAGAAGCGGAGATCTGGCTGCCCGCTTCGGTGGAGAAGAGTTTGTTTTAATTCTTCCGGAAGTTAAAGAAACAAACGCTGTTATAATAGCAGAAAACATAAGAAAAGAGATTGAAGGGTTGAAGATAGCCCATGATGATTCTGCCGTCAGCAAATACGTTACCATGAGCATCGGCGTAGTCAGCCAGGTTCCAACAACAGAGATGCCGGCAGAAAAAATGATTGCTGCTGCCGATAAGGCCCTCTATAAAGCTAAAGAAACAGGCCGCAACCGGGTGGTAATTGCCGACTGACCGGCAAAAAAAAACCACTTCAGCAGCTTTTCATTGTAGAAACTTTTTCCCCCGGCTACCTTTTCGACAGCAGGTAATGGCTGATAAACCATTCATTACCACCTCTGAAACCAAAGAATTCAGCACAGGATATAAAGAACAGGCGCCAGTAGTTCCACCATTTTTCAGCCTGCTCGGCCCCGTAAGTTTCAACAAAAAGAGGATATATCTCCTCCCTCTGTCGATCCATGTTTTGCAGCCACGCTTCAAGAGTGTAGCGGTAATGAGTTCCAGACACAGCCCACTGTTTTTCCAGGCTAAAATGATCAAGAAAGTGGTGAAGTAAATCTTTGCTGGGCATAGTGCCCCCGGTGAAAAAGTGCCTGGCCATCCAATCATTACCGGTTCGGTCTTCATAAAGAAATGGGTAAGTATGATGAGTAAATATATGAATGAACAGCTTCCCTCTCGGTTTAATAAAACTTCCCACCTTGCTGAGCAGTGCTTCATAATTGCGCATATGCTCAAACATTTCCACGGTTACTATTCGATCAAACTTGAGCGGCATTTCAAGCTCGTTAATATCAGCCTTTAAAGCAGTGAGGTTGCTGAAGCCGAGCCGTTTGGCCTCCCCCTTAATATATTCAATCTGTGAAGTCGAGTTTGATACCGCCGTAATCTCCGCACCGCTATATTCACGGGCCATATACAAAGAGGCAGCGCCCCACCCGCAGCCCAGGTCGAGAATTTTTAGGCCATTGGCTATTTCAGCCCGGCTGCAGGTCAGGGCCAGCATTTCTTCCTCAGAACAGTCAAGATAATTGGCAGCCTGCCTTGGAGAAAGTGAATCCGGCCAGTAACCACAGCTGTATTTAAGCATTTTCCCCAGAACCATTTTAAAAAACTGAGGCGGCAGTTCGTAATGCTGGGCATTTGCATCGTCAGTAAATACAGCAATTTCCTGCTCTTTTAAACCTTCAACAAAGGAGGAAATAAAGACCTGGCGCTCTTCAATATCATTAATAACCTGCTGTTCGGCTTTACGGTTTAGAATTAATTTTACCGCCATCCGCAACAGCGGATCTGGCAGTCGGCGGGCCAGTAGTTTGTCAAGATTCATGTCACTTTTCCTTTCAGTTAGTATCCAGTATCTATTATCGAATTTACATGTATAAGTTTCCGCCTAAACAGCTGGTTTCCTTTATTGGCTATTGCGGATTACCCTGAGCTGTTGAATCTCTGCGTAAAGCTTATTATTCTTCAGCCCGGGGTTCTCTCTGTGAAACAGTTATTCTCCGATAGAACAATTGACATGATGCAAGATAATGCATATAATCTATATGCTCATTAATGAATACTGAGGTGATGCAAGGTGCGAACAACAATAAATATTGATGATCAATTGATTAAGGAAGCCGAGGCAATCTATAAGGCCGAATCAAGGTCGAAATCGATTGAATATGCCTTACGTGACGCTTTACAGATGAAAAAAATGGAACAGCTTAAAGCGCTTGTCGGAAAAGTTGAATTTGACGAGAAGGCAATGAGGCAGCAGAGGAATTTTGAACGATGAAGAAAACATTAATTGATACATCAGCCTGGGTGGAATATTTTAAGGGTAATAGAGCTGTAGCCAATTTCATTCATAGTAGAGAAGAATACTCAGTTTATATTATTGGGCCTGTCATTTCAGAGTTAATTCAGGGCATGAAAACCGAAAATGAAAAAGAGTCATTCACTTATGCCCTGGAGAGCATTAATAGAATACAGATAGCGGATCAGGACTGGCTTGACGCTGGGCTAGCAGGATCGCATTTAAGAAGTAAGGGTATTACTGTCCCCTTTATTGATCTTATAATTTATTCAGCTGCCAGGAATAATCAATGTTCAATCTGTACTCTGGACAAACATTTCCAGGTGATTAATAAAAATCTTAAAAACAAAGTTGAGATTCTAGAATTTTAGTTTTATTTTATGCAATTATGCTTTCGAGGCATTTGGATTCCGGCAGTATATATGTTAACGGTGGGTTTTATCACTGCTTTTTATTTGTAAGAATTGAACAATGCCATCTAGCAAATCTACCCGCGCAACGATAAGCGAAGGGCTTTCAGAATAATCACCAGCACTGAACTTGTAGCTGTAATAAGCAGTATAGAATTTGTTTTACCTGGCACAACGGTGATGCTTACAATGTAGCAGCAGTCGATTACCACTGATTTGGGGGGTGCGAAAAAAGGACAATCAAATACCAGAAGTTCATCCAGGCGAAATACTCAAAGAGGATTTCTTAAACCTCTCGGTATCAGTGCATATAGATCCGGAATGTTTTATTGACCCCGCTTTGATGGCAAAAAAGCACCGATCCAACATCATTTGGTTTTTCGCAAAGACTGTTCATAAAAACGGATATAGTCCTCAACTGCCATTTTCCGGCACAGCTCAGCAATAAGATCATAAGGGATAGTTTTAATTTTTTTAAACCGAAAGCTGTTTATCGCCATATCCAATTTTGTTGCTACCCTCTCGGCACATTCTTTTTCAAACCATGTTTTAAGCTCGCTATTACCGTAGAGCCCCAAATGAATCACATCCAGTGAGTCAAACCCCATTCCCCTCAACTCATTTAATATATTTTTGTCTTGTATGCAAAACATATATATTATAAAGTGTAATTGTCTTATAGGAGAGACGTTTACAAGATTAACCCTGGCCATGATTCTTTTGCCCTGGATATAACCATTGAGAATCAAGCCGTATAGTAGACTTGGCGCACTCAAGACCTGACCCCATTTATGCTTTCAGGAATCTATCTTCCTTTAGCAAGCTTACATTGACAATAATAACGCAACACGTTATTATTGTTGCATGATAAAGTCATTTGCTACCAGAGAAACAGAAAATGTTTGGAATCAGCAGTGGACAAAGCAGCTGCCAAGAGAAATCCAGCAAATCGCTTTTCGAAAATTAATTATGATTCACCGCTCTTTATCTCTAAATGATTTAATGATTCCACCAGGTAACCGATTAGAAAAACTCACAGGTAATTTTGAGGGACAAATGAGTATCCGTATCAATAAGCAGTATAGAATTTGTTTTACCTGGCACAACGGTGATGCTTACGATGTAGCAATAGTTGATTATCACTGATTTGGGGGTGCGAAAAATGGACAATCAAATACCAGAAGTTCATCCGGGCGAAATACTCAAAGAGGAGTTTCTTAAACCTCTCGGTATTAGTGCATATAGATTAGCAAAAGCAACTAAAATTCCTGCCACAAGAATATCGCAGATCATTATGGGCAAACGACGTTTAACAGCAGACACAGCCCTCAGGTTTGCTAAATTCTTTGGGAATAGCGCTGAATTCTGGTTAGGTATACAAATGGAATATGATCTTAGAAAAGAAAAAGCAGAAATTCAATATGTACTGGAAGAAATTAAAGAATACAAATAGAGTTATAACCTTTGAATCCTAAACTTTGCGATACGAAGAAATCCGATCCATCCGGAAGGTTTTATTAATCCCGCTTTGATGACAATAAGCTGACAAGTATAACAACCTGCCCATCATGGTTACTCCCAGTGGAGTTACTACCCTTGCTTTCCCCGGTTTGCTGCCACCCAGGTAAATCATCTCAACTGCCTGCTCGGCAGCCATCGCCTCCCATAGCAGCTCGAACCCGGCCGGAGCCTGCCCCAGGGTTTTTTCATACTGCTTAAAGGTCAGCCCCGGCATAATTTTCATTAACTCTTCCGTGCTGTTAATCGCCGGAGGCATTTCGACCAGCTTAACCAAAATATCTTTCAACTGGGGTCAATCAGCTGCTGGAAGCTGTCCAGCACCGAACCATCGCCCTTGAAACGTACCGCCCCAATTTCAACAATCCGCGCCATTGCCGGGTGCAGGCCAGTTGTCTCAATGTCGAAAGCAATGAATTCTTCCTCGCTTAGCCGTTTATAAATTGGTCTCACCTAACCTTAAAAAGATGCCACTACTATCAGCTTCAACAATTATCTATACTTATAGAGTTGCACAAAAATGGCTCCTCGATTTTACACAAGTATATAGGCTTAACTCAATGTCAATTAGACTTCTATCTAGTCTAGTTTCTATTTATCCTAATCTGCAACTCCCGGTAACTATATTATGCATCTAACACCCATTCTAATTTAATGATCAGCTCAATATAGCCTCTGTCATGATCACTTCACGCTTTATGTGTCTAAAGTAAAATGATAAAATGCTTACAGATTAATAATGGTATTGATACCTTCCGTCTGCGCTCTCAAAGAGAAAAGGCGATCGTTGCTCACCTGACCAGCCACGCCCATCTTAAACAAACAGTGCGAAAACTCGCCTCAGATGAACATGAACTGTTAATGTACCTTCTCAGTAAGGGAGGTTGGGCGCTTTTAAGCTCTGTCAGCCGTAAATTCGGCAAAATGGAAGGTGATGGTTTTTTCTGGGAAGAGGAGGAGCCGCTGTCTACGACCGGTAGACTCTGGAGTAAAGGTCTTGTCATGGTCGGTAAAGCTATTCAAAATAACCGGCAGGTTAAGATTACTGCTATTCCTGCTGACCTGAAGCCCTTGCTGGAAAAAATACTTATCAAGCCTTCCTGATGCAGCCACAAGTTTTAACCGCTTACAGTAGCTTATTGTAAACCCATGGTCCCCATCGCACCCTCCTGGCGGCTATTTATATAGTTCGTCGTGGCTGCCAAGGTCGACTGGGATCACAATCTCCTCTTGAATGATGAAATAGATGCTGATCCTGAAGGACAGGTTTATCGCTACCGAGTGAAGCTCAGCATGTTTACCTTTCAGCTTGTGCAGTTTTAATGAAGGATGAGTTGGGTTTAATTCAAGCAATTGCAGGGTTTTTGAATACTGTTTAGTTAACTCAGGGTGTTTTTTTAGAAAAGCGGCCGCCCTGCGGTTGTAGCTATCTGTGTAAATAATTTTAGGCATTAGTTACCCTCTTGATGTGTTCTTCAACGCTTTCAGCGACATAACGTCCCTTTTCATAATCCACCTTTGCTTCGTTTATTGCTGTTTCCAGTTCGCATTCACGGTAATAGTTATATTTTTCAATAGGAATTACAACATATCTGCTTCTACCCCTAACCGTAACAATTGCTTCTTCAGACTCTCTTACCACCAGGTCAATAGCAGCCACACCTTTTGTTTTTAATTCATTTGCACTGATGATATTGCTCACAGGTATCACCTTCTTTTCTATAAAGCATTTTAATAAAACATTATTTATAGTACATAATATAATACCATTAAGAAGGTTATTAATCAATAGGTATGTATTAAAATACTAGTCCTGAGAATCGTATAGAACCAAATGTTAGCAAGACTTATCCTTCGCACACGGTATCTCTACTTACTCTATTTTAACATACTAAACCGAACATATGAAACAAACCGAACCAAATCATTCGCCTGCATAGAGCACCAAATGAATCGCATCCAATGAGTCAATCCCCCGTCACCTCGGCTCAACACGGTTACTACAAGTTATTCTCTCCCAACAAAAAGTCAATAATGTTGCGATGTTTAATGCCATTACGTTCCATTTTTATTTTATCCATTGATAAGACATATTTGGGGTAGTTGTCCTGAATATTTTCCAAGGCGCTAAATTCACGATTGATAGTATCGTCATTTGCCAGCAAATAGGCAACCTGAATATATAGTTTATCGCCTCCCTTTTCAGCAATGAAATCAATTTCCTGATCAGCAAATTCTCCAACATAAACTCGGTAGCCTTGACGCAGTAACTGCAGATAAACTATGTTTTCCAAAGCCTGGCCAACATCAGCTCCATTACTATAAAATAACCCTCTAATACCTAAATCATTGGTAAAATATTTTTCCCTGGTTTTTAATACTTGCTTTCCCTTGATATCATAGCGTGGAGCGCTATAAATTAAAAAAGCATTTTTACAAGCTTCAAGATAATTATATAGTGTTTCCCTGGACAAACTTCTGCTTTCACTTTTCAAGAAATTCACGATTGATTGGGCAGAAAATATTTGGCCTACATTATGAAGCAGATATTTCATGAATCGTTTTAGTAAATCAACGTCTCTAATCGAGTAACGAGCAACGATATCATTAAGTAGAATGGAAGAATATATATCTTCAAGATACCCTTTAATCAAATCTTCTTGCTTGCGAAATCTCTGGATAGCAGGTAATCCGCCGTAATTAATGTAATTGATAAATTCCTGCTCAGGATCAAATTGTATTTTGCGCGTCTTGAGGTTATTGACAATCTCCAAAAATGACAGCGGGTATAGTTCCAGTGAAAAATATCTTCCTGTCAGGTGGGTTGACAGCTCCCCAGAGAGTAATTTCGAGTTTGAACCAGTGACATATATATCTGCATCATATTTTATGTTTATGGAGTTAATAACTTTTTCGAACCCATCAACTTCCTGGATTTCGTCCAGGAAAAGGTAATATTTCTCATTGCTTGATAAGTGTGCCTCGAGATATTCATTCAGCATTTTTGGCTTCCTTAATTCTTCATAATCGAGCAGCTCAAAATTAATGTGGATAATCTGCTTTTCAGAGACGCCTCTAAGCATTAATTCATCCTGGATCAACAAAAGCAATGTTGATTTACCAACTCGCCTCATTCCTGTAATCACTTTAATTAATGGATCTCCGATTAGCATTTTCAGCTGGTTTATGTAAAGATCTCTTTTGATCATGCCCTCACCCCTTAGGTAATTATACTATATATTTGTCTTATATAAAAGACATATATATAGTATAAAGTGTAATTGTCTTATAAAAGAGACGTTTATGAGATTAACCCTGGGTATAATTCTGCTGCGCTGGAAGAAATCCGCGGAGAGTAAAATTTGTGGCGCTACAATGCTGAGTAAAGACTTCAAAGAGTTTATCGCATTACTTATAGTTTTACCAGCTTTTATTTCTACTGGTATTAAACTACTTTGATGTTCAAGAATACAATCTACCTCGCTGCCTTTGTTGTCACGCCAAAAATAGATGTGTGGCTCAAGTCCCTTATTATAGCGATATTTGGCCAATTCTGTTAGTATTAATGTTTCAAAAAGCCCACCTTTGAGATAATGAATATTAAGCTGCTGTATTGAGTACAATTTGTTGCGTATTTCGGTCGCATCCGGACACTGATTCCGGAAACATCCGGACAGTGTTTCGGAATTATCCGGACAGCATAACGGCACATCCGGACACCTTGTCGAGTAGATAAAAACTGGTACTCTTTAATCAAGAGAGATTAAAGGGGGCCAACGATGAGGAGACTGGAGATGCTGAAAGCAAGAGAAATACTGCGGCTAAAATTTGAAGTCGGCTTATCCGTTCGTGAAATAGGTAAAGCCTGCAATTGTGGTAAAAGTACGGTATCGGAACTGCTTACAAGGGCGCAAAAGGCTGAAATCACGTGGCCCATTGAGCTTACGGACAAGCAGTTAATGTCCGCGTTATACCCACCAACCGAGAGCAGGACAGCACTGCCTGAGCCCGATATGGAATATGTCTTCCGAGAGATGAAGAAAAAGAATGTGACCCTACTTCTTCTTTGGGAAGAATACAAAGAAAAACATCCCGATGGGATCATGTACACACAGTTTTGTGAGCGCTACAGGAATTTTAAAAAAAAGAACAACCTTTCCATGCATAAAGAACATAAAGCAGGCGAGGAAATCGAGGTAGACTGGGCCGGCAGTACTATGTCCTACCTTGACCCGATTACGGGAAAGAAACAGAAAGCCTCCATATTTGTCTCTGTCCTGCCGGCAAGCAACTATCCTTTTGCCTATGCTTACGGAGATGAGCGACTGCCAAGCTGGATCGATGCGCATGTTAGAGCCTTTGAATACTACGGAGGCGTCCCTAAAATTACCATTTCAGACAACCCCAAAACAGCTGTTATCACCCCTGACCTTGTAGATCCTGTCCTCAACAAAAGCTACCATGAGATGGCCAGACACTATAGAACCACGCTGATCCAGGCGGGGCCATACAAAGCGAAAGACAAGGCAGCCGATGAGAACATGGTTGGGATTGTCTCAAGGAGAATCATTGCCACCCTTCGGAACAGACAGTTTTTTAGCCTGCAAGAAATTAACGAAGCGATCAGAGAAGAACTGATCAAGCTGGTCAAGCGGCCGTTTCAAAAGCGGGAAGGCAACAGACAAACTGCCTTTGAGGCGATTGATAAACCCTGCCTGCAGCCGCTGCCGAAAACCAAATATGAGTTTGCAGAGTGGAAAGAGACAAAAGTTCAATTCAACTACCATGTTGACTACGCCGGTTTCTTTTACAGCTGTCATTATTCCTATGTGAACCAGCGCTGCTCCATCCGTGCAACCTCCAGGATGATCGAAATCTACAGCGACACGGACAGAATTGCTGTCCATCCGAGGAATTACAACACCTACAAGCGATACACAACCCTTGTTGAGCATATGCCGGAAGAACATAAAGCCGTCAGTGGTTGGAGCTCAGATCGGTTCTTGTCCTGGGCGGAGAAAATCGGCCCCAATACCCGAGAGCTTGTCAAAAACATCCTGGAAAGCCGGGAATACCCGGTCCAGACCTACAGGGCCTGTATGGGTGTTATGCGGCTTAGTAAGAGCTATCCGGCAGATATCATGGAAAAAGCCAGCGCTGAAGCCCTCATAAAGAATCTCTGCTCTTACAAATACTTCGAGATGATGCTCAAACAGGTTGCGAAAAGCCCGGTAAAGGGAGAAAAGGAAAAAATCATCCAGCATGAAAATGTCAGGGGAAGCAGCGCCTATCAGGGAGGTGGCCTCCATGCTTAACAACCCCACGATTGAGAGGCTTAAAGAGCTGAAACTTAAAGTGATGGCTTCTATGCTGGCGGACCCCGATCCCACCCTGCGGGAGTTGACCTTTGAAGAAAGGCTGGGGCTGATGGTCGAGAAGGAATGGCTCGCAAGGAAGAACTCAAGGATAAAGAGGCTGCTGCGGGCGGCTTTTCTTGGTATCGATGCCTGTGTTGAAGACATCCACTATTCGGCCGACCGAACTATCGACAAAAAGACAGTCCAGATGATTTCAACCTGCGCTTTTATCGAGCAGAAATTAAATATTGTCATCTCGGGCAAGACCGGCACCGGCAAATCTTATCTGGCCTGCGCCTTTGGCAACAAAGCCTGCCGACAGGGGTATCAGGTTAAGTATTACAGAATGCCGGAACTGCTTTTAGAGATCCAAGCGGCGAAAAACGAACACCGATACTCTAAATATATGCATCAACTACAGAAGGTTAAGCTGCTGATTATAGACGATATTGGCCTCAAATCATACACCTTGGAAGAAAGCAGGGACCTTTTAGAAATCGTTGAAAGCAGATACAATAGAACCTCCACTATCTTGTCAGGACAAGTCTCCCATACCAAGTGGTATGACTTATTCCCTGATCCCACCATCGCGGATGCAATCATGGACCGGATTATCCACAATTCCTATATTTTGGCCTTGGACTCTAAACATTCTATACGGGAAGTGATGGCCAAAAAGAAGGTGGAAACGATTGAGGATACCGGTTAGCATTGCGCGGCTAGCGGGGGTGGTGTACAATCTTGTTGAATAACCGGATCTTAAAAGGTCCTTTAGCAACCAATATCTGTTCATTAACTGATAAAGACTCTAAAAAGAGTTTTAACTATTAAAGATCTACCGCCTTCGGAAAAAATGAATAGCAAATCAGATCCACCGGCAAGGTGTCCGGATATCCCGGTTTAGTGTCCGGATGCCTCCGGAGTCGCCGTCCGGATGTGCCGGAATATGCAAAAAGAAGGGGATAATCTTTCCGTTGCTGTTGACAATGGAAAAGTAGTTATAACTCCCGTTGCTGTTATTCCCAAAGATGAATTATGGGCCTGGTCTCACAAAATACACAGCGCTATAGAAGAAGGCAAAGCTGAAGCTAAAACAGGAAAGCTCAAGGAATATGATACTGTAGAAGAATTGTGGAAAGACATGCAAGTTGCTGAAGATTAAACCATGAACAAGAGAATGGCATAGCTACCCATCTCAGCAAAAATCCTACTTACCCCTGATTACCGCTATTGCTACCCCTAATATACGGGCCAGCTCTGTTCTAATTGAAATTGGGGGGTATTTAATATTTTCCGATTGCAGTGTTACTGTTGGCCCGGTGTTTGAATATCGCTTTATTACTGCTTCATCACCAAGGCTGACAATCACAATATCATTATTCTGCGGTTGATCCTGCTTTCTAACCAAAACCCTGTCGCCATCATCAATACCGGCACCAATCATACTGTCGCCTTTTACCTTTAGCAGGAAGTATTTGTCCTTACCACCAACCCACTTAGCCGGCAAACTGAAATAATCAACCACCTGTTCGTTCATCAGCTGAGCGCTGCCTGCAGCCACTCTTTCGAATACGGGCAGTGTAACAACATCACGGCCCTTAAATTCCGTAACCTCGCGGCCGGTTTCCACGGCCACGTAGCTGTCATCGGTGTAATCTATCTTTAAAATATGCTCGTTATCTGAACCAAGGTAGGTGAAAACATACTTATCACCATCGTAAGAGCGCATTGATTGAATAAAAAATGGCAGGTCATCTACCGGTTCAAAATCACGATTAAAAACAGAAAAATAGTTGCCATCGGTTAGCACCCCGTATTCACAGGTGGGCACTCTTTCCATATAGCTTTTCAGTTGTTCGAACCCATCTGCAAAATCACTGCCCGGCGCCTTGGTCTCTATAATAATCGTAGGCGCCAACGTGCCATTATGATTGGCCATAACTGCAATGTCGAGCGACAAGCCTTTTGACCCGATCCCGATCTTCCTCTCAAATACAATCATATTTTCCTTGTACTTGTAGGTATGAATTAACTCCCGGGCAACCCACTGACGCACCGCTTCTTCGCGCCCGTAGATATTTCGCACCTTATCACGGTGGAGGTAATCGTCCACCGGAACCTGATAGAAACTCTTGATCCTTTTATCCGGATCTGTGCGAATATATTCAGCTGTAATATCTAAAACAAATTTTGAGGGTTTACCAAAATAGCTCATGAAAAGCTGCTCCCTCGCCCTGGACATACCCACATAAAACAGTTTCCGTTCATATGATTCCTGCATAACAGCAGAATCTTTAAAGCTATCGGCAGCGTAGGGAATAACCCCGTCATTCAGGGTGATCATGAAGACCACCTTATATTCCAAGCCCTTAATAGCATGCATGGTCAGCAGCTGAACCCGGTTTTTGTCAAAGGCACTATCACTTACCCTGTAGGTTTTACATGGTATCTTCTTTTCCTTTAAAAACTCCTGTAAGCTTTCTAAACGTTTCTTTTCCCTGGCAATAACGGTAATATCCTTGTAAGCATAACCTTGTTCCAGCAACTTTATAATTCTTTCAAGCACACCCAGCGATTCGCTTCTTTCCGTATCATAGGGGCGCAACACCGGGTATTGCCCCTGCCGGTCAACCAACTCGGGCTTCACATAATCCTCGCAGCCTACGATATTACCATCTTTTACAATCATACTGTAAGCAGCCTGGGCTACCTGGGTCGAAGTGCGGTAGTTCCTGGTCAGGTTAAAACTTTTACCGGTCATATCAAACCCGATACTAGCAAAACTTCTGTTGCCGACCAACCAGCCATGCGTGTAAATATTCTGCGCTCTGTCTGCAACAAAGGTAAAGCTTGAATCGGCATCATTACGGTACAAGGTTCTTATAAATTCAAGCTGAACCCTGCTTAAATCCTGACCTTCATCGATGATGATATGTTTATAGGTTCTGGGTGGGTTTGCCCTGGCATGGTTAAGCGCTTCAAGGGCCATATCTCTATAGTAAATATAACCCTTACTACGCATACGCCGGTCAAAGAGTTTCATCAACTCAAATATCGCCTGGCGCTCTTTTGAGTTTTTAGCCAGTCGCTGGGGGTTGCTGCCACTTTCAGGCCTGGCCCGGCCAACCCGGTCAACCTGTTGATACTCTTTTAGATCCATATAATCGCAAGCCTTAATCCAGTCGATTTCGTCAAACAGAAACTGGTTGTACTTATGGTCAATTATGTTAGCTCCGCTAAAATCCTTTTTAACTTCGCTAATGCAGTCTTTGAATATTTTACCAACCGCTTTATATCTGTCATAAGTTATTTCTAACTCCTTGTCATTTCTATTGGCTTTATAATAATCACTGATCAACTTGTCCACAGTGCTCTTCATCAGTTTAGAATTCTTGCCCGAATAAAGGTTAAAATAACTACGGGCATGTTCATCAGCAATTATTTTATATATGTAGTCCAGGTAATTTATAAATGACTTGTTATATGCGGCAATTAAAACAGATTCATCAGGCGAGCAGTGTTTAAGCTGTAAGAACAGAGCCCGGTGCAGGGCAACGGTTGTTTTACCTGAGCCGGCAACACCCCTGATCAGCATTTGGCTGCCCGGTTTTGCTGTGACTAAGTTTTCTTGTTCGGTATTTAGTGGCATCGGCATACCTCCGTTATATGGTAGTTGATATTGAAATGTTAATACTACAATAATGCCTTTATGAGATTGTTAGATACCACCACAACCCGATATCCTAAAAACAGTCCAATGATGGCATCTCATTTTACCTCTATAAAATTACTATGATATTCGAAATGCTTTGGTAGCTTTGATGGTTTGATTACTATGCCTATTAAAAGATACTTACTGATATTTCTCTATATCTTTTAGCTGTAACCCAGCAGCTGTTTTCCACTCAGTTCTACCGTTAGCACTTCTGCCCATTACCACCATAGCTGCAGATGATGGACTACTGAAAAGATAATCCTTTATTAAAATAAGCTCACCTTGTTCTATTTTAATTATCTCTTCAGTTATCAATTTTTTCCGAAGGTTATAGGCATTTTTAAATTGAGGGCCTTTAAACGATGGCACTTCTTTTTCTGCTATTTTAGATCCTTTTAATACAACAAAACCCTCTTCCGTTTGCTGGCCTTGCGCGTCTGTTCCTGTTGAAGTTTTGATAAAAAAAGTATCAACATCATTCGCTTTTGGTGATATTTGCTTGACCTTGTCAAAAACTTTAAAACCAAGGGTGGAAATCAGCAAAGCCATATTAATAAAGAACTCCTCCATTTCAGCGACATCTGGTTCAGAAATAAACGAGCATTTTGGTTTGTTTGCATTTTCAACTTTGTATCAGCCTGCTTCTAAAGCATATTCATACATCTTTGATTCCAGATATTTCAAGTGGGCCTTGTTTAAATTATCATCTTTACTTATAATTACCACCGCTACATTCCAGTACTCCTTATTATCTAAATGATATTTAAGCCTTTTTAATACTTCTTCTGTTTCACCAATATAAACCGTGTCTTTACTGTCATCCTCAAGGTCTTTACCAAATAACAAATAAACGCCAGTTCCCTCTAGGTCAGGTCTATCTCCACTTTCCAGCACCATAGTTCTCGGGATTTTATAAGCCTTGCCAGTCCAATTTGATAGTTCTACTGACATTCGACCATGAGGCATACCATCTATAAGAAAAATCTTAATAGACCTAGCAAAAGTTCTATTCTCCATAAAAACAACCACCTTTCGCAGCCATGTAAAATCGATATTCAAAATAACCCTCTGACAGACCCAACATGAGCTACAATCACTAATTAATTCGCTCCCCTTTAAAGTTCCATTTCCCATCTTTTTCAGGATCATAGAGCCTGAATAATCCCTTATCGATTCTAAAGTAATAATCTTGTTGTCCACTCGGATAATGTTTCCTTGAGGAGTGATTTACACAGTTTTGTATGATTTGGCACCTTACAGTATTTGAATTAATATCAGGATATTCTTTTATTAGCTCAGTATATACTTCAGCCGGTGAAAAGGTGGAATTTTTTTGCCCTCCAGTTATTTTCAATACAGCATTATGGATTACATCTTTTACTTTAACTGGCTCATTCCACCTTGAAATTGGAGTTTTGCCTGGCCCTCTTTTTTTACCGATATCAGAAAAACCAACTACTTTCTCTGTGCTTATAAAATATTCACCCTGCTTTGATTTTAAAACCTCATATCTAAGGCACGAGATATCAATCTTATATTTTTCTCTGAGGTGCAATGCAACCTCTGCAATGACTGGTGATATCTCTTCAGCAACTATAAACAATTTTTGATTACGATTAAACTCAACTTTTAGATCTTCATCACTGTCAGGCAAAAATGCTTCTCTATGTAAATCAATTAAGGATTTACTAAATTGACAATCCTCTTTACGGTAATAGTTTTGTGCGACAAGAGTAAGCTCATCTTCACTGAGTGAACTTCCCCAGGCAGCATACTCTAATATTTGAGCAATTACTTCTCTCGGAGTTTTTCCTTTTTTCAACTCCACCATAACCAGATCACCTTCAGCATCTATCCCTATTAAATCTGGATAACAACCAGTTTCTCCTACAGTGGCAGAGACTTGTCTCCCAATCCAGATAATACTGCCCTCATCCTCGTCTAACAGTACATTAGGACTGTTCTCTAACCAGTTTTCTAAATCTTTCTCAAAGTCGATTGAGTCTGTTTTAACTTTTTCTAATACCCCTGAACTTAAGTCATCGCCATCATATTTCAAAGTATATAAACCCATTTTTACTACTCCCTTACAGTATTTCCCAGCACGAGCAACAACATTGTCGCAATGAAAGAATATTTTAAGCGCGATAGAACGGGCTTAAATTCATAAATAATGCATTCAATTCATCAATATTATCCTCACTAATATTTTGCATTATATATTCGAGCAGTTCTTCCTGCCGAGCTTGTCCTAATGAAATCCTATATATAGATAACATCCTCACAAGCCTTTCATACTGTTGCTCATCTCGACTATATGGATACTTCGGTACAATCCGTTCAATAGAAACAACTTCCCCATTTCCATCTTCAAGCGGAACATACCAGTAGGGTATAATTTCGCAGTGATCATTTTGCTTTTCCTCTTTACACCTGTTAAACATCTCTATCCAAGGATCCTGGTTGAAAACTATTGACCTATACCACATCGCCACATTTTGTCTTATAGCAAGGTTTTTATATCGATTTATACGTCCTTCACGCTGTTCTAAATCAATAGGGTTAGATGGTATATTCCAGTGCATGACTTTTCGACAATAATAATGAAAATCCAGCCCCTCCTGCCCAATTGAAGTTGTTGCCAATACAAAAGGCCTGAAAGGACTATTAAAAGCGCTTCTTAAACGATCAGTCCGTTGCAAAAACTTATTATCCTGTGCTTTCACTTGAAAAAAACCTGCGGCATAATGGGACCTTAGGCTAATCTTCTTTCTGTCGCTATCCAACTCTAGGAAAGATTGCAGGGTATCAACCTGATAGCTTGCCGTTGAAGCTGTCATCGATTCCCGCATTAAGCTGCTGACCCTGGCGATCTGGTAACTTAATGCTTTATCCTTGAGGCCATATGATTCAACCAACATATGCTTAAACTCATCCAAAACTGCCTGGATATTACCATCAACACAATACCTCAATACATTGCGCCAATGATACTCTTCAAAACGTTTACCATATTTTTGATCAACAATAGATATAGCATCACGCCTATTAAACAATAACGTGAAACTTCTACCCAACATATATGCTTCATGCATAGCTGCAGTAACTTGTTCTGATTCAATATGGGCTTCCTGAACCGGCTTCAATAAAGCACGCAATACACAAACTGCTGGAGAACCCAGAACCTGCATAGTTAACACATCAATCAAATCATCAGGTATAGTTCCAAGTTTTAATTTAGTTTTACCCTCAAGTAAATCACGCAAATAATAAAGATGTGTTAACTCAAGGTTTTCACCTTTTCGCTCTTTACTGTTATTAAGGCGCTGTTTTATGGTATCATCCAACCATTTTTGGATATATTCACGCTTGCCATTATTTATGTCGATTAAAATAGGAGTTGCCCAATACCAAACAGAAGAAATTGCCCCAGTTTCAACTGAAGACTGGTCACGCAATTTATCTAATTCTTGGCTCATTTTATTGCCGATTGACTGTTTAACTTCTTTTAAAGTAGGAGTCTTAGTCTTATCAACCCGCTGGTTAAGAATTTCCACTGGATCAAACATTTTTTTCAAAGATAACGATGGATATAAAAGGGTGAAAAGTGACATGCTTTCCGGTTTCGTCTCTAAATTTCCACCAGACCGGTTAACTCTAAAATTTAGCTTCGGATAAGGGAATCGACGCTTTTCCTTAGCAAAATAGATCTTCTTACCCTCATCTTCAGAATCCGGTTTATATGATGGAAGCCCTATGGTCTTTCGCTCTGCTTCATAAGAGATAAGCGCTGCTATCATTCTAGGCACCATAACCCAGGCAGAAAAAACTAGAATTTTTGAAAATCCGGCACTTTTTTGAAATGGCCCTCCCAGCTCATAATATGGTAAAGAAGGAGGAACCCATAAAAGCCATTCAGCATTATTCGAGAAGGCTTCGCTAACCAGCTTGCGTAAACGAGCGTTAGGGTATTTAATATATTTATAGTGATTTATATCATTACGTCTAACCCACAATCTCTGATTTTTAGTTACAACATCTTTCAAGTCTGGATAGGTTTTGAGCACCTGGTATAGGTCTTTTTTTACCTGATAATCATCCATGAACGACAAAATATAAGGAGATGACTTTACATACTCAACCGGGGCTGCTATTTGACCGCTTCTTGCTTTGATGGCCTCAACAACCGCATCGGCTTCAAGATAAGACTTGATATCTTCTTCTATAATATCAAGGGCCTCTTTGGCTCCGCTGCTATCAAGCATATCATCACCAGTGCCGGAAACTTTTAGGCGCTCCGTGCGACAGAGAGCTTCATACAAAAGAGATTCCGCCCTATCCTTGCTGGCAACAAGTATAGCCAAATTATCAATTTCAATTAGGCTGAGCTGACTTGAGTAATTGTTCCAGGTTTTTTTGAACTCAAAGCTTTTCTGGGGCTTATCCCGAAATAGAAAGTTAACAACCTGGCGAAACTCTTCGTAATGCTCGTCTATGCCGCCTTGCTCTTCAATCTCTTCTAATGTTGAATATAGTTTGTAAGGCGTCGCCGATAGCAAAAGTGTGCGAACATCTTCCTGGTGGATGAATTTGTTTGTCAGCATGCCAATCTCTGTATCAGGCTCGGCAGTAATCAAATCTCTAAACCTTTGAAACTCATCCATAATAACCAGATCCGGTTTAAGAAACTCCAAACTTATTCTGGCCATCATCCACCGCAGTCTGCCGATGATTCCATAAATATTTTCGAGGTGCGATTCCCCCATTTTTATGGCATCACCCTTCTTTTTAATTGCCTGCAACAGCCCGAGGTCTTCTTCTTCAATTAAATATCTTTTTACTCGCTCAATAATCTGCATCCTATAAGATTCATCAAGCTTACTGACTCTATCTTCCAACCAGTTTTTAGCCCAAGCCGCCCAAGCTTTAACATCCATTGAAAGAAAAGCCTCGAGTTCACTGTAATAGTGGTCAAATAAACCGGTTTGTTTAAGCAATACATAGATAAGAGCCCGCTCCGTAACAATCCCGGCACCAACAGTTAATCTAAATGAAGTGCCTGGTGTCATCGCTGTTAGATGAATAAAACCGTTGTCGCTGATTAATTTTTGGCGTTGCTCAAAGATCTGCAAAACCTGCATCGAAAGACGAGTCACTGAGTCACCATCCGCGCGAACGTCGTCATCAATTTTAAGCTTTTCCATATTCTGCCGTGCGATACTCATGTTCGAGCAAATATAGACAACCTGAAATGAATCAGCGTCCTTTTCCTTATATAACCTAGCCAGGCGGGATATAACCCCTTTAGCTACCAGAGTTTTACCTAAACCAACCTCATCTGCCAATAGAACTTTTTGCTGTTTATCCGTTGAGAAAAGATCATAGATCCTATCAACAGTTGCCCTCTGAAAATCTTTCAGATCAGCGTTGATACCTATTTCTAATTCCCTTAATCGCTCTAAATCCATTAGTTAATCCTCTTTCCTTTAAAGCCAGCTGCCCTTTCAAACTTATCAAAGAGGTCCGCGAATTCATCTGGCACAATTTTTTCGCCTTTATCATCTTCAGCATCAGCCAGTGTTTCCATTACACTTCTTAATTCATAAAGGCGTTCCGGGTTTTGCGCTACTGCTTTAAGCATTTTTTCAAATAAAACCGGCCTGTATGCGTGCATATATCTAAGTGAAGCAGAACCACCAGATCCATTATCCATCAGTTCTGCAAACGTTAATGAAACATCTTCACCCAGCAAAAAAGCCACATATTGAAAAAATCCCTGCCGGTTATCGACAATTGCATTAAAAATAGCGTCATCTCTATCCTCCGGCATCCCCCGGGTCGGTATTTTGAGCACGAAAGAAAGTAACCCTTCATCCCATTTGATCCAAACGCTATAAAACAAGCAAAGATTCTTGAGCTTTACTTCCGAAAAGGAAACATCCTTTGTCAAAGCTTTGGCTTTCCCCGGCAGCATCATTGGTGCAACTTTAAGCTCAAAGCCTTCTGGAACCTGAATCTCTTTGGCAAACATTAAAGTGATATCATAAAGCTCTTTGCTTTTGGCGCTAGCTTTTAAGTTAGCCTCTGCTTTGTTCCGCACGATCTGATTTATAAGGGTTTCTGCTCCCTTCCGTTGGGGATCATCGTCTAGAGGCTTAGAATCATCCCACTGCCATCTTTCAAAAGGATTTTCTTCCTCTTTTTCACCCATTAAAGACTTCATTAAAATATCTCCGTTCAGCTGGTACCAATAACAACTTAGTTTGATCATAAACTCAACATTATCCTGATTTGGCCCTTTAAGCCCAAGCGCAGAGTCGGTGCAATTAGCCGAGCCAACCCATAATTGGCTCCAGCTGTCTTTGGATTTAAAGTATAACTTGGCGTGTATATCCTGCCTGTTTCTTTCCAACTCATCTTCTTCAAGCATATCCTCACCATCAATGATGACATCCTTTAAGTGCCAGCATTCAATGCCTTCTAAAGTTTCTTCTCCTACTTTATTTAGCTCTTCACGCCTACTGACCAAACTCATCTTACTCTTAGATAATAAGAGGCCTTTTAAAGACTCAATCGCTTTTTTGCTGATAAACGGTGAGATCACCGTAATATTGTGGCAGGTCTGCTCCAGCAGTTCTTTGGTATGATACTTATCGCTTATACCGAGCGGTAAAAACTCATAATGATAAAAATACTTCTTCCTGCCCAACTGCGGCTTGAAAGCAACAGTTTCAAGTTGCTGTGCTAAAGTCAGCACTGCCTTTTTCCGTGAACCTTTAATCTGCTGTTTAGTTAAGTAAAGCACAAAATCGACCAGCGGTTTATTGGCTTCAATGACTATACCTTCTTGTTCACCTTCCATCATTACAGCTAAATCCCAGCTACGATCAAAAGTAAGATTCCTCGACATAACAATAACCCGGTAGAGGTTTTTATCATTTTTAGCCTCTGGTTGATATTCTGCAACCCACATTTTAGGGTGAAACGATGCACCTTTTTTAGGGACCACCTGGTGGATACAATCTTCAAGAAAAGCAAAAAGTGGCCGCGCTTCGTTCGGCACTGCAATATTACCCGCATCACAAAACAAATTTATTTTTGCCACATGCTTTCGTACCGCATCCAGCAGCATTATGCCATCATCGGGCTTGTTTTCAACCATTAACCCGTGGGCTGCCAAAGCCAAAGGAACTCCTAACAATACTTCCAGATTTAATGAATAAGTTGTCCCAACGGCAGTCTTTAAAGTATAGCCGGGCGGAGGGCAAAGCAACTCGCCATAATCTAAACGATCTACTCCAGGCTTTATCATCTAACCAGCCAACCCTTCCAGAATATCTTTCAGCAGACGTTGGGCATTTGGCCAACGATATTGCAAATAGCCAATTATCCCAACTGCCTTATAATCGGTATTAATGCTCTGTTCTTTTGCTTTAAGCAGTTTCGAGCGCTCTTTACCTTTTATTATTATTTCCCTCTTCTCAATCAGATTATCTAATGTTTGCAAGTCAGCACTGTTTACCCTTTTGGCAAAATCAACCCATTTTCTTATAAATTCCCTGGTTCCACCCTGGCGAACCAACAAGCGTTGTAGAAAATTCTCGGTATCCCAGCTACTAAATTCAAAAATACTCATATCGCTAACCCATTCCTGCCACTGCTGTTTATAGAACGTTTCTTTCTCTTCAATATTTGCATTACGAAAAAATATCAGGTTATAGCGAATATGGGCGCCATTGATCAGTCTTGAAAAATTTAAAGCCAACTTGTAGTCGATTTGTATCTGTTCGGTCATCTCTTCTACAAATGGCTTTAACTCAATAAAGTTTTTCAAACCCTTCACTTCTTTACTAAAGTCTCTTAAAAGTGCTGCCCATAATGAATGTCTGCTTGCCGTAGCGGTGATGATTCTCTCTTGTAAAAATGATGCTTCATCACAACTCAGGTTAATCGATAGTTCTTTTTGCCAGTTCGCAGGTGGTTCAATAATGTTCCAAGATGGACCCAGTTTGCTCAAGCCAAAGGCATCCCGATCGTCAATCTGCACGCCATCTTCTGATCTTAACAATTGTTTTCTTGTAAGTTTCTCGTTGCCTAATTCGCCAGCCACCTGAATATATTTGTAGATGTTTAAACCATGATGGCGAAATATCCCATAGGTACGAAGACCATTCCAATAGATTTCTGCCGGTTTTCTTTTTAACTTCTCACCTGATATTTCACCAATAATTCCATCTCCGCCTAATGATTTAAGCACTTCAATCATTTTATTCTCTGCCATAGCCAATTTCTGTTCAAACAAACTTGGCTGTAGATTCTGTTTTTCCAGATCCCGCATGATCCAGGGTACTATAAAAAAATACTTTGCCCTGGTTTGTATTGTTGAAGTACCTGGGAAAAGTATATCTGCCAATCGATCACGGATTACACCGATACCCAATTCATCGACAGCACCTTTTTGGGTTAAAAATGAGAGGACATTCAAAACCCTTTTACGATGTTCTTTGGAAAAATCGACCCAGCCGATTTGGAGCAATGGTTATGATCCTCCAAATATAAATTATTGCCTTAGTTTTAAATAAAAAACATTCTATCCCAACCAATTGGTAATTTTCTGTAATTTTTACATTAAAGCATCGATATATTTAAATCTTAACTTTTAAGATTCTTAAGCGGAACAATGTTTTTGCTGCGTAGTAGTGGAGCGTGTGTTCTATTGCGATATATACTTGGAGGTTTTTGGTTAGGATAAAGCTCCTTCATTTTGATATAAGAGTCTGCTCGTTGATCCTTAGAAGCAAGTATTTTACATCCGGAGACGCAAAAAATAGCAATAATATGCGGATCATCAAAATCTTTGTTTGTTACAACCTGCTTA